>Ga0114993_10002716_pt1 | contig 19044 bp, 17 predicted proteins | sample ArcticOcean_MG_C_FD_87042 | JGI IMG/M metagenome (GOLD analysis project Ga0114993, IMG submission 87042) | Marine microbial communities from western Arctic Ocean - ArcticOcean_MG_CB2_150 | ecosystem: Environmental > Aquatic > Marine > Oceanic | place: Arctic Ocean: Canada Basin | collected...
AAAAAAAAATGAAAAAAAATTTAAAAAAAAAAAGAAAAAAACTTTAATTAAAAAATCAAGTGAAATAAAAAAGATTAAAGATTTAAATAAAAACCAGGAAATAAATTTAATAAAAACAAAAAAAATATCTTCATTTATATCTGATCCTAAAACAAGCAGCTTTGAACAAATAATGAAAAAAATATATAAAAAAAATAATTTGAAACCTTATCCTGATATCAATAATATACTTGAATAATAATAATGAATAAAAAAGTTGTAATAGCTATTGCTGGATTTGGTAACATTGGTAGTAATTTTTATAAATTATTGGAAAAAACCAAAGTAAGTGTAATTACACAAACTGGAAAAACTCCTATAGTTAAATATATATCCGCAAAAAATTTTAGAAAAAAAAGATTAGTGCGAATACCTAAGTCTAAATGGATAAAAGACCCATTAAAATTTCCTAAAATGAAAGATATAGATATTATTATTGAGTTGATAGGAGGCGCTGATGGTATTGCAAAAAAATTAGTATTTTCATCGTTAAAGAATAAAAAACATGTAATAACAGCAAATAAAGCTTTAATTGCAAAATATGGTAATGAACTTGCTTCTTTAGCAGAAATAAATAATGTTAATCTTGAATATGAAGCTTCTGTAGCTGGAGGAATTCCAATAATAAGATCTATTAAAGAAAGCTTAATTGGAAATAAAATTGATAAAATTTATGGAATTCTTAATGGAACAACAAATTTCATACTCTCATCTATGGAAAGTAAAGGAAAAGATTTCTCAGAAGTTCTTAGTATTGCAAAAAAACTTGGTTATGCTGAAACAAATCCAAAATCTGATTTAAATGGAGATGATTCAGCTGCAAAAATAAAAATTCTTTCATCGTTAGTTTTTAAAAGCACAATTACAAAAAATTATATTTTAACTGAGGGAATTCAAAACATTACTTTGAAAGACATTACGTATGCAAAAACATTAGGTTATAAAATTAAATTACTATCTATATCAGAAATAATAGAAAAAAAAATTATTGAACGAGTACACCCTTGCCTAATTTCAAGTAATTCATATTTAGGAAATATTGATGGTGTATTAAATGCGGTAGTTATAGACGGTAAACCTGTCGGAAAAGTTGTTTTACAGGGGGAGGGTGCGGGTTTAGGACCAACAACATCAGCTCTAATATCAGATTTGTGCTCAGTCTTAAGAGGTAATATTAAACTTCCATTTGGTATATCTTATAAAAAAAAAAAAAAATTAACTAAATTTGATATTTTAAAACACGCAAGTTCATCCTATTTAAGAATTGAAGTTCAAGATTTGCCTGGAGTTTTATCCTCTATAACTAAAATTTTTGCTAAAAATAGGATTTCAATAAAAAATTTGATACAAAATCCTGATAAAAAAAATAAAAAAGCATCCATTGTAATAATTACATACAAAAATTTAGAAAAAAATTATAAAAATTTATTTTTAAATTTAGTTAAAAATAAATTTGTATTAAAAAAACCAATTTTTATAAGAATTGAAAATTTATAATGATAATTGATAAATCTTTTATTACAGCATTTGCTAAAACTACTGAAAGAGGTGCCTATGGTGCATATCTTTTTAAAGGCAAAAATGACAAAATATCAGCAGATGAAGCTGCTGTTAATGAAATGCGCAAAGAACTCAACAAAATGAATATAAAAGGAAAAATTGTAATTGGTGAAGGTGAAATGGATGAAGCTCCAATGTTATTTATTAATGAAGAGGTTGGCACTAAGAATGGTGATGAATTTGATATAGCAGTTGATCCTTTGGAGGGTACAAATTTTACTGCTAAAGATTTGCCAAATGCTCTTTCAGTGTTAGCTATAAGTAGAAAAGGAAATTTACTCAACGCTCCCGACATGTATATGGAAAAAATTGCGATTGGTCCAAATTTACCAAACAATCTATTAGATCTAGATTTTGGTATTAAAAAAAATATTGAGTTATTAGCAAAAGCTAAAAAAACTAAGGCACATAATTTAACTGCTTGTTTGCTTAAACGTCCAAGACACAACAAGTTTGTTGCCGTTTTTAAGGAAATGGGCGTTAAAATGAATTTTATAACTGATGGAGATGTTTCTGGTGCTATATCAGTAGCTGATCCAAAAAAAAATATTGATATATATATAGGCACTGGTGGTGCTCCTGAAGGAGTTTTATCTGCTGCAGCCTTAAAATGTCTAGGATGTCAAATGCAAACTAGATTAGTTTTTCAAAATAACAATGAAAAAGAAAAAGCTAAAAAATTAGGTATTAAGAACTTAAATAAAAAATATTATATTAATGATATGGTTAAAGAAGATGTAATTTTTTGTGCAACAGGTGTAACTGATGGCGATTTAGTAAAGGGAATAAAAGATCTTGGAAAGAGTTTTGTCGCAGAAACACTTGTGCTTCACGATAGTAGCAAAACAAATAAAATAATTAAAAACATAATTATAAAATGAATTTTTTTTCAGTTAGTGGGAAAAACTGGATTTTTAAAAAATATAATACAGAAGATATTAGTAAATTTACTGAAACTTTTTCACTTAGCGAAACAACTGCTAAACTTTTATCAATTAGAAAAGATAAAATTGGTGACATAAATTCATTTTTAGATCCAAAAATTAAAAACCTTTTACCAAATCCTTTAAGTTTAAAAGATATGGACAAGGCAATAGATAAAGCTTTTAAATCAATCTCTCAAAATGAAATAATAGGAATTTTTGGTGATTATGATGTTGACGGCGCATCATCTACAGCTTTATTAGCTCGTTATTTCTTATCTATAAAACAAAAAATTACAACATATATACCAGATAGACAAAAAGAAGGTTATGGGCCTACTAATATTGGTTTTAAAAACTTAATTGAAAATAATGCTAAGCTAATTTTTACTGTAGATTGTGGCACACTATCCTTTGATCCTATAAGTTACGCAAAAGGACTAAATACTGATGTTATTGTATTGGATCATCATCAATCTGATACTAAGCTTCCAAACGCATGCGCTATAGTAAATCCTAATAGATATGATGATTCATCTGAACTAAATTATTTATGCGCTGCAGGAGTTTGTTTTGTTTTTTTAGTAGCCTTAAATAAAAAATTACGTAATGAAAATTGGTTTAAACAAAATAAAATTAGTGAACCGAAAATTTTAGAATTTTTAGATTTGGTTTCTTTGGGAACAGTTTGTGATGTAGTGCCATTGATTGGATTGAACAGAGCTTTTGTTAAACAAGGATTAAAAGTGATAACACAAAGATCAAATTTAGGATTAAAAACTCTTTATGATATATGTAATATAAACTCTCAACCTACTACTTATGATTTGGGTTTTAAACTTGGACCAAGAATTAATGCTGGTGGAAGATTAGGTAAATCATCACATGGTGCCGAACTTTTGATCTCTAAAGATCCCAAGCAAACATATAAACTTGCTACTGATTTAGATAAATCTAATGAAGAAAGAAGATCTATAGAACTTATGCTTTCTGATATAGTAAATTTAGAAGTAAAAAATTACCACAATCATCCAGTTTTAGTTTTGTCTGGTAACAATTGGCATGAAGGTGTAATTGGGATTATAGCTTCAAGAGTTAAGGATAAGTTTAATAAACCTACTATTTTAATATCATTAAATAAAAATATTGGGAAAGGTTCAGCAAGATCAATAGTTAATTTCGATATAGGAAGCCAAATTATTAAAGCCGTTCAAAGTGGTATTTTAATAAAAGGAGGGGGTCATAAAATGGCTGGAGGATTTTCTATAGATAAAAAAAATATACCAAAATTTAGGGATTATTTAATCAAAAATTATGAAAAGCTAAATATAGATGCATCAAAAAATTCAAATTTATATATTGATACAATAATTTCTGCCAGCGCTTTAAATGAAGATTTTTATGAAGAAATTAATTGTTTAGCGCCGTTTGGATCGGGAAATAATGAACCAAAGTTTGTAATAGAGAATACAAAAGTAATTTCAATAAATGTTGTAGGAATTAATCATATAAAATTAGTCTTACAGGGCAAAGATGGTTCTGTTTTTAAAGGTTTTATATGGAATGGTATAAATGGACCTTTAGCTAATACACTTAATAATAAAAATAAAAAAACAATAAACTTAGCAGGGAAGATGATGATGAATGAGTGGCGTGGTAAAAAAAATATAGAATTTATAATAGATGATATATCAATAAATTAACTGTTTAGTTTATTAAAATATATATTTAAATATTGTTTATATGGCAACCATGAATCAATTGAACTACTATAAATTTTATTTCTAGCTTGAACATCACTTGCTGTTTTAACTATTCTTTTATTTTTGTGATAGTTTAGACAATTATCTTCCCATTTCAAATTACAAAAATCTAACAAATTTTTAACTTCATTTTCAGTATCATTTATTAAATTTTCATACTTAATATTATAAATAAAATTAGGTAATAAATTATCCCAAAAATCCATAAGTTCCTTATATAAATTATAATAATCAACAATTTGATTTAAATTATATGAATAGTCTAATTTGCCACCTGGAAAATGATTTTTGTAAATGGAAAAGCAATTATCTTGGGAATTTCTAAAAGTATGTATAATTTTAGAATTAGGTAAAATAAGTTTAATTAAACCAATCCAAAAGAAATTTTCAGGCATTTTATCTGTAATTTTTTCAGAATTATTTGAAATTTTTTTCATTTCATTAATATAATCATTTGCGATATCCTTTAGCATATTTTTATCAAAATCTAAAATTCCTTCAAATAAAAGACTTAAATTCTTGTTACCAAAGTTAGTTTGTAATAATCTACCTAAAGTTTCTTGTTCATCACCTCCATAAACTTTGCTATGGCTTGATAATATTTGCTCTACCAAAGTTGTTCCAGATCTTGGCATCCCTAAAATAAAAATTCCAGATGAATCATTTATGCCTGTTCCACTATATTTTTCAAATAATTTTTTATGGAAAGTTGACTTAATTTTACTAAATTTATCTTTTTCTTTATTCATTGAATAGTTAATTTTTTTTTCATAAAGTTTATTTCCTTCTTGATATAATAAAAATGATCTATCATATTCTTTTATGTCTTCCAAAGCTTTACCTAAAGCAAAAGATATATTGATTTTATTTTCAACATCACTGACATTTATTTTTTTGTATATTTCTTTTAAATCTTTTAAATGTTTTTCATTTTTTGTGTATTTTATCTGTCTACTTAATGTTCTGTGTGAATTGGTATAGAATGGATTTAATTCAATTGCTTTATAAAAGTTTTTTTTAGCTTCAGAAAAATTTCCTATTGCTGTAAATATATTTCCTAAATTATGATATCCAGGTACAAATTTAGGATCTACTAATATTGATTTTTTATAGTAAATTAAAGCTTCATCAAATTTATTAAGTGACTTATATAAAGTGGCCAAGTTATTAAACGCTTCAGGTGTGTTTTGATCTAAAGAAATTGATTTTTTAAAATTCTCTTCAGCTTTTTTATTATCAACAATATTATGAGTATAAATAAGGCCCAAATTATTATAAATCATTGCAAAATTTGGATCTATCTCTAAACCTTTTTCGTAATGTTTTAATGCAAGATTTATTTTTCCCATACCTACATAAATTAGACCTATGAGGTTATGCAAAAAGACGATATTTGGTTCTCTATTGATCAGTATTTTAGCCAAGTTTTCAGCCTTAGATAAATCTCCTGATTTATAAATATCCACAATTGACTTAATTTCTTTTTTTAAGTTTTCCATTATTTCTATTAGTTTAAATATTTAAAATAAAACTTTTGATCATTGAAACAATAGTAAATATATAATAAATACAAGGATATTTTATTAGGTCCCATCGTCTATCGGTTAGGACACGTGGTTTTCATCCTCGAAAGAGGGGTTCGATTCCCCTTGGGACCGCCAATATCACTGTTGCTATTATTAGCGCGCTATGAATCATTACGTATACATGCTTTGGTCAATTAAAAAAAATAAAGTTAAAACTAATATTGGTTATACAATAGATTTAAAAAATAGATTAAAAAAACATAACTCTGGAAAGGGTGCAAAAAGTACAAGAGGAAGAATTTGGAAAATTGTTTTTAAAAAAAAATATAAAAATAAAAGCTTAGCACTAAAAGCTGAATATTTCTTAAAAAATAATTTAAATTTTAGAAAAAACATTAAAAAAAATATTAAATAGATTTGTATGTATATAAATAATAGTAAAAACTTTTATAATAAATCAAAAAACCTAACAAATTTTTTAAGGTCTTCTTACGACGGTGTTTTTTATATTGGTCACGCTTCTATTCTAGTAAGATTAAATAACAAAAAATATATTTTTGATGCTGTGGAGCAAACTAATTTTTATAATAATTCTTGGTGTTTTTTCCCAAGTCAATTAATGGATAAAAGATTATTAGATGTAGATGGAATATTTGTTTCTCATATACATCAAGATCATTATGATCCATTTTTTTTAAAAAAATTGCAAAAAAAAAATATACCTATTTATGTATTAGATGGACGTGATAACTTTAACAAATCATTAAGAAAAGAAAAAATTATTTTTAAAAAGATTCCAAATAAAAAAAAAATCTTTATAGATAAAAATATATGGGTTTATGGATGTCTACATGAATACAATGACATCGATTCTTCAATGCTTATATCTAATAATAATTTTAGCGTGTATCATGGTAATGACAATTTTATTACAAAAAAAAGTTTAATTCCTTTTAAAAAAAAAGTTAGAAATATTGATGTTGGTTGTATACCTTTTTCTTTTATACATTATTATCCATACTTATTAGATGGTTTAAGTAAAAGGTATATAACTAAAGAAGGTAATAGATTAGAAAATCAATTTATGGATTATGGAATAGCACAATCAAAAATACTCAAACCTAAAGTTATTATCCCATTTGGATCAAATCTTTTTCATTCTGACGATCCAAACTCTTTAATGAACAAAGCAGTAGCTACTCCTATTGATTTTGTAAATTATGCTAAAAAAAAAGATAAACTAATGTCAAAAAATTATAAAACTATATTGTCAGATTCTTATTGTATTAAAATAAATGGTAAAATCTTTTCTTATTATGAAAATATTAGTGTAAATAAATTTAATAATGAATTAAAAAAATTTATTTATAAAAAAATAAAAATTAATAATGATTCAAAAAAAATTGAACCTATTGATGTCAAAAAAAAACATCTTTCATATATTAGAAATAAATTAGCTACATATAAAAATAAAATTAACCACAAAATTATAATTGATTCAATTAATTCTAAAAATAATAAAATACTAATAAATCTTTTAAACAAAAAAGTTTCTATTGATAAAAGTAAAAAATTACCTAATAATTGTCATTATTTTAAATTACAGATAAATGAATACAATATGTGGCTTAAAAAAAAACTAACTTTTGAAGAAGTTTTGGGGTCTAGAAGATTCAGGTATATAAGAAAACCGAATAATTATAATGTTAAAATTATGCAAATTTATACAAATTTTTTATGAACAAAATTTCTAATAAAGCGAAAATAGGTAAAAATGTTAAATTAGGTTTTTATATTAATATTTTAGATAATGTAATTATTGAAGATAATGTCAGCATTGGTGATTATTGTTTAATTGGTTTTTCAAATAATAAATCTTCTAAAAAACTAGTAATTAAAAAAGGAACAAAAATTAATTCTCATTCAATAATTTATCATAATAGTTCAATAGGAGAAAATTCTATAATCGGTCACAGAGTTTTAATTAGAGAAAAAACAATTATTGAAAATAATGTTCAAATAGGAAGTTATAGTGACATTGAGGGAAGCTGCAAGATTTCTTCTTACGCTAAACTTCATAGTAATGTTCATGTTGGGCAACGTTCTTTAATAATGAATTACGCATGGATATTTCCATATGTAATATTAACAAATGATCCTATACCACCAAGCAATTTTCGAGATGGCGTGATAGTAGAACCATTCTCTATAGTTTGTACCAGAGCAACTATTTTGCCTGGAAAAAAAATAGGTTTTGGAAGTTTTGTTGGCGCAAACTCACTTGTAAATAATGATTTAAAACCCGAAATGATTGGAAGTGGCAATCCTTTTATAATTAGAGGAAATATTAATAGATTAAAAATACCAAAAACGAAAAAAAATGCTTATCCTTGGATTTCAAGATTTCACAAGGACTATCCTAGAAATATTAAAGAAATTTATAATAAAATGAAAAAGAAATATTTATAAAATTTTAAAATGTGTTTTGTTTTTATTACCAAGTATTTTTAAACTAATAGATTTCTTTAACGATTGAGGGATGTAATATTCACTATCATGCTTATTTAAATTTATTAAGATTTGTAGACATGTATCTACACCTATCAAATTAATAATTTTAATAGGATCGAATTTTTTCAAATCACTTAAATAAATTTTTTGTAAATCTAAAATATTTATTTTTTCAACCTCAATTAAATAAAAGAAAAAAGAAATATCTTTAAATAAAATTTTATTAATAATATAACCAGGTGTGTCTGTTACGTTAAAAAATTTATAAGAGATCTTTTTCAATTCGTCTATAACAACATTCAATTTTTCTTCTGAGAAGTTTTTAACTTTACACAATTCAATAACTTTAACTGTAACTGGATTCATGAAATGAAAACCATTAATATTATCACCTAGACTAGATAGCTTAATCGAAGAAGTGTTACTAAATAGATTATTTTTGAAACTTAAAGATTTGAATATGGACTTTTTAATCTGGAGATCTTCAGTTACGGTTTCGATAGTAAAGTTATTTTCAAGTTTTCCCAATTGATCAACTACTGTAATTGAACCTTTTGACTTAACTTTTAAAATTCTTTCAATTTTTGTAATTTGTTTTTTTAACTCATCTTTTAAGTTATTATCATTTTTTTCCCACACTAAGATATCAAACCCTACAATTGATAATAAAGAGGTAATTTGTTTTCCCATAAAACCTGTTCCAATTACATTTACTCTCATTATAATAATTTTAATATTTTCATTTATTTATATATATAGTACTAAATCAAAGAAATTTCATAAAATGAAAAAAAAATATAATGTATTAGTTGTAGGATTCGGATATTGGGGTCCAATACTCGCCAGAAACTTTCACTCTAATAACAATTTTAATATAACTGCTATTTGTGACTCAAGTTTATTTAATCTTAAAAAAGGTAAAAATCTTTATCCTCATTCAAAATTTTATAAGTCTTATAAAGTAGCTTTAAAGAATGAAAGTATAGATTTAGTTATAGTTTCCACCCCAACTAAAACACACTATAAAATTGTAAAAAGTGCACTAATATTAAAAAAAAATGTAATGTGCGAAAAACCTTTAACGTTAAAATTGTCTGAAGTAAAAAAATTAATTAAAATTAGTAAGATTAATAAAAAATTTTTATTTATAGATTATCCGTTTATATATAGTGAAAGTGTATCGTATATTAAAAAAATATTCCAAAGTAGAAAACTTGGCAAACCATTAGTTTATGAATCAATAAGAGAAAAAGCTCCATATAGAGATGATGCTAATGTAATATGGGATTTAGGAATACATGATTTTGCTATATTGCAATACTTATTAAACAAAAAACCTACTAAATTTTTGTCAAATGAAATAAAAACTAAAAGTAATTTTAAATCAGATTTTGCTAATATAAACTTAAAATATAAAAATAACTTTTCAGCTTTTTTAAAATTAAATTGGTCTTCTCCTATAAAGATTAGGTTAATAAAAATTTATTTTGAAAAAGGGTTGTTGGTTTATGATGAAAATGAAGGAATTTATAAAGTGAGTGTGTACAAGAAAAGTAATCAAGGTTACAATTTGGAAATGCCAAATATTAGTAAAAAAGAAACCTTAAAATTGTTTGTAAATAGTATTTTTAAAACACTATACAATAACAATTTTAAAAAATTTGATTTTAATTTTTCCATAGATATAACAAAAACTATATTAAAAATAACTAAAAATGATTAGTTGTTTTGTGATATTAAATTTATAAAATTAAATGAATAAAATTTTTATATTATTGCCTCATAAAGAAAAATTTTCAAAAACAAATTCTGGCTCAGCATCTATATGGGTAAAAGATTTTTTTAAACCCAGTGTATTTAAAAGTAAGATTTCTGTATATGGTTCAAATGTTATAAAAAAAAATGCATTTATCAAGTCGATATATAATAATATTGATATCAAAAATGCTAAGTATCAAAGTAAAACAAATCAATATTTGAAAATATTTAAAAAAGATATTTTCAAATGCACACCTTCTATAATTGAAATACATAATAGACCGAACTATGTAATTAATATCTATGGTGATTTTAAAAAAATTAGTTATATCTTAATTATTCATAATGATCCACTTCACTTAAAGGGATCAGTTACTATAGCAGAAAGAGTTAGGTTGTTAAAAATATGTTCACAAATTTATTTTGTAAGTAAATGGGTTGAGGAAAAGTTCTTTACGGGAATTGAAAGAAATTTTTATAATAATTTTAAAGTAGTTTATCCTAGTATTAATTTAATCAAGGGTTTTCCTATTAAAAAGAAATTAATTGTATTTTCTGGTAAATTAAATCGTTCGAAAGGTTTTCCTATTTTTGCTCAAGCCGTAATAAAAATATTAGAAAAATATAAAAAATGGTATGCTGTCGTACTTGGGGACGAACCTAGGGAAAAATATAATTTTTATCATGATCGATTAAAATATTTAGGTTGGATACCATACGAAGAAGTTCTTAAATATTATTCTAAATCATCAATTACTGTAGCTCCATCAGAGTGGGAAGAACCATTTGGTAGATCATCTATAGAAGCTGGTTCGAGAGGAAATGCAGTAATAATATCTAATAGAGGGGGTTTGCCTGAAACCATAAATTCACCAATTCTTCTGAAAGATATAACAGCTTCAGCTATTTATGATGAGATTGAAAATTTAATAAAACACAAAAAATTAATTAAGAGATTCCAAACTGACTCGCTAAAGAATCCTCTTCATATAATAAATGCTAATTCTAAGATTATTGATCATGATAGAAGTCAAATACTCATTCCTAATAAAAAGGTATTTATAAATAAAAATTCAAAAATAAAAATTCTTCATATTTATAATAGAGCCGAAAAAATGGGTAGTAGAATTTATTTTATTTCTACCGGAAAAAAAATTGAAAATGGTTTAATAAGGCTAGGTCACGATGTGGAAAGTTTAAGTGACAGAGATATTTTAAATTATGGAAGTAATGTGATGAATTTTAAAAATATTAGCTTGCTAAATGATTTAATCTTAAAAAAAACTTATTATTATAATCCCGATTTGATTTTATTAGGTCACGTAAATACTATTATTGATGAAACCTTTGAATCAATTAAAAAATTTAATAAAAATATTATAATTTCGCAATGGTATGAAGATAATATTTCACCAGATGGTCCAGATTATAAAAAAAATATAAATAATTTAGAAACAAATTTCAATTATATTGATAATTTTTTTGTTTCTACTCATCCTGATGATATAAAAAATAAAAGTAAAAAAATTAGATATCATTTCCTACCAACTCCTGCAGATAAAAATATAGAACGTTTAAATATTTATAATAATAAAAACTTTACGCATGACGTCTTTTTTGCAATGAGTCATGGTGTTAATAGAGGTAATTTAAAAAGTGGGAAAATTGATGAAAGGGAAGGAATTATTAAAAAACTAATATCCTTAAATAAAAACTTAAAATTTGATTTTTATGGTTATAATAACAGGATTCCTGTATGGTCAGAAAACTTCTATAAAACAATATCAAATTCTTCTATGGCGTTAAACTTGAATAGAGGAAAGCCTAAAAAATATTCATGTAGCAATAGAATTGCTTCACTAATGGGTAATGGTCTTTTAACTTTTATGGATAATAAAAAAAAATTTGATGACTTTTTTAATAAAAATGAAATAATTTTTTTTAATGATGAGTACGATCTTATTGATAAGCTTAATTTTTATAAAATTAATACCGTTAAAAGATGTAAAATTGCTAGAGGAGGCCAAAAAAAATATTTTAAGCTATTTAGTGAAGTTAATGTTGCTAATTATATAGTTGAGAGATCTCTTAATATAAATAATAACTATAAACCATTATGGGAGTAATGCTTTATGAAAAATCTAATTAATTTTACAAATATAAACCCTATATCTATAAAAGAAATATCTAATATTAAAAAGGATATTTCTGATGTCATCAATAAAAAAAATTTTATATTAGGGAAAGAGGTAAAAATTTTTGAAAAAATTTTTTGCAAAATATCTAAAAGTAAATTTGGAGTTGGTTGTGCATCTGGCACTGATGCTTTGATATTAGCTTTAAAATCATTTAATCTTAAAAAAGATGATGAAATCATAGTTCCTGGATTAACATATATATCTACTGGTCTTTCTGTAATTCTTAATAATAATAAATTAGTACTTGCGGATATAGATGAAGACACAGGTTTAATTTTAATCGATAAAATTAATGAGAAGATTACTAAAAAAACTAAGGCAATTATTCCAGTAAATTTGTATGGGCAGAGAGTTGATTTGCAAAAACTTAGAAGAGTTATTGGAAAAAAAATATTCATTATAGAAGACAGCGCGCAATCACATTTTGCTTTTGAGGGCAATGCCAAGAAAATAAAGAAAAATAAATATGCAGATGCTTCGTGTTATAGTTTTTATCCGGCTAAAAATTTGGGTGCTTATGGAGATGGAGGCTTAGTAACAACGAATAAAAGATCGCAATATAAAACTTTATTAGCTTTACGGAATCTTGGGTCAATTAAAAAATATAAGCACTATTTAATAGGGCTGAATAGTAGATTGGACACTATACAAGCAGTTGTATTAAAAACTAAATTAAAATCAATTTTAAATTTAAATGAAAAAAGACGCAGGTTAGGAAAATATTACGATAAACTTTTAGAATCTGTTCGTGGAGTAAGATTAACAAAAACAAACAATGGTTCTTCAAGACATTTATATGTAATTCGAACAAAGAAAAGAGATAAATTATTAAAATATTTATCCAATAAAAAAATATCATGTATAATTCATTATCCATACAGCTTAAACAAATTAACTGCATTTAAAAATAAAGTAAAAAAAACGAAATTAAAAAACTCAGAAAAATGGGCAAGAGAATGTTTAAGTTTACCTATGCATCCAAATTTAAAGAAGAGAGAAATTAAAAAGGTAGTACACGAAATAAATAATTTTTTTAATTATCGTTAAAAGTTTTTTACAAAAACAAAAAATGACATTAAAAAATAATAAGATTTTAATTTTTAAAAGCGATAAAGTGGGTGATCTAATACATTTTTCACCATGTATTAATATTATAAAAGAGAATATACAAAATCCACATATTACACTTGTTTGCTCTAATTATAATTATCAAGTAGCTAAGAACTATAAATCGATTGATAAATTTATTATTTTAGACAATAATAAATTTTTTAAAACTTTACTAAATAATTTTAAAACCTTTTTTTTAACAAAATATCTATATTTATTTCAATTTGATGGTAAAAGTAATTCTTATAGAATATCTTATTTTGTTAATGCATCAATAAAATCTACTATTTGTTTTGTAAAAATTAAAAAAATACTTGGTAAAAATTTTAAAATAACAAGACCCTCTATTTTTTTTTTAAAGATTTTTTTTAAAAAATATTTATTTCGTGATGAAAATAACAACAAAGATACAAAGAAATTAACTGGGTCTTATCAAAAATTATATTTTGATATTTTAGAAGATTTAGATTTTAAAATAAAATCTAAACAAAATATTTTTACATTAGATAAAAGTTACGAAAAAGAATTTGATAATATTTATGAAAATAAAATTAAAAAAAAATATTTTTTGTTTCATATAGATGAAAGATGGGACACTTTTAATAAAGAAATTTATGAAAAAATATCGATTTTAATAGATAAAATATGCAAAAAAAATATGCTTATAATAACTACTGGTGTAAAAGATTTTGTTTATCTAAATTTGTTAGAGAAAAAATATAAAACATTTAATTATAATAATAATAATTTTCTTAATATAGAATCTGACTTAAATCTTGATGCAATAATTTTAAAAAATATGCCTTTAAACTTGTTAGCCTATTTCATAAAAAACTCAGAAAAAAATTTTAGTGCACACTCCGGACCTATAGTGCACATAGGAGCTGCGTTTGGTGTTGATACAATTGATATCATTAAAAAAAATAAAAACGATGAACTAAACAGATGGATACCTATAATATCAAATTACACTAAAATAAACTTTGAAGATATAAAAGATGATTATATAGATAATTTTAACATTTAATGTAATGTATAACTAATTATGAATTTTTATAAAAAAGCTATTTTTATATTTTTACTAATCTTATTTTTTATGATTGTTTTTGTAAAAATGATGGAACCTGTAATAGAAAAGCAAGTAACAGGGATATTTTCAGATAGGAAATTTTCTACAAAGTTAAAAAATGAACTAATTAATAGCTCAGAGGAATTTACACCTGAAAAAAGGACTTTTTATAAAAATATAATAAAAAAACTTTATGTGAAATGGAAGCCTTTAATTGAAGAATCTATTACAGAGGCAAATAAAGAAATTAATGCTAATAACTAATGAAATCACACTTTTTGGGATAATATATATACAAAAATTTATTTAACTTCTTATTATAAAGATTCAAATCAATTTTTTTTGGATTTGCATAATTTTCCAAATTAAAAAACTTATGGTTATTTTCGGAAGTTGCTAATATTATGTTATTATTATCAATAAGTTTTTGTAGCTTTTTTATTATATCCTTATCAAAAAAACTTCTAAATTCTTTTCCTAAATCTTTGTAAAAGAAAGGTATTACTTGGATTTTTTTATATTCTAATAAAACATAATAATAAGCATTGCTGGTTAGGTTGGCTCCATATTCTATATTGCATTTTTTTTTAATACTGCCTTGTATTTCATCAAATAAGTTTAAATGATGCCATGTATTTTTTGACCACTTTTGCTTATTAAAATATGAAATTTTTTTACTAGTATAATTTTCATTAATATTTTTAAGATCTTTAAAATATGCATTTCTTGAAGCTCCATGCTTGGCATTTTCTAAACCAAAAGCAAATATAAAACTGTAACTAGATATGAATAATACAATAAAATTTGATATTATTTTTTTATCTACATTTTTAAACGAGTCTATTAAATATATTAATGAAATAATTCCCAATGATATACTTGTTGCAAATTTATCTATATCAGATAACTGAGCATAAATATTTAAACTAAAAATTAATATATTTATTACAAATAAATTTAGTTCTTTATCTGAAAATTTTTTATATTTATAAAAATTTTTTGCTAAATTTAAAATTATTATTATATTTGAGATAAATATTATTAAAAAGAAAAATAATTGTGGCTCATAAATAAAATTTTTAATTGAGTAGATAAATAAAAAATATATATAATTAATAATCTGAGTATATATATTTATATCTACTATATCAGACATTATGAATGGAAGTTGTTGATATTTTATCCATATTAAAAACAAATTGTTCAGAGCTAGATAAAATATAAAAATGCCAATTAAAAATGTAAAAGAGGTAATAAAATATATATTTTTTTTAATAAAATTTGCTTTTAAATATTTAAAATTAATTAAAATAAATATAGTTATTATTAATATAAAAAAAAATATTATAAAGTTATAAACTGTAGTTAAACTTAAATATGCCAATCCAAGTGCTAATCCACCTAATATATTATAAATTTTTTTCTCACTTAAATAAAAAAAAGCGAAAAGGGTAGTAAAAAAAAAAGATATAAAATTTGGCCATGGCGTTACAGGCCATGGGTAAATCATAAATAAAACTAAAGTTGAAATGAAGCTGTAATAGCTATTTAAAGTAAACTTTTGTATTATTTTGCCAATAAAAAATATTGATAATGAATAAAAAAAACATGTAATTCCGATTAATGATAAAACATTATTACTAAATATCTTAAGTGTTATAGCGTGAATTATTGGAGATAAAATTCCATATTCAAAAAATATTTCTTTGTATGGGGTTTTGCCATCTAATAAATCTAAAGCATTGGAAAACATAAAACCCCAATGATATCCATCATCTGTAAATTGACCTTGCCACAACCCACCAAATAATGAAATTATTGGAAATATTACTAAAGCATAATCTGTTTTTATTAACTTCATTCTATTTTAATTTTGTTTAGCGCGTTGTTTTTAAACAAATTTGCTTCTTGAATATAACGTCTTACCATTTGTGTTGTCTTGTGTCCTGTCATAGCCATTATACTACGTTCTTCAGCTCCACTTTCGGCTGTAGAGGTTGCAAAACCTGACCTTAAACTATGGCCTGAGTATTTATTTGAATCCAGACCCGCAATACCAGTATATTTTTTTATTATTAGAGCAACACTTTTATCTGATATATCAAATATTCTTCCAATTTTAATCTGTGATTTTTCAAGCCAATTTTTTAAAGAAATTACAGGACAGTATTTGGGGTTAGAAAAATAGGGGATGCCTTTAGTCATACCTTCTCCAGATTGATCAGTTTTTGATTTTTTTACAAATATTTTAACCCCCTCTGCTACAAAATCTATATCCTCATAATCTATTGCTACAAGTTCTGATCTTCTAAATCCGCCAGCAAAACCCAAAAGTATTAAAGTTCTTTTTTTTAATATGTTTTTATCTTTTTTATCTTGATCAATAACATCAATTATTAGTTTTAAATCATTGATTAATATAGGTTTTTTAGCTCTTTGATAGCTTCCTTTTATTCGTTTTATTCCCATTAAGTTTTCTGTAATTATTGGATGTTTTGTGTCTATATAGTAGCCTGAAAGTTTATGTATTACACTTATTGAAGCTAATCTTCTTTTTAAGGTGCTGTATTTAGATGACTTTGATAAATATGTTAAATATAGACTTATAATTTTTGGTTCTGATGGTAGTGTTTTAAAACTATTCCTAACACAAAAGTTTGCAAAATCCCGATAATCTGACTTATAAGCGCGGAGAGTATTTAAAGCCTTGGAATTTTTTAAGTTCTTTAAAGTTTCCAGCTCTAAGCTTTTAACATCAGTTACTAATTCATTCATATAATTCCGATAACCATTAATTATCGGAAGTAATATATTAGGTGATTTTAGAAGTCAACAATATAAAATAAAAAAATGATTAGAAAACTAGAGAAAAAAGATAAGAAAAATTGGATAAAACTATATAACAGTTATGCTGATTTCTACAAAGTTCTGATTAATAATCAGATTTTAGATACACTTTGGCAATGGATTCTAGATGAAAACCATATTGTTAATGGTATTTGCTTTGAATTAGAGGGTAAAATCGTTGGAATTGCTCATTATAGAACAATGCCAAGACCAATTAAGGCTGAATATATTGGTTTTTTAGATGATTTGTTTGTAGAACCAGAATTTAGAGGCCAAAAAATAGCTCAAAATCTTATTAGCCACTTAAAATCTATATCTAAAACTAATAATTGGGAAGGGATACGTTGGATCACCCACTCTACTAATGAAAATGCAAAGAAATTATACGATAAAATAGCTAATAATACAGGATTTGAACTATATGAACTTAAAAGGAACTAAGTTTCAGATAAAGGTATGGAAATACCTTAAAACTATACCTAAAGGTGAGGTAAAAACCTATAAAGAAGTGGCTATAGGTATAAATAGACCTAAATCATATCGTGCAGTGGCAAATGCTTGCGCTAAAAACCCTTATATTCCTGAAGTTCCCTGTCATAGAGTTATTAGGTCTGATGGAAAGTTAGGTGGTTACTCGAGTCCTGGTGGAACAAAAAGTAAGAAAAAAATACTTAAAAAGGAAGGTTTTATGCTCTAAAAGCTATTAAAATCAACATTTTTCTTTATTAATCTATAATTTTCATTCAAATTTCTTCCTTCACCCTTCAGTTGTATCAATATAACCAACATCACTAAAAATAGCCCTTCTATGGACGATTAATCGCTATATTCTGAAACTGCAACCCTCGATTTTTAAAATATTATTTTATCTAATTTTTTTTTAAACACATCTTTTACGCCATTTTTATTGAGCTTTTTGTTAATTAATGCTTATTATTTTATACATTTAGTTGTATTTATCTCATTTTGACATTAATTGGCTTAGATTAGCAATTTTTTTACAGTAAGCAAATTTATTATATAAAATACATTAATTATATAAATTTATATATATTATTCAGTATTTTATATTGTTTTATTAATGTAATACATTAAGATTTAATAAATATTAGTTACCTATTTTACGCTCCCTGAAAGATATATAAACACCAGAAATGATAATAACGGATAAACCTATCCATGAAAATTTATCAGGAAAATTATTAAAAAAATAGTATCCCAAGATGACATTAGTAACTATTTCAAAATAGCTAAAAGGAGCTAGTTTTGATGCATCTGCATACTTAAGAGATAAAATTAAGAAGAAGTGTCCTAAGCAAGCAAATATACCCATTAGAGCTAATAAAAGCAATTGATTTAATGTTGGGTTAATCCATACAAATGGAACGATAAAAGTAGCAATAATGAGCCCTACTACACCTGTTAACAATAAAGTTAACAAAGGATTATCTGCAGTATGTAATTTGCGAGTAACTATTAGATAAAGACCATAGAATAAACCTGTTCCTAAACTAGCAATAGTAGCTAAATTAAAATCTATAAAGCCGGGTCTTATTACAATTAAACTACCAATAAAACCAACAATTACAGCAGACCATCTTTTTAAACCAACTTTTTCATTTAACAAAAGGGGAGAAAGTGCCGTAGTAATTAAAGGTGCAATAAATGCAAGAGTTAAAGCTTTTGCCATAGAAATAACAGATATAGAATAAAAAAATAATATATTAGCAAAAAATAATA
>Ga0114993_10002737_pt1 | contig 18971 bp, 30 predicted proteins | sample ArcticOcean_MG_C_FD_87042 | JGI IMG/M metagenome (GOLD analysis project Ga0114993, IMG submission 87042) | Marine microbial communities from western Arctic Ocean - ArcticOcean_MG_CB2_150 | ecosystem: Environmental > Aquatic > Marine > Oceanic | place: Arctic Ocean: Canada Basin | collected...
CAAATAAAACTAAACCATTACTAACATTACGAAACCATTACTAACATTACGAAACCATTACTAACATTACGAAACCATTACTAACATTACTAACATTACGAAACCATTACTAACATTACGAAACCATTACTAACATTACGAAACCATTACTAACATTACGAAACCATTACTAACATTACTAATATCTCGGTATATTCAGAATGTTAGATACACAAAATACAATGTTGTAGTTTGTGTATTATACGCCTCATTTTAGGGAGACTATTTTGAATATAAAAAAGATTCTATTCGTACTAAGAAAATTAAGCGACAAATTACCAAGAAAGAAGCCTTGTATAGAAAGCTGAACCAAGAGCTTGGTGTCATAAAAAGAGATTACTCTATCTAAATGATATTAGGATTCAAAAAACAGTTCGTAAAGGATATTATGTGCGGTTATAATATCCACACTATAAGGGAAGATCCAAAAGGCCGATGGCAGCCAGGGAAGAAGATTCACTTCGCCACCGGAACCAGGACAAAGAATTACAACCAGTTTAAGACAGGAGTGTGTGTAAGTGTTCAAAAGATATCTATATGCTATCACTCCTCTGTTGGAGATATGTATGGTTCTCCAGATATTTTTATTGATGATAACCTATTAGGAGTGGGGGTTGGGGCTTATGCAAAAAGGGAGTTGCTTGCTAAAAATGATGGCTTTTATTTTTTGCTTGATTTTTATAAATGGTTCTCTGAAGACTACAACGGAAAGATTATTCACTGGACAGATTTTAGATATTGATGAAATGAAGGAATACAAAATAGAACATTGGCCTAAGTTTAAAAGACAACCAAATTTATCCAAGTATCAGCTTTTATTGAGACGAAAGGCCACGAAGTATGTTTATAAGGAAACCTTTACCTGTAATGAATGTTTTAAATGTTTATCTATTGATGAATTTTATATTAGGGATAAAATAACTGGACGAAGGAACCACAAATGTCGTGACTGTTTGATGCGACAAATGGGGGTTATTGAGATAGGGAAGCAAAGGTTTGCGTTTAAAATATTTGACAATGGGTTTAGAAGATGCTCCATTTGCAAAGACATTCAGCCTCTTATTAATTTCCCAAAAAACCGAGGGCAGTATAAAGGCGTCTCAAATACCTGTAAGAAATGTGCAATGCATTTACACAAAGAGTTTATTTATAGTCAGCGAGCCACATTAGGGGATTCGTATGTTAAGCAACACTCTACTTGGAATGGCATTAGTTTGAAGACAAAAGAAGAAAAGGCTAAATATCGCAAGAAAATCCTTGAGAGTAGAAACCCTAAATATTTCCTTGATGGGAAAGAATTTTTTTCTATTAATGCATTTGCCAGATATGTCGAAACGGTATATAAGGTTGGTTTTCATTCAGTTTGTAAAAGAATTAATAGCGGGAAGACAGAAAAAGAATGTACGATGAGCGAGCATGATATGAGAAGTAGGGCGTATACAAAAGGAAGGATTAAGTTAACTGATATAAAAACCAACAAGAAGTGGGTTTTTATAAATACCTGCGATCCAAAACTATCTAAATTATTATCAGGGAGTTCGGTACAAAAGGGGTTAAGGACGAAATTTCCTGTGGGTGGGTATAGAGGGAGTAAACACCCCAATCCTTTTTTAGTTGAGAGACTTTTAAACGGTTCTTGAATCAAAAGGAATTATTTAACCACATACGCAGGGGCATATATGAAAAACGAATTTTTTGAAATGTCACTTGTGCCATGTGCCAATCAATGAAATAAATCAATAATTACAGAAGTAAACAGCAGAGACTTATGAAAAAGAAAAGCAATGAGGAACACAGGGCAAACATCCACGCCTTTGTCAATGAGCACAAGTTAATTTTTGAAGATGAGGGGGAGTGCGGATTTTTTAGAGAGTGTGTGGGATTAATAGGAAGGAATGGTTGTTACGTTGATTACAATATCATTGATCCGAATGATAAAGTTTTAATAGGCCCTGATCCAAAGTTTTATGATGAGAGATTTGAGGACATTGCCCCGGAGGATGCCTATCACAAACATGATTGTGTGGCGGTATTAGGAAGAGGGGAGGACGCAATAAGGCAATTATCTGAGTGGGTGGACGGGTTGAGGAAACTTAATGTTGAAGTTGTTGAGGTATTAAATAAACCAGAGCCAGATAATATTAGAATGAGTCCTTATCAATTAGTGTTTAAAGTAAAGGAAGCTGAAATGAAAACCGAAGGAGTATGAAAACCACAATAATAACTAATGTGACTGCTTATCGCGAGCAGGCCGTAAAAGAAGATCAAGGGATTATCACTTGGTGGCGCGACGGTGATAAGTGGGCGCAAGTTTTAGTGGAGCGCAGGGAGATCCTCATTACTAAGCGAGGAGAGTGGCAATCCTACTTAGACGATCTAGGATTAGGGAGGACGCAAGCGTATAAGATGCTACACTCAGTAGAAGAAACTCTCTCAACTCCTATAAAACCAAGAGGATTAATAGTACCAAACGGTACTATTAACTCAGAAACACCCTCTGAAACGCAGGAGGGGCTGGAACAAGAAGAGGATCAAAATTCACAAGAAACTGTTCCAGTAGAAAATACCGTCCAAGTAACCACTACTCAGGAGGTTGAAGACGCCGTGGTTATCACCCCAGAGCAGGAGGCAAAAGAGGCAGGGGGAAAAGCCTGTAAAGATGAAAAGGAAGCAGAGAAGGAGTTTGCTATCAAGCTTCCCAAAAAGATGCCTGAAGAGTACCTTACATTGAAAATGTGGGCTGACTCCATTAAAAACGACATGGAGTTGGGGAGGTTAATTAGAAGTAGAGTTAGTGATTTAGAAAGACAATACAACGACAACTATCCAGAGTGGACTGAATTCTCCAATACATATTTTGAGTTCTTTGAAAAGCTCAATGGCGAGAAGCCCAATATGCAGCAAAAAGACTGGGGCAATATGAAGAGGCTCATCGTTTATCTCCGTGGGTTAGGCGCTGGGGATGCCGTAGCCAACTGGAAAGCTATACTAAGTAAGTGGGACAGGCTCGACAAATTCTATCAGAACCGCACAGATTTTTCATCTATCTACTCACAGATCAATAACATCATAACACAATTAAAACATGGAAATTCAAAAAGTACAATCGGAGGGGCTGATCAAAAAGTCGAGCTTATGCAGGAGTATCTTCGAAAAGAAGGGATATCTTGAGTTGATACCAGACTCGGTAAGTGAGGCCACAAAAGGAATTCAGATTAGTGCTTTTAAGCCTAATGAAGAAGATAGGGCAGCACTACAAATAGTACTCATCAACTTGGTGACTGATACTGTAGATTACTTTGGCGGCATGGAGACATCACAGGTGAATATGGTAATAAGCACTATAAAAGCGAAATACTGGTTTATGAAGATAGACGAGATAGCCATGGTGTTCAATCGGGCTCGGATGGGGATGGTTAAAACCTATGGCAAGGTAAAGCCGGTGGATATGTTGGCGTGGCTTCATGAATATGACATTGGGGAGAGGCTATCATACTGTGAGGCCGAGGCTACCAAGCACAAAGAAACCAGTGGGACATACTTCATTGAGGCTGAGAGCATAGACAGAAAGAAAGATGCAATACAACTCTCACAGGCCATAGGAAAAGAAAAAAACTGGCAGAAGGCAAAAGAGATAGTAGAGACAGAGGCCTACAATCAAAAGCTTGTTGAACAATCAAAAAAACAATAATTAAGATGGGCTTGACATACACAAGAATTCTCGGCATTGACCCCGGCGTAGCCACAGGAGGCATAGCCCTGTTAAACCTCACCAGTATGACGGTATCGGTAGGCAAGATCCCAGCCATCGTCAGCAACACACTGGTAAAGAAGGGAAAGAGAAGAGGCTTAATGAAAAAAACTAATACAACCGATGTTATAGCCTTATCAAAAATCTTCAAAAATCTGGTACTGACCACAAGGCCTATTTGTTTCTTAGAGAAGGTACAGGGCTGGGGAGGCCTCGATGCCGGGGCAAAGCAGTATAGCATTGACAAGATGAAAGCCCACTATGCGGAGATCAAGACAGCTTTAACATTATCAGGGCTGCTGTTTATTGAAGTGCCACCACGGGCATGGCAATCATTCTTACAGCTCAAGAAGAAGGGTGAGGACAAGAAAACCAGGAAGAAAAGGTATTTCTCTTTTGCTGAGGAGACATTTCAAGACACAAAGGTGACGTTGTGGAATGCCGACGCCCTGTGTATAGCGGAATACGGTCGAAGGCGGGTAGATGACTTTACATATATCGAAAAAAACATTACATTAGTCCGAGCGACAAATGAAATTACAGATTAGAAAATCATATTGTGTGCGATGGTATTTCCACAACGCTTGGAAAACGTTAGGGTGGATCAAGTTGCAACCTAAATATTTTATTGTAACAATATTCAAATGATCCGCACCGTACTAATCCGAGGTAAGATATCAACAGACGGGAGACTCCTAGCGCTCGATAAATCGGTTATGGATCAGTTTTGCCACAACAATCCAAACGCAACAGTCACCATGGAGATAGTAGTTCACCCAGAATCACAGGGGAATAGTCGGCTTAATAAGTACTACCACGTTGGAGTGGTTCCAGCATTCCGAGAAGCCTACAAGAACAGCGGTGAGTGGTTGACTGACGGAGAAACAGACAAAAGGCTGTGCATAGAAAGCCCCATGGCTCACATTGAGGTAGACGGAAAAATAAAAGGATACAAGCAATTCGAAGACCTTTCATTGAAAGAGGGGGTGGAAATGATAGAGCACCTTAAGCAATGGGGGGCAGAAAACTTCGACATCTATATTCCAGAGCCAAAGAATTATTACGAAAAAGACAAAATCCAGTGGCATGACAAATAAGCAAACAAGGACGGTGGGCCGGACATTAGGGGCAAAGGCTCTTGCCCGGAGCATAAACATGAACGATTCCTTTTGGTTTTCAACGAACTTGATTGACTGGCAGAATAAGCCAGATACGGCGCGAAAGATAAAGAAAGGTTGTTATGAAGAATAAGTCAAAATACTGTAATGAGTGCCGATGTTGGCCGTGTCAGTGTAAATACACAAAGATGGGTGTTGATCATTCAGCAGCTTCAGATATTAAGTTACAAATGGTTTGTAAATTGTATAACGCATTATGAAACTCAATATTAAATATAGACTTTGGCTCAGAAGGTACAGCCTAAGGATAGACTACTTAATTTTATTATCGTTTCTGGTTATTTACATTGTGATGCTGGCGGTACTTTTCGCAATAGGCATAATGTACTACTTTAACTAGATATGAAAGCCCACCAAAGAATAATAAGAGAACAAAAACAGTTAACCGATACAGGGGGTTTATTTGGGTATCCTCAAACCCCAGACATTAAAACGGCTACATTAAATAGAATAGACTATAATACTTCAAAGCAAATAATTGAAGAATATGAATGGCTTGGGACTATAGCAACAATTAAAGCTGCTGTTCATTGGTGTAAAGAAGATGTTAATAATAATCTAAACTAAAATAAATAAAGACATAAGATATGAACGAAGAAGACAGAATAATCATACAAGATATGTTTATTGGATTTTGCATAGGAACGGGTCTAGTGATTCTGTGTTTTATATTTGTAGAAATTTTTTCACTTTAAATAATAATAATTATGAAAAATCCATTGCCAAATCAGTTTCATCTCAAGCAGGTGAAGTACCTGCGAAGTGAATCCGCAGTAGAAGTGACGGCCACATACGATGTCAACATAGATGGACCTGTCGCCCAGAAGGGCGATTTAAAAGACAAACGCGGGGTTGAGCCTCACCTTGACTTGGTCAACGAATTAAACAAATTAAAGAAGCCCTTAGCTATGCAACATGGTTTGTTGGATGTAGAGGCGGTTGTGAATGCACGGGAGTTTCATGCCCATGCTAATCAGGTGGAGTTTGCCCGACGTTACACCGAAGCCAAGATTGGCATGGTCAATATCACCGGTATTGCATTGTTTGGCACCGAAATAAACCGTGGGTGCAAGATTATTGGAACTTATAATGGCCAAGCTATTAATTCAGACAACCTGCTGTTTGACAGTGCCGCAGCGAATGTGGCAATTGGGTTATCGGAAAAAGACTTAGAGGTAATATGCGACAACATCATCGATGAGACCTATGAATACTACTACAACATGAAGGTAGGAGAGCTAAAAAGCATGTTTGTAGATGAAGGAGGAGAGCTCAGTAATGATCTCAAGAATCCTGAATTACAAGAGGCAGGATAGATGGTAACTAAAGAGCAGTATTATGACGCTATTGATATAATCTGCACGTTCCTTAGTATTCTTGGTAAATTTTAAACAAATGAAAAAAATAATTTTAATTGTAACCATCATTAGCGGGTTTGCGGTGATGACAGCTATTACAACAGCAAAAACTACGGATTCAACAACAATTGAAGTTTCACTAAATAGTGACTATTGTGACGGTTGGAAAGATGGATATTGTGAAGGTTGGAAGGATGTAAAAGGACAATTGACAATGTGTCCAATGACACCAATGTGTCCAATGCCTGAAATTGGAAAAGGCGGTTACAAAGGTGGTTACCATCGTGGCTTTAAAGCAGGTTTAAAAGCGGCACGGAAATAAACTCAAATGGTATTGAAATTAAAGGAGGTAAATTTTTAATGAACTGGAGACCGCAATAGTCAGGGATCTGAGTATAGTCACTCCAGATGAACCCTTAATCTGTGAAAAGTGTGAAAAGTGTGAACCGTTTAAACAAACTTATTTTTCGCTCGTAGAGTGGAGAGTCATTGCCGACACTGCATTCAAGATGAGTATCGCCTTCCACACAGCTTTAATTGACTTCTAAATGCTGCTTTGGGGCCATTTGAGTTGGAAAAAGAGATGAAGAAAGATGTTTAACCCTGATCCGAAAGCTCTAAGAGAGGAAAAGAAGAGGCCTGTAGGTTTCCGCCAGCAGTACAGCGGAACACCTATCAAGGCAAGGGTGCGCCACGACATGCCCACCTATGAAAGTGTCAAGAAGGAATACCTAAAGGACAACCAGATGTGTGAGTGTGGATGTGGTCAGCGGAGTGTTTTGATACACCACAAAAAAGGCCGCGTAGGGGGTCTCCTATGCGATCCGGAGTTCTTCATGGCTGTAGCCTACAACTGCCACGTGAAGATTCACAACGAGCCAAAGGAAGCCTGCGAGAAAGGATATCTATTACCAAGAAACAATTAACATGGAAGAGTTCACCATAAAAATAGGAATAGGCGAAGCTATATTGAGGTTATTATGTGATCCATCAGAAGATGAAATTAAAGCTTTTAGGGAAGATATGACAGAGATAGGGGCGGATGAGGTGGATTAGTTACAAATGGATGTTACCGAATTTTTGAAACTAAAAGAAGTGTTCCGAGCGGCACATGATTTAAACTAAAATGATAATTGATAAAGACATTTGCTATCCATTTATTTTTTATCACATTCGCCGAGTTGGAGAATTAAAAAGAAAATACGCACACCATAAAGACGAAGGGGGTAAGGGGAAGGCTTGGTCAATTATTATCATTGTATGAAATGGATATAAAAAAAGGATTATCTTCAAATTAAAATGCAAAAGGAGATTAAATATCAGCAGACTTTTGACGAATTAGAGGAGATAAGGAAGTGCGCCGCCGAGTTTGTTCTCTTATCCAAGAACCCAATTGGCTATGATTGGAGATACTTAGCAGCAAAGAAGAAATTACAAAAAGCGTTAGAATTAGAATCATGAACAAGAAAAGAAAGCCGAGCCACCCACTACAGAACCCGGATACAGTGTTGACCTTACAACAAACAAGACAAGTCGAAAAAGACGGCTTCTGCTTTTTGACTAACATGTATCAAAACGCAATAGATAATGATTTGCCTGATTATTTACCCGCGAAGAGGCTTAAATTTTAAATTTATGAAAGAGTCTTATAAGAATTTTGAGATAATTTTTAAAGAGGTAAGCGTCGGCGTACATCGATGGTATTTCTATCACAAATCGCTTACCGGGCCAACCGACAACCGTCAAGGCTATGCAGATAGTCTGGATGCGGCAAAAGATGAGATCGACGAAATCGAAAAGCTTAATGCTGCTAACACATAAAAAGCGTTAAATTTAGAATTTAGAATTATGAACGGAACACTAAACGCCGGGGTAAAGAGCGTAAGCGCCAGCCCCCCACCAGCAGCGCAGGACAACCCCCTGAAGAGCACCAGGACGCGCCCACTAAACGTAGTCAGGACAGTACCAAAGAAGACAACCAGCCAGATGATACTGCCGCAGCCGTGATCAACCAAATCATTAACAAAGAATGCCTTGAGGGGCTAAGAGAACTTCAGGCCGGCTCTATCAACTGTTGTGTGACATCGCCACCATAACCCCAAACGAGGTGAATATGAAAAACGGTTTTAATCAATATGCACTATGCATTTGTTGCATTACTGGCACAAATGGCACTAACTAAATGCAGGTTGTGCAACAAATGCAACTTGTGCAAAGTGCAAATGAATATGTAAAGCATGGATAATTGCGGATACATAAAAGAGCCATTGCCAAAACTCAACCTGGACAAGAAGCGGTTCCTGGTGAAATATTGTCCATGCGGCAAAAGCAACAAGGACGGCAAATTTGTACCGTATGTAGGATATGATGAGAAAGGGTATTGTCATTCTTGTTGTGAAACTTTTTTACCTGAATTGCCACAGCCTGGACAATGGAACACCCCCACAAGATCATACAGGCCAAAGGTTACACATCGACCAAAGCCTGCATCATGTATTCCGGATGAGATATTCAAAGCCAGCCTGAAAGGTCACGAATCCAAATTGGGGCCTCAGAGATTATGGAGAGGATACACAGTGAGTTAGGGATGTTCGCATAAAAAAAAGGGGCAACTTGTAAGAAATACAGCCGCTTTTTTTATTTAATATACTTTTCTTAACTTTGTTTTGTCTTTAGTTAGACATCTTCTAAACGCCTGTTTAGATATGCCCTCGGTAGGTGGAACTCCTGGGGGCTTTTTTTATTGACTATTATTTTTATTGACTATTATTTTCTACATTTACCGTATGAGTTCCACAAAATCGGTTCTTATTGGGAGGAATAATTGGACGGGTGAGAAAACGTCTGGGATTATTCTATACGCGTTACCAGGGAAGCTCAAAGCGCGAAGGGTAGGTTCAATTGTATGCCCCGAGGATCATCGCAATCTAACGTAGAGCGATTAAATAACAAACGTCTCTACATTGTTGTTAGATTGTAGTAGAGATTAAAGCTGGCTATCTCAGTCACACTGTTGAAGTTAACATAAAAGTGCATAAGGATACTTATGTTCTTTTAGCAGCTAAACTCGTCTCCTATTGATGTTAGTTAAATGGAATCAAGAACGTGAAACGGGTGAGAAGGACATTCAAACTTTGCAGGCAATATTCACGGCAACGTTGCATGCATATCAAAGTCCAATGAAGTATTTTAAAAGTGAAAAAAAAGTTTTTTATGGACGTTCATACTTTTCATAAAATTCATGGATGTATGAAAAACATGAAAAATATGAAGCCCTAAAAACAAAAATAATTTTCATCAATGACAACCGAACACCGATACAAGTTAGAGAGGGGCAGTAAAAAGCATCAACGAGAGCGAGTATTGGTTGTGTGATGTCAGCCTCAGCAGCTTGTGACAGAGGTGTCACACCCCTAACAGTGTCAGTGCTGTCACCAAAATCTCTGGGGCATACGCAACTGGGAAAATAATATCTACAATGCTATGGATTAAGTAGAAAGATGGAGCTAAAAAACAACCTTCAGAAAGAGAAAACAAATGTCAATTCTTACAACTACAAGCCTTATTGCTATCTCGGCTATCATAGTTAGGCCAAACTTTAATAATTAATTTACATAGGCCGCATAATTCATCGTGGTCGGCCTGTGTAGGTATGCTATCGATTGCTTCTTTCGACAGCCACGCTATTTTATCGAGTGAATCACAGTTATCTCTGTGTGGATGCTCGGTCAGGAGGATGATCTGTTCAAGCGCCTGTTCTAATTTATAGACTAATTCGCTCATGATATCTTGTTATCTGGTTCACAAATTGTGTAGCGAGCATATCTTTTTCCGTCATACTCAACCATATCCGTTTTAATTAATGCGAAATAATGCTTTTTCCGCAGATCGCTAATCCTGGCTGCTAAACGAAAGCAGCCAAACTTCTTGAGGGCATATAAAGGAGTAATCCCATTGCCTAGCCTTAAATGCTCGTAAATCTGTTTCTCTTGTGACTTTTTCATAGTTCTTTAGTTTTAGCAATTAATTTAATTTCTGTAGGTGTTAGCTCGCTTATTTTTGTTCGGTAAATGTCAATTTGATCCTGTTCAATGATTCGGACTAACTGTTTGATGATCTCATTACTCTCATCCAGACGATTTTGTTGCACCCGCTTTTCATTTATGAGATGTTCAGTTGCGAAATTATCTTGTAACTGAATGTCGAAATGTGTTTTGTTTGATATGCTCATAATAATTTAGTTGTTTTATCTTTCATAATTTATTTTGGTTGATCGTTCTACTTAATCTTTGATTTCTCTTGCTTCTTGGAAAACTTCCCAAGGCACATTAGTCCTAAATATAATTGATACATATTCACGGCTTGGCCATCCTGATATTCTCCTAATTTCCTCATCTATCTCTGTGATCTGATAATTTCTGAGAGATAGAATTTCACGGAGAAAAAGCTCCTCAAGATTCGCAGTTTCGGGCGTGCAATAAAGTACGGTGAAAGAATCCTCAGCGTGCGCAGTATGCCCGATTTTATCAATATCTTCAAATGTTAAAGTTTTCATAGTGTTTGTGTTTAGTTAGATAATTCAATTGTGAAAGTTGCGAGTGTCATCATTATACTGTGTCGAGTGTATTTGTTTCAGGATTAAAAATGCGTTGCGTGAGCCCCATAAAGGAACCCCGATAATCATACATTTTAGCGTTGATTAGATAACCATCGCCATGTTTTTTAACAGAAAAACTCTTCAATGTTTGCCCAAAAAATTGCAATGTTTTTCTTGAAAAGAAGTATGGATTTGTTTCTTCGCTCCTTTGTTTGATCTCGTAGATAGTCATAATGTATTTGCGTTTAATTAGATGCGTTTTTGATTACTTCTTTGTCTGCGCTTAATTCTGGCCTCATTGAGTAGTTTCCAAAAGGCAAAACATATTCAACACCATTCCAATTTTTTATTCTATGCCTTGTAATTTCGCCTCTCATATTATTTTTCTTGATTCGCATTGTTTCAATTGTTAAAGTAGCCGCAGTGCGAGCGATGACGCTAAAAGGAGTTAACCTATCTGCGTCAGTTATCCAAGTCATATTATAAATAGTGTTGATTTTAAATGTTTTCATCGTGTTTGTGTTTAGTGTGTTTAGTTTAAACCATTTGCTTCGTGATGTATGAACCTGTGTCTGAAATGAACTAAGACTGCCGTCGACATGTTTAATCTTCCAGCGGCTTCCGAATCGTCTGCCTCTTTTTCTGTTTTGAATTTCTGTGCTTTGCCGTTCTTATCTTTCATTATCTCTAATGTCTCCTCATTCAATACCACAAATAATTTAGTTGTTTTATATTTCATAGTGTTTAGTTTAGTCTTTATTTAGTTCTTGAATTTGAGGAGGTTCAAATGATCAGAAATATCATCGCCTCCATTCTTATAATAATCGAAGACATAATTGATTGCGTCGACATCTTCCCAATAGCTGAGTTCCCCAATCATTTGCTCCTTATCTTTTGGCGAAGGATTTGCAAGCCTCTCCAAATCCGCTTTTGCCCCATCTATATCACCACAAAATCCAGAAGTTGAAGGTACCCATTCATTATCGGAACACAGAATTAAACATTCCATGCGATCAGGATACACCACAAGCTCAAAATAATCCTCCAGAGAATAAGCACCTTCGTTGTTGTCATAGCTTGCGCCTAACTCCCAGCCCATCATAACTAATTCAAATCCAGTATAATTAAGTCGAAGTGGGTTATCTTCCGTTGCTTCTTGCCTGAGTTTTTCAAATTTTTTCATCGTGTTTAGTTTAGTCAGAACCTATGGGGGGAATCGAACCCCCCAAGAACCATTTAGGTTTTTGCAGACTAATCTGCTGTCTTAGTCTGTAGGTATTTATTGAACATATTCTTTGCGTGGCTCCAATCTTTTGGCTCTATTGACATAACCCAATTTTTGATATAAAACTTTCTTGAGTATTCGTGGCCGTCTTGAGCTTCAAAAGAGATAGTCCACCCTGTGTATTTTTCATTCTTGCATTCGTCTACTGACATAATATTATGAGTAGCCCATTGATAAACTCCTTCAATAAAGCCACCACATATTCCACTATATGCTGAACTTGTTTCAGGATCACCCATTCTGTTAAAAATAGCAAGGCTAAAAGCTAATCTGCTGTCTTGCTCTAAATAATCATTCATTGAAGTTTTCATGGTTTCGTTTGTTTGTGTGTTTAGTTTAGTTTAAATATTTAAATGTGTTTTGATTAATTAAGCAAAGTTCGATTTACAATACGCATTTGCCTTCGTACAAGCGCAAAGGTATGTTCTGCGTGAATCATCAATGCTCATAAAAAGTTCAATAAATTAAAAGTTTGTCGCTTATAATTATCAAATATAGTGATCTTTTTTGTAAAACCCTAATTCATATAATTAATTTGTTTATGCGTGGTATGTTCTGTAACAAAAATTTGTACGGTTAATTGTACGTACAGCAAATTGTTCAATTGCTTGTATATTTGCTGCAATCATAAGAGGGCTATGGATATGAAACAATCCGATGAAAAAAAGGGTGCAGTTATTACAGTGAAGATGGGAAGACCTCTTAAATATACAACTCCACAAAAGCTACAGCAGGCTGTTGATAAGTTTTTTGAAACTGAGAGATACCCAACTGTATCGGGGCTCCAGAATCACCTTGAGATGAGCAGAAGTTCAATGTTTGATTACAGAAACCGGGACGACTTTTCGAACATAATCCTAAAAGGAATCGGGAAAGTATCTGAGATATATGAGAAAAAATTGGTATATGGGAATGGTGGGAACACCGCTGGGATCATCTTTGCCTTGAAGGTTGGTATGGGGTGGAAGGAGCCAGTAGCAGAGGTTAGAGGGAGCCTCGATGAAGAGACGGCCAACACATTCTCAGAGAAGATAGCCGAGGTAAATAAGCTCTATCTTAAAAAAGATAACAGTCTTAACAATGGAAAATAGTAATGGAAAAGAAATCGTGGTAGGGGATATGGTGACAGATGGAAATGGACATATATGTCAAGTCACGGAAATATTCAATCGATTTCGTGATATTAGGCAGAAAAGGAATGGGGATCGAGATGAGTACTTCCGCACCAGCATTTTTGCATTCGAAGAGCGTCTTAAATCTCAAAAATGGCTTCGATGCAGGGACGAATGGGGATTACAAGATATGATGCTGCCCTCTGAGAGAGTCACATATCTGCGAAGAGCAGAAGAGGGAGAAATATGGCCAAGAAAGCAGTAGAAAACTGGCTCAAGGGGCTTTCCAGCAAAGCAGATGTGATTACAAAGATTGAAAGCCGTTGGCGATGCTTCATGTCTAGAAATATGACGAATGAAGAAATAGTGGCTAGGATCGTCACTGAAATGATTGATATTGAAGAAACGATAGGTATGACTATTGAGGAATATTTCACAACAACAAAAAACAACAACGATAATGGCAACAAAAACAATGCTTGAGAGATTCATTGCGCATTATGCATCTTTGGAAAAAGAAATTATCAATGCGCATAAACGTGCCGAGGACGCAGAGAAGAAAGTCGACCTATATGCCGCCATCCTAACGATTCCGGAAGTCAGGGAGTTTTTTTCTACTGAGGAGATGAGGACAAAACTTCTCCAAGTTAAGGAAAAGTTAGATACTGTTGTGTAACTAACCTTCGAATCTGAAAGCCTATATTTGCTCTATGGCACATAGTAGCAAATTACAGTATGATCCAGGAATGGATGCGATCAAAAAGAATTTCTCGAATTACGAGATGTTAGGTCCAGATTACGCAAAGATCAAAACGCCAAAGGCATTCTTTCAGCAATTTGATCTTGATCAAGAAACAAGGCCGAAAAACGATCCTTTTTGGGAGAATTTCCTACCAGAAGGCGGAAAAGATCAGCAGCAACAACAGCCCGCAGCCACCCTAGCCCCCGTACCGGGAGTATCTTATGGCGACAGCTTTGGGGCAAACCTTCATGAGGGATGGGATATTTTTTTAGCGGAAGGGGGCAACCAATTAGGATACCTATTAAGTGAATTCGAACTAACAGAAGATATTGGTGCAGACCTCTTACAGTGGAGTAAAGATCAAAAAGCTCCTGAACCTGATGATAGTTGGGGTCAATTTTTCGGGGGAATAGCCCCACAAACGGTAGGCTATTTGGGAGCGGTGGCTCTAGGTCTTGTACCAATTCCGGGAGCACGTGTAGCAGCAGCGGGATTATTAGCCTCTAACGTAGCCCTCCTATCAGGAGTATCAATGGGGACAGGACTTCAAACATACGATGTCTACAAAAAATCAAAAGGAGAGGTTCCTGATCCAATACATAGATGGTACGTAGGAACAGCTTATCTAGGCGCAGAGCTTTCGATGGAGTGGATAGGGGCAAGGAGAATGTTAGGTAGAGGGGCAACCCAAAGGGGGATAAAAGCTTTATTAATGAAGTTCAGCCCAGAGCAGGCAGAGCAATCAGGCAAGAGAATGGTTAATGATTGGCTAAATAAAGTTGGCCGTAAAAAAGGAGTTAATGCGATAAAAGCCATGGCCAGAGCTGCCCACTTTGAAGGGAAAACCGAAGCCGCCACAGAGATATTTCAATCAATAACAGACAATTGGTACCGTGAGGTAGAGGATAAATACGGTTGGAGGGAGATTGCAAATAGGATTAGGACTGCCTATGGAGCAGGCGCTGTGATGGGATCATCTATTTCAACTCTTTCTTATCAAGGACAACTAAAGGCTACAAATGATAGAAGAAAAGCACAAGGAGGTGTAGCTATTGGTAAGTTGAAAGATGGCAACATGGTTGAACTTCTTGAAGAAAAAACAGGGAAAAAAGAGACTATGGTAATGTTTCCATCTGGCCGAATTGAAAAAGTGCTGAGTGATGAGATTTCGGAGGACCATATTTATCCGTTGGAACAATTCAACAATATACTCAAAGGCAAATATGATGAGGCCTCCATAGAGGCTGCGGAAAGAAACTTACAAGTAGAAAAGGTGAAAGAAGTGGCCTATGGAAACATCAATAAGTTTATCGTCGATCATCCAAAATCTCCACCAGTAATAGGGCCAGACGGAAAGGGATACTATCAGAGGGGAGAATACGAGGATAAGGATGTCATGGTAGTAGGAAAATTAGAAAGCGGACGCAATGTATTTTTCAATATGGAGACAGGAGAGATGGACGATGCCGACCCCGCAAGGATAGAGAATCTGGAACCATTCAGCCTTGATCAGATCGCTAGTGAGTTATCGAATGGGGAGACCGATAAGATGTGGATTGATCCTAATCAAGTGCCAACCATAGGAGATAAGATTTTAGGACAGATTTCCACTACTCCTGACGGAAGGGATACCATCGTACCAGTTACCGATCTAAGGAACGAAATAGAGTTTACGGTGAACGCAGTCAATAATACAGATGAAAGCGTAGTTATGGAGGCTGCTGAAAAATTAGATATTGCACCAATAGCTGTTTTATACGATGGTTTTCAAGTTCTCAAAAACAATCAGCCGATCCAGCCACCACCGAGTGAAACGGCAGTTCAAACTATAGATAGTTCTCAATTACCAATCAACAAGGTGGTTACGAAATCTATGGCTATTGTCAACAAGGACGGCAAGGGTCAAAATATCAAGGTTGTGATCAAAAAAGGTGCTGTTGGTCAAGATGTTGTTGGGCGATTCGAGACCATATACACGGAAGAAAAGGAGGCTAATAATGACGCAAAATCTTTCAATGAGGCCTATCCGGAATTAGAGGCTACGCCCGTTAGGCGGTCAAAGAAAACAAAGGATAGCAAATGGGAGCCCTCAAAATATGATGTACAAGTGAAAGAAAGGGTAGCACCAAAAGAAACAGATGTCATCCCTAAAGCAAAAGAAACAGTAACAACAGATGAACCCACAATTACACCCACAGTAGATGACAAGTCCGTAGCGGAAGAAAAGAAGGCAGCAGTAGCGGAAGAAAAGAAGGCAGCAGTAGCGGAAGAAAAGACTGCAACAATAGAAGAAAAGACTGCAACAATAGAAGAAAAGGCAGCAGTAGTGGAAGAAAAGAAGACTGCAGCAGTGGAAGAAAAGGCTGCAGTAGTGGAAGAAAAGACTGCAGTAGCGGAAGAAAAGACTGCAGCAGTGGAAGAAAAGAAGACTGCAGCAGTGGAAAAAAAGAAGACGGTAGTAGCGGAAAAAACAAAGGCTGCAACAGCACTATTAGAAGATGTCCAGAGTAAAATGCCCATTTTATCAGATGCCGATTACCTTGATATAGCCTCTAAGATGATCAACCCCTACCTAATCTCACAGAGGGCGAGGGTTCAGGGGGTTGTAGACAGGTTCAAGAAGGGAATTAGCTCGGAGGCCATGCCCAATATTCACGTATGGGGAACATATCAAGATTACATGCTTTACAAAAAAGGCAAGAGTCCCCTTGAGGATGAGATAGTACTACACCCTGATCTGATAAGGTCATTTGTTGATCGTGAGGGAGAGGTGCACATTATATCCGACCATAAAGACTTCTCTGGCATCAAGACTATTGAGTTTGTATTGCTTCATGAGATTACAGGCCACATCGGGGTCAATGGGTTACTACGGTCACTATCGAAAGAAAAGCAATCGACCTTTGGCAAGGAGTGGCGTGATTTGATGGATGAAGTATTGTCCGCAGAGGGTGTGAAAGATTCATTTATGTACGAAAAAGTTGAAGCTTATTTTGGATTCACCCCCGATCAAAAAAGAGACAGGGATAAATTATTAAGTGAGTTCAATAAGATAGAGGCTAAGATAACGTCTAAGAAGGAATTAGGCCTCTTAGAAAAAGAGCGGAAGGAATGGCGAAAGAAACACGACAAGTTCTTTAAGAAAGTCTTTGACGACCTCGGAATAGATGATCAACGTACATTAGCCGAAGAACACCTAGCAGACATGGCAGGATCGCAGCAGACGGGCGATCTGATGGATAGGGTAATCTCCTTCTTCAGAAGGCTATACCGAAACATCTTAAATAAAGATTTGAAGTTGAACGATGCCGAGATGAGAAGTATTATCGGGTCAATGAAGCGATCGGTACGGGTGGGTGTAGATAATTACGCTGTTTACCGTGATCATGATGAGAGAACCTTTTCGGGAAAAGCGTATTCGAGGACTCCCGTAACTCCGCAAGAAACCCGCAAGAAACCCGCAAGTGATTTAAAGTTCTCCAAATCACAAACGCAAGTCACCAAGGCTAACGCACAATTATTATCTAACACCCTACGGGTACTTAAGGATAAGATGTTGGCAGGTATGTCAGGGCGTGAGGTAAAGAGGGTAACAGTTCAGCAAATCCTTAATCAGCCAACAACCAAGGATATCGAAAAAGAAATTCTCGGGGACATCCTGTCAAGGAAAGAATTTGCAGGCAATCAATTTGATTTTGACGCTTTCAAGTTAGCGGTAGAGTTAGAGCTTATGCCGTTGGAACAACTAAAGACAAGTAAGTGGGCAGACTACGGAGCCTCGGATATAGGCATAAATCCTGATGATGCTCAGTCAGTAGTTTACAATTCACATTTAGATCATGGATTTGGTGATCACTTTCGTTCATTGTTTTCAGGAGATTTATCGTTGGATAAAATTAGACCAAAGACTGAATGGGAGATACAAAAAGTCCCTGAGCGAGAGAACACCTATGTAGCCCTCGATAAGAACAGGCCAGAGGGGATATCCGCCGAAGAGTTACAGAACTACGTTGGCACCGCAGGGTCACAGGAGAGGGTAAAGCAGTGGGTTGAGACTCAGGAGAAGGCAAATGCGGAGACTCCAAATCAAGGGGTGTTTGCCTTTGTTAGGAGGTGGGATGTAGGTCCTGATGAGCGCTACATAGCAGAAATACAATCTGACCAATACCAGAAGAGAAGACCAGAAGAGTTGGTAAGAACTGATGTATTTGAGAGGCCAGCCGCAAGTAAATTAAAAACCGAAATAACGCAGGTTATTCTAAAGATTCATAAGTCTCCTGACTGGGTAAAGAAAGCTTATGACGAGGTTACTGCTACCGTTAGTCAGTTCAATGAGTTTAAGTCTAAGAGGCAGAAAGAGCAAAAGGTATTACGAAAGAATGAGGCTGATATTATCAAGGGGAATAAACTCGTAGAGGACTTAAAAACAAAATCAAAGGAGGAAATTCTTAAAGCAGAGGTTCCCAGCTTTAGGGTTATTCAGACAGACAAGGGTAAATTCCAAGAGCTTGACGACAGGCTTACAAAGAAGTATAAAACATCAAGATACATCACAAAGCTTACCGATGCTGATAAAGAATTACACTTATCGGCGTACAAAGCCAGTGAAAAGTCAGAAGAAGGACTGCCTTATCGAATTGAGGTTAATGGTAAAGATGTAACGCCCGCCAAACCAAGGACTCCATCATGGTTCGGCATTAACCTCCATAACAGGGATCAAATAGTCGGGCTTTACTTTGATGAAAGATACAAACCTCTTCGCCAGACAATGAAAGATGTGGCAAATCTACTGATTGGAAATGATCCGGCAGTAATGCATAAAACCTTTCGGAGAGATTTTGAAAGAATTACTATTTCTCCTGAAGAAATCAACAGGGATAGGGACAAAATTATAGTCACCGCAGAAAAA
>Ga0114993_10002743_pt1 | contig 18931 bp, 19 predicted proteins | sample ArcticOcean_MG_C_FD_87042 | JGI IMG/M metagenome (GOLD analysis project Ga0114993, IMG submission 87042) | Marine microbial communities from western Arctic Ocean - ArcticOcean_MG_CB2_150 | ecosystem: Environmental > Aquatic > Marine > Oceanic | place: Arctic Ocean: Canada Basin | collected...
GCAAAAGGCATCTATCGAAAAATATTGCGCGATGCCCCCAATCATCCGATCGCATTGCATCTAATGGGGGTAATTGCCTATCAGAATAGAGAAAATGACGTAGCCTTAGATTTCATCAAAAAGGCATTAATCATCAAGCCCGATTACGCCGAGGCACATAATAACCTTGGAGTTATATTCAAAGAACTGAAAGAGATCGATGAGGCCATAACCTGCTACAAAAGAGCTCTCACTATCAATAACGATTACGCTGAGGCGCATTACAACCTCGGTGTCGTACTCAAGGAAATTGGTAAGCTGGATGAGGCTATCACCAGCTATAAAAGAGCGCTGGAACACAAACCAGATTACGCTGAGGCACTCTACAACCTTGGTAACTCTCTCAATGAATGCGGTGAACTTGAAGAGGCAATCGCCAGCTACCGTGAAACCATCACAATCAAACCCGACTACGCCGAGGCGCACAGCAATCTTGGTAATGTTCTAAAAATAATTGGGAAACCGAACGAAGCTGAATTTAGCTACCGAAAAGCCCTTGCCATCAGACCCGATTATGCCGAGGCACATAGTAACCTGGGAGCCGTACTAAGGGAACTAGGACGACTGAATGATGCTGAGGAAAGCTATAAGAAGGCCTTATCCATCAAACCCGACTTTGCCGAGACGCACAGCAACCTAGGTCATGTGCTCCATGCCTTGGGCAAGTTTAATGAGGCAGCGGAGAGCCTAAGAAAGGCCGTAGGCATTGAACCTGACTTGCCTGGAGTTCAACACAGACTTAACGCTTTGCTTGGTATCACAACGGATTTTGCTCCCAGGCAATATGTTGAAGATATCTTCAACTCCTACGCTAAAAAATTTGACAACCATTTGGTGAATGTCCTCAAATATGATGCACCAATTATGCTTAAGAAGGCTCTTCTTGATTTGGGCCTAGCTCAAAGAAAATACAAAAATGTGATAGATTTGGGCTGCGGCACGGGACTTTCGGGGCTTGAGTTTAGAGATATAGCGGAGACGTTAATAGGGATTGATTTATCTGAAGAAATGGTGAGAAAGGCTGAACAGAAAAATATTTACGATCAGTTGTACGTAGATGATATTGTTGGTAGGCTTGAAATTCTTAAAACCCAATTTAGTCTTTTTATCTCCTCTGATGTTTTTGCATACATTGGAGATTTACTTCCACTTTTCAGCTGCATAAAAAGGCACTCTACACAGAATTCTTTATTGGTATTTTCGACAGAACACACCGACGATGGGGATTTTATTCTCCGGAATACAGCCCGTTATGCTCACTCAAAGGATTACATTCTCTCCATTGCGAAGCAGCAGGGTTTTAGGCTGGAATTTTTTACAACATGTAATCTCAGATATGAAAGAGATGGTTGGATTATCGGTGGCTTATTCGTCTTAAAAGTTACTTAACCCAAAAACCTCATACGATAGAATGGATATCTCAAAACAATCTATAGAAACCTCCCCGGATTCAGTTAGCGCAGGTATCAGGGCTATTTCTCCGATGTTACTGGGTACAGCCCCATTTGGAATTGTTTTTGGGGCTTTTGCCCTGGATATGGGTCTAGGCATAGAAGGCGGCCAGGCCATGTCTCTTCTGGTATTTGCTGGTTCTGCACAATTTGTTGGGGCAAATCTCTTTGGACAAGGCGCTTCAATTGTTGTTATCGCTGTCACCACACTTTTCATAAATCTTAGACACACGTTATACGGAGCATCGCTTGGCCCAAGACTTTTAAATGCGAAGCCAAGTGAACGCATTTTAATGTCATTTTTTCTAACAGATGAATCATTTGCCATCGTAAGCCAGTTTAAGGAAGTGCGTGCACGCTATTATTGGGGCGCTGCATTAGCTATGTACGTTAATTGGCAAGTATGGACATTCGTTGGACTGGTTAGCGGTAGCTACTTGAAGGGTCTGGTTTCTTTGAGCCTCGGATTTGTTATGGTCCCGGCTTTTATTGCCATTATCGTTCCGCAGTTGAAAAATGCAGGATCTTTTATATGCGGGATCAGTGCGGCCGGAATTTCATTGATTTTTTCCGATTTGCCCAATCAGATCGGTTTAATAATTGCCGCCACGGTTGCCATCATTGTAACCTTAATGTTTGAGTATTTTATGTCGTCAAACCGCCCTGATTTGGATAGAGGCCAAGAGTGAGCACACCAATAGTTATAGGAGTGATGGTACTGGCAACTTTCTCGGTTCGAGCATTCAGTATCTGGCTGTTTTCTGGCCGCCGCCTCTCGCCCCTGACGATGCGTGCGTTGGCATTGGTGCCCGTAGCGGTTCTAAGCGCAATTTGTGGACCTTTGATTTTTCGTCCCTCTGGAAATTGGGAAATTCCCTTTGGATTGATAGAGTTTTGGGCAGCTTTGGCAAGTATGTTGGTCGCGCGTTATGGTATGTTGCCATCCATTCTCTTGGGTATGGGCGTATATGCAATAGGTAAACTAATTAATTAATTTTGTAATCCAGGATAAACAAATTAAAGTCAATCTACAGCTTGAGAAAGTTGTTTTGGGTGAATTCAGACTACTAATTGATCTTTCAATAGTGCTCACGCGTGTTAAAATTGGAATGTAATTAATGGTCCTTAAAATATCTCTTCGTATCTTATTAATCTAATCGTTTTTCACTCATCGGAAAACTTGTTTGGTCGGACATGGTAAATTTTGACGCGCTAAATCTGGATTTATCATACTGGGCTCCTTTGTTAACAATTGTAGCTGCAGGGGGATTTATGAGGCGGTTAGCCTCGTCTTTGTCTTCAACAAGGTTGTCAACAATATCGAGAACTTTGCCCCCGATACTTCCAATTAAATTCCAGATCATTTAATGTCCTTTGATTATGGGAGTATTCAGCACAATTCTGCCGATAGCAGTTGTTGTCGTTCTCGGCTTAGTCTGGCTTGGTATTTTGGACCGGAAGAAACGAAAAACTGGCTCAAAACGTAAGCACAAGTCCAGACGACGATAAATGGGCTAACGCCCTCGCTTGTAGGAGAAAAAAATGGCCCTTTCACCTGACTCAAATTGCGACAATCAAGATTGTTGGAATCCAAAATGTAAATGTGATCCTTGTGAATGCTCTAAAGAAAAACCTTGCGGGTATCCTGAACAAGATTGTTGTGTGAATGCTCTAAAGGAAAACGCAGCTCACCCATTTTCTGAAATGGGCTAACGCCCTCTCTTGTAGGTTAGAAACTCGGCCAGTACACTCCAAATGCAAAGTTTAACCCTGCTAAGAGGTAACCATGATTAAATTACTGACGATGTTACTGGCCGGACTATTAATGTTTTCAAGCGTTGCTGAGGCTGGTAGCTGCCCTATGAAGATGGGGCTAATAAATAAAGCCCTAGAGACAGGAGCGGTCAAGAATGTAGCGATGGTCAAGAAACTGCTCGCCGAAGGCAAGGCAGCCCATGAATCAGGCCAGCATGGCAAGAGTGTAGATTTGCTCCTCAAAGCTATAAAGCATGGCGGCATATAAACGGTGTTATCTGACTAACGCCCTCGCTTGTAGGTCAGAAACTCAGCCGCTTCTTGGGGTTCGGCAAAGCAGCTTAAAAAACCCGTCTCCGTATCGGCATTTGAATCTGGCGAGCGGATGTCTGTCTATAGAGGATATTCGTGAGGTGTCACTACGTGACCTCTAGTGATTTCGTTCAGGCTGGTTAATCCCATTACACCCATTGTCCTTTGAATCTCAGTGCGAAGAATTTCGAGCGCACGGACCGCGCCAGCTTCGCCCGCCGCCGCCACACCGTAGAGTGTCGCTCGTCCTATTATTACCGCATCTGCGCCGAGCGCCAGGCCCTTTAAAATGTCCGAGCCCCGGCGGAAACCTGAATCAACTATCACGGTAACCTTGTCGCCTACCTCTCGTTTGATTTCCGGTAGGACATCGATGGATGCAAGCGCAGCATCCGAGGCTATGCCGCCATGGTTTGATACAACAATAGCATCGGCCCCGGCTTCCAAGCACTTGGCCGCGTCGTTCGGATGCATTATCCCTTTGACAATCAACTTATTTGGCCACATTTCGCGTATTCGTTTCAAAAATTCCCAATCAAGAGAGTCATTTTTAAACAGAAAATCGCGTACCCCAGTTGCTGAAAGGTTTTCTGGGATTTTGATATTCACGTACTTTGGTAGGTGCCCGTCAGCTAGCACATATCTGCAAGCTGTTCCAAATAACCACCGGGGATGTGTCAAAACGTCCGCAATGTTTCGAGGTGTTAGGCGAATTGGAAAGGATGTACCGTTGCGAACATCAAACTCGCGATTATACGGAACAGTCGAGTCGACTGTCAGGACAAGAGCTTCGAATCCAGCTGCCTTTGCGCGGGCTATGGCTTCCAATGAAGTCTCCATGTCACGCCAGATATAGAGATGGTACCATTGTCTCCCACCTCCCTCCTCAACAATGCGCTCCATTGGGGTATTCGACGTACTGGCAAGAGTGAATGGAATCCCGGCTTTCTTGGCGGCCTTAGCCAGCGCTAGTTCGCCTCGGTACCAAACAAACCCGGCTGGACCGGTCGGACCGATGATAACCGGCATTTCAGTGGTTTGGCCAAAGATCTGAGATCGCGTGTGCCTCGATGAGGTATCATTTAGAATGCGTGATCGCAGTTTAATGTGCTCCAATGCAATGCGATTATGGTGCAACGCTATATCATCCTCTGAGCCTCGGTCACAAAACTCGAACAAACCCTTCGTTAGGCGACGGCGAGCAAGCTTACGCAAATCTTCGACGTTCAAAGCTTTCTCTGGGTTAAAGGACATGTTCTCCTAGCCTCGTCCAAACGGCACGTCGTCTGTACCTTTGCGCTCTTCAATCTTTACAACTGGCTTTGACAATGAAAACCTCCAATCCTACCTCGAGAGACATGAAAATCAACGGAGACATACCCTGATTCAGGATGCCCGTTTACGTGCATTTTGTCATTGATTGAGACAAAGAAACAAAAAAACGATTTCATCAGTCAAAAAACACAAACGCCCTAGTCTCAATGCTTTCCCGTGGTTTTGGTTCTGGCGGCGTAAAGGGATCCTCAAATGCTGAGTGGAGTGAGAATCGAGCAGTTCCATCATTTATTGTATCGTAGTTTTTGAATAGAAGAACCTCGTCGCGTTGCATCTCAGGGAAATAAAACCAGCGATGAGCACTATCAAATGTCGCGTGCCGTGTCGAACTTGACCTTGAATATTCAAAGGACGGCTCGGCCCTGTGCGGAGCATGGCGATATGTGTCGATCAGCAAGTCTTCGTTGATCGTTCGGGCGTCGCACACCGCGAGTGGCCATTGCTCAATCGTCCCAGTCATAGATCGCCATGCATTTACGATTGCAAAACGCCGATCTAGTCGATCACCAATTTTGTCTCCAAAAACGTCCCGCATTCGTTGTTAAGCCGATGCGTCCGAATAATCCGAATGTGGTGCCGGTACAGGGTCTCGGGCGTTATACTTTTCTCGTTTCTCTGGAACCGAGGAACGCCTTGTGTGATCGAAAGCGACCACCTCTGTACCACTAGTTAGCTTCTTGATTAACTCTTCAATCTTCGGCGTCTAAACAATGTCCAGCTCCGAATCGTTGAAAAAATTAACAATTTCGGTGGTTTGCTTAGAAAAAGCGAAACCCTCCGTATCTAGTGACGGTTGCTTAGCAAGTAGACGCCCATTTTGAATTTTCATCAACGTGGGCTTCCGCGAGCTTTGAAAATTATTTGCATCTGACGGCTTACTGGTTTGCTTAAAGACCGGGATCTCGCTTGTATCACTAAGATAGTAAAAAGGCGCCTCTATCTCTTCCAAGCTTGCCATTTCAGAAGTATTGTTAGTTTCGCCACCCATCGACTTTCCTCTTCTACAACCAAGCCGTTTAGAACATAACTTTGCAGCCAGTGGTGGTCACGAATTCTTTTTATTTAGGGTCCTTTGTATATGTGAGGGAGTTTGAAGCTACTTCACTAACTAACTTCAATTCTTCCCCACATTATGGCATCATCACGGATTGAAACGACTGCTGCCAGTTCTGATGGGCTGTTTCGCTCTTTTTTGGTGTTATGCAACTGATAAGGTCAATTTTTAAAAAAATATAAGCTAACAGCCTAACGCCCTGGAAGTAGTGCGCGACGTTCCAACGTTCTAGACAGGATATCCAGCGATCACCCCTTATCCCAGACCGGGCGGCGTACCGTCGGGTCGACGATGCGGCGGTTCCGGTCGCGCAGCCCTGAGATTTGGTTCATCTCGTTCTCGCTGAGTTCGAAGTCGAAGATGTCGATATTCTCTGTAATCTCCGAGTATTCGAGCGCGCGCGGGACGACGACCATATCCGGCTGCTGGACTAGCCATTTGAGAGCGACCTGCGCGGCCGTCTTACCGTGGGATTTAGCGACATCCCGGATCACCGGATCCTTCAACACGGCGCCGCGCGCCAGGGGCACGTGGCAGGTGACCAGCAGGCCATGTCTGCCGCAAGCAGCGATGATCTTATCCTGGCGGATATAGGCGTGATATTCGATTTGGTTGGTGAACAACGGCTCGGGACATTTGCCCACGGCCTCGTCAAGCAGGGGGACGGTGAAGTTCGACACGCCGATATTCTTCGCCAGCCCCTCGCGCCTGGCTTTGGCCAGCGCGCCGAGCGTTTCTTCCAACGGTACCTTCGGCTGCGGCCAGTGGATCAGCAGCAAATCGACATAATCAAGGCCGAGGGCCTTCAGGCTGGTATCGACCGAGCGGGTGAAGTCGTCGGCCTTCGCGTTCTCTTCGGTCACCTTGGTGGTGACCCAGATATCCTTGCGTGGTAGGCCCGAGGCACGGATGCCTTCACCAACCCATTCTTCTGAGCCGTATTTGCGCGCCGTATCGATATGCCTGTAGCCGCATTCGAGTGAAGAGACGATGAGCTCGACCGCCCGCTCGGGCTCCGGAAACAGCATGGTACCGTAACCGACTGCGGGTATCTGCGCACCGTGCGCGGAGAGAGTTGGGGCTTTGGTCGATTGCATCATTTTCCTCCGTGCCGTTTAGCCGTTTCTAATTTAGGGTGGCAATAGCAGGATAGATAATCCCACCACAGTTGATCGCACATGACGAACAGGATATTGCGAACGTTGGCCATGCTTGTTTACCTCAATTAGACTTTTATTAAATTATATATATACATATTCCCGCCTATCGACAGCTAAATATCAAGCCCGCAATTTTCAAATTTGTCATTTTCGCTCTTAATCAGCCGTCACCCACCAACCAGCTTCAATTCTTCCCCACTTTATGCCATCATCACGGCATGAAACGACTGCTGCTGGTTCTCACGGGGTTTGTGGTCCTTATTTTTTGAAAGGGTGTGGATGGATATCTGATAATCAGTCCACTAATAATGCCCGCACTTATGTTTTGGTTCACGGAGCGTGGCACGGCGGTTGGGTGTGGAGAGATGTAAGCAATCAGCTAACTACATACGGCCATAGAGTAACAACCCCAACGCTTACAGGCTTGGGCAAACGCTCTCACGTGGTTCTTGATGCCGTCGGGGTTAGGATAGCCGATCTCCCAATCACACCAGAAAAAGTATTGGCCGCGCTCGACAGACAAAAATCAACAACAAAATAATTTGAACTTGGTTTCAGAAGAGAAGCGAAATCTGAATACGTCGATCGCTAGAATAGGGTCGCCCTCGCGAAAAACCTTCAATGAATTGCTGAGGAAAGACCCGTTGGTTTAGAATAAAATCCTGAAGTTTTTAGCTCTCATTACAGTAATTTTGTGTTAGTCACACCTTAAACTCTTTACTGAGTTCTTTAGGAAACAATTCTTCTGGTGCGACTTCCCGGTGACAAATACCCTGATCAAAAGAATACTTCAAAAAGGCTTCTAACGTGGGGCGGGTGTATTTTTCCTAAAATATTGATATTTCTTATTAATTAGTTGGTTGGGGGGTATTTGTGTTTCCCGGTGGAGCCGAGTTAAATCATTTGTACCTATTTTCCCTCAAGGTATTTGGGGTTGTATTCCATGACTAATTGTAATGCCGCTTCATTTAGGATGTTCCGCAATTCGTTGTGATTTATTTTGTCGGGATCAAAGTTACCCTTGCGAATTTCAAGGCAAACATGTGAATACAAATCAGCTAGTCTATCCCCAATTGAGGCTTTAGGGGATGATAATGGATTTATGAGGTTAAGTATTTTTTTTAATTCTTTGCGTTCTGGACCGTCTCCAATTTTTAACTGACGTGTAGCGATTGTAATAGCGTTTGCCATCATAAGGGTCTCATATCTTCGATTATCAAAGCTGTTGTCGTCGAATTCATTAGATATAATTTCCTTCGATAGTTCGAGGATATCTAATACATTGGGTCTAATCCTCATTTTCCCCAGTCCTCTGTCATTCTCATTACCTCCCACTCCAACTGAGGTGCAATGAACGCAGTCATCGCAGGTTCCAAGGACTTTTCTCCATTGGTTGCAAAGCGTTCACCTTGCTGTCGAGCAATTATAGCCCAACGAATATGGGCCATGATTTCCCAAAAATATATTGCCTTATGATCAATGTTTCGGTTTGAAGCCTTTTCGTAGGCATCGTAAAAGGCAGTCCGTGATCCCATGCCGCCCGCTTCTCTATTGTCAAATCCAAAGCGCCAGCACTTTGCACAAAACCAGGCAACGTCCTCCATCGGGTCGCTCCAAGCAGCAAACTCCCAATCTAATATACCGACAAGATTATTGCCATCGATCATCAAATTACCCGTACGAAAATCCCTATGACAAATTGTGGGGATCTGTACCCTTGGTAAATTGAGTTGGGCCCAACGCAAACCCCATTCCAAAATTGGCGCAGGTTGGGGGAGAGCGTCCAGCGCAGCATGATATTGATTTATGACGTGTAGAGCGGGCGCAATACGTGGTTTTTTCAGAAATTTAAAATCCCTTCCGCTAGGTTTTAAGGCATGTATTGCAGCCAGTTCGGTCCCCAAATCGAATAGCAATTTATCTTGTTGATCAATAGTCCGTTTAAATTGTGTGACTCTGCGGGCGTCGGCAACTCCCGGTATTCGGCGCATTATAAAAAATTGACGTCCAATAATCTTTTTGTCTTTGCAAAAAAATAATGGCTCCGGCACCCGGACGCCATTTTCATACGCAAGTTTTAAAAAAGCAAATTCCTCAATCCGACTTCGACTGTTGTCAATTCTTGTAGGGGCGTCCATGCGCAAGCATAATTCTTGCAAACCTGCTAAAGGGCCTCCGCTAAATTCTACATCTAGTGCCCAATTTTCTTGAATTGCCCCCGAAGTAAGCTTGTAACGGTCGATAATTCTTGCAGTTTTCGAACCTGCTGCATTCGTTAAAAATAATTCTAGCTCTATATTTCCATTTTTCATGGTGTAAGGGTTATATTCTTAAACACCCCAAGACCAAAAACGCTGACCTTCATTTTTATGAAAACGAGACAACACCATTTTATGCACTTCAGATGCACCATCCACCAATTTCGCTTGACGGGCGTAGCGGTACATCCATTCTAGTAGCGTATCTTTCGAATAACCACGTGCTCCACAGAGCTGAATCGCCGTATCCACGGCTTTGTGAAGCGCGTCCGCAACCTGTACCTTTGCCATTGAAATTTCCTTTCGGGAAAAGTTCTCGTGATCGAGTAACCAGGCAGCGTGCATGGTCAATAAGCGGCCAATTTGGATATCCATAGCAGCTTCCCCCATCATCCATTGGACACCCTCATGGTCGATCAATTTTTCACCAAAACTTTCTCGCTCACCGACATATTCTGAAGCGATTTCCATGGCTCTTTTGCAGAGTCCCAGCCACCGCATACAATGCGTCAATCTTGCTCGTCCCAACCGGATTTGTGTGACTTTAAGTCCGTCACCTACCTCTAGTAGACGGTTTTCATCGGGAATTTCCAGCCCGTCAAACGTGATTTCGCAGTGACCTCCATGTTCTTCAGGGCCCATAATGGGAATACGTCTATCGATTTGCCATCCAGGTTGGTCGGCATGAAATAAAAAAGCCGTAAGTCCTTTGCGCGGATCTTCAGAGGTTTTAGCAATTACTATAAATATCTTAGCCCCTTGGGCACCAGTGATGTAATGCTTCTTTCCGTGAATCAACCAATTTTCACCCTTCTTATTTGCAATAGTCAGCATCGCGGAGGGATCGGAACCGGCTCCAGGCATAGGTTCTGTCATGGCGATGCTGGAGCGAACTTCTCCGTTTATAATTGGTTGAAGCCATTGGGCTTTTTGATGTTCAGGGAGAACCTTTTCCAGAACCATCATATTACCATCATCTGGCGCAGCGCAATTAAAGGTTACGGGACCAAATGGAGAGCGTGCCATTTCTTCATAGCAAGCGGCCATCCCAACGTTATTTAGACCAACGCCACCTCTTTCTTTAGGCATTTGAAATGCCCAAAGCCCCTGTTCTTTTGCCTTGGTGCGTAGATCAGAAAGAACATCCTCTTCAATCATTTCGTGAGCATCAAAATTTGCCGGATCTCGTTCCAAAGGCAGAATTTCATCTTTGACGAAGTCGTGAATTTGTTGTCGATAGTTTTCGATTTCTGGCGATAGGGAAAAGTCCATTACGTTTCACCTCTTTTTGCAATCAACGTTTCCCGAAGTGCTATATAAAGTCCGGAAAACACTATAAGGAAAATTCCGAACCAAGTTGTTGTGTCGGGGAACGTGTCGAATATTAATAGGCCAACTATAGTCGCAGCAATCAATTGTGTGTACTGAAAAGGTGCTAGGGTACTAGCATTTGCATAACTGAAAGCTGAAATCAGAAAGATTTGGCCAACGATTGCTAACGAAATAAAGCTGGCTAGTAGAGCGCTATCAGATAGACGCGGGACGACCCAAACGAATGGAAGAACGGGCAATAAAAGTAAAGTGCCAAATATTGCCGTATAGGTTACCGCGACCAACTGGGGTTGGTATTCGGCTAGTTTGCGATTTGCCATATAAAACATTCCTAGGCAAGTCCCAGCCGCAAGACCTAAAATATATCCGAAACGGTCGCCACCGAATTCAGGACGTAAAATGATATACACACCGACAAAACCTACCAACACGGAAAGGCTTCGATGCAATCCTAGTTTTTCCCCGAGGATTATTGGAGATAGGACGGTCACGACAATGGGAGCTATAAATACCATAGATGTTGTGTCGGCTAGAGGAATGTAATTGAGAGACCAATAGAATAAGCTGATCCCCAGAACAAATAGCGTGCTGCGCAACACTTGGACCCCGAATCTTTGGGGAAAAAGTACGGTTTGGCCATACTTCTTGAAAACTAGAGGCATCAGTAGAAAGCAGGTAAAAGCCAGATGTATCCAGACCAGCATCAGGGGGGGGTAGTAGCCTCCTAAAAGCTTAGCTACACCATCTTTAACGGCGTTGATAGACAAAGCAGTCGAGACAAATAGAATACCGATGAGGGGTGTGGGCACAGGTATTTCTCGAATTAAGAAGCTACGTTACCGGAATTTGAATGCCGAGGCCGATAACTGGCGAGGACAATTGCAGAGAATATTAATACGAAGCCTAATAATACTTTGATGGTAATGGGTTCACTTAACAGCCATGCCGCCAATAGGATAGCCGTGACGGGATTGAACCCGATGGTAATAGTGGCTTGGGTTGGTGTTATTGTTCGTAGTGCCTGACCCCAAGCAAAAATCATGAGCGCCCCCCCTGGAGCGGCAAGGATAAGTACTATGAACCAGCCCCATTCATCAAAGGTGAGCGATCCTGAAAATGGCTTACCAAAAATTAGTGCCAAGAGGAGAAGTATTAACACCCCAACGAACATGGAGTAAGTCATAACAGGTAGATTGCCGTATCGGACGAGATATTTGCCCGAAAATACGTTGAACAGTGACACCGATAACATTCCCAGAAACATGAACACATCTCCCCTCAGAGCGTGTGGTGCGATTTGGTCCACATTTTCGCCTAAGGCAATAGCTGCTCCTGCAATAGCCACTAGCACTGCCAGCATTTTCTGGGCGGTTAATTTTTCAATCCGAGCGATTGAGGCTAAACAAATGGTAATCAGCGGCATGGCAGAAAATATAAGAGCACCGCGAGCGGCGGTGGTATCTTCGAGCGCTTTTGCCATGAAAAATGGAAATACCGCAAACATGAAGGTTCCGATAAAAGTTAAAAACAGCATATCCTTGCGCTCAAAAGTTGGCATACGGTTTTGTATTAACAAGGCCCCTAAAAAAATTAGAGCCGCAATCCCATATCTAACAAAGGCAAGGGATAGGGGGTCGCTTTCTTCAATTATCAAACGGGTAAATACAACTGTCATGCCCCCAAGGGATGTCGAGAGTGATGCCCAAAAAACGCCCCAAATAATAGTCTTGGGGTCAGAGGATGATACTGAGGATGATGAATTCATAAATTGTTGGTATGGAAATGGTTATTTCCGAAGTAATGGCCAAAGTATTTTAGGTCAAGCAAAGTCTTCGTCGATGGTAACTCAGAAACCATCTTCAATTTGAAGGAAATTTTTATCAGATCAAAGTTTGGGAGAAGAGATTAATTTTATATTTTATCTGGGGATAATTGGATACATTTATAGGATCCTTAAAACAAATGAAAAGCCCTTTATTGTTATACACGTTTACCATCTGGCAGATGTATCAATTCTATCAATACCCCCTCTGGATCTTCTAAAAATAGTTGGCCAATTTCTGTCCCGGGAACTTGAAGGATATTATATTTGATCCCCAAAGAGTCCAAATGGTCACGAGCATTCTTTAAATTTTTAATCTGTAGAGCAAAGTGAGATATTGAGGCGTCTCTGGAGCCCGTGAGCATTTTATTGTTTTGGGCTGTTTTGATTATGTGAACGACGGGTTTATCACCTGCATACATCCAAAAACCAGGGCGGTCAAAATCTGGGCGGGGGCCTTCTTTTAAACCAATTACTTCCCTATAGAACTTAGCTGATCGATCTACATCATCAGTCTCCACGTTTACGTGGTCGATTGTATCGACTTCCATATCTAATATCCATTAGTTTGCAGGCTATATCATTTAACACTTTATTACCGGTATTGGTAAAGTAATGAGATGTTTACGCTATGGTAAACTGGACTTGGGGATCAATCCCCCATATGAATTTGTTTGGTATGAAACACGATTAGTCGATACTAAAGAGGTTGCACATAATCATTTAAATATTGGAGGCTCTGAAAAAACATGTCGAAAGTGCTACTAGTAACGGGAGGGAGCAGGGGTATAGGACATAGTGTTTCGATTGGTGCTATCAAACGGGGTTGGCGCGTTTGTGTAAACTTTGTGACTAATAGTGACCGTGCCGACCAAACGGTTGATTTAATAAAAAATATGGGTGGAGAAGCCATCGCGGTACAGGCGGATATTTGTCATGAGGATGACATCATTCGCCTCTTTGATATTTGTGAAACCAAGCTCGGACCGGTGGAAGGCTTCGTTAACAGTGCCGGAATAGTTGAGCCTTATGGACGGATCGACGAATTAAAATACGAAGAACTTCTGCCGCTGATTAATTTAAATGTGAATGCGGCTATAATCGGTTCTCGTGAGGCTGTAAAACGTATGTCACCAAACCACGGAGGGCATGGTGGTTCTATTGTATTGGTTTCTTCGGTCTCTTCTCGCCTCGGTTCTCCAGGAATGTGTGTCCCCTACGCCGCATCGAAGGGTGCCGTAGATGCTCTCGGTTGGGGACTTGCTCAGGAAGTTGCGGGTGAAGGTATTAGAGTTAATGTTGTGAGCCCAGGCCTCATAGATACCGAAATTCAGCCACCAGGACGGATAGAAAAACAGGGACCTACTTTGCCTGCAGGTAGGGCAGGCCAACCGGAGGAGGTCGCCGCTGCGATTTTGTGGTTACTATCGGAAGAGGCGTCCTACGTTTCTGGGAGTAACCTTGTTGTTTCCTATGCCAGGTGACATGCCCGCCTTTTAACTAAACTCATTCAAGAAAAAGGCCCGCCTAAAAATAGGCGGGCCTAAGCATTTAAAATGCCTTCTCTCGTTACTTAATGTTGTACTTATGAGGTAGTTTAATTCCAGCCTCTTCAGCGATAGTTAAGTACCGTCTGAAAAGTTTGCTCGCTGGAAGACCTTTTGCATCTAGTTTCTTTGCTTCTTCGTTGGCCCAAGCGTCGTAAGCCTTGGCCATCGCAGCTCTTTGATCGTATGGCAATTTATAAATAGTACTGCCATCCTTTTTTAGAGCTACTAAAGAGCTATCATATTTTTTACGCGCCAACTCAGATGCTTTTAACATCCAGTTTTCTTTTTCTTCATTGATGATTTTTTTAATCTCACTGGGAAGACTACCCCAAGTGTCATTATTAATTGTCATTTGATAAAGCGTCGTGGCGCCCCAACCAACTTCAGTATAGAATTTTGCCGGTTCATCGAGCTTGAAACCTTTCCAAGCAGGTGGAAATATCACTACGCCTTCATAAACACCGGACTGCAACGAGTTATATGCTTCGTTTAGGTTGGTTTGAATAACGGTGACATCTGACAATAGTTTTAACCAGGGTAGGTTGAGTCCCGCGCCGGCAAGCTTATGTCCGGCTAAATCGGTAACTTTTTTCCAAGCAAACTTGGTTCCAAGGCCGTATGACGAAAACGAAGGGGCCCCTAAAACGGTTTGGTTGAAACGTTTGGTATCTGCTTCCCATTCTGGAAATTCTGAATATACTTTTCGTGTAATTTTTAACTGGGTTACGGGGTCGTCAGTTACCATCGGAAGATAATAGTGAAATGCGAGATGCGAGGCTTTCGTTGGTTCGAAGCAAGCGCAAAATAGACCTATATCAAACAGTTTCTTTTGAACATTTTCAAGAACGTCAAATGGTGAGGATACGGTGCTCCAGAGTTTAATAAACTTGATCTTATGGCTTGTTTCTGCCGCCACTCTTTTTTCTACGGTAGGCACAAAGTAGTAATTTGCCTGATTGATTGGTTCCAGTGGTTTCATAGGCTGACCCGAGCCTATTTTTAAGGTATAGCTGCCAGCGCTCACTGCCGAAATCGAGACGGCAAAAGCAGTTGCCACGATGGCGGCAAATGCGCTTCCCTTTTTGAAATGAGTTAATTTCATTCTTTAGGCTCCCTTGCGTATTTTAAGTCTAATTATATCAGTATCATCTGATATTACACATAAAAATGATGTTGGCAAATTAGGTGTTTAAGTGAAGATGTCTGGCCTTGATCTTATTGAGATAATTGATTACCGGTGTATACAGAATTATAAAATTTCGTTTAGAACTCTCACCTTTACCCAGTGTGTAAAATTTTTCAAACGGCAGAATGTAGTCTGAATGGGTTTGCTTTAAGGGGGTATTATGGCTGTCCCGACAAGTGAGAAAACCGGTGAAACAAAAGACTTCGTTGACCGGTCAACGGAAATTTTCAGTACGATATCTGCTTTTTGGGCTTTGCTGCTTTGTGGAATTTACTTGTGGGATATTATTGGAAGGGAGGCATTTAGTGCACCATTCGCAGGCACTCACGAAATTGTTGCTAACTCAATCGTAGGCATATTGTTTCTTGAATTGCCATCCTCTATCAAACGTCGAGCCATGATAAGAACAGTATTCATTTTTAACGTCGTTTCGGACAAATTTAGGCGCACCATAGACTGCTCAACATATATTCTGGGTATATTACTTTTTGCAGCTATTATCTGGGGAGGGTGGGATACGATGATAACTGGCTGGAAGTTGAAAGAATTTGAAGGGGCAGGATCCTTTGAAGTCCCGGTATATCCAGTTCGTACTCTAATTATCATCTTTAGCGGAATTTGCTGCCTTATTTACATGCAACTGCTTTATCAAACAGTTACAGGAAAAATAGCGCCTAAGAAGGGCTAAGTGACCGTGAATAAGCCTAAAATAGAGAGAATGACTGGGGGGAGTAGATGTTAGAAGCGCCAGTGGTTTTACTCATTATGTTTATTGCCTTGATAACTTTAATAGTATTGGGCTTTCACATTTTTGTCGTTTTAGGCATGGTTTCTTTGGTTGGAACCTATTTGCTTTTTGGTGACCTGGGTATCACTCTTGAGTTGGCAAGTAGCTCAGCTTATGCCGTATTAAGAAATGCCGTTTTTGCTGCGATACCATTGTTTGTGCTCATGGGAGAGTTCATGAGTAGGGCAGGAATGGCAACTGATTTATATAAAATTGCAAATTATTTTTTAGTCAAACTTCCTGGTCGTCTAGCTATAGCGACTGTCCTTGGGAATGCTGTGTTTGCAGCGGTGACAGGGGTAAGCGTTGCTTCGGCTATGACTTTTTCTCGGATAGCTTATCCCGAGATGATGAAATTTGGCTATAATCGAAGTTTTGCTTTGGGGTCTATAGCAGGTAGTGCGAGCTTGGGAATGCTGATTCCGCCGAGTGTCCTTCTAATCGTATGGGGTATTATAATAGAGAAATCTATAGGTAAACTTTTTTTAGCGGGTTTTATACCTGGGCTTATTTTAGCCCTTCTTATGGGTATCTATGTCTCCGTAAGAGCGGGAATGAAACCGGAGTTGGCTCCATCAAAAATTGAGGGAGAGCCTGAAGAAACGGTTCCAACTGCTCGAGAGATGATAAGTGGTTTCGGAGTGATTGTACTCATTCTTTTAGTTTTAGGCGGATTGTTTGCGGGCTTTTTTACTCCCATGGAGTCGGCGGCCGTAGGATGCGGTGGAGCCATCATATTCTCTTATATTAAGGGTCTTCGATGGGCAGAATACAGGACAGCAGTCGTTGATTCTGGAAAAACTATTGCTCCCATTTTAGTTTTACTTATGACGGCTGCAATGTATGCCAAATTCTTGGCATTGGGTTCGGTCGTTGACATGATCCAAGATATTATCACTGGGATGGGTTTAGGTCCTTTTGGCATAACTGTTTTAATGATTCTAATTTGGTTGGCCCTCGGTACTCTGATTGATTCCATCTCAATTATTCTCTTAACGGTGCCAATCTTTTGGCCTTTGGCTGAAGCGGGCGGATGGAACGTTAACGCTTTTGCTATCTTTGGCATTCTTGCTATAGAGGCCGGTTTATTGACTCCACCGCTAGGTCTATTGGTTTATACTGTAAAAGGCGCGGTGCCCGATAGTAGTGTTACCTTAACCGAGATATTTGCCGGATCAATTCCTTATTGGATGCTGATGCTAGTAGTCATGATTATCGTCTGGGCTTTTCCGATCACGGCAACGTTTCTGACCACCTTTAGCTAAATGCGAACCTCAATCCTTAAGTAATAATAACGGATATTGGGTCATGAGTTCAAAGCCCTGGACTTACTCTGCCACCGAAATTGTTGAGCATATCAAAAAGCAAAATTTAAGCGCTGTAGAGGTCCTTGAAACACATCTCGATCGGATAAGTGCAACTAACACAGTTATTAATGCTGTAGTGACGGTCAGTGAAGAAACAGCTTTAAAACAGGCGAAAGATATAGATAAACGTATATCTAAAGGAGAACAAGTTGGCCCGCTTGCGGGCGTACCAATCGGTGTTAAAGATGTAACTGCGACTGCGGGAATTCGTACTACTTACGGCTCCCCTTTGTTCGCTGACCATATCCCAGATAAGGATGACATAATCGTTCAGCGTATCAAAGAGGCGGATGGAGTAATCATTGGTAAAACCAACACACCGGAATTTGCAACAGGCGGTAATACCTATAACGACGTATTTGGCGCTACCCGGAACCCATGGAACACTGAGCTTTCAGCGGGCGGGTCCACAGGCGGCGGTGGCGCCGGGCTCATATCAGGTATGTTTCCTATAGCATCTGGATCGGATCTGGGTGGGTCCCTCAGAATTCCCGCAGCATTTTGCGGTATAATGGGTCTCAGACCAACACCTGGTCTTGTCCCCGCAGGTCCTGGCAACACACCTTTTGATACTCTTGGTGTTCCGGGGCCAATGGGGCACGGTCATCGGTAGATTTAGCCCTGCTACTGGAGGTTATGGCGCAGCCCCATCTCAGTCACCCTCATTCACCGCAATCGCGGTATATGAACCCTGGAAAACAGGAAATCGAAAACCTTAAAATTGCTTATATTGCAGATGTTGCAGATATTGGTGTCGATGAGAGTATTGCAGAATGTTGCCGAAACGCAGCTACAGCAATTACGGATGACGGCCATATTATGGATGATTGCAATTTGAACTTATCCGAGGGTAGGCGAGCATTTTCGGTACTGCGGGGCCAATGGATGGTGAATAAATATTTACACTTAATTGACCGGTTGGATGAATTGGGAACAAACCTTGCGAGTAATATAAGAAAAGGACTTGATCAAAAACCAACAGAAATCGCTGAGGCAGAAACTATTCGGTCAATCCTCTGGTTTAAGCTTGTTGAGATTTTTGAAAAGTATGATGCTGTTTTAACGCCTACGCTTCCAATTCCTCCTTTTCCAGTTGATCAGGATTATCCAGAAAAAATTAACGGCAAGAAAATGGAAAGTTATTTTGATTGGTTTGCCCCAACACTGATTTTCCCCCTATTTGGCTTGCCAGCTCTTTCCGTTCCTTCAGGGCTAACAGATGAGGGTTACCTGCCGGTCTCCAGATCGTAGGACCGCGTTTCAGTGAAGCTCGGCTGATGGAACCGGCCGACATCGTTAGTAAAAAGATTCAAATACGTTTGCCTGTTTTAAGTTAATTGTGAGATTTTCTTTCGTTCTACTTATTGATCAATACCCTTGTTTTCCCTTATTGTTCTTTTACAAAAAATATCACAAGTAAATAGTCTTCAGGGGAGGAGGCCTAAATGGCAAAAAGTGTAATTATCACCTGTGCAGTAACAGGCTCAATTCATACCCCAACAATGTCGGAATACTTACCCATA
>Ga0114993_10002745_pt1 | contig 18914 bp, 22 predicted proteins | sample ArcticOcean_MG_C_FD_87042 | JGI IMG/M metagenome (GOLD analysis project Ga0114993, IMG submission 87042) | Marine microbial communities from western Arctic Ocean - ArcticOcean_MG_CB2_150 | ecosystem: Environmental > Aquatic > Marine > Oceanic | place: Arctic Ocean: Canada Basin | collected...
AATAATTACAAGCTAGAACCAAAAACTAACGGCGGCTAGTCGGAAGGAACCCTCACCTTGTCCCCATTTCAAAAATTTATTGCAAATATCAGTTGGGCCGTATTGGGTAAAATCGTAGTTCAGATCCTTTTGTTTGCTATTTCGATTTTGCTAACTCGGTATTTAGGGAAAAAAAGTTTGGGAGACTACGCAACTCTTTTGGTTATCCCGGTCTTCATACGCCTCTTGAATTCATTTGGCTTTGAAACCTTGATCAACACAAAGCTTCCCGCTCTCAATATTCGAGATTCTTCGGGGGCTGAAGGGCGGTATTTGGTTGGCCGGTTGCTGGCTTTTAGATTTCTGACAACGGTGGCGTTCTGTTTCCTAATTTATTATTGCTTGCCGTACTACCTTCACCTCATCCATCGACCTGAGTTCATTGAGTTTCGATGGGTTTTGATATTTTATTTCATAGCCATAACCTTTGATTCTATTTTGAGCACTTTGTTTATGACACTGCTTCGTTTTAAGGTGTTGTTGAAGATAGAAACTTTGGGTGCTTTGCTAAACTTGATACTCTTAATAATCTTCATTCGTTTGGATTATGGGATTTATGGAATCCTATATGCCTATATTACTTCGCTCGCTGTAACAGGTTTGCTTTACCTGGTTCTAGCGCGGGATCAATATCTGGGATCGACCAAGAAACCAGAATGTCGCGACATGAGGCATTTGGCTTGGGTATCTTATGGAATAGCCTTTTTGGGTTTTGGTCTAATGACGCAAAGTGATGTCCTGATGATGAGCTTCTTTAAAGTAAATAGCGAGGACATTGGATTGTATCATCTTGCCACAGGGCTAACTGGAACAATGGTCTTCCTTCTGGCGGGTGTCGCTCCTATGGCGCTATCCCTTTTTTCAGAAGCATTTGAAAAGGATGGGGTTGAGGGGCTTGGGAGTCTTTATTGCAAAATTGTCGGGTTATCATCTTACTTAACAGTCCCTATCTATGTATTTTGTCTTTTCAATGCAGATATTTTGATCAGCTTTATTTATGGGCCTGTTTTTAAGGAAGCGTCCTTAGCTCTAATTATTTTTTCGGCCTTCTCTGGCATTCAAACGGCTTTAGGAAACAACTTTTCTGTGTCTACCTTGTATGTCATTCATAAACGAAACGTGGCTATTCGCACCACTGTTGAGGGGAGTATTTTAAATATTGGTTTGAACCTGTTTCTGATTCCAGCTGCCGGAATGCTAGGAGCTGTAACAGCAACCGGAACAACGATGGTTTATATGATTTTGCGACAATTAAAAATAATTTCCACCGAAATGAAGATCGCCCCCGTATTTCCGGTTATAGGCCAGTGCTTTTTATATTGCCTATTGGCCTCTATACCCACCTTAATATTAACCTGGGTGCACTTGGGACATTTGATAACAAATCTGATTTTATATTTAGCAACACTTGTTACAATTCTTATTTGGGTAAAACCTTTTAGCCATCTAGAATCTATCCTTAATCAATCATCTTCATTTCCAAGGGTCACCAAATAACCAATAATGTGGCATGCTTCCCATTAAGGCAAATGTACCCCAGAAAAGCATGCCGAGTCCTGCCCCAACCAGATGTTGATGGGATGAGCATGCTTGAAGATTTAATTCCTATCGATCTAGAACTAAGGATCAATTGATTTAATTGCCCTATTCATTATTGAAGGTGGAAATGGGCGGGGCAATTTTTCTTTTGGGGTATAATTATGGTATGAAAACCAAGCTACTTACATTCTTACTCGCACCCTCTTTTCTGTTTTTGTTTTCTGGTTCTGTCTTTGGTCAGAAAACAGAAGTCAAAAAGGAGTATTGGGGAGAGGGGAAATTAAAAAGTGAAAAACATTACAAAGATGGAAAGATAGACGGTTTTTTCACGATATGGCATAAAAACGGGAAAAAACATTATAAAACACATTTCAAAGCTGACAAAAAAGATGGTCCTTCTGCTGCCTGGTATCCAAACGGAGAGAAAAGGTATGAAAAAAATTACAAACATGGGAGGGAACATGGTCGTTTCACTATATGGTACCAAAACGGACAGGAGGAGTGGGAAGCACATTATAAAAATGGGGCACAAGATGGTCATTTCACGTTTTGGTATGAAAATGGGAACAAAAAGACTGAAGAATACTATGTAGATGGGCTACAAGATGGTCGTTTCACTTTATGGCACGAAAACGGGCAGAAGGATTTAGAGCTGACTTTAAAAGATGGAAGGCAACATGGTCTTCTCATCGAGTGGTATGAAAACGGAAAAAAGAAAACAGAAAGAAACTACAAAAACGGAAAAGAAGATGGTCTCGTAACTGAATGGGATGAAAACGGAATAGTAATATCTGAAAAAAATTTCGTGAATGGGAACGAACAATAATTTATAAATTAACGTATAACGAGGTATCACAGGTAAAACATCATGATATATCTACTCGCTGTTGTTGGTGCTCACATGCGTTCAATTCCTTTCCATATCTCCCCAGTTGATTGAATAGAATCTCTAAAGTTCAACCCAGAATCTTATTAAAAAAACTCTTTTAATTAAAAATTATTCATGTTTTGTTAATAAAAATTTAATGACTAATTAACTGACCGTTAATGTTGTATAAGTTATCCTGACTTCAATTGGTTAGACTGCGCTTGGGAGTCTCTCCTATTCGAACCTAGCCCTAGGTTTGGGAGAGGCTTTCGCACATTATCCTAAAAAAAACCCAAGGACCAGTTGCTAGTATCCCAATAGGCCCCTCACAACCTTTAACAGGTTTTCTGAAAGAATAGGAACTGAATAACTATTCCCCTTAGTGTCAATCATCGGATTGACTAAGAGGGATGTTGGCCCATTTCTGATAAGGAGTGTTTATTAAACGGTAACAACTCTTTTAAATTTATTTACCATGCATGGAATAACACCATCTATAGATAAACTTAAAAAGTTAACGTTGCGAAAGTCTCTTTTTTCATTAATATGAATTCTAGGTAGACATTCATTATGATATTTGTGTTCGCTAAATATATTTCCCCACCGAGTCGTTGTCGCTGTTTTAAAGCCACACTCTTTTATGATAGAAAATTCCCTCTCATTAACTTCTTCTGTTGAACCAAATGGATAAGAAAAATGATCTATGCTTTGTTGTAATTTTAATTCGAGCCTAAGTTTAGAATCGAGCACTTCCTTCCTTATGTCATTCTTTGAAATTTTATTAAGGGCTAGGTGATTGACTGTATGCGCGCCAAAATTAACAAGGTTGGATTTATTTAATTCTTGTATTTGAGTCCAGCTTAACATGTAGTGCTCAGAGATTTTCGATAAATCAATATTATGATTTCTAAAAAAGCTGTCAACTTTAAACGAGAGCTGCTCTTGGGGACTATGCATTAGAATGTTTCGTATATCGTGAAAAACGATTTCTTTTTCGGGAAGGGTTTCGCATTTAAATTTATAGCATTTGTCATCATTCTCAAATTCTAAAAATTTATTTTTTATAATTAGATCCTCTAGTGGATACCACCAAGGAATAATTCCACCATCGGGGTAATTTGTTGCAACGTAAATAGTAAAGGGAGTATCGTATTTTTTTAAAATAGGATAAGCAAATGTAAGATTATCGGAATAACCATCATCAAAAGTGAATGCAATAAATTTTTTACCAATATAACCCTCCGTCAATCTTTCGTGAACCGTATCAAGTGAAACAAAGTCATAGTTCATCTTTATCAGATAAAGTATTAGATTTTCAAGATATTCAGGTGTAACCTCCAAACCCGAATTCCCTTGAACTCTAATTCCTCTTTTATCAGGACAAACGCGGTGAAACATTAGAATGCTACCTATCCCACCGTAAAATGAGCGCGATATTAGATGGCTTCTAGTTTGATGTAAAAACGGCCAAAGAATTTTTAAAACAGCCCTTTTAATAGTTTTTTTATTCATGTTTTTTTACAAATTTAATACAGCAAGTTCTGAATATAGTGAATCTATATCTTCACTTTTGAGCACCTCTGATTTAAAAACCCGAGGTTGTGGCAGCTTAATTCTTTTGGATAAAGGGATATTAATATTTTTTACATACCTGTCATCAATAATCACTATTAGGACTCTTAACTTTAAGCATAATTTAATTGTCAGTAATTCTAAAATTTGCTTAAAGCTATTTAAATCGCTGACAAAGTGAATGCGGGCGGCTGGTATTCCTTTTTTAAAAACCTTAGTTAAGATAATATAAAAATTATTAGTTTTTGTTTTGACCCATAAATGAATACAGTTAAAGGAAAGATGATCATTATATATTTTTAGATATTTTTGGTTAAGAAATTTTTTAACCTCCTCTTTGTCCTCTACTATAAAACAGTCGGTTTGTAAGCATTTTAAGGTTGGGAAAGGGATAAACACCCTTGAATGAGTTTCAAAGTCTACAAAACCTAGCTTTTTAGAGGCAAGATACGTAGCTTTGTTTGGTGTGAAAATTGTTATGGTATGAGTTTTAAGTTTTAATAATTGGAGCAGGAGCGCGAAGCTTTCATTTCGATATTGTTTTTGAACTATCCAACTCGAAATATTACAAAGTTTATGAGGTTCCCCTTGTATAACTTTTATAGCAAACAACATTCCCAGGTAACCAACTACTTTTTTATCATCAACTAAGACATATCCATAGTAATCTGTGTCAGTTTTCCAATGGTTTATGAATAATTGTTTCCAATCTTCTTTAGCCAAAGCGGAGTTATTAAATTTTTTTAGGAGAGGATATGTATCGTCAAAATCATCGACCAACGCTTTTCTTACAACGGTCATTTGGGCAAAGAGTTAAAAAGTTTTTTTAATTTATTATTTTGATAGAGAAATACTACCGAAAAATTTTAGTGTTTTATAGTTTAAACTACAGATGCTGGGGAGAGCAACTAGAACTGGCTTAACTTTCCTGACGCTTTATTTTTTTAAACCTTTTACTATGTTGTTTTTGTTCGACGATTTCTATCTTTACAGGGACTTTAAACGCCTGCAGCCTCTTACGACAAAACTTCTTTAGAGCTATTGAAAATTCTTTTGAGTTATCTTTTTGTTCTAATAATACTTTCGCGCACACCATATTTCCGGTAATAGCATTTTTTTTGCCAAAAACCGTTACCTCAGCCACGTTAGCCATTTCTTGAATTACACTTTCTATCTCGGTGGGGTAAACTTTTTCTCCACCTACATTTATAATTTCAGATTGTCGCCCTAGGATTTTAACGTATTCTCCATCTACTAAGACAGAGTCACCTGTTTTAAACCAACCATCTTCAGTAAATGGATTTGGAGCATTAAGGTAACCTAGCATGGCTGATTTTGCTTTAATCTCAAGCAAACCATCGACTACCCTAGTTTCGAACCCCTCGCCCCCAATTTTAACCCATAATGAGTCTGATTTTTTCGATTTTGAGCTCAGTATCCCAAGTTCAGAAAGACCATATGTTTGTTTTAACTGTATTTCGGGAAATAGCTGATGAAACCTCTTCAACGTGCTTTCGGGCATTGGCTCTGTTCCATAAGTAACTGTTTTTAACGATAACAAATTATAATTTTTGTAAGCTTCGCTCAATAAAATAAGATTTATAAATGTTGGAGACGTTGGCAGTAACTCTACTTGATATTTTTCTACAGCTTCTAGAACATTTTTGGGAGTGCGGTCGTTTACAACAATGACGGTACCGGCATTAGAAAGGGTGTAAAGAAGAGTATTAATCCCACCTATGTGGTCAAAAAGAAGAAAAGCAATTGTCCGCAAACTATGTCTACGAACCTTGAATTTGTTCAAAATATCTGAAAAATTGCTTAACGACGCCTTGCTTTTTCCTGTGGAGCCTGAAGAAAATAAAACTAGCCCAGGATTTCCTGTTTCCTTCAACTGACTAATTAAAGCATGGGTTGGCTGGCAATAAGTTTTTGATATTTCAAGGTGATCATTCCTATCAACTTTAAATATAACTTCTCCTTCGGCGATTTTTATAAATTCAGATTTTTGTAGTTCTACAGAACTGGTGAGAGGAACAATAATACAACCAGCATCAATGAGTCCTAGCAAAAGAGCTAAAGCTGTAGGAGAAAAGTCGGCTTCGAGAACGACAACGGTTCCCTCGGTAATATGTTTTTTTTGAATTTCATTTTTCCAATAGTTGATACGGTCCAGCAACCATTCATAATCAAAATGCTCTCCTTTCCAAATAATAGCTTCTTCTTTTCGATTCTTGCTGAAAACGTCCAACAGAAAATCGATATGCATTATACGCCTCCCAAGTAAATTACTTGCCCTGTTACATAATCACTTTCAGCTTTAATAAAAAAATCTATAACATTTATGACATCTCGAATTTCTCCGTATCTCTTAATTGAAAGAGAGTTGATGAGTTGTTCAATTTTATTTTTAGGAATAGTGCGAATTAGGTCAGTTTTTATTGGTGAAGGACCAATAGCATTAACGGTAATGCCAAACTCGGCTAATTCTTTTCCGAGAATCTGAGTTAGAGTGACAATTGCAGCTTTAGAAGAAGCATAAGCGGCTTCCCCTTCAATTTTTAATGGGGTTGCAATAGTTGTTAAATTTATGATCCGACCAAAGCCGTTTTTTTTCATAATTCGAGCACCTTCTCTGCAAAAAAGAAAAGTCCCGGTAAAGTTAGTCCTCATAATGGAATCTACAGTCTTAATAGGAGTTAGAAGCGAGTGGTTGGCTAGTCCTATCCCCGCATTATTTATAAGATAATCAAGCCTCCCATAAGATTTTTTAATCTCAAAAAATAATGCCGCTACTTTTTCCTCATGTGAAACATCCAGACAAAAGTGTTGGTAATTAGCAAGTTTATAGTCAATATTTTTTCTGCTACATCCTATGACCTTGAAGCCTTGCTCAGCATAGTATTTGACCAATTTTTCGCCAATTCCTTTTCTTGTACCTGTGATTAACATTACTCGAGAATCAGCCATTTTGTTTTTCATCCAAAAGGTTTAGAACAAAGTTACACAATGTTTCTACTGTTCTAAAAGGACTATTTTTTTCAGAAACCGCTCGTTCATCGGTAATCGATATCGGAATACCAAAAGTTTCTTCAATGTTCTCTTCTATCGCAACCAATAAATTGACAAGGTTGATAGACTCTAATTTACCAGATGAACCAAGCAAAACCGTTTCTAAAGATTTTTCTAAATTTTGATCTTCTGGTAATTGTTCATTAACCTCGTCAATAGCAACATAAATACCTTCCAATATTTTATTTCTCGCAGTCATAAGTAAACCCTATTAGAGTAGTTATTTTTTATCTCTTCTCGAGAAGAGTAAACCATTTGTTTACTCCTGCATAGTTTTTTGGCACAACTTTACATTCTTAGATATGCGCTGAGAAAATTTAGGTGTATATTTTATTAACAGAATTGACCTCAACATTATTGGTTGATTCATGTTATTCCGATGTTATGGTATGGGGTTCAAACTTTCAGACATGAAATAACTATGGTTGCTAATTATACAGATCGACCTCATCACCCAGAAGAAACAGAATCACTGTCTGCTAGCTCAGACCAAACACCATTACCAATGGAAAGTGTAAAAATAAACTCCAATAATATAGAAATTTTATTTTAGGTAGTGCTATGCCTCGAGTTTCAGTAGTCACATCTGTCTACAACGGTGAAGCATATGTGGAGGAGTGTATCGACAGCATTCTTAATCAAACTTTTCAGGATTTCGAATACATCATCCTTAACAACGGGTCCACCGATCGCACAGCTGAAATTCTTAACCATTACACTGATTCTCGAATTCATATTATTCATCAGGAAAACCTAGGCATCTCCCGGTCACTTAACAAAGGGATTGATTTATCCAAAAGCGAATTGATAGCTCGGTTAGACGCAGATGACTACGCATTACCTCAAAGGCTTGAAAAACAAATTGCATTCATGGAGCAATATCCCAAAGTAGTCCTTTGTGGGTCACGTTTTAAAGAATTGATAGGAGAAAACTTTTCCCCTCAAAAAGTTCAGTTTGTTGAACAGGATAAAGATATTCGAAAAACTATAAGTTTTTTTAATCCTTTCTCTCACAGCACCACAATGATTAGAAAAACAGCATTCACTAAAATTGGGGGTTATAATAAAAATTTTGAATATAGCCAAGATTATGATTTGTGGATACGTCTACTAAATGTTGGTGAAGCGTCAATCTTAAAAGAAGAGTTGGTTGTTGCGCGCTTAGCAGAGCAATCTACATCATACAAAAACAGAAGAAAACAAAAATTCGAAGGACTACAAGTCAGATGGCAAGCTTTCAAACAATTCGGGGGAAACCCAGGAGCGGCCTTGTATTATTTTTTAAAAAGTATTGCTGGCTTAATATACCCTTCAAAAACTCATTTAAAAAGATAAAAGAGTATAATTAATGATTAGAATTTATATATAGGTGCTGCTACTTTTCAATAATTACTTTTATTAAAAATAAATGGCTTTAGCAATTTTTTAAAGTGCCGCTGATCAGTTTTTTATTAACGAACTCATAAGCCTACATATCTCTGCATCCATTCTTCCACCAATTTATTTGATCTGATGATCTCTTCGGGAGCCATTCTTGTTTCTACAAACTCTCTATTCCTTTTCGCCGCCCTATCCCCTTTCATTTCACCTAAGTGAAACCACATATAAGCCCTAACGTAGTCACGGGCAACTCCCACTCCGCGCAGATACATTGTCCCAAGATTATTGAGAGCGTCAAAATTCCCTTGTTGCGCCGCACTCTCATACAGTTTTGCCGCCTTATGGGCATCCCTTTCTATACCCTCACCCTCTGCATACATCGTAGCAAGATTATTTTGTGCGTCGGCATTGCCCTGATTAGCCGAAAGCTGATACCACTTTACCGCTTCTTCGAAATCAGTTGGAACTCCAACTCCCAAGTCATACATCAACCCTAAACTATACTCACCACGCGAGTCTTTGCGTTCGACTAAAAATTTAAATTCCCTTAAAGCAGTTTCATAGTCACCTCGTTCAAAAGCGGCAATTCCATTTTCATAGCTCCCAAGAGCTAGCAGAGGTGTTGAAAATAATATCAACGATATGAATACCCATATAAAAATTAAAACTAATCGTTTCATAGCCCTCCAATTAAGCTTGCAAATCGTTAACTGGAAACTTCACTTACGCCAATTAAAAACCACTATCAACCTTTTAGAATTAAATTAAATTGACCGAATTTATCTTGTCCCTTCTGGTAGAAAGTCACAATACATTTTTCTTGTTCTTCTTTTGGGTGGTTTTTAAGAAGTCTGTCTTTATTATTTAAAGGCTCACCTGAAAAATACATTTGGGTGGTTAATCCCAAATGTTTTGGGGAACGAACCGTAAAGTGTATATGAGGAGGACGAGTCCAAAACCAGCTTGCCGGATAAGAGCCCGGCTTTATAGTTTTAAATCTATATTCCCCCTGTTCATTAGTAACGGCCTTCCCCCAATACTGAAAATTAGGATCGAGTTCGGCCGGGTTTCTATCTTCCGGATGATTATATCGGCCCGAGGCACATGCCTGCCAAATTTCAACGGTAGCTTTTGAAACTAGCTTACAGTTTTCGTCCTGTACAACCCCCTTTATATATATAATTTCTCCCTTAGCTTTTTGAGATTTATCTTTCAAATAGGTCAGGTCATTATCTTGATCGAGGGGGTAACTTAATGGATAAAAAGGGCCCGATGATTCTCTAGGAGTGAGGTTACAATTTGAATACACAAAAGGAGGGGCTAGCCAATCCGCAGTAATTAATGCCCCCACTGCCAATGACCTTTTCAAAAAGTTTCTTCTTTGTTGACTGAAGTTATTTTTCATTACCTTTTCCATTCAAATTAGCTATACAATTACCCTAAAACATATTTTGATGTTTTTGGGGAATGATTTAGGATAGAAAATTAGACTCTACTAATGCTCAAGTTATGGGGTTATTTTAGATGACGACATTGACAGATAAAAGAAAAAAATTAACTAGTGCGAAAAGTAAAAATTCGAAAAATCTAAAAACAAAACCGCGTCAGGGCGCGAAGAAAAGAAACAGCTCGAAAAAAATAAAACAATCTAAGGAATTAATCGCATTGGCCCAAACATGGGACGAAGATCTCTGCGAATAAAATTTGTTATGTTTCAAAACTGGGAAACATTTATATTGTTGATTGTAGCATTGGCTATCGTAATCCCACTGCTTCTTAAAAAGTTTTATTAACTTATTTTGCACCTAGAACTATTCATAATTTCCAAAATTTTTTTAAACAACACTACTTATTTATTCTTTAATTTTTATTCAGTTCTGCAACTTGGCAGAGAGAAATTGAACCACCCGCCTACCGATTACGAATAAAAAAAGGTATATAATTTTGTTATGGTTTAAAGAAAATATTTATCTCCCGGCCACAGAAGTCTTTGATAGGGAAGATCCAGAACCTCTATTCGACCCATACAATTTTATAATGCAGGCGTTGGTGGCAGACAGGGGAATTTTTCATAGCCTAAAACAAATTGACCCAGGTGAAGCAATAGAAAGACTCGCAACTCTTTTCCCTCACGCATCGAGGTTTGGAGGAATAGATATATTAAATTCTATTTCAAAAAAGTTGCTAGAAGCTATTGTACAATCCGATATATGGCACAAAATGAACGCTTACCATTACTGCTACCTTTACGATACCCTTGCGGGCGTAGTAGAGGAGTATAACTATTCCAATTTAGACCAACGCCTTGAATCCTATCCAGAAATGATGGGAACTGACATTGATTTTAATGAATTTCTTAATAAATACTTTTTAAACACTGCTTTTCTTATCAACCTGGAACGGTATAATGAGATGGGACGGCAAGATAAACTACAACTTGGACTTGATGATGACTGCCTATTTGGAGTAATCAACCGACTTACACCCACTGAAGAAGAAATAAATTTGGTTATCTTGAAGAAATATCCTTACTAGGGACCCGCTGATTACGAATCATTATTTTTATTTAACTTGTGGAGACGCTCCTTACGCATTGTGTCACTAAATACCAAGAAAAGTTTATTAGATTGACACAAATTTAACACAGTGTTTTTCTATATTAGCTCACGAATTTTTTTCTAGTGCACATTCACACCTAACTGACTTCCAAGTAAAGCACAAGTTCATAGTTATTGAAAACCCATTGCTGCTAGGATTATAATTACGAAAATAAAGATAAAATAAATGGCAGGTATAAAAAAATTATTGTCCGACTTGCATAGTGAAAGTCAAGATTTGCGCAATTCAGCAACTATGGCTTTATGGAACTATTGGTACTTGGAAGCAGGTGAAGTGGCAGAATCACATATACGAAAAGGGGAGGATTTATTGGGCCTGCAAAATTTTGAGGAGGCTCAGACATACTTTGAAAGAGTCATTGAAACTTACCCAGAGTTTGCGGAAGCCCATAACAAACTAGCGACCGTTCTTTTTCTATTAGGGGACTATGAAAATTCTGTCAACGAATGTAAAGTTACTTTAAAAATGAACCCGCACCATTTTGGTGCTTGGCATGGTATGGGACTATGCCTGTTCAAACTTGCCCGCTACTCTGAAGCTATTAAAAGTTTCAAATCAGCCTTAGAGATTCAACCTTATGCCAATATTAATCGAAAATATATAGCTACATGCATGGGAAACCTAAACTGATGTTACAAAAATATTAGATAGGCAGGAAAGAAGCTTTTGTTAAAAGGGAAAATTATGTTAAAAAAAAGAACCCGGAGGTAATATGTCCGCATTAAAAAAAATATCTTCCAATCTTTATCAGTGGTCTGAATTCTCAGCTGAGAAGCAACTCAGCTTTAACGGTTATTATCTGATTCATAATGGAGAGGCGGTTATTATTGATCCCCCAGTTTTATTAGATAATGACTTGCAAAGTTTAAAACATTTGACTGAAAAAAACTCAAGTAGTCCTTTAAAAGCAATTCTACTCACCAACGTTCATCATGATCGCATAAGCCAGAAGATTAAAGAGGTTTTCAAAGTCCCTGTGTATATCCACGAAAAAGATGCAAGCGAGTTGGAGTTTCAAGCAGATCATACATTTGTGAATGGTGATAAATTATTTTGCGGGCTCGAGGTAATTCATTTGGAAAATCAAAAATCCCCTGGCGAATCTGCTTTTTATCTCGAAGGTCAAAAAAAAATGTTTGTCGGTGATGCGTTGATAGGGAAAGTTTTTGGAAAATTAAATATGCTCCCGCCCGATAAATTTGTAGATATCGACGAGGCTAGAAAAAGTCTCCAGGTTCTTAAAAGTTTTGATTTTGATGACTTGCTGCTGGGTGATGGTGAATGCATTCTCGGTGAAGGAAAAAAAACATTGGAGAAGTTTTTAGGCCAGTAATTTTGTGGGGAAACAAACTTATTAAAGAAGAAGCTTTTTAATCCAGGTCATCTTCATCTATAAACCCTTCTTCAATGCCTTTTTTGATAATTGTGTCTGCTAACTCCCCATAACCGCCCACGTCATAGTTCATTATATTTTCATTATCAAAATCATCAAAAAATATTTTTTCATCTTCTTCGCACCAGTTTCTAACCGATTCACTGAAACGCAGAACTCTTTGCACTGCTTCTAATTTATCCATATCAAAACTTCTTAAACGATGGAGCCACCGGGCAGAATTGAACCGCCGACCTGCTGATTACGCACTGTGGGCTCTCCATTTGTGGATCTCCTTGGAAATATAAAACCAAATTAATTGCTTTGAACTAAATATATGTTTCATCAGAAGGATTATCCATTAATTTTTATTCATGAACGAATCAATAGGAATAAACTGCGAAGTTGTTTCAGCAACTTAATTATTAATAGCCATCAATACAATGAGAATGCAATCATCAGAAAGGAGTTCAGATACAGAGTTGAGATAGATATGCTTGAAGATTTCATTCCTATCGATCTAGGATTAGAAACCACTTGATTTAGCTGCCCTATTATTATCAAAAGTGGTAGTAGATGAGGTAATTTTTCATTAAGGTATAATTATGACATGAAAATCAAACTACTTACATTCTTACTTTCTCTCGCTGCTCTATTTTTTTTTCTGGTTGCTTTGCCAATCACTATTTTGGGTGAAGACAGCACGGGATACGATGGAGAAGGTAACTATATCGCGGATACCGTAATCGATGAAAAAGAAAACCGAAAACTAACGATCAATCGACTTGAAAGCAAGCAGAAAGAATTTATTGAAAAGATTAAAAAAAATCCTACAAACTATCTGTATTATTATTATTTAGGGAATGTCTACCTTGAAATGAAACACCCCGCAAAAGCGATTGTTTCCTTTGAAGAAGTCATAAAACTCAACCCCAGAAACGGTAAAGCGCATTACCAATTGGCAAAAGCTTACGATCGGATTAATGATGCCTCTCAAGCAATAAGACATATTGCAATAGCAAGTCAGATTTTTAAGGACAACTTCGATCTGCATTGGCAGACAAAAGTAAATGTGTTTTTATTACAACTTCGAGAGCAAGAGTAATCATAGCTATATAGAATTATAATATTTTATCCATAAGCCTACCCCCGTTTTGAGTTCATTATGTACCTTGAATAAGAACTCTACATATTTTCTAAATGCGAAGCTGACTGTTTATGCGCATTCCCGTCTAATTTTCTTATCATAAATCAATCCGTATCTTCATCAATCATGCCCCCCTCTCAAGGCTAGGCAAAGTCGAACTAATTCTTTGGCTAATTCCATGACCCTACTTTCTACTTCTGGATCCACAATCTTTCCTTCTTTAAATGCTTCTCCAGTGGAATAAACGAAGCGCGGAATGATCAAACAACGAAAATCGAGCATCAAGCTATTGACCAAGCCCATTATGGACATATAACTCCCTCTTCCTCCAGCGGCACACAAAAATCCGACCACTTTGTTTGACCATGCCTCACCAGTAATTTCAATGAGGTTTTTAGCCGCTGCGTTAGTATCATAGTTGTAAATTGGAACCGCAAAAAGAATACCTTTCGCATTGCGGACCTTGGTTGCAAGTTTTTTGACTTTGGGGTTTTCATATACTGAATCACCGTCACACAAGGGAATAGAATGCTCTGCCAAGTCTAACCATTCGACTGGTGTTTTCAGTTCTCTAAGGGATTTAAATGCGACTTGGGCTAGCAACCGGCTGCAACTTTTAGGATTTAAGCTAGAAGAAATTATAAGGAAAGCCATCAGCTTCTCCAGTTTATTTGTAATCGATTATGAGAGACGATTCCCCATTAGTTGGAGTTTTATCTATATATAAAAGCACAACTAGGTTTGCGTTAGATGATATAAAAATGAATAAATAGAATGAGGGAGTTGAGTGGCATATTGTGGCAAAAACTTTATAAACCCATGCAGTGCCACCCATACAGTAAAGAGTATAAAAATGAATTTTATCAATTTATCCATACCTTTCAAAGCTTCTATCCCCACCAATTTCGCGCAGACTTGACCAAACATTACCCATGCCGTAATCAATGAATACAACAAGAGGACCCATCGTCACTCAACTGCAACTACAGAGTTTTTAAAAATCTACTGGGGCTAACCCTATTTTTCTCCCATAACCAATGAACCCAAGGCTAGAAAACCATGAGAACGAAGATAATCTTTTCCTGCTTTTCACCAGTTATCAAACACCACTATGAGCGTGACAAGCCTTATTAGTATTGCATAATAACTTCTACCGGATAAGTCAATTGCTGTTCGCCGGAAATTTAGAACTGGCACAGCGAAAACCTACGTAGTGAAATCTATGTATTGGCAAACTCGTAATCCACTTCGAAGATTGCATGGCATTCATTGAGTTTCTCCAAGATCCTCCTTTAAGCACTTTACCTCCGATTTTTTCATGGTAACTATCGGTCCACTCCCAAACATTTCCTGACATATCAAATAGACCATAGGAGTTGGGTTTTTTTTGACCCACGGGATGAGTTTTTTTCTCTGAATTTTTCTTAAACCAACCGTACAGTTTGGGATCTCCTTTCCCCCAAGAAAATTTTAATGTATTCCCCGAGCGTGAGGCCCATTCCCACTCCCGCTCATTCGGTAAACGCTTCCCAATTTGCAGACAATATTCCACTGCCTCAAACCAGTTTACTTTTTCAACAGGTCGTCTTCTATCAACAAAAAAAGATGGGTTAAAACCGATAATTTTCTCATAAAGCTCTTGAGTAACTTCAAAACGATCCATAAAAAATTTGTCAATGAATATTTCTGTAGTTCCATGTTCTGTAGTAATTATTAGTTTCCCTGACGGGATCAATACCATATCATTTTCTGTTTGGGCAAATGTGTAAACAGGAGAAAGGGTGTAAAGCGAAGTGGCTATCAACAACCATCTAACCTCATTCCAAAGTAGGGGTCCCAAGGCTATATTCTCCCTCGCTATGTATCGTTGCCTGAAATAATTTTTTTTAATTAGACTTGCGAAGACTCTCGTACGTATTTGCCACTAAGTACCAGGAAGTGACTATCAGATTAGCACAACTCTGACACAGTGTTTTTTGCTAATCTCTCTAGCCCTCACCCAAAAATAGGAGGTCCATGGGTATGCCTTCATTAAGTACATGTATGGATTATCTAAGGGGAAAAATTTGTGTAATTGCGGCCCACTTCTCTTTTTAGATTAACTCACTTTTAAGTACTGGCTTTCGTTATAATGTGAAGCGGTTGCACAACCTAAAGTTGAGGTGCTTTTACCGCATTTTTCGTTCATCGAATTTAAAAATAAATTTTTCGCTTAAGATAGAAAATGGCGGAATTAGCATAAAAGTTTAAATTAGTTTAGTGCATGTTTATTTAGATGTATCGTGATTGGATAATTAAGGTTCTTTCTACTTTAAGACTGTTTTTGCAGATACAATGCATTGGATATCTGAAAACCGAAGGATTGCAAAATGACATTTGGAGAATGGGAACAATTAGCGAAACAGGGGATTGCTGAAGCTGAATATAATCTTGGGCTGATTTTTAGTAGGGGAAAGGAAGTACCTCGAGATGATAAGAAGGCTGTCAAATGGTATCGGCTTGCGGCAGAACAGGGATTAGCTCAATCACAAACTAACCTCGGCCTAATGTTTGGAAAGGGACAAGGAATTGAACAGAATTATAAGGAAGCAGTCAAATGGTATCGGCTTGCAGCGGAACAGGGATTAGCCCAAGCTCAGCACAATCTTGGAGTGATGTTTGGAAAGGGCCAGGGGGTTGAGCAAGATTATATAGAAGCTCACAAGTGGTTCAAACTATCGGCAGAGCAGGGATATGCTCAGTCCCAATACAACCTTGGATTGATGTATAGCAAAGGTGAGGGAGTGCCTCGTGATGACAAGAAGGCAGTCAAATGGTACCGGCTTGCGGCAGAACAACGGATTACCGGAGCCCAGTCCAACCTTGGCCTGATGTATGAAAAGGGCCAGGGAGTTGAGCAAGATTATGTAGAAGCTCACAAGTGGTTTAATATTGCCGGCGTAAACGGGAATGAAATTGGGTGTAGAAACGCGGATATTGTAGAAAAGAAGATGACCCCGGGACAAATTGCCGTTGCAGTGGGACTTACAAGAAAGTGGCTAGAGAAATGCTAGAACCACTAAATTAATTATTAGTTGTCACCAATCTATAATTTAGCCAAGTTTTATATAAAATATTTTTTAAGTCCCGCTAATATAAAAAATGGGAGCTCGTTATGAGTAAGAAGTTCAAGGTGATGCTGGTCTTATTTGTAGGTCTATTGTTAGCCTTGTTCGCGGTGCTTTTCATGGGATTAGGCGACAAACCAGTAATCGTTCCCCGAGCCCCACTCTAGATTGAGGGTAATGCTTTCGTAGTGAAACGAATGGAGCTGGCCACGCAAACCTACGAAACTGGAATAAAAATAAAAAAACAACTAGTCTAAATCAAGGCCAAAATGATCAATGAGCAACAAGCTTATTTTGTAATTACAACGGGTGACTCCGACCGCAACCTGAAAGAGGAGAGGCTTTCAATCACTTCGAGATGCTTTCCATAACTCAATTGCACCATCAACTACTGTGAAGTTTATTTCTATAGGGCGACAACAAACCTCACAGTCCTCTGTATAAAACTGGTTATTAAAATTCAAATCAATGAGTATCGATATACTCTCACCACAGTAAGGACAAGAAAAAAAATACTCGGTTTCATCCATATGGTGGTTATCTAATTTGAATTATTAAAACCCGATCGGCTCCTTTCACATTTGCAAAAGAAAATCGTCGTCCATTTCTTCTTCAAGATAGTCGGGAAGTTTTGTTTGTTTATCCGTGATGGCCAAATCTATTTGGCTGGAGCTCAGGCCGGTTGCCCCTTTAAGATTTGCTCCTTTGAGGTTGGTCTGATTTAACAAAACATCTTCGCTAAATTGCGCATCTTCGAGATTAGCATTTTCTAAATCCGCGTATTGAAGGTTTGCTTCTAACATACTGGCTCCTGAAAGATTTGCACTTTGAAGATTTGCACTTTGAAGATTAGCCTCTTGAAATTTAGACTTTTTCAAACTGGCTTCTCTGAGATTTGCTCCGGTTAGATTTGAAAACTGTAGCTTGACTTTATTCAGGTTAGCGTGGCTCAAGTTAGCTTTTTGCAGATTGGCTTGTCTAAGGTCTGACTCCGATAAATCAAGTTTGACATTAGTATTTTGTTCTCTCCACTGGTTCCAGCTTTCGACTCCTTGCTTGATGAGATTCAACTGCTCTACATTTGCCATGTATTTTCCTTTCTACCTTCCTCTCTAGACATAAGTTCTTCTCTTGTGAAAGGATGAGACTATTTTATGTTAGTTAGCAGGGATAAGCAATGTGGTCAGAAGATGCGGTATAATTATCGTATTAACCAAACCAATTACATTGGTCTATTTGATTAATCTATATAGGTCTTGAGAGAAATGGCTATTACGCGTGTATGGATTGAAGAAGGCTGCATTTCATGTGGCTTGTCAGAAAGCAACTGCCCAGAGGTTTTTAAGGTTGAGACAGGGGAACCCTCAAAAGTAATAGAAGGGGTTGACTATTCAGGTTTAGAGGAAAAAATCAAGATAGCCGCCGAGAGTTGCCCCGTTGAAGTAATTAAATATGATGAAGATGATGATCTAAAAAATGCCCCGCAACCAATTAATCGAAGTATGGGTGATTGGGACTAAAGAGAAAGAAGTTTTGTTAGTGGGTTTAGGTTTGTCATGTTCAATGGTGAGCAACGGAACTATTCTATTACAGGTAGGGAGGATTTAATGCGATTTTCCCTTTCATTTGTTACCCATAGTGTTACCCACAATAAAAAATAGGCTACGGCCTAAACCGTAACCCATTATTTTAAATGGTCGGGGCGAGAGGACTCGAACCTCCGACCCCCTGCTCCCAAAGCAGGTGCGCTACTTATTAACCTTTATTTTAATTAGACTTGCGGAGACGCTCGTTGCGTGTTGTGTCACTAAATGCCAAGAAGTGCCTATCAGATTGACACAAATCTGACACAGTGTTTTTTATACTGATCGCTCTACCCCAATTAGAAGCCTCAAGAAATTCCCTCTTTTAAAGGAAAGATATGTTTTCAAGGTAAACTGATGAGTATCCGTTAAATAAAGTAACCTTGGCTTAAGGGACTGGGTTCAATTTCTTAATCGTAAAAAAATCATTTATCGTTTGTATGAAATTTAATTATTTGAAGAAAAGGCTAATAAATCTGGCGATATTTACCCTGAGTCTGATTATTTGCTTAGTCCTAATAGAGGGGGTTCTGATTTTTAATTCCTCTGAGAGTGAAGATAATTATGGATTAACAAAGGAATTTCAAGAAAAGTACGTCCGGTACAATAAACACGG
>Ga0114993_10002749_pt1 | contig 18899 bp, 16 predicted proteins | sample ArcticOcean_MG_C_FD_87042 | JGI IMG/M metagenome (GOLD analysis project Ga0114993, IMG submission 87042) | Marine microbial communities from western Arctic Ocean - ArcticOcean_MG_CB2_150 | ecosystem: Environmental > Aquatic > Marine > Oceanic | place: Arctic Ocean: Canada Basin | collected...
GAAGGCGAACGGCCCAGGCTATTCCAAATCCGCCCTTTCAGGGCTCCGGAGAAGTGATTTGACAATATCCTATGCACAAGACGTTTTGAAAATCGGCACACTGAGGTACTGTCCACATTCCGGATCAACCTGGAACGTGGAACCTGGAACGTGGAACGCGCTGGTCGGAGACCAGCGGCCGAGGTGCCTCCCGCATTCCGGGCCAAAGCTATTTCCTCCAGAAGGATCGAGTGAAAATGATCAGGACCGTATAAAATTCCAGCCTGCCTGCCAGCATGCAGAAGCTCAGAACCCACTTGGCCAGTGCCGGCAAGTGCGCGTAGTTATCCGCCGGGCCCACACTTCCGAGCCCGGGCCCGATATTGAACATGGAAGCGGCTACAGCGGCGATGGCCGTCAGGACGTCCACCCCCAGAGCCGTCAGAGCCATACAGCCGGCGAAATTGATCAAAAAGGCGATGTACACCAGATTGAGAAGGCTCTGAATGGTGTTTTCGCTGACTGCCGCTCCGTTTAATCGGACGGCAGAGACTCCCCGGCGCTCCACCATTCGGCGAAATTCCCGCGCCACCACCCGAAACAGCAGGAACAGCCTCGCAACCTTCAAGCCACCCGCTGTCGAACCGGTGCAGCCCCCGGCAAACATAAGAGCCAACAGGAGCAGTTGGGTAAAAGGACTCCATAACTCAAAGTTGGCGGAAGAAAATCCGGTTGTCGTCATGATGGAGACGACCTGAAAGAGGGCGACACGGCCGGCCTCCAAAGGCTCATAGGAACTGAGGGCCAATACCGCGGCAATCGCTAAAGTCCCGCCAGCTACAAGCGCCAAATAGAATTGAATCTCCTGGTCACCGAAGAACCTCCTGGCCCGGCGCTCCACCAGCAAGCGATAGTGCAGAGTGAAGCTGACGCCTGCGATCAACATGAATACGATGATGATCGCCTCAATGGCCGGACTGGCAAAAGCCTCGATGCTGGCATTGCGGGTCGAGAAGCCTCCGGTGGCCATGGTGGAAAAGGTATGGCAGACAGCGTCAAAGGTATCCATCCCGGCCAACCGGAGGGCGATGTATTCCGCCAAACTAAAAGCCACATAGAGCTTCCAAAGGGCCATCGCCGTCTCCGCCACCCGAGGTGCCAACTTCTCGGACTTGGCTCCGGAAAACTCCGAACGATAGAGCTCCATTCCTCCGGTTCCGATCAAAGGAAGAACGGCTATACCCAGCAAAATAATCCCCATTCCGCCAATCCAATGGGTGAGGGAACGCCACAAAAGCAGATCTCTCGGCAAGGCCTCAATATCTTCCAAAATCGTGGCACCGGTCGTGGTAAATCCCGAGATAGACTCAAAAAAGGCATCGGTGAAGCTGGCGAAGTGTCCTGAAAAATAAAAAGGTAGGGCACCCAGGGCGCTGAAGGCCACCCAGGTAATCACAACCAGTAAGATACCCTCTCGATGGGAGAACTCACGGGGCGGCGACCGGAAAGCAAGGGTGAGGAAGCCACCCAGGCCGCCCGCAGTAATAACAGCTGAAATCAGCGGGGAAAGATCAGAGCTCCCCAGAAAGAGGGCACACAGGGTCGTCAGTATGAGACTTCCCGTCAAAGCTAGAATGAAAAACCCGACCGCGCGCAGGATGTTGGGCCAGCGGATCACGCCGTTTCTCTTCCTGACCCGACAATGAAAGCCGATTCAAGTTCGGGCACCAGGCGTTCCAGACAAAACAAAAGCACTCGGTCGCCGGCTTCGATCACCGAATCACCGCGAGGGACAATAACCTCACCCGAGGGTCGCGAGATGCTGCCCACAATTGCGCCTCGAGGCAGGTGAAGATCCTTCAGCTTCTTGCCGATGAACTTGGGTCCTGCATCAGCCACCAACTCGATAGCCTCAGCCTCTTCCTGGCGAAAAGTGGTAACCGAAAGAATATGCCCTTTGCGAACGAATTGCAGAATTCGATCGACGATTACCAGCCGGCTGCTAAAAATGGAGTTGATGCCCAGAAGCTGAGCCATGGGAAGAAAGTCGAGGCGGTTCACCAGGGCGATGGCCTTTCGAGCTCCCAAGCGCTTGGAAAGGAGGGAGGAGATAATGTTGCCCTCATCATCCCCGGTCAGTGCCAGATAAGCATCAATTCCTTCGATGTTCTCCTCGACCAGCGTCGTCTGATCCGTTCCGTCGGCGTGAACGACCACGGTGTCCTTGACCAGTTCGGAGATTTTCTTGCAGCGACTCAGCTCACGTTCGAATAGCTTGACCTGGATGCCCCGCTCCTCCAGCTGAAGGGCCACCTCGATTCCAATCTGCTTACCACCGACAATGAAGACGCGTTTGACACGCTCGGCTTCTTCCACACCCATGAACCGAAATGTGTCTGACACCTGATCTGCCAGGGCGACGATGTAGACGTGATCCCCGGCACGAAGATGATCATCTCCTCGGGGAATGATCACCTGGTTCCCTCGGAAAATCATGGCCATGAGAGTATTAGAGGGTGGGCCGCTCTGCTTCAGTTCCTCCATGCTCTTCCCGACTAGCCAACTACCAGCGGCGATGTTCATTCCTACCAGGGTCACCTTCCCTTCGGCAAACTCCTGAATATCGGAAATCCCCGGTAAGCCCACCACCCTCTGAATGCGTTCGGCAGTCTCTCGATCAGGATGGATCACCAGATCAATGTTCAGAAGTTGGCCACCGCAGACAGATCGCCAGAGATCCACTTCATGGGTTCGAAGACGGGCCACCTTGATCTTAACGTCGGAGTGAGCTTGGGCAATCAGGCAACTGAGGAGATTGGTTTCATCGCTGTTGGTGACGGCGATGAGCATGTCCGCATCGCTGAGGCCGGCGCTTTGCAAAGTTCGAATGCTGGCAGCATTACCCTGAACGATTTTCGCATCCAGGGTATCCTCCAGCTGGGCACACTGCTCCTCACTGCCCTCGACGATCACAATTTCGTTTTTTTCGCGGATGAGGCGTCGTGCTACCGAAGCACCCACAGCCCCCCCGCCTAAAATCAGTATCCGCATCGAAAAATGGAGAATACACGGAAAATTCAATTGCCGCAAAGGGCACAACCTTATTAATATTGGGATCCCGATGAAATTTCCTGCAATTTACGCCAATCCGACTCCAGTTGTCTCATTTGAGCTATTCCCCCCGCACAGCGAACAGGGCTTGGCCAAACTGGAGGAGCGCCTTCCCAAGCTGATCGCCCTGGAGCCCTCGTTCCTTACCGTCACCTATGGCGCACTGGGCACCACCCAGGGGCGGACCCTGGAGCTCGTCTCCAAAATCAAGAATGTCTATGGCATAGAGGCAGCCCATCACCTGACCTGTGTGGGCAGCACTCAAGGAGACATCGGTCGGATCCTGGAAACCATCCGTCGGGAAAGAATTGAAAATGTCGTCGCCTTGCGGGGCGACCCGCCCCAGGGCCAGGAAACCTTTGAGCCTCCCGAAGGGGGATACCGATACGGCAATCAGCTTGTCGAGCACATTCGAGGCGTTGGTGGATTCGGGATCGCGGTGGCCGGATATCCGGAAGCCCACATTGAGGCCCTTGATTTCGAGACCGACCTGCAACACCTGAAGCGCAAGGTCGATGCCGGAGCCGACGTCATCATTACTCAGCTCTTTTACGACAACCAGGTCTTTTACAATTTCGTCGACCGGTGTCGAGCCCTCGGGATCACCCAACCCATTGTCCCGGGACTCCTACCCATCTTGAACCTGGAGCAAATTCAGCGGATTACTCAAATGTGCGGCTCCCGTATTCCGGAGACACTTCTTCGCAAACTGGTGGAGGCAGGAGAGGATCAAGAACTGGTCCGCCAACTCGGCATTGAACACACCGTGGGTCAGGCTCTGGATCTCTTGAATCATGAGGTTTCAGGTATCCACTTTTACGTACTCAACCAGCACTTCCACATCGCTGAGATCATGGAACGAATTCGACCGGCGCTTGGGGAGAACAAGGGAACAATAGAGCAATAGAACAATAGAGTGCGCTGCGCGCACAGAGAAACGCGCTTCGCGCGTGGAGAAGGAAAAAAGGAAACGTCAGTCGCTCGAGAACACAATCCCTTTGTTAGAAGGTCAGGGGTCAACCGGTCAGAAGAATCGGCGCACTGAGGCGCCTCCCACCCTGTGCTTCATTGTCAGGATGACTGAGATTGAACGGTTAGGAAAAAGGGGAAGATTATCTTCTCTGTGTCTTGGTGTCTCTGTGGTAAATCTCTTCCCTGTGTCTTGTGGTGGTCAAGGACTAATGCTGTTGCGGTTGAGAAGGCCTGGCGGGTCCTGGTTGGCTCATCCAGTCAAAGGAGGAGAGCATTTCCTGGAAAGGCGAGAGGGCGCTCTGGAGTGAATCCCGACGATCCGAGGAAAGGACAAAGGTGACGAAAAACCCGGGGACTTCGGTGACGGCAACGATTTCATCCCGCACGCTGGGACAGGAGTGCTCCCGAACCAGAAACCTCCTGAGCCCCTTCACATCCAGATCCAGATCCCTGATTTCATAGAATGGACATGCATTCTCCAACTCTTTGGCGTCTTTCTCCTGAAAAGACTCCAGCGTTTCCTGGGAGTTCCTGGGCGTAAATCGGCCAAAGACCACGACAGGAGATTTCCGCCAGCTGGTACCGGCGGGATGCATGACGAAATTTGCGAGCTGGGAAGCCGCCCCAAAATCAATATTCCATCCGTCGGGTTCAGTTATGGAGAAGCTAAACCCCTTTCCAGCGATTCGAATCGTTTCGCCCCCCATAAGGGAACCGAACACGATCAGAAAAATCAAGCACGCCACTATCCGTTTACCCACCGGGAAAAGACTACCACGCGATTGATTTGGACGGAATAGTGGTCTTCCGCAGAAGCTTCGGACACTCACAGGGTCAAGACCTCAGCGTTTTTGAAGCGGGCCCCCTGATTGAACTTCACAAGGAGGGTTGAAATACCGAGCTGCACTTTTCCCGCAACTTCTTTTCTTCGCGATTTGCCCTCTCTTGAGTTAGACTTTCCAGATCTTGCGACCAGAAAACATTGGGCTGCTCAGCCTTCTGGCATTCGCTCCGATTCTAACGGTAGGGATCCTGCTAGTGGGCTTTCGAATGCCTGCCAGACGGGCCATGGCCCTGGCCTACGCCATCACCGTCATCATTGCCTGGAGCGTCTGGGGAGTCGAAGTCCGGGTGATTATAGCAGCCAGCTTGCAGGGCCTTCTGCTGGCGATCTCACTGCTTTATATCGTCTTCGGGGCACTTCTCTTGCTGGCGACCCTGACCCAGAGCGGTGCCGTCAGCACCATCCGGGAAGCCTTCGCAAGAATCAGCCCTGACCGGCGCATTCAGGCCATCATCGTCGGCTGGTTGTTTGGTAGTTTCATTGAAGGAGCCGCAGGATTTGGTACTCCTGCGGCCATTTGCGCTCCTCTGCTCCTGGCCCTGGGATTTCCCGCCATGGCTGCCGTCATGGTCGGACTCGTAATCCAAAGTACAGCGGTCTCTTTCGGGGCCGCAGGGACTCCCATCCTCATCGGCGTCTCCGGGGGGCTGGACTCCTCACTGGTTCAGAATTACCTGGCCGCAGAAAGTATCGAGTTCACCCAGTATCTCCGGGCCATCGCCGTGAGGGTAGCCGCCATTCATGCCCTGACCGGAACTCTGGTTCCGCTTTTTCTGTGCTGCCTCCTGACTGGATTTTTCGGTGCCCGTAAGAGCTTTCGGGAAGGCCTGGCCGCCTGGAAATTCGCGCTTTTCGCATCCGTGAGCTTCACTGCTCCTTACTATCTCTGTGCTTACTTTCTGGGACCTGAATTTCCTTCTCTGCTGGGTCCCGTGGTCGCACTTGCGCTGGTCATCCCGGTCACCCGGCAAGGTTGGCTGGCACCCGCCAGCCATTGGGACTTCCCTCCACGAGAACACTGGAACACAGAATGGATGGGCTCGGTCCACCCCGAGGAAGCGGAATCGGCAGAGATGAATGTCGTTAGAGCCTGGGCTCCCTATGGTCTGGTGGCGGGCTTGCTGCTGGTAACCCGGTTGCCCGCCCTGGGTCTGCAGCAAAGACTTTCGGCCATCCAGATTGGTCCCGTCGACATCCTCGGAACCGGAATCGGCCAGCAAATCCAGCCGTTCTACCTTCCCGGGTTCATGTTTATTCTAGTCTGTCTTGTAACCTACGGCCTGCACGACATGAACTGGCAGGGAATCAGGCGCTCCTGGGCCCAGGCGGGCACCCAGATTCAAGGGGCCATGGCAGCACTCTTATTTGCCCTCCCCATGGTCCGGCTCTTCATCAACTCGGGGGCGGACTCTAACCTCTCGGGTCTGGACAGTATGCCCTTGACCCTGGCCCGGGGAGCAGCTGCCCTGGCCGGCGGGACGTGGCCTTTTTTCGCTCCGTGGATTGGCGCTCTGGGTGCTTTTGCCGCTGGAAGCAACACGGTCTCCAACTTGATGTTTTCACTGTTCCAGTGTGCCACTGCCCTGCAGAGCCAGGTGGAGCCCCTTACCGTCGTGGCCGCCCAGGCAGTGGGGGGGGCGGCGGGGAACATGATCACAGTACACAACGTGGTGGCGGCATCGGCTACCGTCGGGCTGTTGGGCCGGGAGGGAGCACTGATCCGCTTGACACTGATTCCCATGACCTACTATTGTCTGATGGCAGGAACCCTCGCCTATCTCTGGACCTACGGTCCAGGGGTAAACCTGGGTACCGCAGGCTTGTTGTTTCTCGGCATAACGCTGGGCTGGCTGGCACTCAGAATGAAATAGGTCGTTTGTTCCAATTTCTGCTGGGAAGAAAATTTCAGACTGTATAAGGAAAAAATAAGTGCTATCATGAACCTCAAAGGGGTAAGGAAATGAGAAAATTCCTATTCGTAGTTTTTCTGTGCCTATCCTTTCCTGGGTCTGGACTTGGCCAGGGCCGAGCTACTCTCTCATCGCCCGTTCTCAAAACGGAGCCTGAGGCGATTACCTTCACGACTCGATTCTCGAATTTCGTCGATGGCAACGACTACCGCATCGGCGTTGGTACCACAGGCGAAGAGTTGGCTGGCGCCCGGTTCGAGCTTTCCAAAGGTGACTCTCCTGTTTCCAAGGAGCTCTTCAGCTTTCTCCAGGGAACTGCTACTGCCTATTTCGAGGTCGATGAGATTCGGGTTCAGGGATTCTTTTTCCCATCCTCGGAATTGCCAGCGGCAGAAGAAGAACTCGTCCTGAAAGTCATCGTTCCCCTTTCCGAGGCAGAGAAAGCAAAGAGACTCTTCATCATCGTCACCAAACAGTTCGGGCCCGATACCTGGTACATCATGGATGGCGCTGAGATTAACGATACCCACTGGTAGACTGCCGGGGCGAACAAGAGAACAATAGAGCATAAGAAAGATCTATTCCCCAAGTCCGTCTCTTGTTCCATTATTCTCTTCAAGTACGCTCCTTGATTTGCTCTCTGCCATCCGGCGTCTCGGCGACCGGGAAGCGGCTCCCTCTTACGACGGGTCTAGCTCCCATCACCGAGTCCCCGACGCAGGCTTACTGCGCCCCTTGAACTTGAAGTCCTCGAGCGGATCTTTGTTGCCCTGAAACCTGATTCATCATGGCTCTTCCCCTTGCCCATTCCGCCGTAGCTCTCGGGCTGACCCGCTCCCGTGACCCTCTGACCTGGGCCTTCCTGGGATTTCTGTCCATTCTTCCCGATTTTGACTTTATTCAGGTTTGGGGGTTGGGCCTTCCCATCGGTATTTACCACCGGACTTTCTCTCACTCGTTATTATTTTGCATGGCGATGGCTCTGCTTTGGATGGTCATTCGCCCGGCGCGGCTGAAGGCAATCTCCCCCTTGCTGGTCGCCATGGTGCTCCTGAGTCATAGCTTTCTGGACATGCTGTGCACTGCTGATGTCCTGGACCATGGCGTGGTCTTTTTCTGGCCTCTCAGCAATTACCACATGGGCTGGCCTACCCTGGTACCTCTTTATCTCTTCTTTGGCTCCAGCCCTTTCAGTTTCAGCGGAGCGATTCGGTTTACTCTTCTGGAGATGTTTCTAGCGGGACCCCTTTGGTTGTCGACGAGATCCCTTAGAATCGGTCTGCAGTGGGGTACTCAGGTGCTTCGGGGCCCGAAGGTCACGCCGAGTTCTCAGGAACAGGAATAACGGATCAAGCAGGGAGTGGGCGGGGAATCAGCTGACCCCTGACAAGGAATTGTCGCCCCTGTCCTCTGACGTTTCGTTTGTTCTTCTTCTCCACCCGGAGCGCAAGCGATGGGTTTCTCCACGCCGAGGATCTGGGAGGCGTTTCTCTGCGCGCAAAGCGCGCTCTATTGTTCTCCCTAGATGATGAGCCTGACGCCGCCCAGTTCTGCCAGTCCATAAAGAAAATGATCGCCCGGGGAGCCAAGGAACATGAAATTGGCGGGAATCCGCCACTTGGCTGAAAGTTCCTGAATCAAGGCGGGCCGGAAGACTCCCTCGATGACCACAAATTCAATGTCGATTTCCGGATAGGCTTCGTCCAGGAACTTGAGGTCCTCCTCCAGCTTGGGAGGAACGTCCCCTTCTTTCTTCACCACAGTGACCACCTTAATTCGATTGGTGTGCTCATTCCGCCTCACATACTGCATGACATCATTCAGGTGAGCGATGTGATCCCCCCGAGTGAAGAAGACCATCTGCTGGCCGCTGATCCTCTCAATTCGGGTACGAATGGTCTTCGAGAGACTGCTGGTCACTCCAGCAATCGTTTCGCTGATACCTTGGATGAAAAACAGACAGGCCTTCAGGAGACCGATCCTTCCCAGCATGATCATAACCACCAGGACGGTGGGGAAAAAATAGACAAAGAAGACCCGAGTATAGGTCGGATTCATGATGACGTTGCCCACGAGACCCACTAGAACCGCGGCAATCCCGACAATGACTGAGAGCCAGGAAGCCCTTGCCGGCCGTGGCAACCGGGCACGCTTCACTTTCAACAGGACATTGCCTATTCCAAAAAGGGCCATGACGGCCAGAAAGGAAATCGTATAGACTCCGGCCAGTGCTTCCAGCTCGCCACCCGTAATCAACAGCACCGATACTCCCAAGAGAAAAAACCCAATAATAATCCGTTGCGATGCCCCTCGCCGGTTCACCTGAAGCAAAAACTGAGGCAGGCACCGATCCAGGGTCATCCGTCTCACCAGGCCGGTAACGCCGATAAAGGAGGTCAGCACGGCACCACTGAGCACCAGGGTGGCATCAACGGAAATGAGTATCGCGAGCCACTGGCCGCCAGCAAGATTCCCCATGTAGGCCAGAAGCGTCTCCTGATGTTGTGCAACCTCGGGGATGGGAACCAGGGCCAGGGCCAGAAAAGCCATTCCGGGATTGAAGATGGTTACGGCAATCCACATGTTCCGCAAGGTCTTGGGAAAGATACCCTCGGCCTGCTCCTCCACAAAGTTGGCGGAACTTTCAAACCCTGAGATGCCCAGCATGGCCGCCGCGAATCCAAAAAGGAGGGCGCGAGGCAGGTTGCCCTCTGTGGGTAAGCTAAAATTGGAGACCAGGACATCCAGGCCACTGGTCATGACAAAGAAACCACCCGCCAGGATCAGCAAACTCAAGGTGAAGATGTGGATCAGGAAGATAACGACCGCCACCCGGGAAGATTCCTGGATACCCAAGGAGGTCAACACCATGAACAACCCCAGCAGTACAATGGTCCCGGTCAAGAGCGGAAGGGCCTGCCAGATGGAGTGGGCGTAGTGAACAGCTTCATTGGCTGAGATAACGGCTGTGGCCATATAGGAAAGGACTGTCAGGCAGGCCGCCAGTGATGCAAGAAACTTACTGGTGGTATTGAGAAGCGCATTGTAGGCTCCACCATTTAAAGGGAGTGCCCCGACTACTTCGGAATAGATCTTGCGAAACAAATAGAGGACACCCGCCACAAAAAGAAGGACCAGCGGGGCCCACTTGCCCGCTTGCAGGATGGCCAGAGCCGACACGTACAGACAGGAAGAGGTGATGTCATTTCCGCAAATAGCGGTGGCAGGGAGTTCGCGCAACCCACCATGTTTGTGCTCGGTAATCGATTCTGCGGGCATAGGCGATCTATCTTCCCAGGATTGCGGCCTTTTTGTCGAGAACGATTCGATAGAATAGCAGGTTCCTGCCCTCGAGGCATTGGTTTGACCCGGCCAGGCGTTGCATTTCAGTATCGGAGGACAACACTACGGCTGCAATAGCCCGTTATTTGGCTACTTTCGTCGATTTCCGGAATCCCGGTAGGTCTTGGCGGGCCAGTACGCGCCTATAAATGTAAACTCAGGTTGACATATCGGGCCTTTTCGGGCCCTTGGGAAACTCCATGAATTAGCTTTAAAGCGCTGTTTTACAGTGCGTTATGGGTGATCGCAGCTTTTTTGGCATCGATCGTGCTAATTCCTTCCGCTGGGGGGAGCTATAGGGTGGATCGGTATGGATTTCTTGAGTCGCTACTTCAAAAGGAATGGTGAGGCCACCTTTGCTCTTCTCATCCTGGTAGCCGTTCCCACCATCAACTATCTCATTCCCTACAAGCTGGTCTTCCTCAATTTCTTTTTCATCGCCATTTTGCTCGGGGCCTATTACCTGGAGGCCCACAAGGCGATCCTGGGGGGAGTGCTCACCACGCTACTGGTTGTCATTTACGCCTACCTCTTCCCCGCTTCCTTTATGCCGGCTTTCACTCAAATCGACCTGTGGATGAACATTCTTGCCTGGGCCAGCTTTCTCATCCTGACAGGTGGAGTGATCGGAACTTTGGTTCATCGCCTGAATACAGAAGTCCAGGAAATCAGAAAAATCAAACAGGATTTGGAAGCCCATGCGGTCAAGCTGGAAATGATGGTGACCAAATTGATGACCGAGTAGGCTACCGATTAGAGAGCCAAGAAGCCTATCTACTCCACCGTTACCGATTTGGCCAGGTTTCGCGGCTGGTCGATATCACAGCCCTTCTCTTCGGCAATGTAGTAGGCCAGCAGTTGCATGGGGACGGCCATCAACAGGGGCAACAAGGCCTCATGACTGGTCGTCGGCACCTCGATAAATTCATCGCAAACCTTGGGGAGCTCCCTGTCTCCTTCGGTGCCCACCGCGATGACCGGCCCATTTCTGGCCTTCAGTTCCTGGATGTTGCTGAACATCTTTTCATAGGAACTGTCGCGGGGAGCCAGGCAGACCGACGGAAATTCCTCATCGATTAAAGCGATCGGCCCGTGCTTCATCTCACCTGCAGCATAGGCCTCTGAGTGAAGATAGGAGATTTCCTTCAGCTTCAGCGCCCCTTCCAAGGCAATAGGGTAATTGAATTTACGACCCAGGTAGAGAAAGTTCTTGTATCGGCTGTAGCGCCGAGCAATAGCCTGGATATGAGAAGCGCTATCCAGGATCCGCTGAATCTTTTCTGGAATCGTGATCAATTCATTCAAGAAGGCCTGCCCTTCGCTCAAGGAGAGCGTCTGGTGGCGCGCCAGGGAAAGGGCAATCAGATAGAGGATGGTGAGCTGGGAGGTAAATGACTTGGTTGAGGCGACACCCACCTCGGGTCCGGCGTGATTGTAGACCCCGGCATCGGTTTCACGAGCGATACTGCTTCCCACAACGTTGACTAGGCCCAAGACCAGAGCTCCTTTACGCCGGGCTTCACGAATGGCCATCAAGGTATCGGCTGTCTCGCCCGATTGGCTGATGGCCAGCACCACCGTTCCTTTTTTGAAGTTGAGCTTTCGATATCGGAACTCCGAAGCCAGATCCACTTCCACTGCAATGTCGGTGGAATCCTCGATGATGTATCGCCCCAATAATCCTGCATAATAAGAGGTTCCACAGGAAACGATGAACAAGCGCTCCATGGCCAGCATTTGCTTCCAGACATCCTGCAGGCCGCCCAACCTGGAAATTCCCTCTGCCGGCAGCAACCGGCCTCTCATGGCATTTTTCAGCGCCTCAGGCTGCTCGTGGATCTCTTTGAGCATGAAGTGGGGATATCCCAGTTTTTCGGCAGCCGTGATGTCCCAATCGATAGTGTGCTGGGGACGAGAGATGTCCTGAGAGTACAGATTGCTGATCTTATAACCGTCGGAATCGATGAGAACCAGATCATCGTCGTGCAGGTAGACCACCTCCCGGGTATGGCTGACCAGGGCGCACACATCGGAAGCAGCCCAGATGCCTTGGTCTCCAATTCCCAGGATCAGAGGGCTGCCCTTGGCGGCCAGAACCACCTGCCCCGGATGATCGGCGGATAACACGGCGATACCGTAGGTTCCCTGAACCAGAAGAAGCGCTGCCCTGACAGCCTGCAACAATCCTTCCTGGTGGTATTCCTCAATGAGATGCGCCAATACTTCTGAATCGGTTTCCGATTCAAATTCGTGGCCGCGTGAGAGTAGCTGCTCTTTCAGGATTTTGTGATTTTCGATGATGCCGTTATGGACAACGAATGTTCTTTTCCGGCAGTCTGAATGGGGATGAGCATTAGCTTCGGAAGGTCGGCCGTGGGTGGCCCAGCGCGTATGGGCGATGCCGGCATAGCCTTGCCACTCGGCGTCTATCAGGCGATCTTCCAGAGCCTTGATCTTGCCTGCGGCCTTCTGGCAAAGGACCTGCGAGTCCTCCATGATCGCCAGGCCGCTGGAGTCATAGCCGCGGTACTCCAGACGCCTGAGCCCTTCCAACAATATCGGCAGGGCCGGCTCTTCACCCAGATACGCGAGAATCCCACACATAGGCTGAAACGGTTCGGCTTGTCTCTCTCCCGCCGAGAGCCTTGGCCTTTCCTAACTGGTGGGCCGGCGCAGCCCCTGAGACGTAGTCAACTTGCCCAGCGGGGCGCTGACGTAGCCGGTGATCTGGTCTTTGATCACCTGGTTGATCACGAGTTCGTAGGCGACTCGATCCGGTCCCACATAGAAGGTGAGCGGTGAATTGGTGTAGACCTGCTTTCTGTCGACTCGCTTGTCGTCATAAAAGAGTCTCAGGTCGGCACGGTGTTTCTTGTAGTCAGCCTTCCTGAGCTCGATAACGATATCGGCCACGCTGATCTTTTGCTTTTTCCGCGCATCAAACGGAAGGTAGTCTCTCTCTCCCTGTTGCCGCAATTCCTCGAGTGCGTCGCCGGTCGTCGCAATCAGCTTTCCCTGCTCGGTGACAACTAATCCTATTGAGGACAATTCCTGCCAAGTTTTTTCCAGCTCCTCTCGGCTGGTCGCCACTTCTTCCTGGACACCGGAAATCTGATCATTCACCTGGTCAAACCGAGTGTCGGTCTTGACTCCCAGGGTGGCGACCTCCTGGGCCTCCGCCTTGGTGACAAGTTGGAGATTCAACATCTCTACCTTCTGCTCCTGTTCCTGCTGGATCTCCTCGGCTCGTTCCCGTGCTCTTTTGATTTCGGTTTGGGTGACTCCGACCCGTTGCTGTACGGTTTCCAGGTCAGTTCCGAGGACACCTCTTTGCTGGTGTCCCTCCACCAATTGGTGCCCCATGAGAGCCAGTTGGGTATTTAACTGGGCCAGTTGGTCGTCAAGTTCGCTGTGCCTGATTTCGAACTTCTGGTTGGCGGTATAGAAAGAGAAAGCAAGCCCAAGTCCTAAAAGCAGGGCGACTACGGAAATCACCAAGAGGCTCTTGCCGGGACGGGCAGAGGCGGATCTCTGGGCCCTCTCCTCTTCTCTGGGATGCCTCATGCGTTCTTCTTTGAGTTCATTTGGGTCGATATTCACGCTTCTTCTCCTTTGTGGGCTCGATTTTCCCGCCGAGAACAACTCCGACGGGCCACCACATAGTAACAGAGATGGTGGTGGTGGGCCTTGGTTGCGAATTCGTTTGTTGGTTTCTTCTTAAGGAACGCAATGAACATAGACCCTGGCATTCAATAACAAGGGGTTGAGGCCGGATCCTGCAGAGGATCTCGTCACGAAACGGCGCAAGGGTCGGCCTGATAAGGCGCGCGAAGGGTAGGTACCGCAGGCGTACTCGTGCAGTACGCCGAGGAGGCCAACCGAACGCAACACAGGCGGATGGTTTCGCCGCTGCAGCAGAGAGCCCCTGCAGGATGCGGTCTTCTAAAGCATTCCCAGCTGCAGTTTGGCGGCTTCCGACATGTTTTCCATGGTCCAGGGTGGATCCCAGACCACTTCGACCTTGGCACTGACGACGTCGGGAATAGCTCGGATCTTGGATTCCACTTCCGGGGGGAGCGACTCAGCCACCGGGCACATAGGTGAGGTGAGGGTCATCTTCACCTCAACCGTCCGGGAGTCCGTCACATCGATGTCATAGACGAGACCCAGTTCATAGATATCGACAGGGATCTCAGGGTCATAGCAACCCTTCAGGGTCTCGATGATTTTCTCACGGATTTGATCGGCGCTTCCGACAGAATCGGAACTGCCAGTCGGCTGGGGATTCACTTCCTGTTCCATTATTTCGCTCCCTCAATAAGCGTTGAGCCCGGTTGATGGATGGTGCTGGCGGAATTATTCCTTGGAAATGGAACCCTCTGCCTTTTCCAGTGCGGACTGCAGCGTGTGCCACGCCAGGGTCGCACATTTCACCCGCACTGGGAACTCGCTGACTCCCTGGAAGACCACCAGCTCTCCCAAGTTCTGTTCCTCATCGATCTTACCCGTCACCAACCCATGAAACCTGTTGAACAATTCGTTGGCAGCGGCAAGGCTTTTTCCCTTCACGGCCTGGGTCATCAGGGAAGCGGAGGCTGTTGAGATGGCGCAGCCAACGCCCGTGAAACTGACATCTTCCACCATCCCATCATTCAGCTTCAGATAAACCGTCACCTTGTCGCCGCACAGAGGGTTGTGACCGTCCGCTTTTCGGTTGGCATCACAAAGCTCGCTGAAATTCCGCGGACTCTTGCTGTGATCCAGGATGACTTCCTGGTAGAGATCTCTTAGATGCGACACTACTTGAATACCTCGATCACCTTGCGTATTCCTTGAACCAGAATATCGACCTCTTCTTTCGTATTGTAAAAGGCGAAAGAGGCTCGCGAAGTGGCCGGTACCTGGAAGTGATCCATGACCGGTTGGGCGCAATGATGGCCGGTTCGAACGGCAATTCCATCCTGATCCAAAATGGTACCCGCGTCGTGGGCGTGAATACCATCCATCACGAACGAAATGATGCTTGCCTTGAGCTCAGCCGTCCCGATGATCTTCAGTTCGGAAAATTGGGAAAGCTGTTCGGTGGCATAGCCAAATAGTTCGTCTTCATAGGGCCCGATGTTCTCCAGGCCGACTTCGTTGACATAATCGATGGCGGCACCGAGGGCAATTCCCCCCACGATGTTGGGCGTCCCGGCCTCGAATTTGTGGGGAACCACGTTGTAGGTGGTTTTCTCGAAAGAAACCGACAGAATCATCTCTCCGCCACCCTGGTACGGGGGCAAAGAATCCAGAAGGTCTCCCTTTCCGTAGAGAATGCCCACTCCGGTTGGTCCATAGAACTTGTGCCCCGAAAAGGCATAAAAATCGCAGTCCAGAGCCTGGACATCCAGCGCCATGTGAGGAGCAGCTTGCGCTCCATCGATGACAACCACCGCATCGTATTGATGGGCCTTTTCGATGATTTGCTCAATCGGATTGATGGTCCCCAAGGCATTGGAAACATGGGTAACAGCCACGACTCGAGTTCGTTCATTGAGAAGTCTTTCGAATTCTTCCAGGAGCAACTCGCCCTTGTCATTGATCGGTATGACGCGCAGGCGGGCCTCTTTCTCCTGGCAGATCATTTGCCAGGGAACGATATTGGAATGGTGCTCCATGGCAGAGATCAGCACTTCGTCCCCAGCCTGAAGGTGCTTTCGGCCGTAGGTTTGGGCCACCAGATTGATGGCCTCGGTGGTGCTGCGAACGAAAATGATTTCTCGTGACTCAGGCGCATTGAGGAGGCGCTGCGCCTTGACTCTCGCCTTCTCGTAGGCTTCGGTGGCCTGTTGGCTCAGATGGTGGACACCACGATGAATGTTGGAGTTGTAGGATTGGTAGTATTGTTGAATGGCATCGATGACTACCTGAGGTTTCTGGGCTGTCGCGGCATTGTCCAGATACACCAGCGGGTTGTCATTGACTTTCTCCCTCAGAATGGGAAAGTCCCGGCGAATTTGCTCCACGTCCAGACCTGCCCGTTCGGGCAGCCGCAGGTCGGCTGCAGGCATTGGCTGGCTAACTCTCACTCTGAAAGGCCCCCTTGATGAGGTCACCCTGGGGCAGCCAGGAGAACAAGTAATCATTCAACTCCGAGCGGACCGAGTCCACTCGGATCCCGGCCAACACCTGGCTGGCAAAAGCGTAGATGAGAAGACTGCGGGCGGTGGTGATGTCGATTCCCCGAGAACGGAGGTAGAAAAGCGCATTCTTATCCAGCTGGCCAACGGTGGCACCGTGGGTGCACTTGACGTCATCAGCGTAGATTTCCAGCTGAGGTTTGGTGTTGATCACTGCCTCGTCAGAGAGGAGGAGGTTGTTGTTGGTCTGCTTGGAATCGGTCTTTTGAGCGCCGGGCTTCACGACAATACGACCATGGAAAACTCCCGTGGCCTGGTCATCCAGGATTCCCTTATAGACTTCGCGGGTATCGCAGTGGGGCTGAGCATGTTCGAGTCGGGTGTGATTGTCCACGTGCTGCTTTCCGGAAACCAGGAAGAGCCCTTCCAGGGCGCAGGTGGCGCCTTCTCCGCCTAGAACCCCGTTGACTTCGTTTCGGGTCAGTACTCCGCCCAATGTCGCATCGAAGGTTCTCACGTTGCTACTGCGGTCCTGGTGTATTTGCAAGGTGGCGATATGAAAGGCCTCGTCGCTTTCACGATTCAACTTGTAGTGATCGAGAGCTGCGTTTTTCCCCACCGCAATCTCCGTCACCAGATTGGTGAAGTAGGGTTGGTGATCGAGCCCAACATAGCTCTCCAGGATCACAGCCTGACTATCTTCCCCCAAAACAATTAAATTTCGGGGATGGCTGACGGTTGCCTCTTCAGGGGCCGTTGAAAGAAACAGCAAGTGAATCGGCTCCTGGATCCGCGTTCCCTCGGGAATGTGCACAAAGGCGCCATCCTGGATGAAGGCCGTGTTGAGTGCCACAAAAGAGTGGTCCTGGAAGTCCGCATATCGGGCCAGGTGGGGCTCCACCTGCTCGGGGTTCTCTCGGAGAGCCTCTGAGAGGCTTTGCACCTGAAGCGAGGGGGGCAATCCCTGAAGCGAGGAAAACTTATCGGAGTAGTGCCCGTTGACAAAAACTATTCGGGGGCACCCGAGATTTCCAAAGGTCAATTGATCGAGCCGGTCCGGGGTCAACCCATTGAGCCCAGGAGGGGCGGCTTGAAAGGCCATCTTCCGGGTGAAATCGACCTTCGTATACTTCCATTCCTCCTGGCGAGGTGTCGGGAAGCCCAACTCGGTAAACCGGCCCATGGCGGCCCTGCGGATGTCTTGGAGCCAGCGGGGTTCGGCCGAGATCTGGAGCCGCTCAAAACTTGAAGAATAATCGACCTGGTTCTTCGAACTCATCAGCCTCTTTCTCCGGATGCCACCGGCTCGGCGCTCTCCTTTTCGAGCCACCCATAGCCTTTCTCTTCCAATTCCAGCGCCAGGGTGCTGTCTCCGGAGTGGACAATCTGTCCGGCGCAAAGCACATGGACGAAATCGGGAACGATGTAGTTGAGGAGGCGCTGGTAGTGAGTGACCACAATAAAAGCTCGATTCTCGCCGCGCAGCATATTAACGCCTTCTGCCGCAATCTTCAGGGCGTCAATATCCAGGCCCGAGTCGGTTTCATCCAGAATGGCTAGATGGGGTTCCAATACCGACATTTGGAAAATCTCGTTGCGCTTTTTTTCGCCTCCGGAAAAACCGTCATTCACGGGCCGGCTCATCAGACTCTCGTCCATCTTCAGAAGGGCCATCTTCTCTCTGACCAGGCCCAGAAAATCCATGGCGCTGACCTCTTCTTCGCCGCGCTCTTTCCGGATGGCGTTCAGGGCCGCTCTCAAAAAATAGGTGTTGCTGACTCCGGGGATTTCCACGGGGTACTGAAAGGCCAGAAAGACTCCCCGCCGAGCGCGATCCTCAGGAGACAGATCCAGCAGATCCTGCCCCTCGTAAATCACCTCCCCGGACGTAACTTCATAGGATTCCCTGCCGGCCAGGACCTGAGCCAGGGTGCTTTTCCCGGAGCCATTGGGCCCCATGATGGAATGTACTTCACCGGCCTTAACGCTCAGGTTGAGCCCTCGCAAGATCTCCTTGCCACCCACCTCCACATGTAAATTCTTGATTTCCAACATCTCTATTTCTTTTCTCCCTTAATCAGAGCATTGCATCAAACCGTTTAACCCACGCTCCCCTCGAGGCTCACGCTCAACAACCTATTTGCCTCCACCGCAAACTCCATGGGGAGTTCCTTGAGGACTTCCTTGCAGAAGCCATTGACGATCATGGAGACCGCATCCTCGGCCGAAAGACCGCGGCTCTGGCAATAGAACATCTGATCCTCCCCTATTTTTGAAGTCGACGCCTCGTGCTCCATATGAGCCGTACTGTTCTTGATTTCTATATAAGGGAAGGTGTGGGCTCCGCATTGGTCGCCAATCAGCATGGAATCGCACTGAGTGTAATTGCGAGCCCCTGTGGCGGACTTGTTGATTTTGATCAGACCACGATAGGTATTCTGGCCATGGCCCGCTGAAATCCCCTTGGAGACTACATTGCTGCGGGTGTTCTTACCAACATGGATCATCTTGGTTCCCGTATCCGCTTGCTGCCTTTTCTTGGTCAACGCAACCGAATAGAACTCGCCGGTCGAGTTGTCGCCCAGCAAAAGCACGCTCGGGTATTTCCAGGTTATGGCC
>Ga0114993_10002752_pt1 | contig 18874 bp, 19 predicted proteins | sample ArcticOcean_MG_C_FD_87042 | JGI IMG/M metagenome (GOLD analysis project Ga0114993, IMG submission 87042) | Marine microbial communities from western Arctic Ocean - ArcticOcean_MG_CB2_150 | ecosystem: Environmental > Aquatic > Marine > Oceanic | place: Arctic Ocean: Canada Basin | collected...
CAAGGGAAGGAGTTCAGCGCCCACAGTTGACAGCTTGAAGGGATATTTTGAAGGTGGCAGGATGCCCAAGTGTTCGTCTGGCGGCACTTATGACTTGGCCACGGTCGGTGAGTATCCCTCCTGCTCGGAGCACGGCTGCTACATTGACGAGGAGGATGAAAAGGAGGAGGACGAGTAGCCTCAATTTAAAATGGCAATGGGCGCGCCTCGATCCAGTGGGTTGTTGAGCCGCCGCGGCTTGGCGGTGGTAGACGCGGTTTTGGTCGTGGGGGCAGTGTTGGTACTGGTGGGGTTGGTGCTTTTCGAAATGTTCCATGTGCGTACGATGGAGCGGATCCAGCACGAGGAGGATGGTTGTGTGCGCAAGAATCTCACCGCGCTGAATCAGGCGCTAAAATTTGCGCGCCTCAATCATTCCGAGGGGGGCAATTCCTCGCTTTCCATGCTGGAATTGCAGACCAACGTGATCTATTTCGCCGGGTGCGTGGTGGAGGTGGATGGACACGGTCGCGGCGAGGTGACGTATCCGCCGCGCAATGACAAGGGCAAGGTGGAGAATGACGGCACGTTGAAGGTGCGTTTTAATGGCGGCGGCGAGGCTGAGTTCAAGGTGGAAGATTTCGCGGGTCGCTTGGTGTGTCCGGCTGGAGGCACCTATTCGGTGGGCAGCTTGGGTGGGTCTCCAAGCTGTAATGAGCCAGGACACGCGCTGGGCAACTAGACGGTCTCCCATTCTCCCTGCAAATCTTCCGGTGTGCGGCCGGCTTCACGAAGGGCGCGCAGGCTCTTTGCCGCATGTCGCTTGGCGAGGCGATCGCCTTTTTTATCACACACCAGTTCGCAGTGATAAAATGCTGGCGCCGCGAGGCCCAGCGCGCGGTACAGCAAAAGCTGTCGCGCGGTGGAGACCAGTAAATCCGCGCCGCGCACCACTTCGGTGATGCCCATCGCGGCATCGTCCACCACCACGGCAAGTTGGTAGGCGGGGATGCCGTTTTTTTGCCACACAGGAAAGTCTCCAAAATCTCGACCGGCAACGAAATGTTGTGTGCCAAGTCGGCCGTCGACGAATTCGATGGGCTCGCCGCCGGGCACTCGGAAGCGCCAGTTTAGATCGGTTGATGGTTGATGGCTGATGGTTGATGGATTTTGAGTGCGGCAGGTGCCGGGGTAGATGGGGTCGCCATCCTCGGCGTGGGGGGCAGTAGTGGCTTCGCGGATGTCCCGGCGCGAACAGGTGCAAGGGAAAAGATAGCCGTCTTCGCGGAGTTTGTTAAATGCGTTTTGGTAATACGGCAGGCGGTCGGATTGGTTGAGGGGGGCGCTGTCCCACTCGAGTCCGAGCCAGCGTAGATCCTTGATGGCGGCCTCGGCGAATTCATGTTTGCAGCGGGCTTGGTCGAGATCCTCGTTGCGGTAGAGGAGTTGGCCGTGGTGTAGGCGCGCGCGCTGTTGGGCGATCCAGAAGGTGCGCGCATGGCCAATGTGCAGCAGACCGGAAGGGGTGGGGGCAAGGCGGCCGCGGTATTTCATTGGTCGAGGAAACGGCGAGTGATGCCCTCGTAGGCGTCGATGCGGCGGTCGCGGAGGAAAGGCCAGTGAGTGCGGGCCTCGTCGACCTTGGCGAAATCAAGATCGGCGATGAGGATTTCCTCGGTGTCGATTCCGGCCTCGGCAATGGTTTCCCCGGAGGGCGCGGTGATAAAACTTTGGCCCCAGAACTCGAGGCCGTCGCCGCCCACTGGGGCCTCGTGTCCGGCGCGGTTTACGGCGGCGACAAAACAGCCATTGGCGATGGCATGGCTTTGCTGGATGGTTCGCCATGCGGCGTGTTGCGTCTTGCCCTCGGCGGTTTTTTCGGCGGGATGCCAGGCGATGGCGGTGGGAAAGAGCAGCAGATCAGCGCCCGCCAGCGCGGTAAGTCTCGCGGCCTCGGGATACCATTGATCCCAGCAGATCAGCACGCCGAGGCGGCCGTAGCGTGTGTCCCATGCACGGAAGCCGAGGTCGCCGGGTGTGAAGTAGAATTTCTCATGATACTGCGGGTCATCGGGAATGTGCATTTTTCGGTACACGCCGAGTAGTTCTCCGCTGGCGTCGATGATGACCGCGCTGTTGTGGTACAAACCCGCCGCTCTCTGCTCGAAAATTGATGCCACAATAACCACGTTGTGTTCCTTGGCGATTCCTTGGAACACCTCCGTGATGGGGCCGGGGATGGGTTCGGCTAGTTTAAAATGCGCGTGATCCTCGCTTTGACAAAAGTATTCCGTGGCGAACAATTCCTGTGTGCAGATGATCTGTGCGCCATCGCGCGCGGCCTTCGCGGCGGCGTCAATAGTGCGTTGCAAATTCTCATGGCGGTCGGCACCGGCACGCATTTGCAACAGGGCGAGAGTCGTGTGTTGAGGCTTGTTGGCGGTCACGGTCGAACGATGTTGTGGCGTGAAGGGGGCGTGTCAAGCTTGTGCTGTCGGCTGGTTGTGAATTTCTTCTTATTCACAATACTCTGTTTTCCCTTGCGTGGAAGGGGTTTGGAACGGTTAATGCCCCGAGTCGCGAGACATGAATTAACAGCTAACAAAAAAATAATATGGCAAAACTGACAAAGACACAAATCACCAACGGGATCGCGGAAGGCGCGGGCATTTCAAAGGCGCAAGCCAAGGATGTGCTCGAGACACTTGCGAGCATGGCACATGCGAATGCACGGGACGGCTTTACGATCCCCGGCATTGGCAAGGTATCGGTACGGCAGACCAAGGCTCGGGAAATGGTCATGCGCTTTGGGCCGCGTGAAGGCGAGACGATCCAGGTGGAAGCGAAAACCAAGCTGAAGTTTACCTTCCTCAAGGTGGCCAAGGAAGCCATCCTCAGCTAACCAACCGGATTTCCAGCAGGCGTCCCCGAAGGGACGCCTTTTTTTTTGTGGCAACTTCGGTTAGGGTCGTCGCGTGAAAATTGGAATTGTGGGCTGCGGCGCACTCGGGTGTTTTTATGGTGCCCGGCTGTGCCGGATTGGACAGGACGTGCACTTGCTGCTGCGGAGCGACTACGAGGTGGTGCGCGATCGCGGCTTGCGCATTCGATCCGTGGATGGAGAACAACTGATGCATCCGCACGCCTACGATGATCCCGCCGATATCGGCGAATGTGACTTGGTGATCGTGAGCCTCAAGACCACCGCCAACGACCGCTTCTCCGAACTTATCTCGCCTTTGCTCGATAACGACACAGCCATCCTCTGCCTGCAAAACGGACTCGGAAACTGCGAACAACTGGGAGAGCTTTTCGGCCCGAAACGAGTGATGGGCGGACAGTGCTTCGTTTGCCTCAACCGCACCGAGCCCGGCGTGGTGCAACACATCGCCTTCGGCAAAATCGTCATGGGCAACCTTGGCCGTCCACCAACCGAGCGCCTCCGCGCCATCGTTAAAATGTTCAAGAGCACGCGCATCCCCTGCGAAGTGGCGGAGAACCTCGAGCAGGGCCAATGGGAAAAACTCGTATGGAATATTCCCTTTAACGGCCTCGGCGTAGCTGCCACCGCAGGCCTTGAAGCGCTGGACAGTGCCGGCGAAAAAATGCCTGACAAACCCGGGCCCGTCCTGACGACCGAGCAATTGCTCGGCAACTCACAATGGGAGACTTGGGTGCGAGGCCTGATGGCCGAGATCATCAACGCCGCCAACGCCAAGGGACTGGACATCGACTCCGGCTTGTTGGAACGAATGCTCGAATACACTCGCAACATGGGAGAATACCGTGCCTCGGCCCTCATCGATTTCGAGCGCGGCCAGCCACTGGAATTGGAGAGCATTTTTCTGGAACCCCTCCGACAAGCCAGCATCGCCGGCATCGATGCCCCCCGGCTCGAGGCTCTCTGCGGGGTGCTATCAAAACTTGACCGGCGCAGCAGCTTGTCACCGGGCCGGTGAGCGGTTATTTTTTGGCCCCATTTTTATGAACACACGAGTACGCTTCGCCCCCAGTCCCACGGGTCACCTGCACATTGGCGGGGCGCGCACGGCGTTGTTCAACTGGCTTTACGCGCGCCACACGGGCGGGCAGTTCGTGCTGCGCATTGAAGACACCGACGCGGCGCGCAACACGGCCGAGGCCATCGACGCCCTGATCGAGGGACTGAAATGGGTGGGGCTCGGCTGGGATGAAGGGCCGGTGGGCAGTGCGCCGGAGGGAGAATTTTTCCAGTCGCAGCGCGCTGAGATTTACAAGAAACGCGTGGCGGAATTGCGCGAAAAGGATTTGGCGTACGAGGATGACGGGGCCATCCGATTCCGCATGCCGCGCGAGGCGACGACGATTCCGGATTTGATCTGTGGCGAGGTCGTTCGCGAGTTGACCGATCGCGAGCAGGAACAGCCGAATTTCGTCATCGTGCGCTCCGGTGGAAAACCGGTGTTTCACTTGGTTAACGTGGTCGATGACATCGAGATGGGCATCACCCACGTGATCCGCGGCGAGGATCATCTCTCCAACACCGCCAAGCATATTGCTCTGTTTCGCGCTTTCGGAATTACCCCACCGGCCTTTGCTCATATCCCGCTCATCCTCAATCCCAACGGCAGCAAGATGAGCAAGCGCGATGAAGGCGCCTCGCTGCAGACATGGCGCGAGGCCGGCTTTGTGCCCGAGGCGGTGGTCAACTACCTCAGCTTGCTCGGCTGGTCGCCCAAGGACGACACGGAGGTGATGAGCGTGGCGGAGCTAATTGAGAGATTTGACCTTCCGCAAATAAATCGCGCCAATGCGCGCTTTGACCGCGATAAGATGCATTGGGTGAACTACGAACACCTGCGCAACCTGCCCATGCCGCGCTACCGAGAGATGGCCCTGGCCGCCGGTGTTCCATTGGAGGAACACAACGATGATTTTGTGAACGCTGCGCTCGCCACCTGTCAGGACAAGGTAAAACAGATCAGCGACCTGCCGGCGTTCTGCTCGTTTTATTTCACGGATGACTTCCCGGTGGACGATGCGTTCGCCGGGAAGGCGATGACGCCAGATGGAATCGAGGCATTGGGCAAGCTGCGCGTGGCCTTTGCCGCGGTGGATGTTTTTGATGCGGAAAATCTCGAGCCCGCGCTGAAACAACTCGCGGAGGAATTGGACGTGAAAGTCCGGGTGCTCGTGCAGCCCGTACGGTTTGCCTGCACGGGGCAGAAGGTGGGGCCGAGCCTGTACCATCTCATGGAGGTGCTCGGCCGCGACCAAGTGTTGGCGCGCATCGACAGCGCCTTGAGGGCAGCATGACCACAGCCAACAAAGTCACAATTGGGCGCATCATTCTGGTGCCATTCTTCGCCGTGCAGTTGGTCTACTATTTTCGCACGGGCGACGAAATGCACCGCTACTTTGCAATCGCGGCATTTCTGGTTGCCACCATCAGCGATGGCATCGACGGATGGCTCGCCCGACATCGAAATCAAGGCACCAAACTGGGCTCCTATCTCGATCCCTTGGCCGACAAGCTGTTGCTCATTACTGGCCTCGTGCTGCTCAGTATTCAGTTCGAGGAAAACCAGTTTAGACAGCGCATCCCCTTGTGGCTCACCGGCATGGTGCTGGGGCGTGACATGATCGTGGTGACTGGCAGTACGTTGGTGTATCTCACCATGGGCTCTCTGGAAGTTCGGCCGCACATTCTCAGCAAAACCTCATCAGTGCTGCAAATGGTGTGTATTGGTTGGGTGCTTTTGAAGCTACCAGCACAGGGGACTTTCTGGCTTGCGGTGGGCGCGAGCGTGACAACTGCCATCACGGGATTGATGTACGTGCGGGATGGCATCAGGCAGTTCAGCGAACACCCGATGGCACACCCGGAACGCGAAGACGAAAGTTGATTGGCAGATCGAACAGCGTGCGGCATGATCGCCCGCGATGGCCATCACACCTCCAATCAAGCTCAAAGAAGGCGACCGGGCACCGGCATTCAAGGCCGCGACCAATGGCGGTGGCACCGCGGCGCTGAAGGATTTTAAAGGCAAACCCGTCGTGCTATTTTTCTATCCCAAGGACGACACGCCCGGCTGAACGACCGAAGCCTGCGCGTTCCGTGATGAACACGCTCGATTTGAAAAAGCCGGCGCCGTGCTGCTGGGCGTCAGTCCAGATCCGCCCAAGAAACACGACAAATTCATCGCCAAGCACAAGTTGCCCTTCACGCTGCTGTCCGATGAGGACAAGGCCATCTGCAAGGCGTACGGCGTCTGGGGCCGCAAAAAATTCATGGGCCGAGAGTACGACGGCGTGTTTCGCGTCACCTTTCTTATCGATCCCAAGGGGAAGATACAGAAAATCTGGCCCAAGGTAAAACCAGGTGAGCACGCCGCCGAGGTGCTGGCGGAACTGTGACCACAAAAAATCCCCGGACTAAACCGAGGGTTAAATTGGTTGCGGGAGCAGGATTTGAACCTGCGACCTTCAGGTTATGAGCCTGACGAGCTACCGGGCTGCTCCATCCCGCGCGAGGAACATACCCATCTTTTCCCGATCGGCAAGCGATTTTTTTTTAGTCGTCTTTGGTCGCTGCTGGATTTTTGCCAGGATAAAACAGTCCCATGATAACCAGACATGCGAAGGCTGCCCACATGGGTACGCTGAAGAGTTTGGTGTAATCCATGATTTTATCCGCGCCCGTAGCCCACTCAGCCACCGAGCCGGCAATCTTACTGCCGACAATAATTCCGATGCCGACGATCACGAGGTTGAACAAACTTTGCGCACTGGCCCGCACGTCGGTCGAGCATTCCTCGTCCACCACCATGAATGCCACAAAGATGAAGCAGCCAAAGCAAAACCCGTGCATGGATACACCAAGGATGATGGCCGGTAACTGGAGCGATTCCGGTAAGCTGGGGCCGTAGGCAAACAGTACCATGCGCAGTGTATAAGCCGCGAGGCCTGTGCAAAGCAGCGTTTTGCGAGAGACCTTTTTGGCCACAAGTGGAATCAGAGCCAGAACGGCGATTTCCATCATCTGTCCGATGGTCATCAGTCCGCCGCCGCCAACGCCAACGATTTTGTTGACCGTGTTAATGAACCCTTCGGCTTGGTTTTGGAGTTGCCCCAAGAATGGTGCGGTGTGTACAAAATAAAACTGGTGGATGCAGCTAACAGGTACGGCGATGAGAAATAGGGTGAGCAACGGCTGGTGCTTGACGGCCCCCAGCGCGCTGCCGATGGCGCTTTTTTCCTCCTCCTTGGCTGGTGGAGTGGAGGGCAGAAAGAAGCAGAAGATCCCCATGAGCACGCCCAGCACTCCGCTCAACTTGAAGGCGTCGGCCATGCCAGCAGCTTGGACGGAACTGGTCAGGTCATCGCCCACTTGCTTGAGCACCGCGGCCTTCACGACCTCGGGCTTCTGTTTCTTAATTTCGGTTGCCAAGGCTTTTTCATCGGTGACCGTTTTGCCATCCGATTCCTTGGTGGGCACATTCAGTTTTTGTTCCTTGAGCAGGCCAACCCACGCTTTGCTCTCGGCTGCTTGGACCAAGTTTGTGGTCAGGATGCCATCCAGATGTCCGGGGTTGGCGGCGATGGCTTTGGGGATATTTTCGCCCGGATTTTCATAAATCGCCTCCACGGTAATTCCCTTGGCGGGCTCGGTTTTGTCGGGGGTCCACGTGCTAAGGAGCCACTGGCCAATGCCGATGCCCACGACAATCCAGCCCACGGTGCCCCACACGCGGATGCGGCCAAAGTCACGGTCACGGTCGGGCAGATGGTGGAATGACAGGGAATTGGTCAGTGCCAGAGTGGGGGAATAAATCAACGAGTACAGCAGCGAGAACATTAGGAACCCATTATAGGTTTCAATCGAGGCCAACTGCCAAACGAGAATGCCGCCAATGATGTGGCTAATGCCGAGAAATTTTTCTGTATTAAACCAGCGATCAGCGATTTGCCCGGCGATGAACGGGGCCACGATTGCGCCGATGGCACCCACGGCGAACATATCGCCAATTTGCGCCGGCTCAAAACCACGATGGCCACTCAAGTACGGCCACAGCAAAGGCAGCCAAGCCCCCCAGATGGCGTACTGGAGGAACATCATGGTGGACAGCTTGACATTGAGGCCCAAGTCAAGTGGCTGGGTAGTTTTTTCGGAACTCATGTTGGCCAGATTGTTGCGGGATTGATAGGGGAACCGAGCTCGCAACGCAAGCCTGCTCGGCTCGACTTTTGCGCGGGAAGTGAATAGGATGGGTGCATGCGGATGGCAAACATGGAGGGGTCGGGGCCATGAAACTGCTGGCGTTCATCTTGGCCTCGGGCTCGCCGCGGCGGCGTGAGTTGCTGGGGCAGGCGGGTTTGCGTTTCCGCGTGGAGACGGCGGAGGTCGAGGAACTGGAAGATCGCCATTTTACACCCACCGAACTCTGCCGCGTCAACGCCTTCCGCAAGGCGCAAGTGGTGGCCATGCGGCATCCGGATCAACTGGTGATCGGCGCGGACACGCTGGTGCACTTGGGTAACGAGACCCTCGGCAAGCCCGCCTCGCTGGCCGAGGCCCACCGCATGCTCAAGCGGTTGAGCGGGTGCACGCACGAGGTCACCACCGCCTGTTGCCTCGCTCGTTGGCGGCTGCCGCGGCGGGTGGTTTTCGAGGAGACCACGCTGGTGCGGTTCGCGGTTTTAAAGGACGCGCAAATTCGCCGCTATCTTTCCGCCATCGATCCGCTGGACAAGGCGGGCGCCTACGCCATCCAGCAGCACGGCGAATGGATCGTGGAGGCGCTGGAGGGTTCGTTCACCAACGTGGTAGGCTTGCCGGTGGAGCGGCTGCTGCACGAGCTGACGGCCTGGCAGAATCGGGAGATGGTTTGACCGCGCCCCGGCCGCTCCCTAGACTGCGCGCCCATTGGCGATGAAAGTTCTTGTTTGTGATAATGTTTCCCCGAAGGGCGTGGCCCACCTTGAGGCGCAGGACGCGTTGTCGGTGACGGTGGTCGAGGGCTTGCTGACCGATGAACAACTCGCCGACGCGGAGGCCGTCATTGTGCGCTCGGCAACGATTATGACACGCGAGGCGATTGGCCGGTCACCGAGGCTGCGCGTGATTGGCCGCGCGGGCGTGGGCGTGGACAACGTCGATGTCGAGGCCGCCACCGAGCGGGGCATCGTGGTGATGAACACGCCCAGCGGCAACACCATCTCCACGGCGGAGCTGACCTTCAGCATGTTGATGGCGCTGGCGCGCAAAATCCCGCAGGCGCACATGTCGATGAAGAACGGCGAGTGGAATCGCAAGGCGTTCGCGGGCACGGAGCTGAGCGGCAAGACGCTGGGCATCCTCGGCATGGGGCGCATCGGCGGCCAGGTGGCGCGGCGCGCGGTTGCGTTCGGCATGCGCGTGCTAGCGTTCGACCCGTATCTCTCTTTGAGCAAGGCGCGCGAGTTGCAGGTGGAGTTGCTGGAGCTGGACGAGATTTTTGGGCGTGCGGATTTCATCACCGTGCATATGCCGCTGAGCAACGACACACGCGATATTATAAATTCGGAGGCATTCGGCAAAATGAAGGACGGCGTGTACGTGGTGAACTGCGCGCGCGGCGGAATCATCAATGAGGCTGACTTGGTGGGCGCCGTTAAAAGCGGCAAGGTGGCCGGCGCGGCGCTGGATGTGTACGATACGGAGCCGTTGCCGGAGAACGCTGAGTTGCGTGCGCTGCCGCAGGTGGTGATGACTCCGCACCTTGGCGCGAGCACGAAGGAGGCCCAGGAAAGCGTGGGGCTGGAAGTTGCGGAGTCGGTCACCGATTACCTTGTCAATGGCTCCATTCGCAACGCGGTCAACATGCCGAGTCTCGATGCTAAAACCTATGAGGTGGTGAAGCCCTATCTCGAGCTGGGTGGCAAGCTTGGCAAGCTCGTCGCACAGCTCGCGCCCAATCGAAATGACCGGCTGGTGATCACCTACGGCGGCAAGGCGGCGGAGGTGCCGGCGGATCCGGTGACGCGTTATGTTTTAATTGGATTTTTGTCAATGGCCGGCGGGCCGAATGTCAACCCGGTGAATGCGCGCAGCCTGGCCAGTTCGCTGGGGATGATGGTCGAGGAGGTGAAGGCGCACGAGGGGCCGGATTACGCGGAGTGGATGCACGTGGCGGCGCATGCGGGCGAGGAGAGCGTCTCGGCGGGCGGTACATTTTTTGGCACGCAACCGCGCATTGTCAGATTGTTTGGCCGCAACGTGGAATGCGTGCCGGAGGGTGTTTTGTTCATGATGAATAATCGCGACAAACCGGGGATGGTCGGTTATATTGGATCACTGATGGGCGAGCACAAGGTGAACATCGGCAGCATGAGCCTGAACCGCGACGAGGCGGGCGGCGAGGCGCTGACGGTTCTGAATCTTGACAGCGTGCCACCTCAGGCGTTGCTGGACAAAATGAACTCGGATCCGGACATCTCGAATGTGCGGGTCGTTAAACTGTGATAGCATGAAGGCGAATCGAATTCTGGTGTTAGCCACGGCCGTTTTTGTCGCGGCGTGGTGCCAAGGGGATGAGCTTTCCGACTTGTTCCCGGAATCCAACGAGGTGGTGGCCGAGGGAGTCGGCATAAAAATCACCCGGGTGGACTTGGATGGCGCGGTGAAATTTTCTCTGATGAACTCGGCGGCGGAAGATATTCCCGTCATCGCGGATCAAAAAACACTGGAGGAGGAGTTGTTGCACGAGTTGGTTTTCAGTCGGTTGATGGCTGCGCTCGCCACCCGGAGCGACCGTAGCTTGGCCTACACGCGGGCCAAGGGCACTTACAATGATCAGCTGGCCAGCTACACCAGCGCGAAGACTTTTGATCTGCGAGTTGCAGCGATGGGCATCAGCACCAACTCATACCGCAAACGGCTGTACGACGAGGCCTTGACGAAGGCAGTCATGGAGCGCGAGTTGACTTCAAAAATAAGGATCACCGATGGGCAGTGCCGGAAATTTTATGAGGACAACAAGCTGAACTGGACGCAGCCCGAGCAGGTGCGAGTGCAGCATGTCTTGTTGGGGACCATGAACCCGGCGACAGGCTTGGAGCTGTCCGAGGCCGACAAGGCGAGCAAACGGCAGCTGGCCGAGCAGGTTCGGAATCTGGCGTTGCAGCGGAAGAAGTTTACTGATCTCGTCCTGACCTACTCGGAGGATCCGGGCACGCGGCGCACGGGCGGGGAGTACACTTTTGACAGGGGGGTGATGGCGCCAGAATTTGAGCGCGTGTCATTTGCGATGCAGGCCAACCAGATCAGCCGGGTGGTGGAAACGCAATTTGGTTATCATGTCATCCGCATGGTTCAGCGGATTCCCAAAAAGGTGAAGCCGTACAGCGAGCTGCAAAAAGACATCCAAAAATATCTAGCCGAGCAGGAGGGCTCGGCGAGGCTGCCGGCCTATTATAAAAAGCTGCGCGATGGCGCGGGAGTAAAAATGACCTTGGGCAACTGACCGGTGGTGGGTCAGTTGTATTTTTTCACGAACCGCTTTGGGGTGTGATCATCTTCTTCATCGTCCGGTTCGGGCTTGGAAGATTCGGTTGCAGGTGATGATGCGGCCGGCGGGTGTTCACCCACCACCTCGACGTAGGACATTCGCAGTGAGTGCAGGCTTTCGCGGATGAGCCGGGTTTCATCGGCGTTGAGCCCGGTCGTGTTGCCTTCCAGAAGCTCGAGTTGTTCGATGAGTTTCTTGGCGCGCGTGGTGTCGACAATCGGCTCGGTCATGGCCGGGTGCGTGGCCTTGCCCAGCAGCATCATCGCCGTGCGAGCTTGGTTGAGGAGCGTCTCGGAAAACAGTGCGGTGGCAATCTCTTCCTGGCTTGGCTGCGGCGCGTTGTCTCCGGGCGTGGGGTTCGGGTCAGTTTCCATGCGGGGATTCTGGCGGTTTGAGTGGTAGTTGGGCGATCAAAAAATTCAGGTGCCGACGAGTTGTTAAGAACAACCTGTGAATTGGTTGCCAAGAAAAAAGAATAAGGTCCGCTGGTCAAATCGCGCGCCATCCGCAAAATCCCCTCCGGATATGAAAGAAAAAGCGCCTGTAATCATATTGTTAGCCACCACGTTGGGGCTAGGTATCCTTTTGGTCGTGCAGCACAATAGCGCGAAGGCTCGTGAGAACACCACCACGACCGCGCACCAAAAGCAAATCACGGAGTTCGAAGGCCAGGTCGGCCAGTTGGCTAAGGATTTAAAGGCCAGCGGGAGGGATATCTCGGTGCGAGCCGAGGAGTTTAACTCTCTCGGGGCCAAGCTCACCTTGGCCGAAAAGAAGGCGACTGACACCGCCCAAGAACTGGAAACTGTCACCAAGGCACGCGATCAGGTGTTGGATGACATGGCCAAAGTCGACGCCGCGTTGAAGCAGAATCAACAGGAATTGCTCGACACCAAGTCCAACATGACGGCCGTGGAAAGCAAGCTTGGCGAGACAGTCAATGAACTGTCCACTACCAAGGAGGATCTAGCCGGCAATAACACGGCGCTCACTCAGGCCACGGCAAAACTGGGAACCGCCACGACGCAGCTCACCTTGGCCAAGGATGAACTGGAGAAAAAGAACGTCTCACTCGTGGCGGCCGTGAAAGAGTTGGAAGACGGCCAGGCGCGCATCGCCAAGCTGGAGACGGACTTGCAGGTGGTCAACCAACAGGTGGGCGGGCTCAAGACCCAGATCAGTTCACTTGCGGAAAACATTGGCGTTACCAAGAGGAAACTGGCCGCCGCCGTGGGCGATCGGGTTTTCCTTTTGCGCGAGCTTAAGCGTATGCAAAATGAGAAGGCCGAGCTTGAAAAACATTTGAACAGTCTTGAGTATGTGCGCACGCAGTACAAAAAGCTGAAGTCCGAGTGGGCCTCCAGCGAGCGGTTGCGTATGATTCGCGAAGGGATCGGCATTTACGGCAAAAAAGATCCGAATGAAAAGGGAGTCTCCAACCTCAGGAAATTGGCGCGTCGACACGAGAAGCCGGCCAAGCAGGACACGGCGGCAAGCAAGGTGAACCCGGATCAACTTAGTGTGGAATTGAAAAACGACGGCACAGTGACCATTATTCAGCCGGGAGAGGAGCCCAAGGAAGTGCCAGCGCCCAAAAAACCCGAAACGGAAGATCCCAAGCTCAAGGGCGTGGTGACACCCGCGCCGGAATCCGTTGTGCCGGACAAAGAAGCCAAGCCGACGGTGCCCGTGGTGCCAGAACCGGAAAAACCGAAATCTGAAACTCCACCGGCGACCAAGCCTGCACCATCTGTCCCCGCTCCCGAGCCTGCACCCGCCAATCCGTGAGCGCTCCCGGACGACTGACGGATTCTTTTGGGCGCACAATACGCGACCTTCGGATTTCCATAACCGACCGTTGTAATTTCCGCTGCCTTTACTGTCTGCCCGAGACGGAGGAGGCAGCGGATTTTTATCGCCGCGATGGCAAGGGTGAACCCAAGCCCATCCAGCACGACTGGAAGCCGCGCTCCCACTTTTTAAGCTACGAGGAAATTGAGCGCGTCGCGCGCGTGGCGGTGGGGCAGGGGATCACCAAGCTGCGCCTCACCGGTGGTGAACCGCTCCTGCGCCGCAACGTGCCCGTGCTCGTGGACAAACTCTCCGCGCTGCCCATCGACGACTTGGCGCTGACTACGAATGGTTTCCGGTTCGGAAAAAATGCAAAAGCCCTGCGTGAGGCTGGACTGCGCCGCGTGAGCTTTAGCCTCGATTCGCTGGACCGCGACAACTTTAAAAAGCTCACCGGCCGTGACGGGCTCGAGGAGGTGCTCACCGCCATTCGCCAAGCTCAAGAACTGGGCTTTGCGCCGGTCAAGGTCAATGCCGTTATCATCCGCCACCTCAACGATCACGAGATTGAGGCACTGGCGGAGTTCGCGCGCGCGGAGGAAATCAGCTTTCGCTTCATCGAGTTCATGCCGCTGGATTCTGGACGCGCGTGGCAAAAGGATCATGTCGTGCCCGGCCGCGAAATCCTCGAGCGCCTACGCGCGCGCTTCGATCTCCAGCCCGCCGACCGCGTGAATCCCTCTGCCACGGCCAAGCGCTGGCGCTTCGCCGACAGCCCCGCCGAGATCGGACTCATCACGCCCGTCAGCGAGCCCTTCTGCGGGAACTGCAACCGCCTTCGACTCACTGCGGACGGCAAGATTCGCACCTGTCTTTTCAGCCTGCACGAACATGACCTCAAGCCCCTCTTGCGCGGCGACGCCACCGACGACGATCTTGCCGAGTGGCTCGCCGGCATCGTGTTAAAAAAAGAAGAGCGTCACCACATCGGAGAGACGGATTTCGAGCAGCCGGATCGCACCATGAGCGCCATCGGCGGTTGACGCCTTGCCCCGCCGAGGGCTTTCTCCCATAGTCCCGCCGATGCGCTTCATTCGCGATATTTTTTCCGAGGCAGGGGAAGCAGGACGTCCGGTGATTTCCTGCGAGTTTTTTCCCGCAAAAACACCCGCGGGCGCGCGCAACCTTTTGGAAAAAACAATTCCCCGACTGAAGGCAGCGCGCCCGGATTTCTGCTCGGTCACCTACGGCGCTGGCGGCAGCACGAGAGACAGCACGCTGGACATTGTGGAAAACATACAGGGTGAGCACGGCTTGCCCGCGATGGCGCATCTCACCTGCGTCGGCTCCACGAGTGCGGACATTGGCGGGTTCCTTGATGACGCCCGGGCGCGTGGGATTAAAAACATCCTCGCCCTGCGCGGCGATCCGCCGGAAGGCCAGGCGGAGTTCATTAAGCAAGATGGAGGTTTTGAATTTTCTTTTCAACTCGTCGAGGCTGTCCACGCGCATGGCGGGTTTTCCATCGGCACCGCCGGTTTTCCCGAGGGCCACAGCGCCTGTACGGAGGGGCGAGAGGTTGACTGGCAGCGGCTCAAGGACAAGGTGGATTGCGGCGTGGATTTTGTGATCACCCAGCTTTTTTTTGACAATACAGATTTCCTTCGCTTCCGCGACCACCTGCGCGGCCTCGGCATGGAACGCCCTATCACGGCTGGCATCATCCCGATTTTAAGCGCCGCGCAAATACTGCGTTTCACCGGGATGTGCGGAGCCAAAATAACGCCAGAACTCGAGGCGAAACTAGGTGATCTGGGCGACGACGATGACGCGGTGCGCGAGTACGGCATCGACTACGCCACGAGACAGTGCCAAGGGCTGCTCGATGAAGGCGTCGAGGGGCTTCATTTTTACACGCTCAACAAGTCGCACGCCACCGTGCGCATCGTGGAAAACCTTGGCCTCTCCGAGCCGAAGGCATGAGCACGATTTACGGACTCACGGGCGGCGTCGGCATGGGTAAGAGCACTGTCGCGCGGCTGTTTGCCAAGGCGGGAACGCCAGTGATCGACTCGGATCAACTGGCGCGCGAGGTGGTCGCGCCCGGTCAACCGGCTTTGGAAAAGGTTCGTGAAATTTTTGGCGGGAAGTTTATAAAGGCAGATGGCCAGCTTGATCGGGAGCGAATGGCGCGCCACATATTTTCCGATGCCGATGCGCGGCAGCAACTCGAGTCGATCATTCACCCGCGCGTCAACGAACGTTGGCGTTCGGAAATAGAGAAGTGGCGCGCGGCGGGGCAGGGCGGCGTGGTGGTAATCCCGCTGCTTTTTGAAGTGGACGCAGCGGGCCATTTTGACATCACCTTGTGCGTTGCCTGTTCCGGAGCCACCCAGCTTGATCGGCTCAATAAACGTGGCTGGAGCAAAGAACAAATCGGGCAACGCATCGCCGCGCAGCTCTCTATAGAGGGGAAAATAGATTGCGCGGATCATGTGTTGTGGAACGAGGGCGGCATGGATTCGTTGTGGTCGCAGTTGACTCGGCTGGGTTGTGTTGAGAAAAGCTCTCCGTGATTATTTCAGAGGCTGAACTGGCCGCGTTGGCGGAACTCCGCCACGCGAGGCCGCACGACCTTTTGGGAATGCACTTGGCTGACGGCGGCGTGGTGGTTCGCGCCCTTTTGCCCGAGACTCACGCCGTTGCGGCAGTTAAGATTGACGGCAACGGGCCGGTAATCCCGCTGCGTCGCCTGGGTGAAACCAATGTCTTCGAGGGGCACACGACGGATGTCTCCGAGATTTTCCTATACGAATTGGCCATCGAGTGGTCGAGCGGCGAACAGTGGCGCACGCGCGATGCCTATTCCTTTAAACCGACCATTGGTGAACAGGAATTGTTTCTCTTCGGCCAGGGCGATGAACGGCGCATTTACGAAAAGCTGGGAGCGCACGTGCGAGATGTTGATGGTGTCCGGGGAAGCACTTTCGCCGTGTGGGCCCCCAATGCCCGGCGCGTCAGCGTGAAAGGAGATTTCAACCACTGGCGCGCCGATGCTCACCCACTGCGGCGGTTGGGCGATTCTGGAGTGTGGGAATTGTTTGTGCCGGATGTGGGTGATGGGGCGCATTACAAGTTTGATATTTTAACATCGGATGGTGACGTTCGCGAGAAGACCGATCCGTTCGGGTTCTTTTTTGAAAATGCCCCGAAGAATGCCGCCATCGTTTGGAATCACCGCGAGTTCGAATGGTCCGATCGCGAGTGGGTGACTGGCCGCGACAAGGCGAATCCATTGCGCGGGCCGATGAGCATCTACGAGATTCACCTCGGCTCGTGGCGTCGAACAGCGGCGGGCGGGTTTTTAAATTACCGCGAGCTGGCGGAACCGCTGGTCAAGTACGTGCTGAGGATGGGCTTCACACACGTGGAGTTTTTGCCCGTGGCCGAGCACGCGTACTATCCTTCGTGGGGCTATCAGGTCACAGGCTTTTTCGCGCCCACCGGGCGTTATGGCACGCCGGATGATCTGCAATTTCTCATCAACGCCCTGCACGAAGCTGGCATTGCGGTGCTCGTTGACTGGGTGCCTGCGCATTTCCCACGGGACGACTGGGCCTTGGCGCGCTTTGACGGGGAGGCGTTGTATGAGCATTCCGATCCGCAACGGGCCGATCATCCTGAGTGGGGCACCTTGGAATTTGATTTGGGCCGGAACGAGGTGCGCAGTTTTCTCGTTTCCAACGCGCTGTATTGGTGCGACGTGTTTCATGTGGACGGTCTGCGCGTGGACGCAGTGGCATCGATGCTCTATTTGGATTACGCGCGCGATGAGGGCGAATGGACGCCCAACGAGCACGGCGACAATCGCAACTTGGATGCGGTGGATTTTTTAAGGCACGCCAACCATGTGGTGCACACCGAACATCCGGGCGTGGTGACCATTGCCGAGGAGTCGACCGATTGGCCGCGCGTGACCCAGCCGCCTTCCGCCGAGGGGCTTGGTTTTTCCTTTAAATGGGACTTGGGCTGGATGCACGACACGCTCGATTATTTTCAGCGGGAATCCCCAAAGCGTCCAAGTCACCAGGAAGACCTGACTTTCGCGATGGTTTATCGGGCCAATGAAAATTATCTGCGTCCGCTGTCGCACGATGAGGTGGTGCACGAAAAACGTTCATTGCTTGGCCGCATGCCCGGCGACAACCGGCAGCGGCTGGCCAACCTGCGCGCGCTGCTGGGTTGCCAGTGGTTGTTTCCCGGGAAGCAGCTTCTTTTTATGGGAGGCGAATTGGGTCAGCCGACTGAGTGGAATGAGAACGGTGAGTTGGATTGGGAGTTGCTGGAGGATCGCGGCCATGCCGGATTGCAAAGATGGGTGAAGGACTTGAACCGATTGTACCGCGATGAGTCGGCGTTGTGGGAGTGTGATTTTGATGAACACGGGTTTTTTTGGGTGGATTGCCAAGCAAACGAGTCGAGCGTGGTGTCGTTCGTGCGGCAGAACGGTGACTGCTCGAGGCAGGTATTGGTGGTGTTGAATTTGGCGTCCACGCCGTGGCATGGTTATCGCGTTGGACTGCCGCGTGATGGCTGGTGGCGAGAGACATTAAACAGTGACGGGGATGTGTATTCCGGCGGCAACCTCGGCAACGGCGGCGGCGCTCAAGCTGAAGAAGTGTCGTGGCAAGGACAGCCATTCTCCTGTGAATTGATTCTCCCACCGTTAAGTTGCCTGGTTTTCCAGCATGGTTGATCGGTGTTTTGAGCTGTTAGAAAACGGATTTTGGGGCCGAAAATGGAGGCGATTGTTAACAACCTCTCGCCAACAATGTTCATATCAAATGGTTGTCGGGCGGGTTTTTTGGCGGTTTTATATATCGAAAGATGCGTTTTGCAGCCGAAAATGTTTTGACAGTGAGGGCCTTTACAGGTAGAACTTCAAGACCACAGGAGGTGCCTTTTAAGGAGGAAGGCAAATAATGGAGTTATTTTTGACATTGGCCGCGCAGCCCGCTGCCGACAGGCCGACGCTTAGGTTTGTTTGGGAGGAGGCGTCGTCGGTTGGCATCGGAATCATCGTGTTGCTGGTGCTCTTGAGCATGTGCGCTTGGGCGGTGATGACCTATAAGGCATTGCAGATGCGACGGGCCCGGCGTTTTAACGAATATTTCGAGAACGAGTTTCGCGTTCAACCCGGCGTGCTGGCGATGTTCGATCGGCGTATCCAAGCGGAGGGTTGCCCGTTTTTTAACGTCTATTCAGATGGTTGTCAGGCCTTGGAGAAACGCTTGAAAGGGTCGGGCGACGAAAGGAGGAAACATCTTTCCCTGAAATCGATTGAACACATCAAGGGCATGATCGAGTCTTCGGTAGCGCGTGAGGCAGTGGCACTCGAGGGAGGACTGATCCTGCTGGCTATTACGGTGAGCGGCGCGCCGTTCATTGGACTGTTCGGTACGGTTTGGGGTGTGATGGATGTTTTTAGCGCGGCGGCACAAGCTGGCAACGCTACCTTGGTGACGGTGGCGCCGGGAGTGGCGGCGGCCTTGGCCACAACTGTGGCGGGGCTGGTG
>Ga0114993_10002753_pt1 | contig 18871 bp, 22 predicted proteins | sample ArcticOcean_MG_C_FD_87042 | JGI IMG/M metagenome (GOLD analysis project Ga0114993, IMG submission 87042) | Marine microbial communities from western Arctic Ocean - ArcticOcean_MG_CB2_150 | ecosystem: Environmental > Aquatic > Marine > Oceanic | place: Arctic Ocean: Canada Basin | collected...
AATGGTTTAAAGAAATATGCAGTTGCCCAAGTATTATCTATAGCTGTAAAAATATTTTTACTTTTAGCTAAAGAAACTACTTTACCCAGATCTTGCATTTCAAATGTATTGCTGCCAGGGTTTTCTACGTAAATTAGTTTAGTTTTTTTAGTAATTTTTTTTTTTAAATCTTCAAAACTATTTGGATTGTACCAAATAGTCTTTACATTAAATTCTTTAAGAAAATCGTCTGTAAGCTTTTGTGTTGTTCTGTATACTCCATCAGAAATTACTAGTTCATCTCCTGGTCTACATATACTCATTATGGCTAGGGCTACGGCACTAAGTCCTGTTGGTGTTAAAAAAACTTGATGAGCTTCTTCTAGTACTTTAAGTAACTTTTGTAATTGAACTGTTGTTTGAGTTCCTTGTCTTCCGTAATCCCAATGCGAAACATCTTTTCCATTTCTTATATCTTTTTGATGCTTTCTTAATTCTTGCATTGTCTTAAATAAGATTGTCGATGCGCGAACTACAGGTGGGTTAACTGATCTAGATGAATGATCTTTTGCAGCTGTCTTTAAGTATGTTTTTATTGATCTTTTCATAATTATATTTGATAACAAAATGGGAGAATGCTATATCCAGCATATAAGGTCAATTAATTTTTTTAAATGGAGATAAAATATGGGATACCCAAAAAAGCATAGGGGAAGAAGAAAAGTAGGCTCAAAAAAAAGAAGAGCCCGTAAAAGAAATAAAAGAAAATAAATAAGGCTAGCTGTGGATAATATAAAGCAAATAAGAATAACTAGTATTTGGATTTTTATATTACCAGTCGTTATTTTAAACTTGTGCCTTTTCATATCTGTTAATGGACATCTCCTTCAAGGAACAATATTTCAAGTTGATGCAATTGGAAGATCTAGCTTTACAATACCCTACATAGACGGAGGAACATCTATAAGTAGAGTGTCAAGAACTTACCCCACTTATCTTCTGTTCAAACCAGGGATGATAATTACTGCAATTTTGCTCATTAAATATTGGCTAGCAAATAATTTTTTAATTAATAAAATTAATAACCAAGGTAAAAAAACTAATTATTTTTTATTATTTGGCATAGGATCAGCATTTTTTTTGATTTTACATTCGATCCTATTAGGAATTACTTTTGAAGATAATATATATAAATTTTTTAGAAGGTTTGTTCTTCTTGGTTTTATAATTTTTGAAATAATAGCACAAACCTTGCTAGTGGTTAGTATATTTAAAGCTAAAGATAAAATTAGTGAATTTATAAATAAAAGAATACTTATATTAAAAATTATTTTAGTTTCTGTTTTAATTATTGTTGCATTAATATCTATACCGATACTAAATTCTTCAGAGCTTTCTAATTACAAGCACACTTTAGAATGGAACTATTTTTTAGGTGTAGTTTCGTTTTATTTATTAACTTTTCTATTCTGGAAAAAAAACAAACCCTCTGTTCACACACCCAAGGGTGTATGAACGAAAGTTTTGGCTCGTCGTTGTAGATGCTACCGCCGAACCCGCCACCTCGCTATGTTTAGCACTACTTTGCGAAGTTTTCTGCCCTATAAGCTTGAACCTTTCGGCTTTTCCTTATCTGGCCAGTTAAGAGTTGCCTCTTAAGTCAAAACTATTAGATCATGGTTTAAATAAATTTAAAATCACTATTTAGTTGTTTTTTTATTAACAATATGAATCTGTTAACTATGGGGATAAGTATTTGTTTATTGTTTTGGTGATCCATCCTCCTCCCAAAACTTTATAACCCAAATTATTTTTAATATAAAAAACGCATGCTTGGCCAGGTGATACTCCTGCTTCATTTTCTTCTAAATTGATTTCTGCTTCAGTTTTGTTAAAAATTACTTTAGCTTTAATTAGTCTCCCTGTTGATCTTACTTTAATATAAAAATTATTATTATTTTTACTAATATCACCTAATAAATTTATATCCCTAATAAAAATTTTTTTTATTAATAAATCATTTTTGTTACCTACAACTATTTTATTTTCTTTTGCATTAATTTCTACTACATAAAGAGGTTCGCTATGGGCTATACCTATTCCTTTTCTTTGGCCAATTGTAAAATTGATTATTCCTTCATGTTTGCCAATTACATTTCCTTTTGTATCAATAATATCACCTGGTTTAAAAGATTTTGGTCTATATTTTTTAATTACTGATGCATAATTACCATTTGGTACAAAACAAATATCTTGACTATCTGGTTTGTTAGCAACATTTAATTTAAGGTCTGAAGCAATTTTGCGTGTTTCATTTTTTTTTATACTTCCTAATGGAAATCTTAAAAAATTAAGCTGCTCCTGGGTTGTGCTGAAAAGAAAGTAACTTTGATCTCTTGTTAAATCAGCAGCTCTGTACATCTCTGCATTTTCTTTACTTTGAATTCTACCAACATAGTGACCTGTAACTAATGCATCTGCTTTTAAATCTTTAGCGTACGAATATAAATCTCTAAATTTTACTGTTTGATTACATTGTACACATGGTATTGGTGTTTCTCCAGAAACATAACTATCAATAAAAGAATCTATAACATCCTTTTTAAATTTTTTTTGATAATATAAAATTTTATGATCTATATTTAATTGTTGCGCTACTCTTTTAGCATCAAGAATGTCTTGACCAGCACAACATTGACGTTTGCTCGTGCTAGATTTTGCATCATCGTACAACTTTAAAGTTATCCCTACTACATTATAACCTTCTTTTTTCATTAATGCAGCTACAGTAGATGAATCAACTCCCCCAGACATAGCAACAACAACTTTGGTGTTTTTTGGTTTTTTTGAAAAACCAAGAGAATTTTTTTGTTTTATTGAGTTATTCATTAAATAATATATGTGTTTTATTACATAAAGTGATATTTTTCCATTAATGTTTTTGAATTATGAGCCTGGAGACTTTGTTGTAAACCCTCAAAATAAGAGTTGGGGCATTGGCCAAATTCAATCTATAATAAAAAATAAGGTAACAGTAAATTTTGAAAACGTTGGTAAGAAGGTTATAAATAGTAAAAAAATTAATCTAGAAAAAATTAATAAAATTGAATAAACAAGAATTAAAAAACACTACTGAAGAACTTCTAGCTACCTTTTTAAAAGCTGGAAAAATTGCAAAAGAGATATCTGCTCAAGGTGTTAAAATTACAATTAAACCTGATAAATCTCCAGTAACAGACGGAGATTTAGCTGTAAATGAAATTCTTACTAGTAAAATCAAAGATATTACCCCAAATATTCCTATTATTTCTGAAGAAACAGTTGATTTAAAATTTGATAACAAAAACAGAGATTTTTGGTTAATTGACCCGATAGATGGAACAAAAGATTATATAAAGAAAAGAGATGAATACACTTTAAATGCAGCTCTTATTATCAATTTGCAACCTACTATTGGGATTATTTATGCACCTGCTAAAAGTAGACTATTTTATTCTTTTGGAGAAAGCTTTGCATACGAAATTAATAATGGTGAAAAGAAAACATTAAATTGTGAAAAGAAGAAAAGAAATGAAATATTAGGACTAGAACATTCTGGAATAATAAGTCCTGAAATTGAAAATATATATAAAAAAAATAAAGTTTCAAAAACTTTAAAAATGTCTAGTTCGCTTAAATTTTGTGTACTCGCTGCTGGTGAGGCAGATATTTATGCCGCAAATGCTAGAGCATACGAATGGGACATAGCTGCTGGACATGCTATTTTAATACATTCCGGAGGTATTATAACAGATCATAATGGTGAAAAAATTTTATACGGTAAAAAAAATTATAAAAATTTACCTATAATTGCAAAAAGATCTAAAAATATATCAAAGTGATTTACAACTAATAGTTGTACCTAATTAGGACTTTCTTTCCCTTTTATTATTGTTAAAAAGAATATAAAATAATTAAGAAATTGAGGGGATTCGATGATTAAAAAAGTAATTATTTTAATAGGGCTTGCTGCAACTTTATCTGGGTGCTTTATGGCTCCTATGGCTTTTCTTGGACCTGCTACGTCAGGTTTTACGACATCATCTATCATACAGTCAGGATTGACTAGTAGCGCAAATTATCTAGTGAAAAAAAGTACTGGAAAAACAATTACTGAACATGCCTTTGCATCTATAAGTAAAGATATTTTAGAGCAAACATATATGCCTAAAGAATTAATTCAGCCGACATCCCAAAAAATAATTAAAAATATATCAAAAAAAAGAAAGATTTCACAAAAAACAATTGAGCAATCTTTTTTATCTAATTAATTAAAGTTAATCTATTAATTAAATGTTAAAAACAATACTAATCATTATTGTATCTGTTTCTTTATTTGGAGTTTTATTTTTTATATATGTAAAACGAACTTTAAAAAGACAACTTAAATATTACTTATCTAAAAAAAAAAATTAAAGCATCTTACAAAATTTTTTATATTCTTCTTTGGGTATATCTAACACTCTCTTTGACACGTCATAACTAAAGCCAGATCTTGCTAATATTGAAATATCTTTCTGATAAAATAATGCTCTATTTCCCTCTTCTCTATTAGGTCCGATCCTTCTTTTTTTACATAATTTAATTGCTGAGAAAAAGTCAGGGTCAGACTCATTTTCCTTAATTTTTGAAATACTAGCTTTTATATATTTTGCATCAATACCTTTTTTAATCAATGAAAATCTTATTTTGTTTAAGGAATAACCTCTTCTTAAAAATGCTTTTGATCTTGAATCTGAATAGTATTCGTCACTTAATAGTTTTTGATCAACCAAAGAAGATATAACTGCATCGATTAAATTAAATATTTCTTTTTTGTTTGATATTTTTGGATTTTTTTTAATTATTTTTTTAAACAAATAAATCCTTAATTGTTGTTTAGATGGACTATATTTTTCTAAATAAGAATAGGCAAAATTTCTAATTTCTTCGATTGATGCTTCAAGATCATTCTTATTTTTAATAGGATTCATGCTTTTTATATACTATATTACAAAATCTATTTTATATGCTAATTCAATTTCAAGAGTATTTAACATTTGAGAATATCTATTTTTGGTCGAATATAGGGGTAATGCCCTTTTGGCTATTGTTAATTTTGTTGCCTAATTCGAAAGTTACACATTTAATTATAAATTCTATAATCTTACCTTTAATTTTGTCTGCAACTTATATTTATGTAGTTTATCAATCATATATTTTAGATGAATCTTTGTTAAGTATTTTTAACTTGTATAAAGGGCTAGACAGTGCAATTTCCATATTTTCAACAGAAAGTTTTTTACTAATTTTTTGGTTACATTTTCTAGCTATGAATTTATTTTTAGCATCATGGATCATGAAAGATAGTGCAAAATATAATGTTACGCGCATCATAATAATTATTTCTTTTATTTTAATTTATTTAGTTGGACCTGTTGGACTTGTATTTTACTGGTTCTTTAGACTATTCTACGCAAAGAAAATAAGTCTGCATGATTAAAATATTTGAATTCTATTTTGATTTTGCAAGTCCTTACACTTTTTTGGCACATAAAAAAATTTTAAGAGTAGAAAAAGAAAATAATATAAAAATTAAGTATGTGCCAGTTTTGTTAGGTGGTTTATTAAAATTGTCAGGAATTAAAGCTAACGTTGATATTCCAATTAAAGCAAAATACATGATTAAGGATTGTAAATTAACTTCAGAAAAAAATAATATTGAATTTAAGTTTAATAACTATTTTCCCATTACTAGTTTAAATCTTATGAGAGGTGTCATTGTTGCGGAGAGTGAAGGGTATGATAAAATTTTTATTAATAAAGTTTTTGACTCTATTTGGAAACATGGTCTTAATTTAAATGATAATTTAATATTTGAAAAATTATTAAAAAATTTAGATATTAACCCAAAAAAGTTTTTAACTAAAATTATTGAACCCAAAATCAAAGACGATTTAAAAAAAAGAACTGACGAGGCGTTTCAAAAAGGAATTTTTGGTTTACCTACTTTTTTAGTAAATAATAGAATTTTTTGGGGTCAAGATCGTTTAGAATTTGCTGTTATGGAATCAAAAAAATGAAAAATCAAAAAAAAATTACAAAAAGAAATACTTTAAAAAAAATTTTTATAAAAATTTGTAGGTTATTAGACTTTGAAATAATCGATCAAAGTTCCTATGATATTCCAACTTCTTTTAAAAAAATTAGTGATAACTTAAGTATACCTGGGATAAAATCTATTACCCTTCCCTTAGGTGAGTTTAAAATTACTAGAAAAATTAAATCTCTCAAAATTATTTTTAAATCTTGTACTAGTGAACTAATTTTAGACCAAAATAAAAAGCGTCTTTTTAACAAGGAAAAAAATGAGTATACATTTAGATCTTTAAATTCCTTGCTTGGTTCTGTATCTCAAGCTAAAAAAATTTTTAAAGATATAAATTTTGATATTGTTGTAACAGATACTAATTCACCTAGAACTGACTTAATCAAAATGAAATCTATACTTTCGAAATATACAATTTCCAATAAATTAATAGAAATAAACCTCGATGATCTTAAAGGTATAATTTTAGATAATGTTAGTGATGCGAAGTTTGCTACTATGGCTAACTATTATACTTCATTAAATTTAGTGAAAAATAATACTGCTGATTTAGTCTATATGGTTGAGGATGATTATATTCATACTAATGATTCAATATTAGAAATGTTATTTTCATATGAAAAACTTTCTTCTATTCTAAAAAATGAAATTTTCTTACTTCCTGCAGATTATCCTTATTTATACACAAAAAGTAATAATACTAAAATTTTTTTAGGTCACAAAAAACATTGGAGATTAGTTGATGAAAGTTTAGGTACTTTTATGACTAGCAAAAATTTAATTTTAGAAAATTTTGAAAAATTAATACAAATGTCTACTAAGTGGGCTGATCCATTTGAGAAACCTTTGCATGATATTTATGCAAAAACACCTTGTTTTTCACCAATACCCTCGCTTGCTATACATTGCGCAAATGTAAATTCAGCATATGGATTACCACCAAATTTAGATTGGAAAAATGTTTGGGATGCTAATGAAGATTATTAATATTTAATAAAAATAGCCTCTATCCACTAATATGAATAAAGGCTATTTTGTTTGATTTATTTATTAAACATCTCTTTTAAGGCTTTAGCTGGCAAAAACTTAACTTTTTGTGAAGCACCAATTTGTATTTGTTCTCCAGTTCTGGGATTTCTACCTACTCTAGCTTTTCTTTTAGCTACTTTATAAGTGCCAAAACCTGCAATTTTAACCTGTTCGTCGCCTTTTAAGCAGCTTAAAATTATTTCAGTTATTCCATCAAAAGTACGCTCAGCATCAGCTTTACTCAGATTCATGCTAGCTGATATCTTTGTTATTAGTTGTTTTTTGTTCATTTATACCCTTTTATTTGTAGTTAATTACTTTTCCCATAAAATATAGGGAAATCAACACTTTTTTTGTTATATATTAAGATATCAACACTATATAGGGTATATATGTCAAAAATTGTTGATTTTACTAGTTTTTTTAATAATTAAACTTTGTAAGAAAAACAATTAAAAAAGACCTAAATCTCTTAAATCATTGAAAGTTACAAAAAACATTAGGGAAAATAACAAAAATAAACCGATTCGAAAAAAACCTTCTTGTGTTTTTTGACTCAAAGGCTTGCCCAAAATCTTTTCGAATAAGTAAAACATTAAATGACCCCCATCTAACATCGGAATTGGAAATAAATTTATCATACCTAAGCTTATGGAAATATAAGCCATCATACTTAAGAAAGGAATAATTCCATGTTCAGCCACTTGTCCAGTTATTTTGGCTATTTTAATAGGCCCTCCTAATTGAGATGAATCTCCTGAGCCAGAAATAATTTTTCCTAAATAATTTAAAGAAGTTATTGTAACAAACCATACTTCTTTAAGAGAATAATATACAGCTTTTCCAGGACCAAGAGGTTGTCTATCAAATTTATTATTCAAAGGCGATAGTTTAATTCCTATCATTCTTTTTTTAGCTGAATTTCCCAATGAATCCTTGCCATCAACTAGTTCAGGTTTTACAAATAATGAAATTTCTAATTCGTTTCTAAGAAGTAAAAAATTTATAGTATCTGAAGTTGATGCGTTAATAAATGTAGAAACCTCTAAAATACTTTCAACTTTCCTATCATCTATAAATAAAATCTTATCATTTTTTTTCATTCCTGCTATAAAAGCAGGGCTATCTTTTTGAACTTCATCAATTATGGCTGGCGTTAAATCCTTACCAATAAATAAATTAATTATTATAAAAATTAATATTGCTAAAACAAAATTAGCTATAGGGCCAGCTGCAACAATTATTGCTCTTTGGTAAAGAGGTTTGAGTATAAATAATTTTTTTCTATCTTTTTCTTTGTATTTGTTAATTAGTTCTTGTTGCTCAGACTGACTAAAAACATTTCGATCTCCAAAAAATTTAACATAACCACCTAAAGGGATCCAACAAATCTTCCAACGAGTGCCATCTTTATCATTCCAACCAAAAATTTCTCTTCCAAAACCTATTGAAAAGTCAGTTATGCCTACACCAAACCTTTTTGCAAAATAATAATGACCATACTCATGAATAAATACAACTATAGTGATTAAAATAATAAATGGTATTAAGTAGTTCATTAACTCCAAGGGCCTTTCGTAATTTTTCTTTTAATTTTTTTATTAAAAAATAATATCAAAATTATACCAGAAACAAAACCACCAATATGTGCCGCGTAGGCCACTCCTCCACCGCTTGAAATAAACTGTAAAATGAACCAAAAACCTAAAACATATAAAGCTCGTATTTTTATTAATTGACTAAAAAAACCAAATGGGATTAAAACTAATACTTTAGCATTTGGGTGGTTAATTAAATAAGCTCCTAAAACTCCTCCAATTGCTCCACTTGCACCAACCATAGGTACTTGTGATTGTGTATCCATTAAAACCTGAGTCATTGCTGCACCAACTCCAGCAAGAAGATAAAAAATTAAAAATTTGTAAGAACCTAAGTTGTCTTCAATATTATCAGCAAAAATCCACATATAAAGCATATTTCCTATTAAATGCATAAAACCGCCGTGCATAAACATAGATGTAAAAATAGTAATAAAAGCAGGAACAGCATAAAGATCTAAAGGTAATTGATTATGACCCATTAACACTGAGGGGATTAATCCAAACGAGTAAAACAATTGACCAGTTTTATAAGATTGCGTTCCAAGTTGAGTTAAAAAAATTAAGACGCAAAAGCTAATTAAGAAATAAGTAACTATTGGTTTTCTTGAAGTTGGATTATCATCTTTTAAAGGAATCATGCTTCATTATAACAATTGCTGGACAAAGTGTTGCAACTAAAAAAGATAGGAATAGTAATGATTGCGAAACAATTGAGGGAAATAATTCTGTTGGTAACATTATTCCCACTAATAAGCTTCTAGAAAAATCCGGGGCTGGAAATAAAAGCAACCCACTAATTAAGCCTATAATTATTGATATATATGCAGTTTTTTCATTAACCTGCTTGTTATAAAAACTATAAAAAACTGTAAAGACAAAAGCACAACAAAATAAATCTGCTAATAAAAATAAATACAAAACACTAAAACCTTTTGAAGCTATTAGAAAAGCAATAATAGAAAGGGTTATTATAAAATATTTTGAAATTTTTAAATAATTAGTATTTTTTGCAAAATTAAATATTGATTTTGCATCAACTATGATTAAACTTGAAATTGCGTTAACTAAAGTATCAACAGTACTTATAGTCAATGAAATTCCTAAAATTATTATCACTAGAGATAAAAATTCAATATTTTCTTTTAATAATAAAAAGAAAAAACCTAAATCAGGTATAACTTTAGGATTTATTGATACAGCTACCAATCCACTAAAACCCATAAATAAAACTATTGGAATAATTATTATAAATGAAATTATTAAACCTTTTTTTAAAACTTTGTTATTTTTCGCAGCATATACTCTCTGCCAGTTTCCTTGATGAAAAAGATTAGTTGCAGATACAGCTATAAAAAAAGTTAATCCGGATGTATAATTCGCAATATAAGTCTTACTTAACAGATGAGGATTTTCTTGTTTTATAAACTCAAATGAAAATTTGTCACCTATAAATGAAGTTAAATAAACAACTGAAATTAAGAGTAAAATTAGAATAATTACTGATTGGATTGTGTCTGTAAAAATAGAAGCTTTCAACCCACCATATAAGGTATATGTTAATGTTCCTGTTAAAACTATCGATGAAGTAAGCCACAAAGCTGTTCCTGAAATGTAATGAATTAAAACTGCAACTGCTGTGACTTCAGCACATAAAAAAATAAACATATAAAATATGCTCATAAGTAAAACTAATTTAAATAAACTTTTTTTAAATCTTTTTCTTAAAAATTCAATTAAAGTTGTTCCTTTTGGAAAGTCATTTCGTATTTTTTTTCCTAAAAATATCAAAAATATCATTGGAAATGCTGTGCCTAAAGCATATCCTATAACAGCTCCAATACCCCCCCATGTCGCTGCTGAAGCTGGGCCAAATAATATCCAAGCACCAAGAGCAGAGGCTACAAAGCTTGTAGATAATGAGAATAATCCTACATTTCTATTTGCTGTTAAATAGCTGTTGAGACTTTGATTTTTTTTTGAATATAATATTCCTATAAATACAAAAATTAAACTAATTACTATAATTAATGTTAGTGCAGTTGATTGGCTAATAAAATTTAAATTACTCAATTTACTCCCTTTCTGAATTACCGGACAGGTTATTAGGGTATAATCTCAGTCTGTTGTGACACCCCTGTTATTTTAAGATTATTATAATAATCAAAAACTAAAAGCAAACTATATGGTCAATATTTATAGGTCTTTTTATACCAAATTTTTCATCAATCTCATGTTGGTGTATATGATGTGAGTGAACAAAAACTGGTATTAATAAATTGCTTAAAGTTTTGAGAGTATAAATAAAATTTGTACCCCTAAATTTTCTGTCTACAACTTCCAATTTTAAATTACTTTTATCATCATGTTCTAAGTCTTCAGGCTGTAACAAAAGCTGAACATCTGAACCTTTGGGATAATGTTTAATAAAATTACCTTTAATTGTACCAAGATCATTATTTTCTAAGCTATTTTCACCAGTGACCTTAGCTGGAATTAAAATACCTCTATTTAAAAAATTTACTACTTCTATTGAATTTGGAAAATGATAAACATTGTAAGGATCGTCATATTGACTAAGTTGACCATTTAAAATAATCCCACATTTGGAACCCAAATAAAAAGCTTCGTAAGAATCGTGGGTAACAATGATTGTTGTAATTTTTAATTCATTTAAAATTTTTTTTAATTTGACTTGAATTTCTTCTTTAAAACTTTGATCTACATTTGATAAAGGTTCATCTAGTAGTAGTAAATCAGGTTTAGAAAGTAGTGACCTTGCCAATGATGCTCTTTGGGCTTCGCCAGAGCTAATTTCATGTGGAAATTTATCTATAACATTTTCTAAATGAAGAAATTTTACCACTTCATCAATACTTAAATCTTTTTTCTTGTTCACATTTCTTGCTGCACCAAACTCAATATTTTTAATTACTTTATAATGAGGAAATAAACAATTATCCTGAAAAGAAAGTGAAATATTTCTTTTTTCGGGTTCTATATGAACATTTTGAGAAGATATAATTTTATTTTTTAAGATAATTTTGCCTGATTGAATTTTTTCAAGGCCGGCAATAGTTCTTAAAATTGTTGTTTTTCCAATTCCTGAAGGTCCTAAAAGACAAATAACATCTCCCTCATTCTCAATATTTAAAGAAACATTGCTAACTTTATTTTTATCACTAGCGGCAAATGTAACATTATCGAGCTCAAAAAAATGTTTAGACATAATAATTAATTCTTAAGAATATACTTAGATGTAACTAAAATAAAGAAACTTGCAATAATAATAAGAAATAAAGAAGGTGCTGCAGCAGCTTCCAATAGATCCTGAGAAGCAAAAATATATGCTTTAGTAGCAAAAGTTTCAAAATTAAAAGGTCTCATAATAAGAGTAATTGGTAATTCTTTTATAATTTCAATTGCTATTAATACACCTATTAACAAAATTGAATTTTTTAAGTAAGGAATATGTATTTTAGAAAAAGTCTTAAATTTTGAATAACCAAGCAAGTAAGAGCTTTCATCTATTGAATAATTTATTTTCAAATACCCTGATTTTATTCCATTACATGCAAGTGAATAAAATCTTATAAAATAAACAAGAACTAATCCTAGTATTGAGCCAATAAAAATTGATTTTATAGTATAAATTTCAAAATAATTTATTATTGTATTATCGAACCAAGAAATAAAAGTAATAAATGCAACTGCAAGAATAATTCCTGGTATAGCATAACCTGAAACTGAAAATATTGTTAAAGATTCAAGAATCTTACTTTTTGATACTCTATTTCCATAGTTAGAAATAAAAGCTAATGATATTAATAGACAGCAAGATAAAAAAACTAATAATATTGTATTTAAAAATAATTCCATGACATTTAAATCAATAAAATGTTTTGGAAAAATTATAGTCCAGTAAAGCATTTGCAAAACAGGGAATACAAAACTTATAAAAAATACTAGGAAGCAAAATAAAAAGGGTAAAAAAGATTTGTAGCCTTTTAAAAGAGTTGGTGATTTTGATTTAAAACCTTCTTTTGATGGTGTGTGATACTGAGCTTTTTTTCTAGAAAAATTTTCTAGCATAAATAAACCTAGAATAAAAATAAGTAGATAAAATGATAATCTATTAGCTAAAGCAAGATCATCAAATGAAATCCATGCATTATATATTCCTGTAGTTAAAGTTGATAAGCTAAAAAATGAAACTGCACCAAAATCTGAAAGAGTTTCCATGGCTACTAGAGATAGTCCGGCAACAATTGCTGGTCTAGCTGATGGTAAAATGATTTTAAAAAATGATTTTTTTTTTGAAAAACCCAGATTTTTTCCTAGTTCAATTAAATTTTGAGATTGATATTGAAATGATGCTCTTGTGAGTACATAAACATAACCAAATAATGAAAATGAAATAGAAATAATAGCCCCTAACATACCATCAAACTTAGGAATAAACGAGTTATAGTCCCCTTCTCCGAATACATTTTTTAATATAGTGAAAGCTGTACCAAAATTCTCAAAAAAAGCAGTTAGCGAATAAGCATATATATATGCGGGTACAGCAAAAGATAAAATTAAAGCCCATTTAAAGAAGTTCACTCCTGGGAATTTGTAAAAAGAAACTATATAAGCGCAACCAACTCCAATCACAAATGTTAATAACAAAACTCCCACTAAAAGAAATATTGAATTAAAAATATATTCAAAAAGGAATGTATTTTGAAGAATGTTTGAATAGCTACTTGTAGTTTCAAAAAAACTACTAAAAACAGTTATTATTGGTATAGCTACAATTATTGAAATTAATAAAGAACTTAAATACCAAATATTTATTTTTCTACTAGTTATCATTTTAAAAAATGTGCCTACTAACTATTCCTCTAAGTAGTTAGGAGGCACAATATAAACTATCAATTAAGAGGAAACTGAAATTCTTCGAATTTCTACCATTTTATTGTTGTTAACGTTTGATAGTTTTCTCCCATTTATTTTTTTGTCAACTTCTTTACACGCACTCATGCAGGGATTGCATGTTGATGCTGATTTATTATAGTTAACATTAAATAAAACCTTAATTTTTTCTTTTAATAATTTCATAACTTATTTGCATTCCATTTATATCTTTAATTTTTCTTAATCTTATATTTTGCTTAATTTCCTTTTATTCTTAATCTATAGTTTTCCCCTTTGCTGTTAGAGGGCAGTAAAGGGGTATTATTTATATGTTCTAAACTTAATAATTTTTTTTTATTATGTTTAAACATAATTTATAATTACTTCCAGTTAGCTTTTAACATTACTTCTAACGCGTCAGCTTGTTTTTTTCCATAAGAGGAAACTTTAGTTTTAAGATCTTGTTTAAATCCTAAACCCATATCAGCTACTAATTTATGTGGTTCAACACCTTCAATCATTGGATATTCAAAAGTATTATTAACTATATGTTGTTGCGCTTCCTTGGTTAATAAAAACTCAAGTAACTTGATTGCGTTAGTTTTATTTGGTGCATATTTTAGTATACCTCCACCACTAATATTCATGTGCACACCTCTGTCATTTTGATTTGGGAAAAATGCTTTAACTTTTTTGGCTGCTGCTTGTTGTTCTGCTCCTTTTTTTCCTGACAACATTAGTGCTAGATAATAGGTGTTAGCGACTGCTAAATCAGCTTCGCCAGCTGCAACAGCGAGAATCTGAGCTCTATCGTTTCCTTTAGAATCTCTTGCCATGTTAGCAACTACTCCTTTTGCCCATACAGCAGTTGCTTTTTTTCCATTATTTTTTATTAATGATGCTACAAGCGATTGATTATAAACATTATTTGATTTTCTTATTACAACTTTGCCTTTCCATTTAGGATTAGCAAGATTTTCATAAGTCATGCCATTGATATCAGAAATGCTAACTCTTTCAGGTGAATAATAAATTATTCTTGCTCTCTTAGCTATGCCTGTCCAATAAGCTGTCCTGAAATTAGCTGGTACAGCTTTTTTTATAGCTGATGAGCTAGCTCCTTTTTGAAACATTCCTTTAGCTTGAAATGCTCCCAACCTACCAGCGTCAGCTGTAATATAAATATCAGCTTTTGAATCTTTTCCTTCTTCAGCTATTCTTTTTTGAAGCGCTTTATCTTTACCAGAAACAACGTTTACTTTAATCCCAGTTTTAGCTGTAAATTTTTCATAAAGTTGAATATCGGAGTCATAGTGTCTCGCGCTAAAAACATTGACTTCATTAGCTAAAGAAGTTCCCGATAATGTTAGCAACATTGTTAAGATTAAAGTTATTTTTTTCATTTTATCTTTTTTTTATTATTAATTAAAAAATTGTTTATATTGATACTAATTATCATTTTCAATGATAATGATTATCAATATCATTATGTCGCAGTTTATACAACTAAAAAGTGTATATGAGAGAAGTTATTCTATGTATATGTTTAGTTGTATAAAATAAATTTATGGCTGAAGAAAAAACATCAATTCTGTTATCTGACGTTTCTATTGAAGGGGATTTAATAGAGAAGGAAAAAATAATAATAGATGCTAAAATTGTAGGTGATATTAAAGCTAACGAAATTATAACACATCAAAATTCAAACATAAAAGGTAATATAAGTTCAAAAGATACAGTGCTAGGTGGTAAACTTATTGGAGTTGTGGATTCCGGCATTACTAAGATAAAAAAAACAGGTAATATTGATGGTGTATTAAATCAAAAAACACTATCTGTCGAAGAAGGCGCAACACTTAAAATTAAGACTGAAACACATAAATAGTTTTAAAATTCCCATTTACTTACTTTACTATAAAGAAAATTCCTAAAAGCTACTAATCGTGCAGAATTTTTTAAAGATTGCGGATAAACAAAATGAGCTTCAGTTTTAGGGCCTTCTGTTTTAGGCAGTACTCTAACTATATTGGGAACAGATATAGTTATATAATCAGGTAAAGCTGCAAGACCAACACCACTTTGCACAGCTAATAATAAACCATAAACACTATTTACTTTCATTATAGGCTTAATTTTTTTATCGTCTTTTGATCCTAATTTTAGAGCCCACTCTGGATTAAATACTGGGGAAGGGGTGCCTCGTCCATAAGAAATAAACTTATGTTTATTTAAATCTGATATATTTTTTGGATAACCAGATTGTTCTAAATATTTAGTAGAACCATATATATGATAATTAATATCAATTAACTTTTTTTGTATATAATTAAGCTGCTTTGGTCTTCTCATCCAAATACCTACATCTGCCTGCCGTGTACTCAAATCAAGTTCTTTATCATCAAAAATTAATTCGATTTCCATTTCAGGATTTAGTTTCATAAATTCTTGTATACGTGGGGTTAACCATGTGGTTCCAAAGCTTACTACAGTTGTTACAGTTAATTTTCCACTAGGTTTATCTTTTTTATCCATCAAAGTAGATTCAACATCTTTAAGCTTAGATATAACTTCACGAGCAGTTTTAAATAAGTATTCTCCATTTTCTGTTAAAGACAAACCTCTAGCATGTCTTTCAAACAGTTGAGTTTTTAATTCATTTTCTAAAGATTGGATTTGTCGGCTTATTGCTGATTGACTTAAATTTAATGCAAATGTAGCTTTTGTAAAATTTCCAGATTCAGCCACTGCATGAAATATTTTAAGTTTATCCCAATCCATTTTATTTATTTAAATCCACTAAAATTCTACCTGATATTTCACCTTTTAAAATTTTAGGATATGTTGTTAACAATTCTTCTAAGTTTACGACTTTAATTGATTTTTCAAGTAATTCAAAATCCACTAATTTCACTGCCTCTTCCCAAATAAACTTTCTTCTTTTTATGCTGCAATTTGCAGAATCAATGCCCCATACTTTAATTCCTCTAAGCATAAAAGGTAATAAATTAGTATTTAACTCATTGCTACTTGTGTTTCCACAAACAGCAATTATTCCATTTGATTTTGTTTGCGCAATTGCATTGGCTAAAATTTTTCCACCGACTGTATCAACAACTCCATCCCACAAACCTTTATCTATTGGTCTAGGGTCTTTATCAAATTCTTTTCTATTTATAATATTTTTTGCACCTAAAGATTTTAAGTAATCAGATTTTGATTCTTTTCCTGTTACTGCAGTTACATTATAACCCATTTTATTTAGAACCATAATTGCAATGCTTCCAACTCCCCCTGTAGATCCTGTAACTAATACGTCGTTGACTTTTTCTCCCAATAATAATTCTTCCCTAGCTTTAATTGCAAAAGCACTCATTAAAGACGTTAAACCTGCTGTGCCTAACATCATAGTTTGTTTAGCAGAAATATTTTGAGGTTTTTTTATTAAAAAATCTCCATTTACTCTAGCAAACTGAGAATATCCACCATAATAAATTTCTCCCACCCTCCATCCTGTAAGAATAACTTTGTCACCATTTTTAAATTTTGTATTGTCGCTTTCAGTAACTGTTCCTGAAAAATCGATTCCTGGAATATGGGGAAATTCTTTAACTAAACGTCCGCCGTTTTCTAATATCATTCCATCTTTAAAATTTAAATCTGAATAATCTACTTTAACTGTGACATCTCCATGTTTTAAAAAACTTTTATCAATATATTTTATTTCTCTAGAGAATTTTTCACCAGATTGGTTAATTACAATTGCTTTAAATTGGTCATTCATCTTGAATATATTGAATTAATAAGTGTTAAAGAACTATTATTAATCTTTGTTAATATATCTCAAATATCTATTTTGAAAACTTAAATCGTCTTTGAATGCTCCAAGGAAATAGTTAGTTATCGTTGTTGTTTTCTCTTTTTTAACACCTCTATTAGTCATACATTGATGTGATGCATCAATAGTAACAGCAACGCCTCGAGGTTGTAAAACGTTCATAATTGTTTTAGCAATTTGCGTAGTTAATCGCTCTTGCGTTTGTAGCCTATTTGAAAATACCTCAACTACTCTCGCTAATTTACTTAAGCCTACAACTTTATCTGAAGGAATATACGCTACATGCGCTACTCCTATAATTGGAGCCATATGATGCTCACAATGACTAGAAATACTAATATTTTTTTCAATCACCATATCGTCATAACCTTCGACTTCAGTAAATGTTTTAGATAAATAATCTTCAGGCTTTAATTTATAGCCTCTAAAATATTCCTTAAATGCCTTAACAACTCTTTTAGGGGTAGATTTTAAACCTTCTCTTTCTGGGTCTTCTCCAATCCATTCAAGAATAGTTTTGATTGCCTCTTCTGCTTTTTGGTCAGAAACTTCTATTTTTTTTTTTGGTTGCTCTGTCTCTTTTACTAATTTCATTTTATTTTAATATCTATATAATAAATTTTATGTTTAGAAAAAGAGATAATATTAAAGAGATTGAAGAAGGCAAGTTTTTATATCCAAAATTTGACAAAAATGGACTTATTCCTGTTATTACAAGCGATTTTAAAACTGGCGACATCTTGATGCATGGGTATATGAATAAAAAATCTCTTAAAAAAACCATTGAAATAAGAGAAGCTGTGTATTGGAGCCGATCGCGTAAAAAAATTTGGCACAAAGGTAAAATCAGTGGATTTATTCAAAAAGTAAAAGAAATGAGAATTGATGATGATCAAGATTCAATTTGGATTAGTGTAGATATTGGCAAAGGTTCTAGTTGCCACGTAGGTTATCGTTCTTGTTTTTATAGATCTATACCTTTAGGTAAAACTAAAAATATAAAAAAACTTAAAATGAAATTTAAAGAAAAAAAAAAGACTTTTGATCCTAAAAAAATTTATAAAAATGAACCTAATCCTACTAAGCTATAATGAAAGAAAAAATATTTCAAAAAAATGTTCTGGGACAAAAACTTGAAAATTGTTCAATTAATCCAACAACAGGTTGGTTTAGAGATGGATGCTGTAATACAGATGAGAATGATCACGGTGTACACACTGTTTGTGCTAAAGTTACAACAAAATTTTTAGCTTGGTCTAAAGAAAAAGGAAACGATCTAATAACACCTCATCCTGAATTTGACTTTCCAGGCTTGAAGGAAGGTTACTCATGGTGCGTATGTGCAGCTACATATGCTCAATCTATAAAAGCTGGCACAGCATGTAAAATTTTTTTAAAAAAAAC
>Ga0114993_10002754_pt1 | contig 18868 bp, 16 predicted proteins | sample ArcticOcean_MG_C_FD_87042 | JGI IMG/M metagenome (GOLD analysis project Ga0114993, IMG submission 87042) | Marine microbial communities from western Arctic Ocean - ArcticOcean_MG_CB2_150 | ecosystem: Environmental > Aquatic > Marine > Oceanic | place: Arctic Ocean: Canada Basin | collected...
TCGCCGACATTTACCGTCGCAACCACGAGCGCGAAGCCCGGGCCGTTTACCTCACCGCCGACCACGATCATCCCGGCGTGGCCACCCTGTACCACCAGCACGACTTCCTCATCGGCGGCCCCGTCCTCGTTCCCCCCCGACCCGACCCTTACGGCGGAGACCATCTCCTCCCCACCGCCGCCCGCGCTCGCTTCCTCGAACTCGGCTGGCGCACCATCGTCGCCTTCCAGACCCGCAATCCCATCCATCGCGCCCACGAGCACCTGCTCCACGTCGCCCTCGAATCCGCCGACGGCCTCTTCATACACCCTCTCGTAGGCGAGACCAACCCCGACGACGTGCCCGCCGGCGTCCGCATGAATTGCTACCGCGCCATCATCGATAACTATTTTCCCGCCGACCGGGTCATGCTCGGCGTCCTGCCCGCCGCCATGCGCTACGCCGGCCCCCGCGAAGCCCTTTTCCACGCCATCATTCGCCAGAACTACGGCTGCACCCATTTCATCGTCGGTCGCGACCATGCCGGCGTCGGCGACTACTACGGCCCCTTCGACGCCCAGCGCATATTCGACGGGCTCTCCCCCACCGATCTCTCCATCCGGTCCGTGCCCTTCGATTTCGCCTTCTACTGCCGCTCTTGCGGCCGCACCGCCACCGCCGCCGACTGCCCCCACGACGATTCCGACCACGTATTCCTCAGCGGCACCCGCGTCCGCGAGCTGCTCCACGCCGGCGCGCCCCTTCCCCCCGAGTTCACTCGCCCCGAAGTCGCCGAAATCCTCCAGCGCGCCTACTCCTCCTGACTCGCCCCCGGCAGCCCGTCCAGCTCCGCCGCGCTCACCTCCACATGCTTCGATACCACTCCCCTCACCACCTCTCGCGCCGCGTCCCGCCCGTCGCGCTCCAGCACCTCCAGCAGCGATGCCGCCGTCAGCTCCCGCCATATCCGCACCCTCTGTCGAAAATCTTCCGTGATCCCGAGAAGCAGCTTCCGCACCGCCGCGAAATACTCCAGGTGCTCCGCGAATCCCGTATCCAGCAACTTCTGAATTCGATCCCGCAGCGCCGACGCGAACGCCGGACTCCGGCCCCCTGTCGAAACCGCCACCGTGATGTCCCTAGCCCGCGCCAGCGCCATCGCGATGAAGTCCGACTCCGCCGCGTCATCCACCACATTCACCATCGCCCCCGCCCGCCGCGCGTCCGACGCGATCCGTCGATTCAGCTCCTCATCATCCGTCGCCGCCACCACCAGGCCGGTCCCGGCTACCACTTCCTCACGATAGACCTCCAGCCGGATTTCAATATCGCCGGCCGCTTCCATTCTCTCCAGGCCCGGCGTCACCCGCGGGCTCACCACCAGCGGCGCCACCCCGAGACTCGTCAGGATTTCCACCTTGAACTCCGCCTCCTCGCCACCCCCCACCACCACGCAGCCGCCGGCCGCCAGTCGCGTCAAATCCAGCGCCACCGGCCAGTACGCCTTTTTCTCACTCACAAACGCGATCCCGGCCACTCAATCTCATCGCTCCCTTTAGCCTCTTCCAAATCCCCTGATTCTCCTGCCCCAAGCGGTCATATAATCAGCATCACAAGTCTGCGGGAGGCCGCCTCCCGTCGCAAACCGCGGCACCCATCCAACTCCCGGCACTCCATCGGATCACCATGACTGCAACCCTACGCCTCGGCACCCGCGCCAGCCCCCTCGCTCGCGTCCAGACCGACCTCGTCGCCGGCGCCATCAGGCAACATCACCCCGACATCCCCATCGAAATCGTTCCCCTTGCCTCCGCCGGCGAACTTCGCCCCGACGCATCCCTGACCGACTCCGGCGAAATCGGTCTGTTCACGACCACGATCCAGCAGGCTCTCCTGAGATCCGAGATCGACGTCGCCGTTCACAGCCTCAAAGACCTGCCCCTCCAGGAGCCTCCCGGTCTCATCATCGCCGCCATCCCGTCCCGCGAAGATTCCGGCGACGCCCTCGTCGCCCGCGACGGCCTCACCCTCGCCGATCTCACCCCCGGCGCATCCGTCGGCACCAGCAGCGTGCGCCGCGCCTCCCAGCTTTCCGCCCTGCGTCCCGATCTGCGCGCGCTCCCCATCCGCGGCAACGTCCAGACCCGCCTCGCCAAACTCGACGCCGGCGACTTCGACGCCATCATCCTTGCCGCCGCCGGCCTCGTGCGCCTCGGACTCGAATCCCGCATCACCGACCGCCTCCAGCCACCCCACTTCCTCCCCGCCCCCGGCCAGGGAGCTCTCGCCGTAGAAATTCGCACCAACGATTCCACCACCGCCGCCTCCATCGCCCCTATTGACGATCCCTCCACCCGCGCCGCCGTCACCGCCGAACGCCAGTTCCTCGCCGCCGCCGGCGGAGGCTGCAACGAGCCCCTCGGCGCTCTCGCCACGGTCCATGACGGCGTCCTCACCCTCACCGCCGGGCGTTACCACGACCCGCCCGTCACCCAGACGTTCACCGGCCCCGTCGACGACCCCACCACTCTCGGCAACCAGGCCGCCCGCGCCCTCCTGATCGATCAACTCCATGACTGAGTCCTCCACCGGCACCGTCTACCTCGTCGGCGCCGGACCCGGCGACCCCGGTCTTCTCACCCTCCGCGCTCGCGAGTTGCTCCGCTCCGTCGACGCCGTCCTACCCGACGGGCTTGTTTCGGAAGAAGTTCTCGCCCTCATCGACGGTCCCGAGTTGATCCCCGTCAGCAAGCGCTACGGCAGCACCTCCACCACCCAGGCCGAAATCGACACTCTCGTAATCAATCTGGCCCGCGACGGCAAGAGTGTCTGCCGGCTCAAGGGTGGCGATCCCATGGTCTTTGGCCGCGCCGGCGAAGAGATGCGTGCCCTCTCCGCCGACGGCATTTCTTACGAAATCGTCCCCGGCGTCAGCAGCGCCACCGCCGCCGCCGCCTACGCCGGCATCCCCCTCACCCTCCGCGGCGTCACCGCCGGATTCGTCTGCGTGACCGGCCACCGCGCCTCGGCTGACGATTCCCCCGACACCGATTGGGCCGCCCTCGCCAAACTCAAGCAGACCCTCGTCATCCTGATGGTCGCCACCCGCATCGATCCCATCGCCGAAGCCCTCCTCGACGCCGGCCTCGCCCCCACCACCCCCTCCGCCATCGTCGAAAACGCCAGCCTGCCTGGTCAGCGCACCATCATCTCGCCCCTTGGTGACATCGCCGCCCGCAGCCGTGTCTCCGGCATCCGCACCCCCGCCGTCCTCATCGTGGGCGACGCCGTCGCCCACTCCCGCGACCTCCAGTGGGTCCCCATCCGGCCCCTCGCCGGCCAGCGCGTTCTGCTCACCACCCCGCCTACCGCCACCGCCGAATTGCGCTCCCTCCTCGGCGCCGCCGGAGCCTCCGTAGTCGCCCTCCCCACCATCCAGGTCGAACCGCTTACCGACCAGGCTGGTTTCGCCTCAACCCTGAAAGAAAGACTCGGAGAGTCTTCATGGGCCGTCTTCGCCAGCCGCAGCGGAGTCGACGCCGTATTTCGCACTCTCAACGAACTCAACCTCGACGCCCGCGCCTTTGGCGGATTCCAAATCGCCGCTCTCGGCACCGGCACCGCCCGCGCCCTCCACGCCCACGGCATCACCCCCGACCTCCTCCCCGAAAAGTTCGTCTCCGAGTCCGTCGTCGACGCACTCTTGCAGCAACTCAGCGCCGACGACCGCGTCCTAGTCTTCGGCGCCGTCGGCGGACGCACCGTAATCCGCGACCGCCTTATCGAAGCCGGCATCGCCGTCACTCGCCTCGACGCCTATCGCACCGTCCCGGCCCCTCTCCCCACCGATCTGCTTGAATACACCCTCGAGCGCCCTCCCGATTGGGTCATTTTCACCAGCCCTTCCGCCGTCAAATCTCTATTCAGCGCTCTAGATCGCGCCTCCATCTCCCTCCCTTCCGCCACCCACCTCGCCTGCATCGGCCCCATCACCACCACCGCAATCGAGGCCCGCGGACTCACCGTCAGCGCCATCGCCGAACCCCACACCTACGCCGGACTTGTAACCGCTCTCGTCAACTTCGCCGCCTCGGGTGATAATCAGTCACCCGAAAGTGAGCCTTCCAGTGTCCAAACTTGAAACCGATCCTCTACCCGGCGCCGATCGCCTGGACCTTCCCGACCGTCCTCGCCGTCTCCGCCGCCTCGATTCCCTCCGCCGCCTCGTCGCCGAGACCCGACTCACGGTCGATTCCCTCGTCTACCCCATGTTCATCGAGCCCGGCTCCGACCTCGAACGGCCCATCGAGGCCATGCCCGGTCAGTCTTTACTGTCCCCCGATCGCGCCGCGTCCCTCGCCGCCGAAGCCGCCGCCCTGGGCGTCCCGGCCGTCATTCTCTTCGGTCGACCCCGCTTCAAAGACGAGACCGGCTCCGACGCTCACTCCTCCGACGGCGCCGTGCAGGAGGCCATCCGCCGCATCAAGGACACCACTCCCGAACTCACCGTCATCACCGACGTCTGCCTCTGCGCCTACACCACCCACGGCCACTGCGGGATTCTCGACGGCGAGCAGATCGACAACGACCGCTCCGTCGCCGCCATCGCCGAAGTCGCCCTCTCCCACGCCGCCGCCGGAGCCGACCTCATCGCTCCCTCCGACATGATGGACGGTCGCGTCGGCGCCATCCGCCAGACCCTGGACGACTCCGGCCACCCGGACACCGCCATCATGGCCTACTCCGCCAAGTATGCCAGCGCCTTCTACGGGCCCTTCCGCGAAGCCGCCGACTCCACTCCCGCCTTCGGTGACCGCCGCTCGTACCAGATGGACCCGCCCAACGCCCGCGAGGCCTTGCACGAAATCGAACTCGACATCCTCGAGGGCGCCGACATCGTCATGGTAAAACCCGCCCTCGCCTATCTCGACATCCTCGCCGCCGCCCGCCAGCGATTCGACATTCCCCTGGCCGCCTACAACGTCAGCGGCGAGTACTCCATGGTCAAAGCCGCCGCCGAGCGCGGCTGGATCGACGAGCAACGCGTCGCCACCGAAATCCTCACCGCCATCTCCCGCGCCGGCGCCAGCATCATCATCACCTACTGGGCCCTCGACTTCGCCCGGGGGCATTGACCCTTTACGTTTACCTCAACTGCCGAACAGCTCTGATGCTTGCCAGCCGGCCAATTCGTCCGTCGACCAGCTAATACAGCCTGAGGCTGCAGCCAGCGGGTGCTCCCCGCCCGATACCCACTCCACCTTGCTCGCCGCCAGCAGAATAAACAGCCAATGGCTGCTCCCTGACCGATACCCACTCAACCTTGCTCGCAGCCTTCAGCATAATCAGCCTAAGGCTGCGGCCTGTGGCTGTCAGACCGCGCACTCGCCCTCGCCACGTTCTAAGACGTATTGCCCGTCCCGCTCCCAGTCCACGAACTGCTCCGCCTCGTCCGAGAACTCCGGCTTGATCGACAGATCGGCCAGCAATTCATTGAAATGCAAAAGTTCTCGGCTGTCCACGTAGTCGTTAAACGGCTCCTCGTCATCCCGCCGGTTTTCCTCGTAGTCGATCAGCAGCCGTTCCACGGCGATTGGCACGCGCTTCGCCGGGAGTCTGGTCCTCAGGAGTTTGCCGATCCGCAGGGCGATCCCCGCCCGCCGATTTCCACCGATAAAAACGTGATAAGCCGGTATCTGCCGATCGCCGCTCTTCATCGCCGCACCGTGAAACCCAATATTACCCAGGTGATGCTGCCCGCAGGAATTCGGGCAACCGCTGATATTGATCAGAATCTGATTCGTCAGCGGATCCCGAACATACATCTCCTCCACCTTCGCCTGCACCGCTCGATTCAGCCCCATCGATGACGTGATCCCCAGCTTGCAGCTGTCCGTGCCGGGGCAGCTCACCACATCGTTGATCTTCTGCGCGCCGGCGTTCCCTAAGTCCAGCTTCCGCAGATCCTTCCACACATGGTAGAGGATGTTATCTGGAATCCACCGCAGCACGATGTTCTGCCACGGGGCCACCCGCGCGCGACCGGCCCCATACTCGTTAAGGATCGCCGCCAGACCCCGAAACTGCTCCGGCGACAGGTCTCCCTGATTCACCTTTACCTCAACCGTCGAATAGCCCGCCTGGCGCTGACCCGCGACATTCGACTCCACAAAGCGCTCAAACAGCTCCCGGTCCGACTCGTCCACCGCCGGCGCCTCCGCCGGACCGGACGGCGCATCGCTCTCTTCGTCATCCAGGAAAAGCAGCGACTCGAGCGCGTAATCCTTTTTCGCCCAATCGCCCTTCAGTTCCTCGTCGACCATCTCCCGGAAAGCCTCGATGCCCACCTTGTGGATCAGGAACTTGATCCTCGCCTTCGCCCGATTACGTCGCAGATCTTCCGAGCGCTCGAAGATCCGCAGCACCGCCTCCGTCACCCGCAGGTAATCCTCGACTGGCACGAAGTCATACAGCTCCAGCGTGTTCCTCGCGAAGATCGCCAGGCCCCCGCCCGCCAGCATGCGGAAGCCCTTCACCTCACGCCCGTCCTCGTTCCGGATTCGCGAAACAAACGCCAGATCGTGGATCTCGCTCAGCACCCGGTCCGTGTCGCTGCCGGTGAACGAGACCTTGAACTTACGAGGCAACAACTGCGTCAGTGGATTCCGCACGAAGTAGCGCACCAGCGCCCCGGCGTACGGCGTCGGATCGAATATTTCGTCCGCCGCCACTCCCGCCCAGGCGTCCCCGGTGACATTCCGCACCGTATTCCCGCACGCCTCCCGGGTCGAAAGCCCCACCCCCGCCATCAACCGCAGCGCCTCCGTGGCCAGCGGCAACAGGACATGGTGATATTGCACATTCTCCCGCGTTGTCAGGTGACCCCGCTTCAGCGGCGCGTACTTTTCCGCCACGTCCCCAAACACCGCCAGTTGGTCCGCCGTCACCCCCCCGAACGGCAATTTCACTCTGATCATCTGCCGATCCAGCTGCCGCTGCCCGTACACACCTTGCTTCAGGCGAAACCCGATGAATTCGGCCTCCTCCGTCTCGCCCTGCATGAACGCCCGCGCCTCCGACTCAAAGTCCGCAAACTCCTCCTCCAGAATCGGGATCACCGGCCCTGGAAGTTGCCTGGTCTCTCTGGTCATCTAAATTCTCTCCGCCGGCCTCGATTGCGCCACGGCCTCCGCACCCTATCCTCACCACCGGCTACCGTAATTATAAGCAAACCCGTCGTTTTAGTATAGAAAGAAGTCCGCGGCCTCCTTTAACTACTCTTCCACCTCGCCTATTTGTCAACCCCGATACCTTTAAGGACAGTCGCCATTGCTGATGTCACCTTCGAGGGAAGTCGCGCAGCCTCGAGGGATCGACCCGGCCGGCTCCGACGAACCGCTACAACTGAAACTCGTCAAAAGGTACTCAAATGCTGGCAAGGAAGCCTCGCTGTAGATGGTCGGCCCGCGGACTAGCCCCATTTTTCGTCGCCATATCGCTGGCTATCCTGGCGTCCGCTTGTAATCGCCAATCGACCGGGGACCAGCAGACTCAATCCAAAGCCGACCCGGCTCCCGGGCCAAAAGCCGAAGCCAAACCTGCGCCATCCCCAACGATGACCACCTCCCAGATCCAGCCACCGACACCGGCGCCAATAATGGGACCGACGTCGGCAGCGACCCCTGCTCACCGCCATCACCGCCATCACCGCCCAACTGCTAACATCCAATCTCGTAGGGTTTTCAGGGAGGAGCCGCCATGTCCGAGCAGGTAGTGAACCCGAACCAAAGGGGGACCATCTCAGCCGAGGACCATGCTCTCGCCATGAGCGACTACATCCGGCACGGGGAAGAGCAGGCGCTCGGCCTTGGCAATCGCGGGCCCATCCGCTTCGATGCCGAAGGCGCTGTCCATCCCGACATCCTGGACGCCTACTGGAGCATCGGCTTTTACGTCTTCGAAGGTGTCATTGACGCTGACGAACTTGAAGATCTTAGAGCGGACACCGAGAACGCCCTAGCCCACGCGCCCACCGATCCCGGCTCTGAATCTGACGCGAACGGCGACCCTGCACTCGGCTCGGACTTAACTCGGCCTTCATTCATCTTCGCCAAGCCACTCAGTGACCCCTACGGGGGCACCGACAAGTTGCTGGGCCGCTACGAGCTCAAGCTCCAAGAGCCAACCCCTGCCGCCGACGCACCCGAACAGAGCGTCGTCCTCATCCAGGGCACCCTGCAGATAATGGATTCATACCTGCGGCTCTACGGTCACCCCGGGCTGTTGGCCGTCGCCGCCGCCGTAAACGGTCCGGACTTCACCCCTTTCAACGAAGCCACCTGGGTCAAAGAGCCCGGCCTCGGCTCCGCCGTCTCTTGGCATCAGGACGGCACCACCCACTGGAAAAGCCCGTCGCTTCACCATGGCACTCACGGCTTCAACTTCATGGCCCAGCTCTATGGCAGCACCGGCGGCAACGGCGTCTGGATCATCCCCGGCACCCACAAACTCGGCAAAGTCGATATCAAGGGCCTGGTCGCCAATAGCGGAACCGAACGCATCCCCGGTGCAGTACCGATGTTTTGCGATCCCGGCGACGTGATCATCTGCAATCGCCAGCTCGTTCACGGCTCATTCGCCAACACCTCCCCCGACCGCCGCGTCAGCGTCGGCTTCGGATTTCACCCCCGAAGTTCCGTGTTGAATGTCACCACCATCCGGCACATGGACGCCGAGACCGACACCTACGACGAAGCCCGCATCCACCAGCGCTCTCGCCTGATCCCAATCGCAATCGACGCCCGCCAACAGCGGTATCCCGATGAACCTCGCTTCGTCTACCGGCCCTTCGTCGGCCAGGAGCAAGACAACCTCTGGAATGAGTCGACCCGACAGAACGTGGTCAAGGACTACGACCTCCTCGACCTCAGCATCTAGCCCTCCACCTCAGAAACACTGGCTTCAGTCCCTGTATTCACCCCCACGCCAGCACCTCCACGCACCGTCCATAGAGTCGCCGAGGTCATTGAACTCCCACTTCGAGATCGGAACGTCCTGCTGGAGGTGGCGGGGCCGGTGCCCGGCTACCCGGAAATGCCCGTGTCGGATGGGGCCGCCGTGCCATTCCACAACGCCGTCCGGATGTTGCTCAAATCGCACGAGCCCTATCCCGCCTACGTGGTAAATCGCTGGTGGGAACTGGTCAACGCGAATACCGCCGGCCGCCAATTTTTTTGGGATGGCCGGTGACGGACCGGTAAGCGTCGTGGACCTCGTCCTCGGGCCCGGGCCAATCCACAACATGATCGAGACTTTCTCGGCCGTGGGCTGGATGTTCCTCCGCCGCATGCGGCGGGAGGTGGCCGAAGCAGGACCCGACGAGCGCCTTCAGGCGATCCTGGAGCGAGCCGAGAACTACATGAAAGACGTACCGGACGATGCCGAAGCTTCTGGCTCCGAACTGGTCGTTTGCCTGCATTTTCGGATCGGAGACAAGCTGATCAAGACCGTCGTCATGGTGGACCGCTTCGGAACCGCCCGCGAGGTGAATCTCGACGAGCTTCGCGTCGAGATTGCCTTTCCTAGAGACGACGAGGCCGAAGCCTTCTTACGACAGGGCGCCCAATTGTCCTGGACGCGGTCTCTACCCGGCTCCGGCAACCCTTGCCGCCTCGCTGACACTCAGCCAGAGCGCTCTCCCCGATGTACTCCGTCCTGCCTATTCGCTAAGGTGCCGTGATGTTGTTCCTGCGCCGCCTTCCAGATTCATCGGGCCGCAACGCCGCCTGGTCGGCGGATCGATCCTTGCCGGCCTGATTTTCGCGGCCAGCGGGCTCGTGCCGCCGCTGCTCGTGCGCCAGATTCTCATCTGGCATGCCGAAGGCACCGCCGCCGAAAACGCCATCGGGTTGATCGTGGTCGCCCTCGCCGTCGCCTTTCTAGTCCGCGCGCTGGCCCGCTACGCCTACGGCATGCTCTCCCACTGGGCCGCCTATAACGTCCAGCACGCCATGATGGTCGCCCTCTACCGCCACATCCAGACTTTGTCCCACCGATTTTTTACCGATCAGCGCGTCGGCGCTCTGGTGTCGCGCTCAGTCGGCGACGTGGAAACCGTCGAGGACTTCGTCGCGCACGGAATTCCCGAGACCGTTCTGGCCGTCGCCTTGCCCACCGCCATCCTCGTCGCCCTATTCCTCATCTACTGGCCGCTGGCTCTACTCGCCTTGCTGCCGATGCCGATCATCGTGATCTTCGGACGCTACATATTTCCACGCATCCGAAACTCCTGGCGCCTCGTTCGCGAAGCCATGGCCGGCGTCACCGCGACCGTCACCGAGAGCATCGCCGGCTTCGCGGTTGTGAAAGCCTTCGGCCGCGAGCGCGAGCAGCTTCGACTCGTCGAAGAGCGCTGGCGGCGCTACCGGGACGACATCCAGCGCGCCCAATTCTTCTCCCTCATTCCCGCCGGTGTCATCGAACTCATCGCCGGAGTCGGTCTCATCCTCGTGGTGGCCGTCGGCGGCGATCTCACCCTGCGCGGCGTCATCCCGGTCGCCGATCTCTTCGTCTTCGTCGTCTATCTCGGCCTGATCTACCAGCCGGTCATCCAGCTCGCCGCCATCAGCGAAAACATTCAGAAGGCCATGGCCAGCACCGACCGCGTATTCGAGTTGCTGGAGGTCCAATCCGACCTGAGCGACAAGCCCGGCGCGACCGCCCCCACTTCACCCACCTGGTCCGTCGAATTCGACGCTGTGGACTTCCACTACGATCCCAACGAGCCGGTGCTGAAGGCCGTCAGCTTCCGTGCCGAAGCCGGCGAGCTTATCGCGATCGTCGGGCCCACCGGCGTCGGCAAGACCACCTGCGCCCATCTAATTCCTCGCTTCTACGATGTCCAGGATGGTGCCGTGCGGATATCCGGCGCCGACGTCCGCGACCTCCCCCTCACGTGGCTGCGCGCCAACATCTCCCTCGTACTTCAGGACGTTTTTCTATTCGCCGGGACTATCCACGACAACATCGCGTTCGGCCGGCCCGGTGCCACGGAGGCTGAAATCCTGGCGGCGGCCCGCGCCGCCAACGTCGACGAGTTCGCTAACCACCTCCCGGACGGCTACGACTCGCGCATCGGCGAGCGCGGCGTTCGGCTCTCCGGCGGCCAGCAACAGCGCATTTCCATCGCTCGCGCGATCCTCAAAGACTCCTCGAGTCTCGTCCTCGACGAGGCCACGTCGTCGGTGGACGCCGAGACCGAGGGCCTGATTCACGAGGCCCTGGACCGACTGACCAGAGAGCGCACAACCCTGGTCATCGCCCACCGGATGGCCACCGTCCGTCGCGCCGACAGGATCACCCCTCCGAGAGACTCAGTCAGGTTGAACAGGATCAACGGGATATCGGAACCTTCGGCTATCGCCGCGTGATATCGATAAGGGATCTCAGAAGGCAAAGGTTTTCCTTGATACGCCGGTATCGGGAACACGAGAACCGCGTCGGCGCCGGCGGCCGTTCAGGTCGCGGGCACCCTGAACGGCCGCCTCGGTGTTGTTGGCGAGGAGGCCGGAGATGATCGGGGTGGACTCGCCGAGTGCTTCCTTGACCGCCTCCACCACCGAAAGCCGCTCCGGCCAGGTCAGGTGGGGGGCCTCTCCCGTGTCCACGTTTACGGCGACGGCGCTAATGCCCTGGGGTGCCAGCCATCGCATGTACGCCTTTAGGTCGTCCCAGTCGGGCTGATAGTCTTCGGTCATGGGAAGCACTGTGGCTGGGATGATTCCCTTAAGGTCTTCGCCATTCATTTGAAGCCACCTGTTGGGCTAGAAAATGTCTCTGTAGAGCCGCACTATTTCGTCGGCGGTGGGGACGCGGGGATTGTTGCCGGGACTGCCCGAAGCGAGCGCGTCGTCCGCCATCTTGCAAACCGAGTTTTCAAAGAGGCCGGAATCGGCTCCCGCTTGACTCAAGGTCGGCGTGCCCAGGGCCACGGTGAGCTCCTTGACCCTGTCCAGACCCAATCGGGCTGCATCCATGTCGTCCGCGCCAGCGACATCACAGCCTAAGGCGCTCGCGATCGAAGCATAACGCTTCGGGGCTGCCTCCAGACTGAAATCCATCACGCTCCGGAGCAGCATGGCGTTGGTCAGCCCGTGTGGCAGATGGAATATGGCCCCGATGGGCCTCGCCATTCCATGCACCATGGCAACCGATGAGTTCGCGAACGCCAGACCCGCTTCCATCGCCGCCAAGGTCATATCGTCGCGCGCCGCCCGATTTGGCCCTTCGGAGCAGGCCGCGATAATGCTCGTCGATATGCGCCTGATGGCCGAGAGCGCAAGGTCGTCGGTGAGGGGCTGAGCCCGGCGGGACACGTAGGCTTCGATGGCATGGGTGAGGGCATCGAGGCCCGCATAGATGGATGCACGAAGAGGGGCGGTGTCGCCCAGGGCAGGGTCCGAAAACGAAGCGTCGGGCAGGAGCTCTGGACTGGCGACCAGCATCTTCACATCACGTTCTTCGTCCGTGATGATGGTGAACGGTGTCACTTCCGAGCCTGTGCCCGCCGTCGTGCTCAGGCAGATGAGTGGCGGTCGCCCGGGTGGGATTTTGTCGGAGCCCTCGAAGTCTGGCAGGCGCGCTATACCAGCCGAAACCATGACCGCGATCGCCTTGGCGGCATCCATGGGACTACCGCCACCCAGCCCCACGACGAGGTCACATTCATTCGACCGGTACGCCTCCAACCCCGCCTGGACCATGGCCAGGTTGGGCTCTGCGGTGACGCCGTCGTAGGTGGATACGGTGAGCCCGGCGGCCCTGAGGGCGGACAGTACGTCCGCCGACGCCGGCGCGGACATCACGCCCGGGTCGCTGACTACCAGGGCTCGGCCACCGCCCAGGTCGGCGGCCTTCTCGCCGACCGATTCCCTGCAGCCGCGACCCGTGTACATGTCTCGCGGTGTACGAAACTGGGCCAACGTAGCTCTCCTTCCGATGTCGAGAAGACGATCCGGCTGCGGCCGCCCCAGGAGTGGATCCTCCGAGAGTTGCGACCGGTTTCCTAACTGATTATCACACCGCCATCAATGACAATGGTCTCTCCGGTGATGAATGCCGCGGCCGGCGAGGCCAGGAAGATCGCCGCCGGACGAAACGCCATGTCGCTGCGGAACGGCCTGCAACTCGCCGGCGCTTACGTCGACGCCTTCCTCCGCGAGCGGGCGCGCTCAATTTCCACCTTCGAAGAGATCGAATGGATTGCGCGTGTCTCGTCGGGGGACGCTCGCATTGCGTCCGCCGTCGCCGCGGCCTTCGATCGCGTAGGGCACCTGGGTGCGGTGGAGGTGCGCAGAGGGACGGGGTTGGACCTTACGTGCGATTTCGTTGACGGCCTGCCCATTGACGCCGGGCTGCACTCACCGTTCTTCATGACGGACCCCCAACGTGCGCAAACCGTCCTGGAAGAGCCGTACGTTCTCGTGCTGACCGGCTCGGGTCTGCCTGTCGCGGCCATCGCCCGCCTGTTGGCGCTCGTTCGCGATGCCGGCGGAAAAAACATACTCGTCATCGCCTCCAATTTCCCGGGCGAGATGCTCGGATTTCTCGCGGCCAACTGGGACCGAGGAGCGGTTCGAACCTGTCCCGTGCAGGCCTCCTATTCCCGCGCCCTTCAACATGAAATCCTCCTTGACGTGGCCGCCACCACCGGCGCCACACCTATCTCGTCTGAGGCGGAGGCGACCTGGGAGTCTGAGACGTTGAACGTGTTCGGTCGCGCTGCGAGAGCGGTGGCCTCCCCGGAACACACCACCATCGTCGGGGTATTTCCCGGACCCGCAGCCCTCGCACATAGAGGCCGTCAGGTCGAAGGCCAGTTGGACCGGGAGAAACAGCCTCGCTTGCGGGAAGCGCTCGCCCGTCGCGTGTTTTACCTATCCGGCAAGGTCGCGCTGCTCGATGTGGGGGCGGCCACCGGCGTGGAGTTGCAGAGCCGCCTCCAGCTTACCGACGATGCCGTTCGCGCCGCGCGGGCCGCTCTGGAAGACGGGGTGGTTCCTGGCGGTGGCGCCGCGTACCTCCAAGCCGGAAGGTCTCTTCCTGAGTATTCTGACCAGAGCGACACCGCCGTGGGAGTTTCGATCCTACGCAAAGCCCTCGTCGAGCCGTTTCGGTCGATCGTCGCCAATTCCGGAGCCGACCCCGGCGAAGTGCTCGCCCGCGTCGATTCGATGCCCTTTGGCCATGGCTACGATGTGGCGCGTGGCGAGTTCGTAGACCTGCTCGAGTCCGGAATCGTGGATCCCGTCAAGGTCGCCCAGCAGGCGCTTCGCTCTGCGATCAGCGTGGCCATCTCCCTGATCACCACAGACTCGGTGGTCGCTCTAGTCCCGCCGCCCAGTTCGGGAATCATCGAGGTTGATGCCGCCATGTACGCCCGGATGCTCGCCGATGACCCTTCGGTGGATTGGGGCCGGTGACTGGGGACTGAGCAGGCTTAACCAGTACGGCGAGCGCGCTCGGGCGGAGCGTGCCGCGGGCTGAGGACACCGCGGCGAATCACCACTCGAATACCGTGCCCATCAGCCCGGCGGGCCGGTCGCGAAGGACCTCATAGATCCCGCCCGCCTGGCTCACCGGAACCACATCCTGAAGCAAAGGTTCCAGCTGCACTCTGTCCCGGGCGACAAGGCGGCAGAGATTGGCCAGGTCATCCGGGTCGAAATGAGTGCTCTGCTTGATTGTCACCCGGCGGACCCAGGCAACATTGGACGCGTAAGAGACTCGTTCACGGCCGACGGCCAGCACCAGAGTCCCCTCTCGCCGTACCGCGTTGAGCAACCGATCTTCAGGAACCCCCGCCAGGTCGAACACGACGTCGAATTCCCGAGGCTCTAGCAGCTCGGACCATCGATCTCCGGACACGTGGAGGACTTCTTCGGCCGCGCCGATTCGCCGGGCGATATCCAGGCGGGGATCGTCATTCGGATAGGTAGAGCAGACAACCACGCGGGCGCCCATGGCATTGGCTATTTGCGCCATGATCTGCCCGATGATGCCCATGCGCAGCCCAGCATTACGACAATTGCGCATCCCAACGCTGGCCATGCCGAACAGCGCAGCATGAACCGGATTGACCTCCCCCGGCAGCTTGATAAGAAGCCCGTCGTCCGCCATGACCACCCGTTCCAGGTGATCCGCGGAAAGATACAGGAGGTCGCCCGGCGCGCAGTCGGTACCTTCAGCGCCAACCTCGACGACGCGCCCTACGTTCTGGTAGCCCCTTCCCGCCGGCAGACCCGAAACCTCTGTCGAGCGATACCATCGCCGCCCTGCTCGACGCGATTGAGGGTCACCGGTACGAGAACATGTGGATACTGATGCTCGGCGCCGGGCTGTGGTTCGGTGAGGCGGCTGGATAACGTCGGTTTCGATAGTGCAACGGTCACCGTGCGCAACACGCTCTCTAGAGTGCGAGGTGCCTCCCATTCCGGCTGAGCCCAAGACGCGGTAAAGCAGGCGTGTCATTCCGGTTCCTGCGTTTGCCCTTAGCGCCCTGTGTGAGCAGCGTATCCGGGTGCGAGAAGCACAACTGCTGGCAGGCAGCCGATGGAAGGCCAACGATTACGTCTTCCCGAATACGAGAGGGGCGCCGCTGCGTGAAGCACACGTCCTGGAGGCGCTCCACAAGGTGCTGGAGGGGGCCGGGCTCCCAAGGCCTAGCATGCATAACCTCCGTAGCACCTACGCTACGAACCTGGTCACGGTAGGCGTGCATCCGCGAGTAGCCCAAGAACTCTTGGGCACGGGCGCATCGACACGACCATGCGAATCTACGCGACGGCAGTGCCCTCCGCGATGCGGGAAGCGGCTGAGGATTTGGACGCAATAATGCGCCCCGCTTCGGACGAAACGGAGCGAAGCGGGCGAGCCTCGTAGGGCGGATGCAGCCGGTTTCGGCAGCTGGTTGCTACATCCGTTGCTACATTCAGCCGGCTCAATTGACGGGTAGCTCAACAACCACAGGAGTGGGTGAACGCTGAGAGGGCCAGCTGGTGCCGAGGGCGGGACTTGAACCCGCACAACCCGAAGGTCACTAGCCCCTCAAGCTAGCGCGTCTGCCAATTCCGCCACCTCGGCCGATAGCGGCGCAATTATACCCGCCTCATCGAGCGCGGACCCCATCTACCACGGTCCCGTCACACCTGCCCCTGCCGGTAAATCTCAGCCGCCCCACTCCCTTTTCTCCGATACAATTACCCAACACCCTCAACCCAGATTCCCTCCCCCGAAAGCCACCCTAATTGCCAGATTTCCAGCTCATCACCGAGATGACCCCGCGCGGCGACCAGCCCGAGGCCATCAAACGTCTGATTGAAGGCTTCCACGCCGGCGAGAAATACCAGACCCTCATGGGTGTCACCGGTTCCGGCAAGACCTTCACCATGGCCAACCTCATCGCCGAAATCCAGAAACCCACCCTCGTCCTCGCCCCCAACAAGACCCTCGCCGCCCAGCTTTGTTCCGAGTTTCGCGAGTTCTTCCCCGACAACGCCGTCGAGTACTTCGTCTCTTACTACGACTACTACCAGCCCGAAGCCTACATGCCCTCCACCGACACCTACATCGAGAAAGACTCGGACATCAACGAGGAGATCGACAAGCTCCGCATGTCCGCCACTCGCTCCGTCTTAGCCGCCGCGACGTCATCGTCGTCGCCAGCGTCTCCTGCATCTACGGCATCGGTTCACCCGAGGACTACGGCCGCATGACCCTCACCCTCAAGGTCGGCGAAGAGTACATCCTCTATCGTCTCCTGCGCCGCCTTGCCGGAATCCAGTACGAGCGCAACGACGTCGCTCCCTCCCGCGGCAAATTCCGGGTCCGAGGCGACGTTGTCGAGATTTTTCCCTCCTACGACGACTACGCCTTCCGCCTGGAATTCTTCGGTGACGAGCTCGAAAAAATCGTCCAAATCGACCCCCTCACCGGCGAGATTCTCGAATCTCTCGAGACCATCGACATTCACCCCGCCCGCCACTACGTCACCCCCACCGACCGCCTTGAGCGCGCCATCAAAGGCATCCTCGTCGAGCTGGACGAAGTCCTCGCCGACATGGAAAAGAAGGGGCTGGTCCTTGAAGCCGCCCGGCTGGAGCAGCGCACCCGATTCGACATCGAGATGCTCCGCGAAGTCGGCCATTGCAGCGGCATCGAGAACTACACCCGCCACATCACCGGCCGCGCTCCCGGCGAACCGCCTTGGGTCCTCATCGACTACCTACCCGACGACAGCCTCATCATCGTCGACGAATCCCACCTCGCCCTTTCCCAGATCGGCGGCATGCTCGGCGGCGATCGCAGCCGCAAGAAATCCCTAATCGACTACGGCTTCCGCCTTCCCTCCGCCTACGACAACCGCCCCCTCTCCTTCGACGAATTCCTCGCCCACGTCAACCAGGCCATTTTCTCCTCCGCCACCCCCGGCGCCTTCGAATTCGAGCACAGCGATCGCATCGTCGAGCAGATCGTCCGCCCCACCGGGCTCATCGATCCTTCCATCGAAGTCAAACCCACCAAAGGCCAGGTCGACGACCTCCTCGCCGAAATCCAGAAGCGCGTCGAACTCCACGAGCGCGTCCTGGTCACCACCCTCACCAAGCGTATGTCCGAAGACCTCGCCGACTACCTGGCCGAGATGGGCATCAAAGTCCATTACCTCCACTCCGAGGTCGACACCCTCGAGCGCATCGAGATTCTCAGCGACCTCCGCCGCGGCGTTTACGACGTCGTCGTCGGCATCAACCTGCTCCGCGAAGGACTCGACCTCCCCGAGGTCTCCCTGGTCGCCATCCTCGACGCCGACAAAGAAGGCTTCCTCCGCTCCAGGGTCTCCCTCATCCAGACCGTCGGCCGCGCCGCCCGCCACATCAACGGCCACGTCATCATGTACGCCGACCGCGTCACCGACAGCATGAAAAACGCCATTGACGAAACCTATCGCCGCCGCAGCATTCAGGTCGCCTACAACCGCGAACACGGCATCACCGCCGAAAGCGTGCAGAAGGCCCACCGCGACATCCGCGAAATGCTCGTCGAAACCGCCACCGCCGCCGCCGAGGACGAACCCGTCTACGAGTCCGGCTTCGCCCGCCTCAGCGAGCCCACTCCCCGCGAGATGTCCCTGCGGGTCAAGGAACTCGAAAAGAAGATGCGCCTGGCCGCCGACGCCCTCGAATTCGAACGCGCCGCCGAGCACCGCGACGAGATTTCCAGCCTCCGCCAGCGCCTCGCCGCCGTCCGGCAGCCCACCACCTGATGTATCAAGGATTTCCAATGACCAGAGCTAGGCCGCTTTCCCATGGGTAGCTGGGCCCGCTTCCGCCTCCCCATCGCCGCCATCATCATCTTCGGGCTCGGCGTCGTCCTGAATATCATCGTCTCTTCCCGCGGCATCGTTATCCCCGTCCTCTTGCTCTGGCCTCTCCTCGTTACCCTGCTCTTCGGAATGGTCATCTGGGCCATCGGCGGCATGTTCCTCATCAAGCGCGTCTGGTTCTGGCTCTGGGGCGCACCCTGGGACGCCGCCGGCTACATCGCCGGCAAACCCAAAACCCAAAAAGAGCCCGAGGACTGATCCACCGAACAGTAAGGAGATGGGCCCAACCCGCCATTCCTAACCATGCCCTCCAACATCGGACTGCTGGAACTTTTCATCCTCCTGTCCCCGGTTATTCTCGGCGTCGGCTGCGCGCTGATTGTGATCGGGTCGAGGCGCCGGCCCAACCGCAATCCCTCGAATTCTCGTAAATCCTCCCCCACCAGACCGCGATACCCCCCCCCCCGCGACCCACCCATACCGTAGACCACCATGACCGACTTGACTCCA
>Ga0114993_10002756_pt1 | contig 18863 bp, 20 predicted proteins | sample ArcticOcean_MG_C_FD_87042 | JGI IMG/M metagenome (GOLD analysis project Ga0114993, IMG submission 87042) | Marine microbial communities from western Arctic Ocean - ArcticOcean_MG_CB2_150 | ecosystem: Environmental > Aquatic > Marine > Oceanic | place: Arctic Ocean: Canada Basin | collected...
CAGGATCAACCCCAGTTGCAGGAAAAGATTCTTGATCTCAGGGATGCCCTGTTCCAAGCTCAGCAATCTTCCCAGCAGTATGCGCTTAAAATCAAGATTTTAGAGGAAGCCATTGAAAAATTAAAGTCTCCTGCCCACCGCATTGGCACGATCCTGGGCCAGGGAGAGGAAGGTTTGGTTCGTCTGGTTTCTGGCGGTACGGAATATCAGGCGGCGGTTGTTCCGGAACTGGTGGAAAATGAGGGATTAAAAACAGGTGATCAGGTAGCACTGAATGAGGGATTTGTGGTGGTTGCCCGGTTATTGCTTCCTAATCAGGGGCCACTGGCGAAAATTTCCGGAAAGCTTGCCGGCGGACAATGGTTGGTGCAGGCGGCGACCGGCAACACGGAAACTATTGTTCTGGCCTGCGACGGGATGGATGAAACCAGCCTGAAAGAGGGGGAGGAAATTTTTCTCGACACCAGCCAAAGGGTTATTTTGGGTAAACTACCGCAACGGGAGTCCCGCACTCTTATTGAAGACGATTACGAGCAGGTGGAATGGTCACAGGTGGGCGGGCAGGAAAAAGTAAAAGAAGAGGTGCGCAAAGTTCTCGAATATCCGCTCCTGCATCAGGAAATCCTGGACCAGATGGAATATCAAGTGCCCAAAGGATTTTTGTTTTATGGTCCTCCGGGTTGCGGCAAAACCCTCATTGGCAAAGCGATTCTCACCGAGGTGATTCGTAAGCTTTCCGAGCAGGAAGAATCCGAATTGCAAGGTCGGTTCATTTATGTGAAAGGACCGGAAATCCTCAACATGTGGTTGGGCGAATCGGAACGTAAAATCCGTGAAATTTTTAAGAAAGCCCGGGACTATAAAGAAAAGGGCCAGATCCCTTTTATATTTATAGATGAAGCGGAATCCATTCTGGGAACCCGACAAGCCTGGCGCGGGTCTAATATTAACAATACGGTGGTTCCTATGTTTTGTGCCGAGATGGATGGCATCCAATCCCTTCGCGATACGGTGGTGATTCTGGCAACCAACCGACCCGACCTGATCGACCCGGCTATTATCAGGCCCGGAAGAATTGACAGAAAAATCAAAGTATCGCGTCCCAACCGTGAGGAATGTAAAGCCATCCTGCGTGTTTATCTGAAAGAAGGACTTCCCCGCGAACATGAAGATTTTGATGCCATGGCCGAACCATTTCTGGACCGCCTCTTTAGCCGAAATTCCAGTCAGGAAGTGCTGGTGCTGACTTTGCGCAGTGGTGGCAACCGCAAAATGTACTGGAAAGATTTTATCTCCGGTGCGGCCATTGAGGGAATCATGAAACGCGCCAAGGAACGGGCCATCGAGCGGGCGATTCAGGGTGAAATACTGCGCCTGACGGTGGACGACCTGGTGGTTTCCCTGGAGACCGAATTTCAAGAAGGCAGTCTGCTTCCTGCCGAATCCCATCTGGAAGATTGGCTTCAGCTTTTGGATATGGAATCTAAGAATGTTGTGCGGGTAAGGCGGCCTGACGAATCGGATAAGGCAACGGAAAACACAATGCGCAGGTCCATTATATGAGTGTTCCCCTCTTGGGTTTGGAAACCGAGTATGGAATTATCCGGGAAGATTTGGAAAATTCTGATCCGGTCGAAGAATCGATGAAGCTGTTGCAGGCCTGCGAGCGCAAAAGTGTTTTCTGCAAATGGGCTTACTCGCAGGAGAACTCGCATCTGGATATGCGTGGGTTCCGGGTGGCCTCTTTGGCCCAGGATGAGGAAGAAGATGCCTTTTGCGCCGAAGATCGCAAAAGGCCTTACTCTTATCTGGATATGAAGTGCGACCGGGTTTTGACAAACGGTGCCCGTTTTTATAATGATCATACCCATCCTGAATACAGCACCCCGGAATGCAGGTCGGTGTTGTCTCTGGTAGCGCATGATGTGGCAGGGGAAAGGATTGTCGCCGAATGCGTGGCCATCCGTAACCGGGAACTGGAAGGCAATCCACTTCAGGTATTCAAAAATAATACCGACTATAGCGGCCATAGTTATGGAACGCACGATAATTACCTCATCCCCCGTGAAATCCCATTCGAGAATGTGGTAAACGGGCTGGCCTCTTTTCTGGTGACCCGCCAGTTATACGCCGGGGCCGGAAAAGTGGGATCGGAAAACGTCGGTAACTTCCGGGGTCTGCAGTTGGCCCAGCGGTCTGATTTTATCGAAACGCTTTTGAGTATTGAGACCATGACGAAGCGTCCCCTCATCAACACTCGGGACGAGCCGCATGCGGTGAGTAGCCGGTATCGGCGTTTACATTTAATTCTTGGCGATGCCAATATGTCTGCCTATGCAACAGCCTTGAAGGTGGGGAGCACAGTCCTGGTTCTCGACTTGATCGCCAATGGGGAGAAACTTTCCGATTTGGAATTGGCGGACCCGGTTGCAGATGTGTTGCGAGTGTCCCTCGATAGAACTGCGGTGTTACAGCGTAAAACAGGTGGCACCATCACGGCTCTCGAAATTCAGGAAGCTTATCTGGAGGTGGCAGAAAAAACGTTTACCGGGAAGAACCGGGAGTGGAACTGGATTTTTGAAGAGTGGAAGAGGACGCTGGATGAGCTCAAGCACAGTCCGGAAAAACTTTCTGACCGTATTGACTGGGCGATTAAGGAGAAATTATTTACCGAGTTCATGCAGTCGGAGGGCATTGGCTGGGAGGACCCCTGGCTAAAGAGCTTGGATTTGGAGTACCATAACCTGAACCCTGATCGCGGGTTGTATCGGGGGTTACAGCAGGAGGGAGCGGTTTATTCCCTGCTCAATGAGAAAGAAATCGCCCGCGCTGTTGAGTTGCCTCCCGAAGGAACCCGTGCCCAGATAAGGGGGCAGGCGGTGGCACAAGATGCGGAGAATATAAAAAGTATTCATTGGACCGGAATAGAGTTTGTAAGCGGAGAGGTCTTGGACCTGACCGGAGTTATCTGCCCCGAAGAGGTTAAAAATATTCTCAATTCCAGGGGACAACTCGTTTGAGAGTTAGAGATGATATTGCACGAGTGAAAAGCAATCCCCTCAATCCCCCTTATCAGGGGGAGGTACAGTCCCCCCTGATAAGGGGGATTGAGGGGGTTAAGTATTTCTTGCCGGGCACTACTCATGTAATATTTAAGTTAGAGAGAGGAAATTTGAAAAATGTTTGAAGAGCCATATCGCTGGATGGAAGCGGTTTCCACCCGCCACAGTTATGTTCAGGAAAAGCTGAAATTGGGCCAGCCGGTGTTGTCAGTTCCTTTCGATGAAGGGGTGCTGGTTATGGGGTTCGCCCCTCAGCCAGGCAAGATATTCGAAATCTATGACCGTATCGCTTTAGGAGGCGTGGGGCATCCTGCTGATGTGGAACGGTTGCGCATGACCCTTCTGGAAATGGCGCATTTGGAAGGTTTCAACCGCTCGGCCCGAGATGTAACTTTGGCAAGGCTCCTGCAGTTTGGCATTGCTCCGGCACTCAAACAAAATTTTGAAGAAATCCAACGGGCTCCTTATATTATTCGCCTCCTGCTTGTCGAACTGGACCACGACTGCAATCCAACCTTTTTTCGCATAAATTATGACGGGCATTGGGAAACATTTAAAAATGGCACTGTTATCGCCGGTAATGAAAAAGCCATGGATTGGATTCAGAAAGAAATTCAGAATCTTCCCTTTGCGACGTTTACGCTCAATAAGGCTTTAGAGGAAGTCTGTCGGCTTTGGGCTGAGAGCAAAAAACAAGAAGAAGAGGACGAAGAAGATAAAGATTTTCCAAAGACTTTGAAAGAGGCTTTTGATCAATGGTATCTTGAGGGTGCCGTGTTATCGGGAAAAGCGGAACGAAGAGCTATTTACAGGATGCTTACTAAGGAAGAGATTGAAAATTTAAAATCGTCGGTCGGTTGATCTCCTGTGGTGATGGAGGCAGAACGGCCGGGTAAGAAAAGGAGTTGATTCCATGGAAATGAACGATCCCCTAAGAAGGGAAGAAAAAAAAGAAACCAGTCCGGATCGCCATGATTCCGGCCCTTCCAGCCCGGAACCTTCACGGCCGGGTAGGGATAGTCTTTTGAAGCGGATGAAAAAGGTGGACCCTAAACAAACAGAAAAATACAAGCAGAGAACGGGTCAATGAGTTTTCAATCTGATCCTAAGGCTTCGCCCGGAGACTTTTTCGCTCTCCTGGAAAGATCCGGCTATCGCTGGCATGCCAAAATTGATTCTCTGCATGTACAAAGTGACATTACGGTGACCCAGGGCACAACTGTTCTTGCGTTCCACTTTAAGGGTGGAGTGATTGTTGCCGGTGACCGGCGGGCAACGGCCGGTAACAGCATCATGTATGAACATTGCGATAAGGTCATTCCCATTGATGATTATTCGCTGATGGCTATTGCCGGGGTTCCCGCTACTGCATTCGAGATGGCACGTGTTCTCACTCATAACTTTGAGTTCTTCCGGCGTTCGCAAATGCAGTCCATGAGCGGGGAAGGGAAAATCCGCGCCTTGTCAAGACTACTCAAAGAGAATGTGGGCATGGCGGTCCAGGGGCTGGGGGGAGTGAGCCCGATATTTGCTACCTACGATTTGCAAGCTCGAAAACCTTCTATACATTTTTACGATATGCTGGGAGCAGATTTTCAGATTCGCACTCATACCGCAACCGGGTCCGGTTCGCCGACCATTCGGGGAATTCTGGAATATGAAGACCTTTGGGGAGAGAAGCCCCTGGCGGAAAGGTCGGAAAGCACTGCGGTCACCCTTGCTATCCGGCTTTTGCAAACCGCGGCACAGTTTGATTCCGCAACCGGTAAAATCCGTTTGGAGGATGAAATTTTCCCCACCATAGCAATAATTACAGAAGAGGGATACCGGTTTATGAATGATCAGGAACTGGCGGATATTTGCAAGTCCTCCCTGCGACGTTAATTTTTCGAAGTACTATAAAATGAAAAAACGCATCTTCGGCATCGAAACGGAATACGGCCTTCTGGTAAAAAGTGATGAGGACTTTTCTTACGATCCCATGGAAATTGCCAACAAGGTCAAGAACCATGTTTTTTCAAAAAACCTGGGAGTGTTGGATCTTCACCACCGGGCCAATGATGAGCCTCCTGGCAATGGTGGGTTCCTGCTGAATGGAGGACGCCTGTATTTGGATATGGGCCATTTGGAATACGCCTCCCCGGAATGCTCCAATCTTATGGACCTGGTGACTTATGACCGCGCCGGGGACACACTGATCCAGGAGGCGGTGGAGGAACTGGGCTGGACAGACCATGTTTCGTTCATCAAGAACAATGTAGACCTTGAAACCAATGCGACTTTTGGGTGCCACGAGAATTATCTAGTCGGCAGGGGATTTCCTTTTGATGAGCAGGACAACCTGAAACTGCTTTCTTCATTTTTAACCACCAGAATGATTTATTGCGGTGCTGGCCGCATCGGTTCCTGCGATCCCCACCCGTTTCGAGATTGGGAAAGCGTCACGCCTGATGAAGAGCGGGGCGATGAGGTGAATTTTCAGATTTCACAAAGGGCCGATCACATCCCCAACGAATTTTACCGGTGGGTGCAGTATAACCGGGCGATTGTCAACACCCGCGACGAACCCTTGTCGGACCCTAGCAAATACCGGCGCATACATCTTCTGGTTGGCGACTCCGACATGAGTGAGTTTGCGACCGCCATGAAGATGGGCACCACAACGCTCATGCTGGACATCATGCAGTTGGGGGTCGCCAAACGGGAATGGATTCTTGCAGACTCAGTCCAATCTATGCGGTCCATTTCTCGCGACCCGGATTTCAAGTGGCGCGTGAAACTGGCTTCGGGAAATTCTTCTACCGCCCTAGAACTGCAATGGGATATTTTGAATACCTGCAAGGAACACCTGGCTGGAACGGACCGAGAGACGGACTGGATTCTGGAAGGTTGGGAATCGGTCTTGACCGATTTGCCTAAAGGACCGGAAGCCGTGATCGGCAGAGTGGACTGGGCCAGCAAATATTGGATGCTTAACGAGTTCAGAAACGAAGAAAACCTGGAATGGAACGACCCTTGGCTCAAAAGCCTGGACTTGGAGTACCATAACTTGAACAAGGAAACCGGCCTGTTCTGGGGATTGGAGGCCAATGGAGAGGGTTACAGGAAAACCACTGATGAGGCGGTCGAATTCTCAAAAGTAAATCCTCCAAGAGGGACCCGGGCACAGGGCCGGGGCGAACTCATTAAACGGCTTATGAACCAGCATGCTCACATGGGTTATCTCATAGACTGGATTGGCTTTCGCCTGAGTAAAACAGACGAACCGTTCCTGATGCTCGATCCGTTCGTCTCCTACAAAGAAGAAATCATAGAGCACCTTAACCAGTTTGATCCCATGTGCGATCCCGAAAATGAAGAAAGCAGGGATATGAAAAACCCGGGAAGTCGGGAAAAAAAATCATATGAGTGATTGCCTGTTCTGTAAAATCAGCGAGGGCAGTGTTCCTTCTGATAAGGTTTATGAATCGGACACGTTGTTCGCGATTAATGATATCAATCCGCAGGCCCCTACGCATATTCTGATCATTCCCCGAATTCATCAGGATACTTTGCTGGATGTCGAGGAAAAGGACCATGTGCTGATGGGTTCGGTGATTAGTGTGGCGAATCAACTGGCAAAAGAAAAAGGACTCGATAAATCAGGATTTCGGTTGGTGGTCAATTGTGGAGCCGGTGCCGGGCAATCTGTGTTTCATATACATTTTCATCTTTTGGGTGGTCGAACCATGAACTGGCCGCCGGGCTAACCACTAGGCGTGGGGCCATTGGTATTTGCCACCGGGGGATCTATGCCAGCAGGGAAAATTCATGATTACCGCAGAAAAATTATACGAAAAGCTTAAAGATATTCAGGTGGGCAATCCGGTTTGCCGGTTTACCCAGGAACATTGTGAGCTGTTGCTTCCCACCATAAGCAGGATTGAAGACCTCAAGCGCGAAAAGAATGCCATTATTCTCGTGCACAATTATGTCGCACCGCAAATTTTTTACAGTGTCGCCGACTACACTGGCGATTCGTATGGCCTTTCCAAAAACGCAAAAGAGTCTGATGCCGATGTTATCGTTTTTTCAGCGGTTCGCTTTATGGCGGAGACCGCCAAGATTCTCAATCCGGAAAAAACGGTGCTGGATCCCAACCCCAACGGCGGTTGCTCACTGGCCGATGGCATAACGGCGCAGGATGTTATCCGGCTCCGCAAAGAATTTCCCGGCTACACATTCGTCTGCTATATCAACACGACCGCCGAGGTGAAAGCCCAGTGTGACGTGTGCGTGACCTCTTCCAATGTTTACGCGATTATTGAAAAAATCCCGAACGACAAGATTTATTTTTTGCCCGACAAGCTTATGGGCGAAAACGTTATCAATCACCTTAAAGAAAAAGGCGTGAATAAAGATATCCGACTCTGGGATGGCACCTGCTACGTTCATGAGGAGTACCAGCCGGAAAGTATTGACCAGGTACGGAGAAACTTTGAAGGTGTGGAAATTCTCGTACACCCCGAGTGCAATTCTTCAGTGGTGGGTAAAGCCGATTATGTAGGAAGTACCAGCCAAATGCTCAACCATGTGCGTGAGTCGCAGCGGGACTCGTTCTTTTTGCTCACCGAGTGTGGGTTGACGGGTTTGTTGCAATCCGAATTTCCGGAAAAGACATTTGCCGGTAGCTGTACACTTTGCAAATATATGAAGTCCAATTCGTTGGAAGATATATTAAACGTGCTCGAAAACCCCAGTCCGCATAGCATCATCGAAATCGACCCGGAAACTCAGCGCCGTGCCCTCAATTGCGTTAACCAGATGTTCCGCTACGCAGATTGACCTCTCCCTCAGTGGATCCATGAATCGCCTCCTCTTTAGAAAAATTAACGGGAAACCCCTTGAGTTTGCAATTGCTATAACCCTTTATAAATAAAAGCTTATGGCCTTTTTCGCAGATGCCGTTAAGGATGTATAGGGCATGGAATAGCCCGACTTTAACCATCTTTTTGGTGGAGGGTAATTCAATGATCGGAGGCAGTGGAGGACTCGGTTCAACGATTTTCAGCAGTTTGTCCCAGCAGGTTTTTCAGCGTTTCCAGAAAGAGGATTCCAATCGTTCGGGCGGACTAGATCTCAACGAAGTTCAGAAAAAAATAGATGCGTCAGGGAGCGGTCAAGATCTGCTGGACAATTTTGACTCCATCGATGCCGACCAGAGCGGCGGAAATCATGTTGGAACATGATGCGGAATGTATTGCAGTGACCAACCAAGGCGGGGTGTTAGTCGGGGTCGCGTGTTTTAAAAAATTAAACAGCTCAAGTTTGCAGCTGTAAAATCTAACCGTCAGAGCATTTCTTCGCTTAATAGCTGTTTCCTGCTCAATACATTTTTTTTAGTATGATGGGAAGCAAAATAGCAAGCACGACCACAATTCCTATAAAAGTTTCCCAACTTTGAAACATACTTCTCTACTCCTTGGTAATAAGCCGGATTCTCAAAATAACCCTAGCCTGGCAGCCATCATCCCTTCGGGCCGATCATATTTTCGGGCCGCACTTTTTCGTCAAATTCCTCGGGCGTGAGCATATTCAAAGCGGCCGCCGCTTCTTTCAGCGTGCTGTTATCCTGATAGGCTTTTTTTGCCACTTTAGCGGCGTTGTCGTAACCGATATGCGGATTGAGAGCCGTGACCAGCATGAGTGAGCTTTTAAGATGTTTTGCGATTTGTGTTTTATTGGGTTCTATGCCGACCACACAGTGGTCGTTGAAAGACCGGCAGGAATCGGCAAGCAGGCGAATGGACTGAAGCAGATTGTAAATCATCACCGGTTTGAAAACATTGAGTTCAAAATTACCGGAGCATCCGCCTACATTGATAGCGGTGTCATTGCCAATCACCTGCGCCGCGACCATTGTCATTGCTTCAGACTGGGTGGGGTTGACCTTGCCTGGCATGATGGAGCTTCCCGGTTCATTGGCAGGTAAGACGATTTCCCCGATTCCACATCGGGGACCGGACCCTAGCCAGCGTATATCGTTGGCGATTTTCATGAGCGAACAGGCGATAGTTTTTAAAACGCCGCTGGTCTCAACAATGGCATCGTGCGCCGCGAGAGATTCAAATTTATTCGGTGCGGTGACGAACGGACATTGGGTGAGGTCGGCGATTTGCCTGGCGACTTTTACGGCGAAATCCTTGTGCGAGTTGAGGCCGGTCCCCACTGCGGTTCCGCCCAGCGCGATTTGATACATTCTGGGCATGCAACCATTAATACGGTCGAGCGCGTATTCCAACTGCGTGGTGTATCCGCTGAACTCCTGGCCCAGAGTAAGCGGGGTTGCGTCCATCAAATGGGTTCGGCCAATTTTTATGATATCTTGAAATTCGTTGGCTTTTTTTCGGAACGAGTCAGCCAAGGTCGATATCGAGGGGATGAGTGCGTCGCGAATGCGCTCCACCGCTGCGATATGCATTGCTGTGGGGAAGGTATCGTTGGAAGACTGGCCCTTGTTAACATGGTCGTTGGGGTGCACCGGGTCTTTTGAGCCAATGGTCCCACCCGCTATCTCAATAGCCCGGTTAGCGATAACTTCGTTTGAGTTCATGTTGGATTGAGTTCCGCTACCGGTTTGCCAAACTCTCAGGGGAAAATGTTTATCCAGTTTTCCTTCGATCACTTCATCGGCGGCCTGGCATATCAAGTCTTTGATATTTTCAGGTAAGAGCCCCAGTTCAGCATTGACCATGGCCGAAGCCTTCTTCAATATGCCCATTCCCCGGATGATTTCGCGCGGCATAGTTTCAGTGCCGATATCAAAATAGATCAATGATCGCGCGGTTTGGGCTCCATAGTACCTGTTAGCCGGGACATCGATCTCTCCCATGCTGTCGGTTTCGGTCCGGGTACTCATAATACTCCTCCTCAGTTTGGAAAATGGTCTGCCGCTTCCGGCATTTTTTCTTCAATATAAGTTTTAAATTTTTTTAACAACCGTTGTTCGGCTTGGCGCACTGCCTCGCGAGTGACTCCCCTCTGGTCGCCAATTGCCTGGAGTGATAAAGGATCCTCGGAAAGAATGCGTTTTTCGAGAATTTCTATTTCGTTGGGATTCAACCCGCCTTTAAAATTTTCAATATTTTCATTGAGAATTTGTCGGAACTGCTGCAACTCTGCATTTTCTTCGACAGATTTTCCGCCCTGTGAAAGGGTTTGTGCAGGAGTCATGGTGCTGTTGGGATGAGCCGGTGTGTCAATGGAAACATCCATCGCGCCGATGCTGGCGGAGACATCGATGACCTCTGTCTCTTCAACCCCAAACCGTTCGGCCAGCAGTTTGGTGGTAGGGTCAAACCCCTCTCGCTCCAGTTTTTCTTTTTCCTTTTTCAGGTTGAACAACAGTTTTCGCCGTGCGTTGGTGGTGCCCACCCTCACCAGTCGCCAGTTGTCGAGAATATGTTTCAGGATATACGACTTGATCCACCAGGTGGCATAGGTGGAAAGACGTACACCTCGAAAAGGATCGAAATTTTTAACTGCTTTCATCAGGCCAACATTGCCTTCTTGAATCAAGTCCATCAGGTTTTGCCATTCACGCTTGAACGTCATGGCGATTTTAATAACCAGCATCAGGTTGGCGGTGGTCAGTTTATAGGCGGATTCGAGGTCCCCGGTTTCTTTATAACGAATGGCCAACTCCTTTTCCTCTTCTTCCGTCAGGGCCGGATACTTACGGACTTCCTGAAGGTAAGCGTAAAAAGGATCGCGTGGGACCAGGGCCCCTTTTGTCCGGACCGCCGGCACCATGGGCTTATTTTGCTCCGGTTTATCTAATTCAAATGTAGTTTCATCGTTCATGGATCAGAATTTATCAATCAAATCTCACAAGTGGGTTTTATTCCCCACAGCTTGCTAAAATAATACTTCATTAGGATACCCCGTCCGCTTGCGGCAAGGTTGCTCGCACGCTTGTTCTGCTGACACTTGCCGGGTTGATATTCGGCTGGCAAAACTTTAAAATGAAGAAATGGTCCGTTTAGCATTATTTGGAATTGTCGTAATCCTGCTGATTCTTGTTGCGCGTGCGCTTTTTCCTGCAAAAAGCTCGTCCGCAGAACAAGAACCCACAGAAATGGTTATGGACCCCAACAACGGGGTGTATATCCCAAAATCTGAAGCGATCAAAAAAACCATCAATGACAAAGAATACTATTTTTCAAGCGAGCAAAGCGCTGAAGAATTCATAAACAAGCAAAAGTCCCCATAGAGGGAGCAAGCCGCAACCAACCCGATATTATATATTATAACAGAGGATTTGTCTTTAACTGGAGAAACAGGGAAATTGATTATGCGCTATAAAAAAGAACAGTTGTTATTGGAGCACCTCATGAAGCGGGCAATTCCTGTTTTGATGATTTTGGTGCTGGTGGGTGCGTCTCTCGTATTTGCGGAGGAAAAATGCGAGTCGGTAGATAAAAAAAGTATCAAAATTGAGGGTTTTATTTCCAAATCTTATCGCAAGCAAAGAAAACAAGTCTTTCAGGAGTTTGGGGAAATCGGTTCCACACGTGTGGCTTTGAGGGTGTATCCCATGGGCGAGACCTCGAAAGTGATAGCGGTGGGGCGATGTGTTCCTGTTTATATTGCCCAGCATATCATCAAAAAATCCATGCAATACAGTACCGGTGTGGAGAGCCTGGTGCAACAGCAGTTTATCCATACCCATTGGATGGGTGTTGGAGTCACGATGTTTGATGAACCTTCACAACAGATCGTTTCTGCCGAGCAGGTTCAGCAACTGTTGCAGCAGGATCTTTCCGATGAGGAATTTCACAAATTATATCGTAAAATGTCGATCCCCAATGAGTTGACTCCCTATTTCGGCTTGCAGGTGCCAAATGTCAAAATCGCGAAACCGAATTAATGCATTCCTGATCTTTATAGCGGTGATGATTTCGCCAGGCAGTGCCTTGGTAGGGGATGAAATAAAGCAATAATCTGTTATTTCCCTTTATAGAGCGCACAAGGTGTGGCTCCATTAATCTATATTTTTTCCCATATCCAAGGCAATTCTCCTTAACATTTTCGGATTGTCCGTCACAATTCCATCGACTCCCAGATTTATCAAACACCTTATTTTTTTCTCGTCATTAAAGGTCCAGCTGATAATTTTAATATAATTGGAAGTATTTTTTTTGTAGTTGTCTCGAATTCTAAAGTCCAGGGTTAAAATGTATTTGTAGACAAGCCATGGATCCTGGGTGAATGGTTCATGAATGCTGGGTGGAGCGAGGAATCCGATGCTCGCAAAGCTGTTTTTAAAATTCATGGCAGTGGGAACGGTAGTAAATCTGTGATAATTTGTTATTTCAACAGGTTCAAGTTCCTGGTCATAAGAAAATAAAAATTCATCAAATTTATTTCTTACCCGATTTAAAACTTCTTTATGCGGAGTCAATAAAATGAGTTGAAAACGGGGGGCAGGATGAATGGCACCCATAGTTTTCCTGATTTCTTCGAGTAATACTGGGGCTAAATGGCTTTCATTCGCAGGGACCCTTAATTTTAATAGCAACACCTTGAGTTTAACTTGCGTGGTAGCCCATTCCATCAAATCCTGAAAGGTAGAAATATTTATATGAGTGTCTTTATCTTCACCGTACCAGAGGACAACCTTTCTGTCTCGGGTTAGGGATAGGTCAGCTATCAGAGAGTTGGCTCCATCGAGGGCTTTTTGAAATGCGGGAATGGTATTTTCCGGAAATTTGGACCCTTTACGGGCGATCACCAAAAAATTATCCGAGGAATAAATAGAACCCATTCTTATGGGACATTTTGCTGTGCTGTCGCTACTGATGCCGTTTAAAAATATCAAAACCAGCCAAAAACATACGACAAACTTAATTCCCCTTTTCTTTTTATGCGCCATAAAAAGATCCGAAAAAAAGTGATGGTGTGGATAAATTAAAGGTTTCAAAAACTATTATCTAATACTTTGTCTCCCCCACTATTCAGCATCAGGACTCCTTGCGCGAGTATTAGGGTAAAGGCAAATAATAAGCATAAATCGCTGGTGGTTAGGGGTCGCGACGAACGAGGCGCACCGCATGGGAAATGGTTTGGTCGTCCTTGCCGTACCAGTAGGCACACCCATTCATATAGAACAGGATTTGGGCTTCTTTACCACGGGTTGATGAGGTCCACGTGCAGTTTGCTGCTCCGGGGGGAAATATGGAGTCGAGATGAATGTCGCCACCTTTAAAATCCTTATTCAACTTTTCCTTATCATAAATGGATGATGCCTCATGAACGGTCGGGATGCGCCAGTCATCATATCCACCAAATTTTTTTTCGTTTATTTTTTTCAGGTATTCTTCCGTTTCTGTGTAAGAAACTTCTTTATCCATATCCAGTCGCGAGTCGTTTGACATCCAGGTGACGCTGGTCAGCGAATCGTAAATAGTGCCATCGTCTCTCTTCAAAAACCTTGATTTTTCGTTACCCATTCTATTTCTCTCCGTAATAACAGGGCTCCTTTTCCCGCTTTTAGGCAGCCGCATATCTTTAAGTTAAACCTATGGCTTTATTTTAACCGATGCACGGGTTATTTCAAAAACTCACTTGCCCATTAGATGTTTTCGCCTCAAGTTGAAAAGTTATAATTTAACAAAACTTGTCAACCGAAGTCGTGGTTTTTACACTATCTTTATAGTAAGCTTGCCTGAAAGGCAAGCCCCCCACGCCGAGTGGCCTAGTGGTAGAGGTCTTTGCGGCGGTCTTTGAACAGGTGGTTGTGGGGTGTGAGGAATTTATCGCGGGCTTTTTCCAGGTCGATTTCGACGGTTTGGACTTCTTCTTCGGTTTCGGATGCACGGACCAGAATATTTCCATCTGGGTCTACAATCTGGCTCTGACCTATAAATTTAAGAACTCCCATACGGTCTTCTGTTCCCACCCGGTCAGCGGTGACGGCAAAGACACGGTTCTCCAGGCAACGGGTAATCATAGCTTGCGGGCAATGGGTCAGGACGAGATTGGAGGGGTGAGCGATCAGGTCTGCTCCCAGAAGGGCCAGAGTTCGGGCTGTTTCAGGAAAGCGCCAGTCGAAACAGATCATCACCCCTACTTTTGCGCCGGCGATATCAAAGACCTTGAGCGGCAGATTTCCCGGGTCGAAGCAGGCCTTTTCTGTATCAAAAAGATGGATCTTGCGGTATTTGCCAATATAACCGTTGGGGCCGGTGATGGCGGCAGAATTGTAAACATAATTTTCGTCGATTTCAGCAAGACCAGCGATTATAAAAGTATTGGTTTTTTTTGCAAGGGCGGTCAGCGCGCTGGTGGTCGACCCTCCAGGAACTTGTTCCGCGAAACTACGCGATTCTTCCCAATCTTTGAACTGGTATCCTGTCGCAAAAAGTTCCGGAAGAACAAACAGGTCGGCACTGTGCCCGTCAAGAAGCTCTTCGACCCGGTCGAGGCTTTGCTGAATATTTCCAAACACGGGGTTGTTTTGAACGAATCCTACTCTCATAGACATGTTATTTTACAGATAGTTATAGTTGATTTTTTTAACTGCAACAAATGCGGAACAAATTTTAGAGTTGGTTTCATTGGTTAACTCATAAATTACTTTATAAAAATCGGATTATATATTTTCGACGGACTCAAAGGGAAAATTTTCCCCCGCATAAATCAGTCCACAGGATTTCAGTTTCTTGCAATTGGCACTTCCCCGGAAATCATCAAGCACCACTTCATAAAACATCCAAGACAAGGTATTATTACGGTATGACCAAACCAATCACATTCTTATTTGCACTCACTTTTCTGTTTCTCTTTTCTGGAAATGGTTTTGTCTATGGTGATGAACCAGAAGGGAAAAGGGAATACTGGGATAATGGGAAGTTGAGATTGGAAGGAAACTACAGAGATGGAAAATTAGACGGTCTTTCCACTTATTTTTATGAGAATGGAATTAAAATGTTTGAGGTTCATTTCAAATATGGAAAAAAAGATGGTCTTCAGACTCATTGGTATACAAACGGAAAGAAATGGTATGAACGGCACTATAAATATGGGAAAAAAGATGGTCTTGATACTGAATGGTATATTAATGGAAAGGCAAAATTTAAAGGGCATTACAAAGATGGAAAAAAGCATGGTCTTTTAACTTCTTGGTATGAAAACGGAAAGAAAGATTTTGCACGACATTACAAAGATGGGAAACGAGATGGTCTTTATACCTCTTGGCGCGAAAACGGAAAGAAATGGTATGAAATAATTTTCAAGGATGGAAAAAAAGATGGTCTTATGACTGAGTACTATGGGGATGGAAGAAAATGGTATGAAGTTATTTTCAAGGATGGAAAAAAAGATGGTCTTATGACCGAATACTATGGGGATGGAAGAAAACGGTCTAAGGGGAATTACAAAGATGGGAAACGAGATGGCCTTTCCACTTATTGGTACGAAAATGGAAAGAAATGGTATGAACGGCATTACAAAGATGGGGAGAAAGAGGGTCTTGATGCTGAATGGTACGAAAACGGGAAGAAATGGTATGAAGTTTTTTTCAAAGATGGGGAAAAGGATGGTCTTGGTACTGAGTGGTATGAAAACGGGAAGAAAAGAATGGAGAAACATTACAAAAGCGGATTAAAAGAAGGACGCTGGACTGAATGGTCAAAAGATGGGAAGAAAACATATGAGAAATATTTCAAAGACGGGAATGAAGAATAGTTTCTTTGGGTTTTTCTAAACGCCTCACAACTCGCAATCTCAACGGTCATCCTTCCTTGCGCATCGCAATAAAAACACCACAGGGGCTGAGTTGATTTACAACTGCAATATAGAGGTTAGGTCAACCGGGAAGTTTTGTGTCTCAGCAGATGGTCAATGAGCGTCAGGGCGACCATGGCTTCGGCAATAGGAACGGCCCTGGGGGCAACACATGGGTCGTGACGGCCTTCAACACGAATTTCAGATTTTTTTCCTTTTTGGGTAATGGTTTCCTGTGCTTTGTTGATGGATGAAGTGGGTTTCACAACCAGTTTGACCACGATATCCATGCCATTGGAAATTCCGCCAAGAATTCCCCCGGCGTTATTGGTTTGGGTCATCACCTTCTTGTTTTTCATGACGATGATATCGTTGCACTCTGACCCGGTCATGGCGGCGGTTTGGAATCCTGCTCCTATTTCCACGCCTTTTACTGCAGGGATACTCATGACTGCCTTGGCCAGGTCGGCATCCAGTTTATCGAAGACCGGTTCACCCAACCCGGCAGGCACTCCCTGGGCAACCACTTCGACTATGCCTCCCAGTGAGTCGCCGTTTTTACGCGCCTGCATGATGGCTGTCACCATTTTTTTTGCCGTTTTTGCATCTGGGCAACGCACGATATTTTTTTCTATTTCCTTGAAGTTAATGGTTTCTGCTACATGATGTCCGATCTGCCGGGTGAACCCGGTGATGGTGATTTTATCCCGGGCCAAAAGTTTTTTGGCAATGGCTCCGGCGGCGACTCTGCCGACCGTTTCCCTGGCACTGGCTCGTCCACCACCCCGGTAATCTCGAAACCCGTATTTCACGTCATAGGTGTAATCTGCGTGACCGGGACGGTACAGGTGTTTAATCAATTCATATTTTGAGGAATCGGCATCCTTGTTATCCACCCACATGGAAATGGGTGTTCCTGTGGTCTTGCCCTTAAAGATGCCGGACATAATTTGGATCTGGTCACCTTCCTTACGGGTTGTGGTGACTTTGCTTTGGCCGGTTCGCCGTCGGTCCAAATCTTTTTGAATATCAGATTCTTTAAGGGGCAAACCTGCAGGACAACCTTCTACCACCACCCCAATTCCACCACCATGAGACTCGCCCCAGGTAGTAATTTTAAAAAGTTTTCCTATAGAACTGCCAGCCATAAATTTAGGGGTCGAATGTAACGAATTCTGCCGGGATATTCCCGGGAATCAGGACATTCCATCGAGTGTTAAGGGTGTTAAAGCTTTGAAAAATAAGATTATATGATCAGGCGGGGGTGTGAGTGCCAAGGCCTTTAGACCTCTGGTAAGTGGGTCTATGCGAATGAGGTGAGGATTTTACCTTTAAAATCCCGTTTCAGGATTCCTTCTCTTCTTCAACTTTTGCATGATTGTCCACCAGTTGTCTCAGTTCCTTACCGGCTTTAAAAAAAGGCACTTTTTTAGAAGGAACTTCCACTTTTTGTCCTGATTTTGGATTACGTCCAATCCTGGCATTTCTTTGCCGGATGCGGAAACTTCCAAACCCTCTCAGTTCAACTTTTTTTCCTTCGGCCAATGATTCGGTAATACTTGAAAAAACAGTATTCACCACAACCTCGGTCTGTTTTTTTGTCAGGTGGATCTGATTTGCTACTCTTTCAACAAGTTCTGCTTTAGTCATTAAAAAGTTCCCCCCACCGGTAAACAATTTAACTGCCGCTTTGAAAAAGAATTCGGGGAATTATATCATTCACTGGAATTAAGTCAAGCCCAATATTTTAATGGGTTTACCCGTTTTCAAAGCCTGGTTTTGGTGCCCTGAAAAGTTTCTTTCGGGAGGCTGGTACAACGGGGTTCCATAACTTTTACAAGGGGAGCGGAATTTGATTTATTTTGCCGGGAAAGTCTTATAACTACTTGTTTTATTGTGGAAACCAGACATATTGCAGGCGGGGAAGTGATGCAGGCATTAAGGTTGCGGCAAGCCTGCTGGGAAGTGAGCTCTGGAGAAGCCAGTCGAAAAAGGGCGTTTTTTCTTTTTCTTCAATAACTTGAGGTCTTCCTTCGACACCGATTTTTTTTGCCAGGAGTTCGATGGTTTTTTCGAGTCCGCCCATTTCATCTACCAGTTTTAACGTGAGGGCCTGCTGGCCGGTCATTATCCTTCCATCGGCAATCTCATTGACCTCCGACACGGGCAGTCCCCGGCCTTTAGCAACGGCCTGAACAAATTGCTGGTGCACATCGTCCACGACACTTTGCAATAGTTTTCGCTCTTCCGGTTTCATGCCCCGCAGGGGGGAACCTACATCCTTGTATTTGCCGCTCTTAATGATAATCGGCTTAACGCCGATTTTATCAGTTAGTTCCTCGATATTGCTAAAAGCCATCACTGCCGCTATGCTCCCCGTCAGGGTACCGGGATTTGCCAGAACGTAATTGGCCGCGCAGGCAATATAATATCCACCCGAGGCCGCTACCGTTCCCATGGAGGCATAAACCGTTTTATGATCGGCCTTCAGTTTCATGATCTCGTTATAAATCTCCTGCGCCGGGGCAACCGCTCCCCCTGGAGAATCAATACGCAGGACGATACCCCGCACATTCGGATTATGGCGATAGTTGGAGAGCTGGCGGACAATGTTTTGGGAATCCATGAGCATTCCCTGAATGCGGACCAGGGCGATTTCTCCGGAAGGGGATTTCCAGCGATCCGGTAACAAAGCAGAGCCGACGGCTAGCAGAACCATCACGGCAAGGAGTCCGGCTGAAAACCGTAAAAATGATCGCAAGAAGGATCTTTGGGGTTTATTTTGGGGTTCCATAAGTCAGGACTCTGGACCCTTTCGGGTCCAGAGTTTCAGATTTTATTCTTCTTCTTTAAAGTTTTCCAGGTCCACCTGTTCTTTTTCGATTGCCGAAATGCCGAGGTTTTCCTTATAGGCTTTAACGCTTAAAGCGATCTTTTTATTAGTGGTATCCACTTTAATCACTTTTGCCTTGATATCATCGTCCACCTTCACTGCAGACTCAGGATCGGAGATCTTTTCCGAGCTGAGCTGTGAAA
>Ga0114993_10002763_pt1 | contig 18817 bp, 14 predicted proteins | sample ArcticOcean_MG_C_FD_87042 | JGI IMG/M metagenome (GOLD analysis project Ga0114993, IMG submission 87042) | Marine microbial communities from western Arctic Ocean - ArcticOcean_MG_CB2_150 | ecosystem: Environmental > Aquatic > Marine > Oceanic | place: Arctic Ocean: Canada Basin | collected...
CATTCTACAAGAATCTGAATTATGTAGTACAAATGTGTATCCAAGAGTTGCATCTGAAGCATTTCTTGTATTTGGTGTAATTGTTTGTTTAACACCAGCTTTCTTAAAATTCATTGAAGTTGTAGTAAGTTCAAGAATAGGCATCTTAGCTGTATTTTTGGGTAATGTGGTTAACTTATATCTCATTACTTGATTTTCGTCTGGTACGGCTTCTATCAATGGCATATTTTCAATAACTGCACCATAATAGTTAGAACCAAGAGCATTTGTTACATCCCATAATGTATAATCTATCTCATCATCTGCTAATGCAAATTTACTAATTTTAAATTCATTTCTACCGCGAGCTAATAGCTCTCGACCTTTCTTAGTTAAGATAGCATCTACGGTTGTTGAAGAATTGTCTAAAAATCCCATGTTTTATCTCCAGTGATTAATTTTGTATTCGTATATAAATATTCGTCACCAAAATTTTTGGTAAAATAACTTATTGATTCATATATAAATATCATTGTTTTAGTTTTTTCTGTTTTTATTCTATACTTAATTTAGAATCGCCTGATTCTTTTGTTGTTAAAATAGTTGGTGAAGTTATAATTACTTCTATTGATTCTTTACCATCTGGTGTTGTATCATTCGTTTGTTTACAACCATCAAATAATAAATTTCTTAAAGCTGTAGTACTCTCATAAAGTGGTGTTACTTCGGCAGGACTTAATGAAGAAGAATTTGAATGATATCTTTGATGTTCTTTATTATTCAGATTGCCAGCTCTATAAAAACTTTCTTTAGAATTATAAAAATATTGTTCTATCTTATGATATTCTGATACTCTCGAACTACTAATAATGGGTGTACTTACTTCTTCAAAAAAACTCTTACCAGCTTGTCCACCAGAATATCCGCCATTATGACTTGCTATATAAGAACCACTATATATGTTATCACCTCTTGCATTATTAGTAAAACTATATAATGATGGCATAAGGAATGTATCATAAGTATCTATTGTGGTAGAAGAATTAGCTCCATATAAAGATGTTGTTGAAAAATCTTCATAAGTGCCACTCCACGAGAATACATCCTTAAAAAGATTTATACTACTTGTGTGGTCATTATATTCTCCAGTGAAACTTGGATACATAGATTCACTAATGAATCCATCGGTATCAAGATATTGACCAGTAAAACTTGGATACATAGATTCACTAATAAATGTTTGATAGTAATCTTGTGTACCAGTAAAACTTGGATACATAGATTCACTAATAAATGTTTGATAGTAATCTTGTGTACCAGTAAAACTTGGGTACATGGATTCGCTAATAAATGTTTGATAGTAATCTTCTGTACCAGTAAAACTTGGGTACATGGATTCGCTAATAAATCCATCAATATCAAGATATTGGCCACTAGCAGATTCGGCATAATTTAAATCAATAGAATCTTCATAATATGTATTATCAATTTCTGGTGGTTGCCCAATAATAGCTTTAGAACGTTCAAATATATTTGACTCAATTAAAGTACCTAACGCGGCATTAGCTCGAGCTGGAATTAAACTTTTTATTTGTTCAAATATAGCTTTATCGTAGAATTTCAAAATTCTCATATAATCCCAAAAACTATTAGGTGAAGTATATTTCTGCCAATATAAATCTTTTATTTTTCTTAATCCGCGATAATAAGTTTTAAATTGGTCTCTTGGGTCACCAATATAATCTGAAAAATCCAAGTTACCCATCGAAAACATAATATCTTCATTTATAACATCAGTTGGTGCAAAGAAAACACCAAGTTTATTTGAATCTGTACTTGTCAAATCATATGCACTAACTTCATTTCTACTATCTATTGATAATTTACTTCCATATATCAATCTATTTTCTTCAATTCTTATTTTCGTAGCTCGTCTCATTTGTGGGCCAAAATTAGGAACTACAAATTGTTCTACGTCTTCAGTATAATCATAACTATCCCTATCTGGATAATTTCTAGCACTACCAGTTTGGTAATAACTTTGGTCTGCACTTGTATCAAGTATATCAATAGAACCTGTTCCATGATTAGCTTCTTTATTAAACGAATATCTTAAAACTAAATCGGTATAAGACGCTGACGGATGGTTACCATTATAAGTTTTTGGAGCTCTAACATGATTATCAAAATGAGATTGTGATAAAGGTGAATTCCAATAACGAAATTCCATCATTGAACCAGTAAATTGATTACCAAATGTTCTTAAAGTATCACCACCAATGTATGCATCACCATCTTGTTGGAATTTATTATTCATTCCAGATAAAGCTCCACCAGCATTACCATCTACATTTAAACTTGCAGAAGATTGATAGTAAATTCTATTTCTTGTAGCGTCATATTTTTTAAGAAATAACTCGTAGTCAATATTTCGAGTAGTAGTATCGTCCACCAATGTTGCAGTACTTGCACTTTTCCTTGTTAACATTACAGACCAGAACTCGTTGTCAAAAACTGGTAACAATGAAGATGATATTTCCGCGTTAGTAGAACTACCAGTTATAGCAAATGTTAAGTAACCATTGTTGTCTGCCGAACCATCGTCCTTTAATGTAATTGCCCAATCAGTACCTTTTTGATAAAGTACTTGTTTAAATTCTCCACTACCAGATTGTACTGCTCTGAATCTAAATTCTACCGTATCAGGTACTCTACCAGAACTTGTATCATCAGTCCAAGTTGTTTCTACTTGTTGACTACCATAGAAATTTAAAGACCTTCTATATTTACGAACTATTTCATATACAGGGTTTTGTTCTGGTAAAACAGGCCCACCATATTCTCTTACACGTAATATTGTTGTTGGTAAACCATAACAACTAATCAATCCTTTTAATGCACGAGAAGTACCCTTTGTTTTTAAGAAATATGGCATATTAACTAATATTCTATTCCAAACTTCGCGTGTAATATCTCTTTCGGCAGTAGCAGATGTTTGTACTGCTACATTATCAGAACCAGATACTTCTATACCAAGTTGATGTTTTGGTAAACTAATTAAATTTTTACCATCAAAAACTTTCCAACCAAACCCTTTAGCTACTTGATGTACTAAATCTCTTGACAATCCTTCGTCAATTTTATTAGTACGATGATTTATATCAGTCAAAGCTTTTGTATATAACCATATATCATCAAAATGATGTCCTATCATATCTACAAACGTAAAGAATTGTTCATTTCTATCATCATCTTTAACATGCAATGGTAAATTGTTTACCAATCTGTCTAAATTTTGTCTATCATATAAAGATGCACTATCATCGTTTCCACCTTTCCAACTTAAATACTGACTTGATGTGGCTGGAGCTAAAACATATGGACTAAGTAAAGTTCCTGTGCCACTTACTTTTGGCCAAGAAGTATCATTTAATTCTCCAAGTGAACTTGTTGTATAAGATGAAGATTGAAAATACATATACTTTTCAAATCCATCAAAACTATTTTTAACTTCACGTATACTTCTTTCTGCACTTCTTATATCAGATGTTGAACCACTTATAGGTATAAGTGAAGAACTTAAATTATTATAATGTTCTATACGTTTAATTTTATATTCAAAATTATCATATCTTTTTTGTATAGAACTAAATTTTACAAAGTTTCCGTAATTAGTATAATCATGATTCAATTCTACACTCAAATCACTTTGACTAATAAATTTATCTTCTAACTCACCAGAAATATCAGCATTACTTGATACAATATTTTGTCTATTTTTCCAATCAGTTCTTGTACTTTCGAATGGAAGTTCTGTAGACCAATAATCTGGTTGTCTTAATACTATACCATCTATTTTCTCGTCAACGAAATCTATTAAATTAACAACTTTGGTAAGTGATGGTAACATTTCTCTCGAAACCCACACAAAATCCTTTTCATTAACACTTTTGGGTAATGGTCTATATAATTTAAAAACTACAGAATTTGGCCAATTTTTAAAACTTAAATTATCACTTCTAAAATTTGTTACTAATGAAACTCTATCACTACCCAAATTTACAAGTGTTCTCAAATCTCTTTTTTCTTTTAATCTCCAATTAGATTGTGCTCTTTTAAATGGATATTCCCATTCTTTTCCTTGAGCCCATTCACCATCTTCGGCTTCATTTGGAGCTGGTGTACCAGGATTGCCCCACACGTGTCTAACAAATTGAGCTTCTTCTGCCCAACTCCTATCAACTTCTATAATTGTTGGTGATATAACATCAGTAATTTGTGCAACAAATGGTTCATATGTTGGAATATATTTTACACCATCAACATAAATAATTTTATATGTAGTACTAATATTCCCACTATTATCTCTTACACTAGCTTTAGCTACATAAACACCTGAGTGTCTATATCGTTTACGTTCAGTAAAAGTTTCTGTATCGTGGTACATTTTATCTTCTAACTCAACATCCCTTTCTATAACATCAGAACCATCTCCGAAATCAAATTCATATTTTACAATTTGGCCATCCGTATCAGACGCACCGATAATGAATGTCATCTCATTTTCTATATCAGAACTATCTTCTGATTTACCATACGCAAACATAGTAATAGTAGCCGCTGAATTTGGAAATATTGTTACTTCACGTGAAGTTATTTTGGTATATGTATCTATACCATCACTATACAATGTAGTTAATGTTACTTGATATAACCCAGGCGATTTATATATATGACCTGGCGGCATATCTTTACCTTCCGTTTCATCATAATCACCATCACCCCATTCCCATAAATTTTTAACTGGGGTTGGTTCAGTTTTTATAGCAATTTTTGTTTGAAATGCATCAACATCGCCATCAACATATCGTAAAAACATATTTACTGTATAAATACCTGGCTGTGTATAAGTATGATTATATGGTTCTATATTACCTGGTTCGAGTAATTGTTCATTGTATGTACCATCACCCCATTGCCATAATACACTATCGGCTATATGTGGTATGTATAAACAAGACCCATCATCTATCGCCGCCCAAGGAACCCAATTCCAAGCTCTATCATCAACACACCCATTTAAATTTAATTCTGGTAATTGACCAACAAATGGTGGTGGTGGATATTGTGCAATAGAAAATGGTGAAATTGTTCTACCACTTGCTAACCAAGCTTGATAATCATTTAATTGGTCTTGTGAAATTTGTCCTAATGAAATAGCGTCAGCAAACCAATCATATAAAGGATGAGCTGGCTGAAATTCATCGAGTAACATTTGACCATAGGTAAGACTTTCTATATCACTATCGTATACGGGTATTAAATCTGGCCCATAAATTTCTGTCCACGTAATTACTTCTTCTTCTAATTCAGTTACTGTTGCATTAAATGTATTTATTTGTGCTAATAACTCTTGGTGTATCTCTATAACTGCCTGTACGCCCATCCCATTTTCAGTAGCTATGTCACCATAATTTATACCTCCAACTCCAGTGTAACCAGACTCTTGTTGTTCCATTAATGTAAATAACCCTATACCACTATCATTTTGACCATATAAAAGACCATTAGATATACCTTCTATATCAAGGTCTTCTGGGTCAGGTGGCCCATAAGAACCAATTTGAAATACAAATGGTTTTATTGCAACTTGCGGAATTGGAGCAATTTTAAAATCACTGGCTACCCATTCATTGTACGCATCTATATCAGCTGGTGTTAATGAACCAAGATTTAATTCTGTTTGTATCCACCAATTTGCTAATGGAGTTTGGGCGGGGGAAATAGTTTGTCCATTACTAAATGTAAATTGAGTTAAACCTAATGCCGCAAAATAATCATCACCTATTGCTACTTCTCTAATATCATGAATAGGAACAAAAAATGCACCCAACCAATTAGGAGTTATAGTTGCGGCTGGTGGAGTAAATTTTACATCAACCCTATCACCAGGTACTATATCATAAAAAGTTCCATCTTGACCTTGTAATGTATTTTCTTGTAAATTTATTGGTGATTCACCATTACTTGTTATTTCATAATAATCAACTTGATTATCAGTATATGTTTCTACAACTGGGTCTACTATAACTTCTTCTGTAGTTATATCTATTGTAAATGTTCCTGTTGAAATTCCTTCAACAGATTCGTTGGCTTCATCTACTCTTACCGCTCTTCCGCCATCTTCAATTCCATCTACAACAAAAGTTTCACCAGTACCAATTGTAATTGTATCACCAACTTCAACACCAAATGTACTCCACGGTTCAGCTGATTCTGGCACTTCCGCGACTACTTGAATTCTTAAAAGATTAGCAGAACCAACTAATGTCCATTCACCATTCAATGGTGCATCAGTAGAAGTTAATGTGACTGGAGTTTCTACTATAGACGAACCATCCGCACCAAAAAAATCTGTAGCCGCTGATGTATAAGAAGTATCGAGTCTAATTAACTTTGTTTGATTCCGTTCAATAACCGTACCTCTAACCCACGTATTAGAAGCCTCTGGGCCAGACGGGAAAATACCTTCTGGTAAAGGTGGTGGGTCAATTGGTTCTGGTTCATATTCTACAATTTCTGGTAAATCTGCCGATACTGGTGGGGGTTCTGAATCTGGAACTGGTGGATATTCTATTGGGGTTTCATCTACTTCAGTTTGTGTTGGCGGTAGATGAGTATCAGTATTCTCATCCACATCATGAATCGGTGCTGTCTCTCCCTCCTCTATCATCCTTAATATTAATGTATCTTCTTTTCCGCCCCATATAATCATAATTAGCCTCCACTACCAATTATAGAAGTAACAAAATCATATTCATCTGGACCTGTACTTGATGGTTTGTATTTTGGTACTACTTTATTAACTACGGGAATAGCTTGTCTTTCATATGGAATTAAAGGCTCATTCGGTGCTGGAATCTCATCTAAAATAGCTCCTGGAACAACACCTGGATGTTTTACCAAAGGAAGTCTTGGTTCTTCATAAATTCTTCGTTCAATATGAGTTATATAACCTCTATCGAAAATAAATTCACCACCAACAGATTTTTTTGTAAATTGTTTACTTCGTGGTAATCCTTGTAATCTAATTTTTTTGCCACCAAATCCATCTGGAAAAGTCATATCTACATTTAAATTTTTAGTACCCCAATGTTTTATTGTTTTTCTTAAACTATTAAAAGATTCTTTAAATCTACCACTATCAATATTATTTGGTACTAACCTAATTTCTCGTCTATCTTCTGAAATTTTATGTATCCACGCAGAATTATTTTTTATTAACAATTCTTTTCTACGTTCAACTTCTTCGCCCTTAACTCCACTATAAATTAAATTATCATCATCAATATACCAAGGTAAGTCGGCGTTGTCTGGATATAATCTTTTTGGACCAGTATAAACTTCATTGTTATGTGCATAAACTAATATAGTTTCATCAGTACCAAACTCTTCTCTTAAAAAATTATAATTAACTTGATATTTACCTCTCACATAACCTTTACTTCGTAAATCATTGCCTGGTTTTACTATTACATTATTACCTTCTACTATATAATCTTTTGTAATAAAACTTTCAATTAAATTTGTACCACCAGCATCGTAAATATGACATTCAATATAATCATGCACACCTGGTGTACCAGATAGAAATGGAGGCCAATCATAACCAGGCAGACCTATTTGTCTATTGCCACCAACTTCTAAAAGTTGTTTATCTTTTGGTTTTAATCTATGAACTGCCATTTTAATTTCCTAAGAGTACTGGTGTTGGGATATATCCGTTTAGACATCACCATTATTATTATCCGAATACTTATCATCCTGTGGGTTCAATTGGTCGGTGGTCATTGCACTCACATTATATATAAATGTTCCATTTCCAACATCTAATGTTACATTTATACCCAATTCATTCATTAACTGACTATTGAACTGTGCTTCTGCGAAATGAGCAATATTTTTCGTTTGAAGTCTAACTTGTACAACATCACCATCATTAACAGATAAAGATTGTGCTCTCCATTCGCCATCATTTACTTTAAATTGTGTATTAACACCCATTGTACCTTGTCTAACATTAGCGTTTACTTGTTGATTAATACCAGATATGGTTCGTGGTGCACTTTCAGCCCAATTTGGAAGAAATGCTACATCAAGTAATTCTGACGGGAATGTAAATGGGTCTGGTGTTAAAATTGGATTTTCTGTAGCAACTGGTGTTGGCGTTGGGGTTGGTATTGTAAATCCACCAGTAATTGTTTGCTGTCCACCTATAGGATTACCAGGTGGAGCTATATTAAATACTGAATAATCTACACCAAACAAAACAGGAACATCAACTTTACCATTATCATTTGCAACAATTTGTGTAACAAGTGTTTCTACAATTTCTCTTGTTGGCTCAAGTTTATAATGAGCCGCATTTACAGTTGCTTCTGGTAATTGTTGTGGTTGTATTTGAATATTAATTGAAAAATCATTACTCATTACACCATCAACTGACGCTCTAAAATTACCATTACCAAGTTCCGCAACTTCTGTCGCGGATACTATATATAGTCCTACACTCGAATCTACTACATCAGAAAATACTAATTCAAGATTTGGATTTTGGGTACCAGTTATTTTAAAAATCTTTAACTCTACCCCTGTCGCTGGTACTGGAACTTCTGTTGTTCCCGTAGGAATTGTTGTAGTAGTTGTAGTAGTAGTAGTTTCTGTTTGTCCTGGAAGATTGCCGCCTAAATCACCGGCTCCACCAATCATCCTTGATATGGTTGTATTATTTTTTCCACCCCATAATAACTTTGACATCTTAGCTTTCTCCTTAGATAAAATCTGAATTTTGTTGCTCATTCATCCAATCAGTTAAAGAATCTACTTCTTGTGTTTGTTGTTGAGTTGGGGAATTAATCCAATTTATAGTTAAACTACCCCACGCAGTTAAATTACCAGGTGTAACTAAAACTTGGTTAATTGGATAACTTTGTGTGTTCCCTGTAGGTTCAACATATGTTGCAGTTGTTGTTCCACCACCAGAACTTCCACCGGTTCCACCAGTCTGACCTACACCAGTTCCATCTCCACCTTGTCCTGGCCCCGATTCCTGTGCCAGCTTTAGTACTTTTGTATTCTTTTTTCCACCCCATGTTAATTTATAATTTTTCATATTAACTCCTTAATATCCTATTTTATTTTGTGAGTTAAGAGACTTACCACCAGATTTTTGTACTGGACCTGGCCTTGAACTATTACCCGTTACTCCTCTAACATCATCTATTCCAACCGCGTTTCTTTGGTTTTGAACCGCGGTATCTCTAGCTAAAGCACCCTCACTTTTTATTTCTTTATTAACTTCGTTTTCATAGTCAACTCTTTGTCGTTCATTCATAATATCACCAGGTCTTGCTAACATTGGTTCGCCAACTAATTGATTAGCTAATAATCCAACTTGATGCACAGATTTAACTACTTGGCCAGTAATTTGATATAAAGTTTCCATAACTGGTTTACCATCTTCTAATCTTTCTCTAATCTGTTGCAATTTTTCTTCATCTAATCTTTCCATCCCTGGAACAAAAAAATCTTCATCTCTATGAGTACCAAGTAATGCATCGGCGTTACGCATTCTTGTATTAGTAATTGCTGGCCCTTGGGTTATACTATCATATAATTTTGAGCTCAACACTACAATATCTTCATTTGAAAACCCCATCATTTTAACCAAATCCATATTTTGTATTGGAAATTTTACATCATCTTGAAATAAACATAATGTATTACCACCAGTTTTAGTTATTAATGTTCCATCCTTTACAGTTATAAATGGTTTATCATTTAACGTAAAACCTCTATCAATAACTTCATCAAGAATTTCATTTTTCATTTCATGATTTCTATAAACCATGTTATTATAAACATATTGATGTGGTGCGTCTAACCCCATTCCAGTTCTAACATCTTCATATGATTGTAATTCACCATCAATCTCATATGGTTGTGCTGAACCCGTAATTTTAGCTTTGGTCAACGCCGAATCAAGTTTTAATTCATATTCTTTCTCATCTGCGTTAGCAAGTGATTTGAAATAGTCATTATCAAATAATTCTTGCGCGGTATATGGCATTATCGTATCACCCTAAATTCAAAATCATTATCTATAATTTGTACTATTTCACCAATTCCACTACCACTTACTATTTTATAATTAACTCTATAATTTCTTTCTGGTTGAAACCCCTGTAACCAAACATCAAAGAAATTTCCAGTTGAATCACAACCAATAATTGAACCACTACCAAACGGAATAATTACATCTTCAGTATAAGCATCTTTTATTTCAAAATACGAACTACCACTTGGTAAATACTTTGGTGTTACTTGATTTGTAGTAGTTGACGACCAAGTTTTTGCAGGGAATCTTTCTCTACCAACAACTCTAAATCTAACTTTAGAATCCTCTTGATACTCTGGTCTAAGTTCTTTCATATACACTTCTAAACTATGTAAGTCACTACCAGTTAATGGACTCAATGAACCAGTATTCCACGTAGTATCATTCCAAACTACTTCAAGTTTTGGTGGATATATAGTATGAGTTTCTCGTGAAAAAAATGAAAAATGACCAAGTTTGGTAGTACTACCTTCTGCTAAAGTAGAGTCTGTATTACCAACACTACCACTCCGCTTCAATATAAATCCCTCATTCGGATAAGAAGACCCACTACTAATCCAGTTGTTTACAATACCAGTTACATCCATTCTAACATCACTAGCTTCATTTGTAAATGATTGTGACGCTTCTAATGTATATGTAGATGCTCCATTAAACCATGTTCCACCAGTATCATTAGTACCCCCCACCCATTGGTCATTCGCTGTCGGGCCTGTTCTAAACCTCCAAGACGCTCCATCGGTGATTGGTGGCCAATCAAGGTATCTTCCCTCTCCATTTTCCCAAGATTGACTGACAGGATATGCATATAACACATCACTTGAACCCAATTCTTGTGAATTAGCATCATACAAATTTAAATAATATTCAGCATCAGATGGTATCAATCCACTATTAATTGACTCTGATATGTACGTTAAATCAAACTGAATTAAAGCTCTGGAGACATTTATTTGTGTACCAGAATCATTCATATCTTTACGTACTTCTAATATTTCATCAAGACCAGTATTCTGACTTGATGTTGCATTTCCTTCATACAAAGTTGTATCTTTTGTAGCAAATTCAAAATAATGCATTATATTATACTCCCTACTACTTGACCTTTTATGTCACTATCTGGATATTTTAATTCAAAAATACAGGGGTCTAAGGATGGATATATTACACCATTTTTATATGCCGCTCCCATATCATATATGTGACCAGAGTAACCATCTGAAGTTCTCCACTTGTTTATTATACGAACTGGTAATTGTACGGGGTCACCAGGGCCATCACCATCTAAATCAATTGAAAACGGAATTAATTGAGCTACTCCATCAACCAATGATATCTGATATGATATGTCGGATATCATTATTGGTTGATTAATTTCCCATCTATCAATATCAAAAAAGTTTTTAATCTTCTGAATACACTTTAATAATACTTCTTCTTTATTATATCCAGATTTAGTCATAATTTTAAATTCCACGCCTATATTAACAATCCACGCATCTTTTAAATTTATAGCATCAGTTACCATTCTATATTGACCAAGATAATTTTTTAAATTTTCTTTTACGGCTAAATTAGTAGTAGCTAAATTTTTACTATAATCATACCCAAGTAAATACATATTTAACGCTAATGGATTTGGAATTCTTGTAGGAACTTTTGGAGCACCAGTTTCTGGCGAATCATCTTGTCCATATAAACTTTTATCAATACTAAAAATACCAGTACCATCAACCAATTCCTTTTGAAATTGAAATTGAGCTACTTCTAATTGTTCATCTGGTACTATATACGCTTTAGATATAGCACCATATTTAGCAGGCATAGAATACGCTCTAACTATATAATCATATTTAGTAACAGTTCTTCCTTGAGCTTGAAAATGAGCTAACGCATTTTGTTTTATCTCTATAACACTCTCTTTACCTTTACCACCACGTGCTGGATGCGGGTTGATAACTCCAAGTGAATTTTTTGATTGAATTACAGTAGCACTATCAAGACCAGTAGAAGTTAAGCTAATATTCTTTTCTTTTAATTCAATAATAGAACCCTCGGCTACATTATGAGCTACACCACCCCCATGTGCATATTTTATAGTTAATATTGTATTACTTGGAGCTAATCCATACGCTTTTGTTTTTAAAAAGTTAGCCGGGTCAAATGTTCTATCTAACATAGAAACACCTTCTGGTAAAGAAGAACCCACATTATCTGGATTTGGTATGATTTCCTCGTCAGCTCCTGCCGAAACACCAGCTCCGAATCGTAATTCCGTTCTACCATCAGGTCTCATATACTTTGTGAATCTCCTTGGTGTTTTAATTAATCTAATTAAATAAGGAACATCATCTGAATATTGTGATAACTCTGGGTCTGCACTATCTGCATTAGATACATCATCAAATACAATATCTTTTGCTAAAAAATCTACTTCATACCAATTATTTCCATCGTCATCTGTAACAGACATAATATTAGTAACATCTGAGTTAGCTAAAGCAATTCTATCATATTTTTTAGCCGAACCAAAGGTAAATGTTTCGGTTGTTATATCACCACTATATACAGTTGCAGACTTTTTTAAAAGATATTTGGTTGGTTCTACACCAGAAGTTTCATATATAGTAGTTGAACGTGGTGCTACAGAACTTGAATTTGCAAAATCAATATCTTCTTGCATTCTAAATACAACACCATTTGCCGATTTCATTTGAGTACCACTTAATACTTTCATAGCGTATCTATAATCTGGTCTAATAGTATCACCACTACCTATAGCTGGAATCGTTTGAAATAAATCTATTTTTGTTGAAGATGGTGTAGCTAACTTTGGTTTGTATCCCAGTGATTGAGCTATTTCGAAAACATTTTCTATTTCTTCTGCATAAGATAACAAAGATTCTTTGAATCTATCATCAATATAATAAGATAATACATCTCCAACATACGCCGCCATTTCAATAAACATCATACCTGGGTCTGACTCATTAAAATCATTAAATGTATTGGGAAAATATGTTTTAGAAAATTCTATTAAACTATCTTTAAAGTTTGAAAAATCTTTACTAAGATATTTTACTTCTTTTTTTTCTAATTTTGCCGCTGTAGCCATTTAAAATCTCCTAAAAATTGGAAAAGAAAGTTAATTGTAAAGAATCAAATATGCCTGGTTCTATAGTAACGCCAAACTCTATAGCAACATCAATTTGATTTGGATTCTGTTCGCTTGTATTAACATCAATTCTATTAATAACTACGTGTGGTAACCACATTTTTAAAGCATCTTTAATAGCTTCTTCCACTTTAATTGTTGTATCGCTTCGAATCGGGTCAAACAAAATAGAATATAAATCAGAACCAAACTCTGGCAAAAATGGTCTCTCACCTTTCATTGTCAATAATAAATTTTTTATATTATGTGACGTTTGTTCTAATGTTGTTTGTGTTTGTTGAAAAAAACCAGACTCAGACCTACCAAGTGGAAACGATAATCCAATCCAAGTATCTGGACTCAAATCATTTTCTAAAGCACCCATTTACTATTTTCCCTTTTTATTATCTATAGCTTTCATTACTTTGCTATAATCTCTTGTTAAAGCATTTTGAACGTGGTCAGGAACATCTTCGACATTAACACCAGCTTTTCTTATAGTATCAACTGCTGCCATTTCTCGTTTACCCTCGTCTGATTTTCCATATCCCACTAATTCGCTAACATGATTAGTATCAAATGTACCACCACTCATAGTTGGATATTCTTCAAAACCAGGTTTACTGCGTCCAAGTCCACCTTTAGTTTCATTAAGAATTTTATTTAAAGTCTCATTTTTTGAATAGTGGACTTTTTCTTTAATTTTACCATCAACTGATTTATTAAATTCTTTTGATAAAGATTTTAAATCTACTCGTTCATCTCTAAAGTCTTCTTTAATAAATATCTCTTTTAATTGTTTTGGTAGTTCTTCCCTAACTTTCTTTTCTACTATTTTTTCAATAATTTTTATAAATTGTTTCTTGTTCATAACATCTCCTATTAACCTTTAACTCCCGCTACACCAGTTGGAATCTGTATTATAAATCCACGAGCGTCAATTTCTGCTCCACTTCTTTTAGCAGTGGCTACTAATTGACTACCTGGAACTGTTCCACCATAGTTAGCCTCCACATCAGCTCTCATTTCTTCAAGATTATCTGTAAATGTGAATGTTTGATTTCCCTGCATTTTTAGTGTTGTTTTATCTTTAACATCAATCCAAGCTACAAAACTTTCGGGTCCAGTTTTAATAACATCTTCATCAACTAAAATTTTTCCAGGTTTTGCATTCTTTCCATTTACACTTACAATACCTTTTGTTTTCATTATAACAGCTTTACCCATAACTATCCTCTAACTCCAGCCGTAGCTGTTATATTATCAATTTCTTGTGAGTCCATCTCGGCTATATCTGTAATCTCTGTCCACACGGTATTATCCCAAATCATGGCCATATCTAAATCCTGTTCTAATACGCATTCAAAATTATTATTACCTGTAAGTTTAGTTGGTGAACATGATACATCGCCATCTTCTTCTATAATCCACAAACCCTTTCCATTAATAATTATCATGTCACCTTGAATTCCAATAATATCATCACCCTCAAATACTTCTTGGCCTAATTTAGCTCCCTCGCCCATTATAAGTGGATTTCCTTTAATATCAATAACACTTCCTAATTTTAATTTTGTATCTACTGTTGGCATTTTTATCCCCTTACTCCAGACGCGGCTGTTATTTTTTCTATTTCATATCCCAAATCAACTACATCTTCAACTTCTTTCCAAACAGTTTCATCCCATAATACATCCATATCTGGTATTTCCGCTATCCAATCTTCATCTACAGAATATCCACCATCTGCTCCATCGAATACCCCATGACCAACATCCCCAATTGATGATAGTGGAATGATAGGCCAAGGAACTAAAGTAGCTCCTGGTGTATTTGGAACTGGTCCAGCTGGTGTAGTTAAAGTATCACTTGTCATAATACCTGGCATAAATACTAATAGTGGTATTATATGTTCACCTTGTACCAAACAAGTTACTATATAACTATGAATAGAATCTACAAATCCATATGATTCATAAGAACAAATTTGGTCTATAGTTCCAGTTACCCCAACTTCAGGCCCGAAGTGTCTACCATATAATGTTAAATTATTAATTAAAGTTTCTTTTGGTGTTTCTCGTTCAACTACTTTACCCTTACCAATACCCATTGTAGTTGGTAATGGAACTATCATTGGAATTCCTTTACCACTTGTTTTACCAGTTGGTACAATAGGGCCCGCACTTGGTATATTTTTATCAATTCTTATATCTGGTGTATCTGTAAGAATAATTACATCGCCACTTTCTACAAAATTATCTATCGCAGTAGCCGTCAATTCAGCTACTTTTCTAATATTTTCTTCATGTGAAAGAGAATCATCTGGTGCAAACTTATAAGCTTCAAATAATTCTTCTTTTAACTGAATTCGAGCTAAACTACCTGCATCTGCTTCCCAATTTAACTCAATAGCCCCTGCTTCAATCAAAGAACCACCAACAACTGCGGGTATTAACTTAAAATAAGTATAATCACCCATTGGAATCTTTTCTTCTATTATATACATCCCAGTAGAACTATCTTTTTTTATTTCAACTTTAGTAGCAAGTGGAATTCTTTCAAGTTCTAATTCTGTTCCACTATCATCACTAACTTGTAAATAAATACCAGTTATATTCCCCATAGTTCTATCAGGTTCTGGTGGAGCGTCGGAGTCTATTGGTATTTGTATTGGATTTGCTTCCAAATAATCATCTCTTTTCGTTTTATCCGCACTTTCCTTAGTCTCGTCATATTTTTTAACCAATGTATCATATTCTCCTGGGTCATGGTCTGGATTATCAACCACAATTGGTTCTGGTGGGGCACCTGCAGGCGGTAAATTTGTCTCTATAAAGTACTCTCCTTGATTTTTTATTTTTTCTTTATTTTGTTTTATCATTCCATACTTAGAAGTAATACCAGGTAAAAATGCTAAATGTAATAAAGTTCCTTCAAACTTACCTCTATCAGAATCGGTTACCACAGGACCTGGTGCCATTGTAAATGCTCCATAAGTATCTGGAACACCAGGATTTAATTGAGTATCTGGTGCTGTAGTATCACCAACTATCTCTACTTTTTCAATATAATCTTGTATATATCTTGACATAGCATCGGCAAGTTTCATTAACCATTCATCCATACTTTCTGTTTCAACTCGTTTTAAAGGCCCGTCTATTTGTCCAGATATTTGTAAATGAAAATCTTTTACTTTATTGTAAAACTCTTCTGTATTTAATTTTGGTATTTTTTCTGTTAAAGGCATTATTGTGTCTTATTTCTTACACTTAAAAACCCAAATCCATTGTCTGCAAGGTCTTGTTTAAATTTTATAAGTGATGCTGGTGATGCTAAAACACCAGGTGTACTTGGAAACTGTAAACCCATAATAATATCAGTTAATTCTTTTAAAGCATCTACAAGAGCATCACCCTTAACAACTGGTTCCAATTCACCTTTTTGGTCATCTTTAGGAGAAGTTCCAAGATAAAGATTAGAATCCCCAGTATCTATTATAACATCCTTTTCGCCTCTAATATGAACTTGTCCTTCTGTGTGCATACCAATAAGACCTGGAGAATTTAAACTAATAGCACGTTCCGCGTCAACAACAAACGCTGTATTGGTAGCAAAATAAGTACTCAAGTTAGTATAACTATATAACCCACCTTGTTTAGTATTAAAAACAATCTTATCTGAATTTAATATTATTTGTTTTCCATCAAATGTTGGTGGAAATTCTAAATGAGCGTGATGTACACGTGCACCCATAACTTCGGTAATAGGATTTAGTGGTACAGTTTCATTAGTAGTTAAGTATATTGATGATGCATCAGCATTTATATCTTCTACTACATACGCATCCAATCCATGTCCTAATTCTGTCATTTTTTCTTCAAACCCCAGAATATTAGAACGGCCGGCCGCTGTTGCACCTCCATCAGTTGATGCCTCCCAAAAATCTGTTAACTGGCCAGCTCTAATTTTAATACTTGGAGAAGGCCCAAAGTCATTTTCGGGTAAACCCTTCGTGCCTTCACCTGTTAACTGGTCCACTAAGTCATCATCATCCGATATATTACTACCAAGTCTTATAGTATTACCAAACCTACCTTGTATAGTAATATCACCTTCATATGGTTTTAATTGTCTAATAAAGTTATTTCTTGTAAAGAACTCTCCGAGAGAAAATGTGTCTTCTTTTTCTTCCTTTGGTGGTTCTTCTCCGGCGTCCATCAACGCATACATTTTAGAAAAAATTCCTGGGTCTGGTTTATCAATCACATCACTCAATCCAGGCACAGAATTTGTATTAATATGCGAAATGAAATTTAAAGTTTGTGTATAAAATTGCATACCAAGATAATTTACACAAACAACATATTCACCTTTTAACGGATATTGTCTTATATTTGATTCTAATGGATAATACCAACTACACAAATCCTCTAAAAGACCATTTTGACTTTTTAATAACCTAACCTTAACCATTCCTATATCTTTAAATTCAGTTTCTTGACCACTTATTGACGCCGTTGATGAAACTGGTTTTTTTTCTTTTAAATCATTATAAGTTAAAAGAACATCTAATACTTCCCCAACTTCTAATTCATAAAATTCACTCTCGGACTGTAAATTTTTTATTAAATTAGCAACAGAACCAAAACTTGTTAGTCCGCCAAGTAATGTTGGTAAGCTTTTTTTCTTTTCTTTCTTCTGATATGCCATTAGTCTAAAACTTCTATTTGTTTTTGTATTACATCCGATTCTTTTTGTATTTCATCAACAGAATCATGTAGTCCTCTCATAAGCTGTTCTTTTTCTTTTTCAGATAACCCGAATTCCGATTCACTACCAGCTTTAGTCTCTGCGGCTATCAATCTTTGAATAACTGCCGCTAACTTTACAAGTTGCTCATCATTTTTAACATTTATTTCCAAATATTCTTTAATCATTGGAACTATTTGTAGTGCCGTATCACCATCTTTGATAAATTGTACTATTTCTCGTGTTAATACATCAAGTTGCTTCCGATTTGTCTCTGTATTTTTGTAAATATCTTCAAATAAATCTGAAAGGGTTTTTCCCTTAAATATTTCATAATCTTTAGACATAATGTTTTTCCTATTTTAATGATTCATAGTGTTATAACCGATAATAAATATCTATTAATAAAAAATAGAATACATATATACCATATGATTAAATCCAATATATGTGATATTTATTAGTATCAAAACAAACCAACTAAGGAAAACTTGTGGATAAATCACTAATAGAGAACCTTATCGGTGAGTATGGTTGGTTATTTATCACGGGTATTATAGCCCTCTTATTTCAAAGTACTATACAAGAAGCGGTAGACGGTTTAATGGTCTTTTTAGGTAACGACTACAACGAAGATGATGTTGTAGAAGTTGATGGAGAGCCTGGGCGTATAGTTCGTGTAGGTATATGGAAAACTGTATTCTTTATCTACCACATAGTAGGTGGAAAAATAGTAGGTGGTTCAAAATTAGTAGTAG
>Ga0114993_10002766_pt1 | contig 18810 bp, 17 predicted proteins | sample ArcticOcean_MG_C_FD_87042 | JGI IMG/M metagenome (GOLD analysis project Ga0114993, IMG submission 87042) | Marine microbial communities from western Arctic Ocean - ArcticOcean_MG_CB2_150 | ecosystem: Environmental > Aquatic > Marine > Oceanic | place: Arctic Ocean: Canada Basin | collected...
GCGTCCTCTTCGGGAACTTGTTTCCCACCGAGGAAAGCCCAGGTCTGTTGCGTCATAATTCTTCTCCTAAATATGCAACAACGCCCGCAACCTCAGCACCTCCCGTGGCAAGCACGGGAGGCATATAGCAGAAAGCGCGGGCGTGTCAGCTCAAATAAGTAACTGCACTCTAATGGCGGCTCGTCAAAGCAACCAGCCGCCAATTATACGAACGCGTGGGCAAGCAACAAGACCAATTTGCTCATCAAAGCACAATTTAGTTTCGAAGCTGACCCTTGCGGTTATAATTTAGTGTGTAGTTATCGTTCGTTCGGCGATGTAATCAAAATTGATATCTTCGCCCAAGCCCGGAAGCGATGGCATCTGGATATAACCGTCTTTGTCCATAGGATCGACAATGCTGTTCAGGTGGCTCGGCACTTCGTCGTGATCGATAAACGGGTGGAGCAATCCTCGCTCGTACCAAGTTGTGTTCATGATTCCACCGATCACAGCAAGGTTTCCAGCTCCGCCACCGTGGATTTCACAATCCATGTTGAACGACTCAGCCAAGTGGGCACACTTCATGCTCGGGCCGATACCACCAACATCTGCGACTCCGACTCGAACGATGTCGCAAGCCTTGCTGGCGATCCACTCGGCACGTGTGTGGTGCTTTCCGTAGGCGTACTCAGGACCAATCACAGGAATCTCCAGCTGGTCAGCGAGCCAGCGGTATGACTCTGTTGAGTGCTCGTCCATTGGCTCTTCGTACCAATAGTAATCGAGATCCTGAATGCCCTTACCCAATCGCAAAGCATCCATACGCGAATACCAGTGGTTAGCATCGAGCATCAACGGGAAATCAGGTCCGACAGCTTCGCGAACAGCGGCACATGCCTTGATGTCCATTTCAACGCTCGGTGCCCACGTCACAGGAGGCATCCATGTGTGTAGCTTGATAGCTTTGTAACCGCGGTTGACCATCCACTCAGCAAAGTTTGCGTAGTCCTCAGGAGTGGAAAGTCCGTCCGTCATCTCGTCACCACACATCGTCGATCCATAAGCGAGAACCTTGTCTCGGTATCCGCCTAACATCTTCCAAACAGGCGTGTCTGACGCTCGACCTGCGAGGTCCCACAGCGACATTTCAGCAACAGCCATCGATCGGTCGGTGAGATTGGCACCACTTCCGCGCTGCCATTTCGCAAGGTTGACCCACAGCTTTTCACGATCTCGTGGATCTTCTCCCATGAACACTTTTTTGAAGAAGTTCTCGATGATGTACGGGCGAAGCGCTTCTGGCGAACCGAAGGAATAGCCTGAGTTACCCTCGTCGTCAGTGATGGTCAACAGCGCTTCGGTTGTGTCGTGTTCTGGACCGGGATGCGTGTGCCCGTCGGTGTCATTAACCTTTTTTGAGGTCGATTGAAACGTGGTGACTTTGATTTTCTCGATTTTCATTTTGGTGATGTGCTACTTTCAAATGGAATGACTAGACGCAGTTGCAAGACTGGCAAACCGGTCATAACCGGAATAGGTTTAGGTCGTTTCGACCGTTAACTCCAAGCTTGCGTAACAGGATCGGGAATGCCGTCCCAGCGGCTCAGACCTTGCGCACGCATTACGGCAATTCGCTTGACGACTTCAGGGTTGCCGAGTCCATGCAAAGGCTTACCCGTCAAAATGTTCACAGCATTCTCGCCCCAACGAGTAGCGCCGACAATTCCGCTGATGTCAGAATTACCTGCGTTGTGCGGAGTTATCGTCAGATTATCGAGTTTCAACAGCGGGCTCTCAGCATCTAGGGGTTCGATCTGCGTAACGTCGATTCCAGCAGCGTAAATCACACCAGTTTCTAAAGCCTGTTGCAGTCCACCTTCATCGACAATCGGGCCACGTGCGCAGTTGATGAACACCGCAGTTGGTTTCATTTTGCTGAACGCGTCGATATTGAAAATCTCATTCGTCTCAGCCGTCGCTGGAGAGTGAACAGTCAGGTAATCAGACTCGGCAAGAAGCGTGTCGAAATCGACCATTTCTACACCGAGCAGATCAGCAGAGGTCTGAGGCACGTAGGGATCGTAAGCAATGATTTTTGAAGGTCCGAATCCACGGACCCGAGTCGCAAATCCCTTGCCGATGCTGCCCAGTCCGAATATACCTACAGTGTTTCCGGCAATACGTCGTAGCTGGCCGCGCAAAGCATCGATCTCAGCAGGTCGATCTGACCACGCTCTTGCCTTCAAAGCAGCGTTCTGTTCAGGAATTTTTCGAGTGATAGAAAGCAACATCGCCATTGCGTGGTCTGCGACCTCAGATGTGTTAATACCAGGAGTGTTTGTGGCGCAAATTCCAAGCTCAGTTGCAGCCGCTAGATCGATCGAATCGACTCCAACTCCGGAACGGCCAACCATCTTCAAATTTGGTAGCGTTTCCAATACTTTACGAGTGGTATGAGGCACCGTTCCAACCAGCAGCACGTCGGCATCCTTAGCCGCTGTAATCACCTCATTTTCGGTTCGAGCAGGGAGGTAAGCTACTTCCATTCCGGCCTCTTCGATGACGTCTGTTGTCAGCCTGCTCGGCTGACGGTTGTACATAGTGATCACGACCTTGAATGACATTCTGATTCTCCGAATTTCTTAGATCTGCGATGTTGCCTCACACTTGAATTTTCAGGTAAAAGTTTACTCTATTTCTGTTTAACTCCAGTATTGATAAACGCCTGAAGTAGATAATGACATAACCACCACCAACCCAACGATCTGTCAATTGGGGCTGGGCTGAGGTGTGAGTCATAGTCATCGCTAGATTAGGCGTTCTAATTTATGATTCGATCGTTAGGACTCCGAGTTAATCCAAGTGACTCTACTCCGCCAAATGACTAAACTAGTTCAACAATGACTTATTGTGACCAATCTCACTCACAACCTCTGTACGGTGTCCACACCATTCGTGACGTGATGATGCCAATGCGAGATGGCATCAAACTCGCCACAGATATTTTTCTTCCTTGCCACGGAGACGGTCGAATAGTCGACGCCAATGAACAGGTGCCTGCGCTCCTTGTTCGCACCTCCTACGACAAGACTGCTCCAGAATGGGACGATGTCATTCCGTTTTACGTACGGCGTGGTTACGCATTCGTCGTTCAAGATCTGCGATCTCGTTTCCGCTCAGAAGGAGATGGTCACTACTACCACACGGTGAATCCGTGGGAGGGTGACGATGGGTACGACACAGTCGAATGGCTGGCTGCTCAAGATTGGTGTTCGGGCAAGATAGGTACTCTAGGATCATCTCACCGCGCGATCACACAAACTCAATTAGCCCTGCGTAAACCACCACATCTTGCGGCGATGTGGGTCGAAGCAGGCCCGACTGACATATACCGACATGAAGCTCGTGAGGGCGGTGCGATGTCGCTCCAAATGTTCGGAGCTGCTCACCTACACGCCCTAGATAGTCACGAAGTTGGAAATGACCCAAAGAAAGCCAAGATCATTCTTGACGCCATGCGCGATATGCCCGAGTGGCTACAAAAATTCCCACTAAAGCCGGGAGAGACAGCACTGAGAGTCGCTCCGGATCTCGAAAAGACTGTTTTCGACTACTACTACAGAGGCGAATATGACGAGTGGTGGTCACAAGAATCGGCGAATCAGGAACCGCTCATAAAGGACGGTCAACACGCGGACGTGCCTGTTACTGTTTCGTGCGGGTGGTACGACAATTTCGTTGGTGCGACTGCCAACTATTTCGTTGAATTGAACCACCAAAACGAGTCGCCGACACGGCTCGTTCTCGGAGCCTGGTGACACGGAGGAACGCGATCCACTGGTCAGTGGCATGGAGATACAGACACTGGGCGTGAGAGCGTTTGGGGTTCAGATATTTACAATCCGGAAAGGCTGAAGTTTTTCGATCAGCATTTAAAGGGATTGTCAGCACCCGATAACGATCCGCCAGTTCGGATTTATGTGATGGGTACCGGAGATGGTAAGAAAACCCCTGAGGGGCACCTGAATCACGGAGGTTACTGGCGTGATGAGAACGAATGGCCGCTCGAACGAGCACAGTTCCAAACTCTCTATCTTCACGACGACGGATCACTTGATTCATTTGAGACGATGGAAGAAGAGAGCAGCGTAACCTACACGTACGATCCTGAAAAACCTGTGCCAACGGTTGGTGGGCAGCTGGTCGGTATGTTCAAGATCAAAGCGCCTGAGGACGGTGGCCCATCACGTAATGAAGTACCAGAGTTTCTCGATCAATGGATGCTCGCTCGCAATAATCTTACAGAAGTAATTGCGGCTGGTGGATTTCATCAAAAGGAAGGGCCTGAATGGATCGGAGCTGAGGAGCCATATCAGCTTCTGAAGGACCGACCTGACGTTGTAACGTTCGAAACTGACTCGTTGGAAGATGACACTGAAGTTACAGGTGAAGTGATGATCAAGCTATGGGTGTCTTCGACTGCGATCGATACCGACTTCACTGTGAAGCTGATAGATGTATATCCGATGAGCGATGATTATCCAGAGGGCTATCACTTGAACCTGACGGACACGATTTTACGAGCTCGGTACCGAAATTCGTGGACTGACCCAGAAATGATGACTCCGGGCGAGCCAGTCAAAGTTTCTATCACCCTATGGCCAACGTCGAACGTGTTCAAAAAAGGACACCGCATTCGACTAGATGTTTCAAGTTCGAACTTTCCACGGTTTGATGTAAACCCAAACACCGGTGAGCCAGTTGGTCGTCATACGCACATGGTCGAATCGGCCAACACGATTCACACTGGTGCCGATCATCCATCGAGAATAGTGCTGCCGATTATTCCCCTTAAAAGATAGTGACTTAACTTAGCTGTCGGTCAATAGGTAGTGGCGTACGCCAGTTCACCAGAATTGAAGCCTAGCGGTTAGAAAAACCATACTTGTGCAAGTCTCAAATAGAACGCTTGTAGGAAGCGTGTATAAACAACCAACTCCAAACATTCACAACATTGAAAAGCATCGACAAAAAGGCATGCTGAGATCAAATACAGAGTATCGATTGCGCAACACACCCGATCCGAGTTACGCTAACCGCTAAATAATTATTCATCGTGTCGAACATACTGACTTTCTCTATTAATGTCCCTCCTTTGACGAGATGGAACACTAAGGCAGCGCTAACAGCACACCTGAACGCTATCTCTTGCCTTTCTAAAGCGGGAGTTTTTTTGTTTAGCACTCGGCAGTTCTCAAAAACATCAATAAATGACATCAACTCCGCAAAAACATTCTTCGTTCTTCAGCTTCCCTCACCCCATGAACTCGAGCGTTGCTCGCGTCGTCGCGGCGGGAGTGGTAATCATGGCAGTTACGACAATCCTTCTAGATCAGCCATGGATCACACTCGTACTGGCTTTTGGGTTCATCGCTCGTGTTACAACCGGCCCACGAGTCAGCCCTCTAGCGATTATCGCTTCTAAGGTGATCGTTCCAAAATTAGGACTGCCATATCGACCCGTAGCTGGGCCACCGAAGCGGTTCGCCGCGGCTATCGGAATTGCATTTAGTGTTTCGGCAGCTATTCTTTCGCTTGGATTCGGCCTAAACGGAATTGCCTACATAGTTCTTGGCGGGTTAATTTTCGCCGCTGGGCTTGAATCGATGTTTGGTTATTGCCTAGGTTGCCAGATTTTCGGCATTCTGATGAAATTTGGGGTCATTCCCGAAAGCGTCTGTGAAGACTGCGCCGATTTTGATAACCGTGCTAAGCGGATGGCAGAACTCGGACTCCATCCCGATGGAACACCGCTAATAGATTAATTAGCTACAGATCAAATGTGTCTAACAAAAGACCCTAATATAATGTCGTGGTGTTTTTGTTATTGCTAAGAGCCTGTTCCAGCGACTACGCCTCTCCCCTAGATTTGTATTCGTCGAAGAGCTTCCAAGTATTGTCGTTGAATGGGTAGTACTTACCGGGCGAGCCGGGATTCTTTCGGAGTTCCTTCTTAATCACCTGCTCGACCTCTTCGCGTTCGGCAGCAATCTCCAAAACGCGGTCTGCCATCGCAGCAGGAACGACAACTACGCCGTCATCATCACCAATGATAGCGTCGCCGGGTCTAACCACTACTCCACCGCACTCGATCACATCGTTTACGCCCCAAGGCTGCATCACCGCAGGTCCCTGCTTAGCAGTAGAAGAATGTGCGAAAACCGGGAAGCCGTAGTCCTTCAATTCAGCCGTGTCACGCACTGATCCGTCGGTGACCAAGCCGCCTACCTTTAGCTGAGCCAATCGGTAGAACTTGATATCACCACCAACAGACTCCCAAGGGCCAACCGACGAAGCAACTAGCACTTCGTTGGGTCCACATAGCTCAAAAGCTAGATATTCAGGTGAATCCTCAGCCTTTGGTTTGTCCTTTAGGACGTCAGGTCGGTGCGGTACGAATCGAAGCGTGACCGCCCTGCCGACCATCTTCTGCCCAGGGAATATCGCCCGTGCACCGTGAATCATCGACTGCGGCCAACCGTCGACCCAGAGTCCATCGATAAGCGTTTGCGTTGGCAACTCGCCTAACTTGGCGAGAATCTCATCTGAAATTGCGGGTGCGGAAGTCACTATCTTCTCCAATATTTATATGTAACTGAGGCAGGAACAAACTCGACTACGAGCCTTGCTTGAATTTTTCGAGCACCGTTACCAGTGCTGCACTGGCAGGTACTGGGACATCTGCTTCACGCCCAATACGGACTACTGCCCCAAGAATGTCATCGAGCTCTAACGGCTTGCCATTGTCGAGATCGTACTGCAGTGAAGCTTGAGTTTCTTCAGCTTCACCAATTGCGTCGTTCATCTTCGACTCTACACATCGTGGCGGAAACGTAACGCCTTGCGACTGACCAACGGCGACAATCTCTTCCATAACCGTTCGAACGGTGTGCTCTCCGTGCGGACTTGCTAGAATTTCGACGAACGAAGACCGGGAAGCTGCCATCACAGACCCGATCGATCCGACGCTCACCATCTTGGCCCACAGCGTATCAACGATGTTACTGCTGACAGCTACCTGCATGCCTTCTCGGTCGAACAACTTGCGAACGGATTCGGTGCGCTCGGTCGTCGAACCGTCATCTTCACCAAACTCGATCATAGCGGTCGAGCCGCTTTGATTGATATGCCCGGGTCCAGCGATTCCCGTTTCAATATACGTTGCACCCTGAATCACGTGCTCGCCGCCGAAAGCTTCACTCAGAATCTGACCAGCGGTGGCTCCGTTTTGGATCGTAAGAATGATGGTATTTTCGCCGATCATGCTCTCCATCGTAGGGAACGACTCAGCGTTCGAGTACAACTTTATGCAATGAAGAATTAAGTCGACTTCGCCAACAGTCGTTGGGTCGTTAGTAACCGGAACCTTCACATTAAAGTTGCCCCAGTGGCTATCGACCTGCAGTCCATTTTCGGAGATTGCTTCGCCATGAGCACCTCGGGCGATCAAAATAACATCTTCGCCCTGATTGGCGAGAAGACCGCCAAAATATCCACCGACAGCTCCCGCACCCATTACTGCTATCCGCATTGCCAGTACCTAATCCCTTTCGTTCGTATCCAATAATCACAAACCAAATTTGCCGACAACAATATCGGATTACAGCGTAGATTGGCTTGGAAATATGTCCTGACTCGCTCGATAACTTGCAAACTCCATTTCGATCAATTTGCCTTTTTTTTGCGAATTTATATTTGTTTAATGAATGGAAACAAACCGCTGGTAAAATTATTGTTCGAGTCAACAAAGGAATTATAAATTTGTCAGAAACTACTCTCGTTCGAACCGGCGACCGCTCTCTATCAGAACAGCGTCTGGTAAATATCACCCCCGGTTACGTACCCGATGCTGAAGGTTCAGCACTGATCGAAACTGGAAATACCGTGGTGATGTGTGCAGCGACCGTAGAGACCCGAGTTCCGCCCTGGATGCGTGGCAAAGGGACCGGCTGGGTAACCGCAGAGTACTCAATGCTTCCACGATCGACTCGTGAGCGAGTACGCCGCGAACGTTCGAAGGTCGGTGGACGAACGCAGGAAATCCAGCGTCTTATCGGGCGTGCCTTGCGGTCGGTAACCGATCTTTCTACACTTGGCGAAATTTCGATAATGCTCGATTGTGACGTACTCCGAGCCGACGGTGGAACACGAACCGCTTCGATCACAGGAGCATACGTAGCTCTTCATCAGGCACTAAACGGCCTGCTTGAAGCAGGAACGATAGAATCACTTCCTCTGAAAGATCAGATCGCAGCTATCAGCGTTGGCATCGTCAACGGAGCCGCTGTTCTCGACCTCGACTACAACGAAGATTCCTCGGCTGACGTCGATATGAACGTCGTCATGACTGGCGCAGGCGAATTTGTCGAACTTCAGGGCACTGGCGAAGAAGCTACATTTACTCGATCTCAGTTAGACGAGATGCTTGTGCTCGGTGAAGCAGGAATCAAGAACCTGCTCGAAGCACAACGCAACGCCCTCGGTCTCTAAAACCATTTGAAAACGCCGTCCTAATTGTCGACGGCACGGCACTAGAAGCAGAAGAAACAAAAGAATCACATGTCGAAAATCACTTCAGTTCTCGGACACGAAATACTAGATTCACGTGGCAATCCAACCGTTGGAGCAACAGTAATACTGGACGATGGCACGACTGCATCAGCTGCGGTTCCTTCAGGAGCCAGCACAGGAAGCCGAGAAGCTGTTGAACTTCGAGACTCTGACAAAAACCGCTTCGGCGGAAAAGGCGTTCTCAAGGCTGTTGGCGCAGTAAACGGTGAGCTCGCAAAGGCTATCATCGGACTACAAGCGACCGATCAACGAGTTATCGATCAAGTAATGATCGAGCTAGACGGCACTGCCAACAAAAGCCGAGTCGGTGCGAACGCCATTCTCGCTATCTCTCTCGCTGCCCTTCGTGCGGGCGCGGTCAGCTCCGGTAAGGAAGTGTTTGAGCACATTGCCCAACTCTCTGGCAACGATTCGCCAATCGAGCTACCAGTGCCAATGTTCAACGTTCTAAATGGCGGAGCTCACGCTATGGGCTCGACTGATTTTCAAGAATTCATGGTCGTGCCAGCTGGCATCGACTCATTCTCCGAGGCACTTCGCTGCGGAGCTGAGATATACCAGTGGTTAAACAAGAAGCTCCATAGCGACGGTCACGCAACAACCGTGGGTGACGAAGGCGGATTTGCTCCACAGGGACTGACGAACCGACAGGCACTCGAATACGCAAACGCTGCCATTGAGGGTGCTGGTTACAAGCCCGGCGAAGAGGTGTTCATTGCACTCGACCCCGCATCGTCGGAGTTCTACGTCGACGGTATCTATGATCTCTCCCGAGAAAGTCGAAAACTTTCTAGCGAAGAGATGATCGAAGAGTACGCAACGCTCGCAAACGACTTCCCGATCTACTCAGTCGAAGACGGACTCGCCGAAAACGATTGGTCCGGATGGGAAATGCAAACCGCTAAGACTGGTGATCGCATCCAGTTAGTCGGAGATGACTTATACGTCACTCAGGCTCGCTACGTCCAGCAGGGAATCGACACGAAATCTGGGAACGCGGTTCTCGTAAAGTTGAACCAAGTCGGCAGTGTTTCTGAAACACTCGATACTGTTGCCCTCGCGCAAAACTCAGACTTCGGCGTTGTAATAAGCCACCGATCGGGTGAGACTGAAGACACATCGATTGCTGATCTTGCAGTTGGGACTTCAGCTGGTCAGATTAAAACTGGAGCTCCAGCTCGAAGCGAACGAATCGCAAAATACAACCGCCTCCTCCGAATCGAAGAGCTTCTCGGCGATAGGTCACAATACGCAGGCAAACGAGTTCTGCCTAACTAACACAGAATCCTATTATTTAGATGAAAATTGCTCGAACTAAGCAAACGAAGTAGGCACATAAAAATGACAAAAACGAAAGTTGGAATCAACGGATTCGGAAGAATCGGCAGACAGGTATTCCGAACTATCTCCGAGCGACACGGCGACACTCTCGAAGTAGTAGCGATCAATGATCTCGGCGACGCAGCGACCAATGCGCACCTATTCAAGTTCGACTCAACATACGGTCGATACGCTGGAACAGTTGAAGCAAAAGACGGCGCACTCATCATCGATGGGCTAAATATAGCTTCGTTCTCAGAGCGAGATCCTTCTCAGATCAAATGGGCTGATGTTGGCGTTGAGATAGTAATTGAGTCAACCGGATTCTTCACTGACGCCACAAAAGCTGCGGGGCACCTCACTGGCGGCGCGAAGAAGGTCATCATCTCGGCTCCCGCCAAGAACGAGGACCTCACCGTCGTACTCGGCGTTAATCAGGACCAGTACGACCCTTCAGTTCACAACGTAGTCTCTAACGCATCTTGCACCACGAACTGTGTCGCGCCGATGGCGAAAGTGCTGCACGACAGATTTGGCATCGAAAGTGCGTTGATGTCGACCATCCACGCCTACACAAACGATCAGAAGATTCTTGACCAAGTCCATGACGATCTTCGTCGATCACGAGCAGCAGCCAACAGCATCATCCCGACAACTACGGGTGCAGCCAAAGCCGTGACTCTCGTAATTCCTGAACTAAAAGGCAAGATCGACGGTATGGCGTACCGTGTACCTGTAATCACAGGATCAGTAACCGATCTGACAGTAAAGCTAACTAAAAATGCTTCGCTTGCCGACGTAAACGAGGCCTACCGTCAGGCATCGATGAGCGACAACTTCCACCATATCCTCGGCTACTCTGACGAGCCGTTGGTATCTGTCGACTACATCGGTAACTCGAACTCTTGCACCATCGACTCACTCGCAACCTCAGCCATTGGCGATGGTTTCGTCAAGGTAGTCGGCTGGTACGACAATGAATGGGGCTACTCCTCGCGAACTGCCGATCTCGCTAACTTCATGGTCGAAAAAGGCATCTAAGCTCAGCTCGAACAAAAAGCTTTCTAAAAAGACCCGTGGTGATTATTTGCCACGGGGTTTTTGTTGATTCCAATGCATTCACTTCCACGAACAAACGGCGTTTCCTTATATGATGCCGGCGTGCAGATAGCGATATAGAGATTATCTTCCGAGTAGCCGCCGATCAAACGGGCCTGCTTATTTGGGTTTTTCGCGAGCAATACCAACTTCCAATTCCCGTCTCAAAAATCAGCCATCGTCTACCTGCGGGCGTATAATTTAGGGCAATGTGTCACCATGATGCAAAGGTGTGGCGCGGGTTCGGTGTCGCGATCACATTTAACCCTGATCTCCCAATTAATAAAATGGGATTGATCTCTAAAAGCCGGAAGGACCAAAAAAAATGGCTATATCAACTAATGGCGCAAGAGGCGCACAACGTTGGAAAGAAATGTCAAAGCCGGAAGTCGGCGACTGGCGAGTAAAGGGTGGACTTGCCCAGATGCTCAAAGGCGGCGTCATCATGGACGTAGTAACTCCCGATCAGGCGAAAATTGCGGAAGACGCCGGTGCCGTATCCGTAATGGCACTTGAACGCGTTCCTTCAGACATCCGCCGTGACGGAGGAGTCGCACGAATGTCTGACCCCGACCTCATCTCAGGCATCATCGACGCCGTATCCATTCCAGTAATGGCAAAAGCTCGAATCGGTCACTTTGTTGAGGCCCAAATCCTCGAAGCTCTCGGTGTCGACTACTGCGACGAATCTGAAGTTCTAACCCCAGCTGACAACGCTTACCACATCGACAAATGGCAGTACAAAATGCCTTACGTCTGTGGCGCACGAAACATCGGCGAAGCACTTCGCCGAATCGGCGAAGGCGCAGCTATGATCCGCACGAAAGGTGAAGCCGGTACAGGCGACATCGTTCACGCAGTAACGCACGCTCGCCAGATTTTGGCCGACATCCGCACGATACAGAACGCACCAACCGAAGAACTAATGTCGATGGCTCGCGATTTTCAAGCTCCTTATGAGTTAGTTGTAGAAGTCGCTCGCACCGGTAAGCTTCCTGTTGTGAACTTCGCTGCTGGTGGCATCGCCACCCCTGCTGATGCCGCACTGCTTATGCAGATCGGTGTTGAAGGCGTATTCGTTGGTTCGGGAATATTCAAGAGTGACAACCCGGCTAAGATGGCCGACGCTATCGTTCGAGCAACAACTCACTTCAACGACCCTGACATGCTTGCCGAAATCTCTCGTGGACTAGGTGACGCTATGCCCGGTATCGAAGCGAGCAAGATTCCTGAAGATCAGCAGCTTCAGACCCGTGGCTGGTAGGCGCTCAAATTACTAACGCAAACGAAAACTTAGGTACGTCGATGCAACCTCGCATCGGCGTGCTTGCGCTTCAAGGAGATTTCGCCGAGCACATACATATGCTCGATATGATCGGAATCGGTTCCATCGAAGTTCGTAAGGTTCAGCAGCTTTCCGAAATCGATGGACTCATCATCCCTGGCGGTGAAAGCACGACTATCGTCAAGCTTCTTCACATGTTCGATTTCGTCGACGACCTCAGATCCCATGTCGAATCAGGAATGGCACTTTGGGGCACTTGTGCTGGCATGATCGTGATCGCTCGCGAACTTACCGATCCTTACCCAACTCCCTTAAATCTGATCGACATCGGAGTCGCTCGAAACTACTTCGGAAGACAGGTCGATAGCTTCGAATCTGAACTAAATATAAAAGGCGTAAAAGGCGATCCTATGCGAGCCGTGTTCATCCGTGCGCCTATCGTGCAGAACACCGGCGACGAGATCGAAACTCTGGCAACAGTTCCAGCAAACGACGATCATCCAGAGCAGGCCGTAGCAGTAAAATCTGGTCGAGTATTGGCAACTTCGTTTCACCCGGAACTAACTCAAGATACCCGACTCCATACACTTTTCGTACAACTAGCGGAAGAAGCTCGATCAGACGAAAATAGAGCCAGCGTCAAAAGACGTTTGACGGAGGAATCTGCAAGTAAAGTATGATCCGCCACCTTCACCCAACAGATTCTCCCGGACTGCTGCAATTCAGTAAATCTTCAGGACGGGGAGAAACGTGCACCTTAGTCGGTGCACTTCAGGGCGGACCTAGCCGGTTCCCAACGGTTAAGTACGCAACCATAGCCCTGTCGCCGCGAGCATGGCAGAGTTGCTGGGTTGAAGCACGACGCGGTCGAATAGACGGCGTGCTACGAGCAGGTCCTCGTTCAGGGCCAGAAGCGTGGGAAGTTAGCGAACTCTATCTTCGGAATACCAAGAGCGAACTAGCACTTGATCTTCTAGAACAGATTGCCGTACCCGCTGGCGGCGCGGGCTCACATCGAATATTCATTCGGATCCCGACCGATAGCGACTTGTTCGACTACGCTCGCAAAGCCGGGTACGTGGCTCTCTACAGGGAAAGCGTATTCGTCGCCCAAGCCGCTAGTACGGCGCAAAGCAAACTCGGAATTCCCGATCATCCATTGCAATTGCGACCAAGAATCGAATCCGACGAACAAGCTCTTTTCAAAATGCACAACTCCGTAACTCCAGTAGAAGTGCGAATGAAGTTGGGTCAAACATTGAAAGATTGGTCATCATCTAACGAACGCCTGAGTCGAAAAACTGGTGAATGGGTTCTCGATCTACCAAACGGTGAGATCGGTGCACTAATCCGTCAAAATTCGACTCGGTCAGGTCACACTTTCACGCTAAATTGGTCAATGCAAGCTAGTTCTGAACTGCCGGGACTGGTCACGGCGGCATTGGCCGAAAGCAAAGATGGGCAAGTATCGACAATCGTGCCAGAATATCGCCCTGCACTATCACATTTACTAGTCACACTCGGATTCACCGAACAGGCTCAATATGAGATTATGGTCAAACCGCTTACTCAACAAGTTGCGGAATCACAAAAGGCGTTTGCGGCGATAAGCTAGCAAAGTCAAAACTTAAAAATCACGAACAGGAGAAGTTCGAACTGGTAGATCCCATCGCACAGGTCGTCGACGACCTTCAAGCATTCATCAATATTTTTCCTTACGACATCGCTACCGCTCTTGAGGCGAATGAAAATATAGGAGACCTTGTAGAGGTTGTCTTAGACTTAGGAAGAACCCCGGAAGCTCGGTTCTCAGTCGATCAAGTTCCGCTCAGCGATGTCGAAGTTTCACGTGAGCAGATCGCCCACGTAGTCGAGCATGTCGGTCACTTTGGCGATGACAATCGAGCCGGTATCGAACGCACACTCCACCGAATATCCGTAATGCGTAACCGAGCCGGCGAACCAGTTGGACTCACCTGCCGTGTAGGTAGAGCTGTATTCGGATCAGTTCGACTCATTGACGATCTCATACGCTCCGGAAAGAGTGTGCTCATCTTGGGGCGGCCCGGAGTCGGCAAAACTACGATTCTCCGAGAAACAGCTCGCGTCCTCGCCGACGAAGACGGCAAGAGAGTCGTGGTAGTCGACACCTCAAATGAAATCGCTGGCGACGGTGACGTACCTCACCCAGCAATCGGTCATGCTCGACGTATGCAAGTAGCGAACACGAGCTTGCAGCACAAGGTGATGATCGAAGGGGTTGAGAACCACATGCCAGAAGTGATCGTGATCGACGAGATGAGCACCGAGCTCGAAGCTCTCGCAGCCCGCACGATCGCCGAGCGTGGCGTACAGCTTGTCGCTACAGCGCACGGAAACACTTTAAGCAACGTTATGTCGAATCCGACTCTCGCCGACCTAGTTGGAGGCCAGCAAACTGTAACCCTCGGTGACATCGAAGCTCGACGACGTAAAACACAGAAGACAGTACTGGAACGTAAGCATGAGCCTACTTTCGACATCGTTGTGGAAATTCGTCAACGAAACGCCGTTGCAATTCATCCTGAAGTCAGCACAGCGGTCGACCGTATGTTGAGGGGAATATCGATTCCTCAGGAAGCCCGAAGGCTGCAGCCCGACGGTCGAGTAGAAACCGAGGTCGAAGAGATACCAGGCTCGGAGTCGGAATTCGTTCCAGCCCCATTCGATATTGCAGACGTTGGACGTCGACGGGGTCCGCGGGATAATAACCTAGAACGGGAACGTTCTACACGAATCCTACGCAATAGTAGCGGTCGCACGAACGGTACCTCGGAGCGGAATCTTGATGATCTCGATTCACGCCCACAGCAGGCAGTACCGGTTATAACTAAAGTCTTCCCCTTCGGAATTCCAAAAACTGCTATTTCCGAGATCATTACTGAAACCGACGCACCTGTTGAGGTGGTCGATTTCGCAGACTCAGCAGAAATCTTTGTGACTACTAAAGCACATTACGGTCGACGCCCCACTGCAGTCCGAAGAGCAGAGCGTGACGGAGTGATGGTGCACGTTCTTAGGCGAGGAACCAAAGAACAGATTCGTCAGTTCCTGAAACGATTTAAGCAGGAAACTATCCGAGCGCCAAAACTCGAAGTTAGTAATTTTGAAGAACTCAACCAAAGCGGTCGTTCACGCGAAGCTCTAAAAGAAACAGAAACCGCCATAAGTCGTGTCGTATCGGGAGAACAGCGCGTTGAGCTTATGTCCCAACCGCCGTACGTGCGCAGACTCCAACACGGATTAGCCGCTCGCAACAATCTTGGTTCGGCGAGTATGGGCAGAGAGCCTTCTCGACGCGTTGTAATCCGGCGTCGCAAGCGGTAGGGTTCAGAGTATATTTCCGAGGCGACCAACGCCTCATCTACTGTCGAATACGAGGTATGAAAATTGGCTGGTAAACAGCAGAAAGAAATGGATTTCGGCGCAGCGGCCGGGAGCATGAAAAAGCACACCGTTGAACATGGTCTACTGATCACTTTCGAAGGCGGCGAGGGTGTCGGAAAATCAACTCAAGCCGAACGATTATTCCTAAAGCTCCAAGGCTTCGGTATCGACGTCATCCACGCGCAAGAACCTGGAAGTTCCGATCTTGGCAACAATGTGCGACGTTGGATCAAACGAGCCAACTCTTCTTCTCCTCTCGCCGAAACTCTCTTGTTTCAAGCAGCCCGTGCTCAACTTATGTTCGAGACTGTTCGACCAGCGCTCGACCGCGGCAAAGTCGTAATTCTTGATCGCTATATCGATTCGACGCTCGCATACCAAGGCTACGCACGTGGTGGCGATCTAAAGACGATCAAGAAGTTGAACGACATTGCGACTGCTGAACTGACACCGCATTTAACTGTCTTGCTTGATCTCGACCCTAAGGAGAGCCTCGCCCGAGTTTCCAATGAGCAAGATATGTTTGTTTCGCCAGACGGCAAAGGTGCGACACGGGTAGATGACGAAGGTCAGCGCAGGTTTGAAGAGCAACCCCTGAAGTTCCACCAGAACATTCGTAAGGGCTATCTAGAAATGTCGAAGACCGATCCACGCTGGGCCGTGATTAAGGCCGATCAAGCAGGACACCGAATCGCTGACGCTATTCTCAAGCGTGTTCGACGATTACTGATCGATCGCAACATTCCTGATTCGATCTTTAAGAGCTAGTCAGAGCCTCATACACTTTAGCCAACGTTTGCTTCAATCTACGATCGTGCTTGCTCTCGCCCGGCATTCCATTGAATATTAATGAAACAGCAAGCCCGCGTTCAGGGTCGGCAAATCCGTTCGATGATTCCTTACCACCGTGTCCGAAAGTGCCAGACGAAGCCGCCGTTCCAAAGCCATACGGAACTGCCGGGCTGTGTCGCTGACTATCAACAAAGAAGCCAAGCCCACGATCCATAACGACGCCAAAAGTTTCGTCCAATAGACCTTCATGGTGGGTCGTCGTGAGTGCTGCGATGGTAGATTCTGAAATTATCTGCTTGCAATCAGATGTCACTCCGTCGTTTAACAACATAGAGTAAAACCCGACCATGTCACGAGCGGGTCCGTGGAAGCTGCTTCCGGGTCTGACGAATCGTCCGAGTCGCTCTGGTGAGTAAGCCACATTTACCACTATGGGCTCACGACGGGAATCGTGCATCGAAGCACGTCGATCTCCAAGTTCAGTGGCAAGTTCTGGATTGACATTCGGATATGTGTTGTCCATACCCAGTGGATTGAGAACAAAATCTTCGACAAATGATTCAAACGAGCTTCCACTGGCGCGCTCAACCACTTCTCCAAGAATGTGCCATCCAGAAGTCGGTATGTACGCAGATCGCGCTCCGGGACTCCAACCGTCCATCATACGAGAATCGCTCAGTCGTGAAATCACTTCCGCTCGACTCGTAACGTCATCAGCAAGCACATCAACAGCCATTCCGGAAGTGTGATTCAAGATGTGCTTGATTTGGATCGATGATTTACCGTGCGCTCCAAATTCCGGAATATGCGAAATGACGGGATCATCGAAATTCAGGCGACCCGAATCTGCCAAGACTCCCAACGCGACGGCGGTTATCGGCTTGGCCGACGAAAATAATGGCATGATCGAATCATTCGTCACCTGAACGCCCGTTCCCACGACTGTTTCTCCTACTCCGAAATCTGCAATCACTTCGCCATCGATAGCTACGCATAACTGTGCACCGGGATGCAAGCCTTCCTGAATCTGCTGTTCAAGAAGATCTTTCAAAGGCTTAAAAGCGGAAGGAATTATTGGATCAGTATGTTTATCGATCGTGCTCACAAGATCATGGTATGGATCTGCACCTATGGCAGTCCAACAGGTTTTAGGCGAATCTAGCGTCCTCTATCTATCTACATAAAAACCAAACACGGTGTTTCATGAACGTTCACCGGCGGGTATTCTCGTTCTACCAATTACCAGCCACACACGCGGAGCAAGAACCGGTGAACAAAAATACCCTGAAGCAGAAGCTAAACGAAGGAAAATCCACGATCGGACCGTTCGTTGGTCTCCCTTCCCCCGGTATAACCGAAACTATGGGTTGGATGGGCTTTGATTTCGTCGTGATCGACTGCGAACACGGCCCGATGGACTACGAAACCGCTGAACACATGATTCGTGCCGCAGAGCTTTCTGGCACAACCGCAATTTTACGAATTGGCCTTAACGAACAGCAGCACATCCAGCGCTACATGGACGCCGGTGCGGCTGGAGTCATGATTCCGCTCATCAACAATGCAGCCGATGGCAAAGCAGTTGTCGACGCGGTGAAGTACCCGCCAATGGGCAAACGTGGTGCCTTCGCAGGTCGAAACGCTCGCTTTGGTCTTCAGGACATGGCGGAGTACATCAAGGAATCGAACGAAGAAACATTCGTATCGCTTCAAATCGAAACTCCCGAAGGCATCGAGAACGCCGACGAGATTATCGCCACCGAAAACGCCGATGCTATTTTCTTGGGACCTGGAGATCTTTCTGTGAACTTCGGTATTCCGGGTCAAACTATGAGCGACAAGGTTATCGATTCTATTCAAGATTTACACGAGCGAATCACAGCATCCGGCAAGCACACAGGAACACTCGGTGTGACCGTCGACCAGACACTTTTTTGGCACGAGCGTGGCATCAAGTGGATCGTTAGTTCAGCTCCGAAATTCATGCAGGCGGGCGCAGCCGACTACCTCGCTGGCGTTCGTGGCCGGCTGGGGCTATAGGCAAGCATGTCGAGTCCAAGATTTACACCCAGACAAGCAGTTGGTCATCGCCTGAAAGCGCGCGGCGAAACGTTCGAAGACATGCGGGTCGGAAAGAAAGTGCTGCTCACTTGGACTGAGAAGTGGGCTGAAGAGCTTTCAGGTACGCTTGGTGCGACACCCGCTCCACGGACGATGTTTATAGACACGTTCTGGCTTAGGACGGTCGATACGCCCGAGGGCGGCATCACGGTAGC
>Ga0114993_10002770_pt1 | contig 18789 bp, 16 predicted proteins | sample ArcticOcean_MG_C_FD_87042 | JGI IMG/M metagenome (GOLD analysis project Ga0114993, IMG submission 87042) | Marine microbial communities from western Arctic Ocean - ArcticOcean_MG_CB2_150 | ecosystem: Environmental > Aquatic > Marine > Oceanic | place: Arctic Ocean: Canada Basin | collected...
AAAAAATTAAAAAACAAATAAAAAATATTAGGGAAGGTAAAAACCTTACTTTTGAAGAAAGTAAAAATATTTTTTTAAACATTATGAGTGGAAATATTAGTGAAGATTTAATATATAATTTTTTACTCAATTTATCAAAAAAAGGAGAAACTGCTGATGAAATAGCTGGTGGTGTATATATCCTTAGAGAAAAATCTTTAAAAGTTAAAGCGTCTAGCAAAATAATAGACACATGTGGAACTGGTGGAGATGGAAAAAATACATTAAATATCTCAACAGCTTCATCATTATTATTGGCCAGTATGAATATCAAAGTCGCAAAGCATGGAAATAAAGCTTTGTCTTCAAAGTGTGGATCTGCTGATGTGTTGGAAAGATTAAAAATTAATATAAATTTAAAACCTGATGGTGTTGCAGAAAGTATTGAAAAAAATAATTTTGGGTTTATGTTTGCTCCAAACTATCATCTTACAATGAAATTTGTTGCCCCAATAAGAAAAAAAATTGGTAAAAGAACCATTTTTAATTTATTAGGTCCTTTAAGCAGTCCTGCAAATGTTAAAAGGCAGGTGGTTGGAGTTTTTGATAAAAAATGGTTATTACCATTCGCTACCGCTCTAAAAAATTTGCATTCAGAACATGTTTGGATTGTGCATAGTGATGATGGTATGGACGAAATATCACCTTTCGCAAAAACTAATATTATAGAGTTAAAAAATAATAAGATAAAAGAGATTATTATAGATCCTAAAGAAGTAGGAGTTGAATTTAATAACACTGAAAATTTAAGAGGACAAGATGCAGATTTCAATGCTAATAAAATTATTGACATTTTTACAGGAGAAAAAAATGAATTTTCTGAGGCTGTATGTTTAAATTCAGCTGCGGCTCTTATAGTTGCTGGCAAAAATATAACTTTTAAGGAAGCATTTGAAATAAGTAAGCAACAATTAATTTCTGGTGAAGCTTTAAAACATCTTAAAAAAATTCAAACTTTTTGATATGGAAAATATTCTTAAAAAAATTATCAATAAAAAAAGAGAAAATCTTATTAAAAAGAAAAAAGAGCTTACTATCACTGAAATTCTAAATAATATAAAAAAACAAAAAAATTTTTTTAATTTTATTGATAGAATTAAAAAAAGAAATAGTGAAAATAAAATTTCAGTTATCGCAGAAATTAAAAAGGCAAGCCCTTCTGCGGGCTTGCTGGTGAAAAACTTTGATCCATTAAATATATCAAAATTATATGTTGATAATGGTGCTACCTGTCTTTCAGTTCTTACTGAAGAAAATTTTTTTTTGGGTAAGCTTGATTATATTAATAAAATTAAAAATTTTTATGAAATACCTATATTAGCAAAAGATTTTTTTATCGACACTTACCAGGTTGCTCTAGCAAAAAGTTTTGGTGCCGATTGTATATTAATTATATTATCAGCTATTGATAATCATTTAGCTAAAGACTTATATCAAGCTTCTAATGATTTAAATATTTCTACTTTAGTAGAAGTTCATAGTGAACGAGAGGCTGAAACAGCTTTGTTATTTGAAAAGTCTATTATTGGAATTAACAATAGAAATTTAAAAACTTTAGAAATTTCGTTAGACACTTCAGTAAAGCTCGCTAAGATATTAACATCACACAAAAACCCTATTATCTCTGAAAGTGGTTTTCATTCTACTGACGAGATTGTTTTTGTTACACAAAATAGTGATATAAAAAATTTTCTTATCGGTGAATCACTTCTAACAAGTGAAGATATAGGCTCAAAACTGAAGCAATTTACGCAAATAACCCTTTAATAACAGGGCTTTTTTACGATTGATTTAAAATGAGAACTTTTGTAGAACGTAGATGTACGATATTTGTTCTATGCTTACAAAAAAACAAAAAAACCTATTAATTTATATAAATAAAAAAATCAGATCCTCTGGTGTTTCTCCTTCTTATGAGGAAATGAAAAATTCACTAAATTTAAAATCAAAATCTGGAATTCATAGACTTATATCTGCGCTTGAAGAAAGAGGATTTATTAGGAGACTAGCACATAAAGCTAGAGCTTTAGAGGTGCTAAAACTACCCGAAACAGCTAGTGCAAATGACATTTACAATTCTTTTTCACCAAGTGTAATTAAAGGTGGATTAGATAATTCCAGTGAAAAAAATAGTATTAGCGAGGTTCCAATTCTTGGTAAAATTGCTGCTGGTACACCAATTGAAGCAATTCAAAATGAAGTAAGTAAAATAGCTTTACCTGAGGAATTAAGTAAAGGTGGTGAACATTTTGGACTAAAGGTTTCTGGAGACTCAATGATAGAAGCGGGAATTAATGATGGTGACACTGTGATTGTTAAAAGAACAGACACTGCAAATAATGGACAAATAGTTGTTGCATTAATTGATGATCACGAAGCAATGCTTAAAAGAATAAGAAAAAAAGGTAAAGTAGTAGCACTAGAAAGTGCAAATAAAAGATATGAAACTAAAATTTTTGGACCTAATAGAGTAAAAGTCCAAGGTGTTCTTGTATCTTTATATAGAAACTTCCAATAAAATAGTTTAATAATCATTTATGAGCTTAGTAGCAACCAGATTTGCTCCATCTCCAACTGGACCTTTACACATAGGAGGTGTAAGAACTGCACTTTTTAACTGGCTATTTTCAAAAAATAATAAAGGTAAATTCTACTTAAGAATTGAAGATACTGATAAAGAAAGATCAAAAGATGAGTTTAAAAATCAAATTATACAATCTTTAAAGTGGATTGGTATAGAACATGACGGAAAAGAATATATTCAGTCAAAAAATATAAATAAGCATAAAGAAATAGCAAATGAACTATTAAAAAAAGGTTTTGCTTACAAATGTTACTGCTCTGAAAAAGAAATTGAAGAGCAAAAAAATAAAGCTAAAAAAGCTAATATGCCTTTTATATACAATAGAAAATGGAGAGACGCTAAAGATTTAAAAATACCAGATGATATAAGACCTGTAATAAGATTTAAAAGTAAAATAAGTGGAAATAATATTATTAAAGACTTGGTTCAAGGTGAAGTTAATATTTCAAATTCGACAATAGAAGATTTTGTAATATTGCGCAAAGATGGATCACCAACTTATCAACTTTCAGTAGTTGTAGACGATCATCAGATGAATATTACTCACGTAATTAGAGGTGATGATCATAAAATAAATACTTTTAAACAGAAGCAAATTTATGAAGCAATGGAATGGAAAGTCCCAGAATTTGCACATATTCCACTAATTCACAGTACTACTGGTAAAAAACTTTCAAAGCGAGATAACGCTTCAACACTTAGCGATTATATTAAAATTGGTATTCTACCGGAAGCTTTAAGAAATTATTTACTGCGTTTAGGGTGGTCTTATAAAGATAAAGAAATTTTTACATTAGAAGAAAGTATTCAATATTTTAATTTAAAAGGAATTGGTAAGTCGCCTTCTAAATTAGATATGGATCGTATCTTATCTATAAATGAACATTATATTAAAAATCTCAATGAAAAAGAACTATGCAATAATTTTAAAGATTATGCTAATAGTTATAAAAAAAAAATTGACGATAAGTATGAAAAAAACTTAATACATTCAATTCATTTTCTTAAAAATAAAGCTAAATCATTAGAAGATATTTATAAAAATGCAGAATATATATTTGTTGATAAAGTGATTATTGAAAAAGATGATTTTAAGCTATTAGATAATTTTGCAAAAAAAATAATTAACGATTTTTTAAAAATAATTGAAAAGTATAATGATCTAAATAAGGAAATATTAGAAAAAAATCTTAAAGAATTAATACTCATTCATAAAACAAATTTTAAAGGTGTTGGTCAACCCATGAGAATTGCCTTAACAGGATCTAAATTTGGACCAGGAATATATGATATAATATTATCTCTTGGTAGAGATGAAGTTATTAAAAGACTTGGAAAAATTGGTAATTAGAAATTTATAATTTAAAATTAATAATTTAAAATTAATAATTTAAATTATTATTTAAAATTAAAGCCACATTTTCCGAAGTATCTTTTTTAGAATTCATTTCCTTTAAAACATCTTGAAAATGAGTTATTTGTTTTTCTCTTAAATTAGGGTTTTCAACAAAAGATTCGAAAAGATTATAGATTTTTTGAGATGTACAATTGGATTGTAGTAACTCTGGTATTACATCAGAATTACTAATAATATTAATTATATTTGCATATTTTACTTTTGATAACATTTTTACAATTAAATAGTTAATGAAATTCATTTTATAGATTATAAATGAAGGAATTTTTAAATTACAGATCTCTAAAGAAACAGTTCCAGATTTTGCTATAGCAAAATAAGATTTTGATAAAATATTTCTTTTAATATTCTCATCTGAAATAACTTCACAGTTTTTTAAACTAGACTTAATTAATGCGTCGCTAATTCTTTTTTTCATTTTTTTTGTTGAATGAATTACATAAGAAAAATTACTGTACTTTTTTTTAGATAATTTTATGAAATCTATTAATATAGGTAACAAAATATTAATCTCAGACAAACGACTTCCAGGAAATAAAGAAATTATTTTATTTTTTTCATTAAGTAAATTTGTTAAATCAATACTATTTTGACTTTCTTTTTCTAGTAAAGGGTGACCAACGAAAGTTGATTTAATATCTTCCTTATCAAAATACTTTTTTTCAAAATTAAATAATAGTAGAATATGATCAATAAATTTTTTGATATTTTTAACCCTACCCTCTCTCCAAACCCACACTTGCGGAGCAACATAGTGGATGGTTTTTATTGACGGTTTGTTTTTTTTAACGATCTTTGCTACTCGTAAAGTAAAATCTGGACTATCAATTGAAAATAAAATATCAGGGTTATATTCAACTATTCTACTTGCAGTCTCATTAATTTTTTTTCTTATCTTAAACAAATTCAACAAAACATTTGTAAAACCAAGATATGTAATTTCACTCAAATTATAAATTGATTTAATGCTAAGAGAATTTAAGTACTCACCACCTACAGATAAATAATCAATATTTGGATTTAATTTCTTGAGTTTAGCTATAGCTTTAGCGGCCAACTTATCCCCTGAAGGTTCCCCAGTTAAAATAAATATTTTTTTTTTCATTTTATATTGCACAAATAAACATTTTATATTTATTTGATAAAGCAATAGATTTTGATTTATCTAAAAAAATACTTTGATTGGCTTTTAATGCAATTCCTTTTAGTCCAATTTTATGGCATTTTCTAATAGTGTTTATTCCTATTGTTGGTAAATCTATTTTTAAATCTTGATTTGATTTTGGAAATTTAATTAGTATACCTTCTCGTATATTTTTTTTCGAATACTTTTTTAATATTTTATATGTTTTGTTTAACATTGAGTCTGTTCCATTTTGATCTTCTATCGCTATTATATTACCTTTTAAAACTACCACAGCCTGTCCAATGTTATCAATTTTTAACCCCCTAATTTTTTTTGCACCAATAATAATATCTTTTTTATTTACTACACTTGGTTTAAGTCTAGTGTGATTACCTTTTTTAATTACCAATTCAGGGTTAAAGTATGTTTGTTTTATAATTTTTAAATTTTCTTTTTTAAATATTTTAGATACTTCTTTTATTATATAAGAGTCCCCTTTTTTAGAACTTTTTATAATTCTTGGTAAATAATATAATGCTTTTAAGTCAAATTTTGTATTTGCAAAATTTGGGCGACTAACTGTTCCAGCAAAAATTATTTTCTTACATTTAAACTTTTTAAGAATGTATATTGCTTTACCTAGTTGACCTATTGAAACTGAATATGAATTTTTTTTTTTTTTATATATATTTTTTTTCGATATATCAATTATAGTATACTTAATTTTTAATTTATCTAATTTATTTATTATTAAGCTTCCTAATTGCGTTTCTCCTAAGACTAAGCCTATCATCGATTAACTAATTTTCTAATGGTGAACAAATTGGTCTTTTTTTATCTTTTGATATAAAATTCGTTACTTCTTTAATTAATGCATTGTTTTTATATTTTCCATTAATTTGACTTAAATTTTCATGCATTTTTTGATTAGAGAAAATTATCTTATAAGCTTCACTGAGTTCAAGAATTATTTTATTTTCATAATTGCTTCTTCTTAAACCTATTAAGTTAAGTCCTTTTAAATAGTTTCTATTTCCAAAAGATAGTCCAAAAGGTATCACATCATTTAAAACTCCAGTCATCCCTCCAATCATTGCTAATCTCCCAATTCTTGTAAACTGTTGTACTGCTGAATTTCCTCCAATAGTTACAGAATCCTCAATTGTTACATGACCTCCTAATGGAACGTTATTTGCTATGACAACATTATTTCCGACCTTACAATCGTGAGCAACATGTGAAGAAATCATAAATAAGCAATTATTTCCTATAGATGTAATGCCACCTCCATTTTCTGTGCCAGGATTTATCGTAACGTACTCTCTTATTGTATTATTTTTTCCAATTATCAGACTATTTTTTTCACCTTTAAATTTAAGATCTTGTGGGTCTGTACCTATGCTAGCGAAAGGGTAAATTTTTGTACCAAAACCAATTTTTGTGTTTCCTGTTATATAGACATGTGAATATATTTCTACATTTTCATCAATTAAAACATTTGGACCTATTATTGAGTAAGGACCAATTTTTACATTCTTTGAAATATTTGCTTTTGGGTCAATAATGCATGTTTTGTGGATCATCAAATATTATTTTCTATCAACTATAGTTGCTGACCAGGCTGCATCAGCCACCTTTTTTTCATTTACTTTAGCTATGCCTTTATATTTCCATACGCGACCATGAGATCTTACTGCTTCAATATCTAAATATAATTCACAATCAGGTATTACTGGACTTCTAAATCTAGCTTTTTCTACGCTCATTAAATAAACTAATTTATTTTCATATTCCTTAGGATTAATTCCATATGCTGTTAAAGCTGCAGCAGCTTGGCCAAATGCTTCAACTATTAATACGCCAGGCATCACAGGTTGTTCGGGAAAATGACCTTGAACATAGAAAGAAGTTTTTTTTACATTTACTATTGCTGTTGCTGATTTCAAATGAACTATATTAATTAATTTATCAATTAAAAGCATAGGTTCTCTATGCGGTAGTAAATTCTCTATTTTTTTTTTATCTATACTCTCGGACATTTATTTTTTTTTATTTTTTATGAAATCTCTAATATTAATAGCAGGATAACCCATAACTATTTGATTGTCTTGAATATCATTTATTACGCCACTACCACCGCCTATTTTAACATTATTTCCAATTTTAAGATGTCCTGAAATGCCAGCTTGTCCTCCAATAACAACATTATCACCAATTACACTACTACCAGCAAAACCAACTTGTCCAGCAATCATACAATTTGATCCTATACGAACGTTATGTGCAACATGAACTTGATTGTCTAAAAAAGTATTTTTACCAATTATTGTGTCAGATAATGAACCTCTATCAATAGTACTGTTAGCTCCAATTTCGACTCCTTCTTCCAGAATAACTTTTCCTACGTGGGGAGTTCTAATATTTTTATTTTTAATAGGAATAAAGCCAAAACCTTTTGTCCCAATTTTAGAACCATCTTGTATACAAACATTATTATAAATCAGTGTATTTCTGATAGTAACAAATGAACCGATGATACAATTTTCTCCAATTTCAACATTACTTTCAATTATAGAATTAGTGCCTATAACAGAATTTTTTCCAATCTTAACATTTTTTCCAATAAATACATTTTGTCCAAATTTAACATTTGGATATAATTTTTTAACATCAATTGCATTAGATAAATTATCATCTGGCGTGTCTATGTCGGCTGTAGGGAATAAAATTTTAGATACTTGAGTAACAGCAAATAAAACATTTTTTACATTTAATTTAATACAGTTAGTTGGAAGAAACTGTGATAAATTAGAAGAAGTAATGCATGCTGCAGCTTTAGTATTAATAGAAATATTTTTGTATTTTAATGAGTTTAAAAAAGTTATATCTTTTGGATCTGCTTCATCAAGAGAGCTAATACCATAAATTTTGCACTCACTGTTCTTTAAATAATTTTTATCACTATTAATTAGTTTACTAATTTCTAATAAGGAAAAAGGCCCCTTTTTAGGAAAAAAATGATTCTTTTGCATTTTATTTCAAATCTAATGATGGAAGTTCTTTGTCTAGAATTTTAACTATTGCACTTGTTATATTTGCTGAATCTACAGAAAATAGTACAGCCTGTCTATTAAGCACTAAGGATATAGAATTGTCTTTGGTATATTTTATTAATATAGGGTCAACTTTTTCAATAAGCTGTTTTTTTGCCTTTGATCTTAATAAAGCAATATCATCAAGAAGTTTTCTACGTTGACTCTGATATTTGGCAACATTTTTTCTTAGTTCGTCTATTTCTTTTTTATATTCACTTGCCTCTAAAATATTTTTTTTTGCAAGTAAATCTTTTTCAGTTTTTTTAAGATTATTTTCTATATCATTAAATTTTTTTTGAGTATCTTCAAATTTTTTTTTCAAATAAACCTGCGCATCCTTGCCAGCTTTGCTTTTATTTAAAATATATTTCATATCAATATATGCAAAATTTTGTTCAGCGTAAGTATAAGTACCAGACAATAAGAAAAATGTAATTACAAATAATTTTACAAAATATTTCATTAAAAGGAAGTTCCTAATCTAAAGTTAAATGTTTCAGTCACATCTGAAGATGCTTTGCTTATAGCCTGGGCTAACGTAAAGCTTAAAGGCCCAATTGTAGTAAATACGTTTGCGCTTATGCCAACGGATGTTCGTATCAAGCTTGAATTATCTACACTACTATTATAATCAACACCCCAAACATTTCCTGTGTCTAAAAAAACACTTAAATCAGTTTTATAATCTTCTGGAAGCAAATTGGGAAACTGACTTTCAAAAGATAATGCTGTGATATAGTTACCACCAACAAAATCTGTTCCATCTTTCGGTCCAATTCTTCTAGATTCAAAACCTCTTAATTTTGTTTGGGGCATGTGTAGTCTGCTAGTTAGTCTAACATCACCTCCAACACCATGTATTGATCTAGCGTAAAATTTAAGTGTACCAATAACATCCTCTGAAAGAGCTTTGTAATGAATACTATCAAAACCATTTAAGAGTGAAGATTTCTCCTGTAAAATAGGCAAAGTCTGAAGAAATCTAGTATAACGTCCACTTGTTGGTTGGAAACTTTGATTTCTATTATCAAACGAAAGACTGTATTCAAAATCTAAATTAGTGAAAGTACCATCCATTTTTTTTATTGAGCTAGAGGCTGTAGAATTAACCTCGATATCTTCATGTACAAAAGCAATTCCTGGGGCTATAAAAATATCATTCCATTGTTCATATTGAGTACCAATTCTAACACCACTTTTAGAACTTTCATAACCTGAAGTATTTGCGTAATCAGCGCTAGAAAGATCAAACTGTGCATAAACAGCATTACCTGTGTAATTATAATTAGGATTATTAAGTAAAAGACTTCCTTCAATTTTTTCTTTTGCTAAACTTACTGTAGAATTGAGTAACATGCCTTTACCTAACCAATTATTCTCACTTAGAGCAAACATTATAGATGAACCATTCGTTCCAATACCAGCTCCTGCTGAAATTTCACCTGTTGCAGTTTCTTCAACTGAAATTTCTAAAATTTTTAAAGATGGAGATGAACCTTCAATAACTTTTTGCTCAACTTTTCCAAAAATACCTCTACCTTTCAGTTCATTAATAGATTTATTTACTAAAAGTTCACTATATGGGTCACCTTCGTCAACTAACAACTCACTCCTAATTACGTCATCATTCGTAACATTATTTCCAATTATATTAATTCTTTCAATAGTAAATTTTTCTCCTTCGAAGATTCTTACTAGTACAGAAATTCCATCTTTTTCTAATGTTTCGGTAATTCCATGATTTATAAATTGCAACTCTTTGAGTTCGCTTAATTTATCAATCTTATTTAAAATTTTAGTTAATTTTTCAGTAGAATAATAATCACCCACAACTTCATTAAAATTTGATTCAAGACCTAAAAAAGCTGCTTGGTCTAAGGCTTTATCTATATCAAGAGATATTTTTGTAAACTTATATCTTTTTCCTGCATTAATAGTGTATGTTAATATAAAGCCAAGACCTTCATTATATTCAACATTGCTAGATGTAATATCTACTTCGTAATAGCCTCTATTTTTATAATAATTTTTTAATAATCTTTTATCTAATTCAATACGGCCTTCATTCAAATATACATTTCGAGAAAAAACTTTCCAAAATTTTGACTCTTGTGAAGTTATTATACTTCGTAATCTTTTGTCTCTTAATTTTTTATCACCAAGAAAACTAATCTTTCCTATTTTGGCTTTTTCACCTCTATCGACTATATAAATTAAATTAACTCTATTATTTTCCAATCTCTCAACTTTTACATTTATTTTTGCAAAGTAAAAGCCTAACTGTCTGTAGAATCCTTTCGTTAAATTTATATCTGATTTAACATTATTACTAATAAAAGATGATTTTTCTTTTAATAAAAATAAATCTTTTAAACGCTCAGTATATTTTTTTGCTTTTTCTCCATCAAAAACAATAGTATTAACAATTGGATTTTCAACAACAGTAATAGTCATCTGACCATTTTCTATCTCAACTTTTATATTAGAAAAAAAATTAGTTTCGTACAATTTTTTTAATAAAAGATTTACGTCCGATGTTTCAAAATTATTTCCAATAGTGATATCGCCAAAAACTAATATTGATTCTATGGATATTCTTTCGTTTCCAACAATTTTTACTTTATTCACATCTTCAGCAAATGATTTTGTGGAAATTATAAAAACAAAAATAATTAGTATATATAATAAATTTATAAATTTTTTCATAAAAGCTTATCTTACACACATACCTAAAGTTTTCAATCTAGCCCAATTATCAATAATCATTATTTCACGGACAGATATAGGTTTCCTTTTAGCATACTTTTTGAATTCTTTATCTTTAAAAATTTTACTTATAGTTTTTACAATATCTAAAAAGCCAATTTTTCTCTTTAAAAATAACTCTACCAACACTTCATTTGATGCATTTACTATTGTTGGTGTTGAATAACCCAAATTGAGACATTTATCAATAATTTTTACAGCTGGAAACTTCTTTGAATTGACATTAAAAAAATTCATTTTATTAATTGTTTTTGGATTTATGTTATTAATTTTAGTAAATTTATTTTTTTTACCATAAAGAGTATTTGATATTGGTATTCGCATATCAGCATTATACAAAATCATTTTTATTAAACCATTCTTAAATCTAATAATTGAATGAACGTAAGACTGAGGATGTATAATTATTTTATATTTTTTTTTATTAAAATTAAATATTTTAGTTGCCTCTATTACCTCAAAAACTTTATTCATTAAATTCGCAGAATCAATTGATATTTTTTTTCCCATACTCCAGTTTGGATGTTTAACAGCTTCTTCTATTTTAACTTCATTAAGTTTATGAATAGGTTTATTTAAAAAAGGTCCACCTGATGCAGTAATTATTATTTCTTCTACTTCATCATCTTGAATATTCTTTGTAAGTTCCATTATAGAAAAATGTTCAGAATCAACTGGGATAATTTCAGTTTTATATTTTTTTTTAAGTTGAGATAAAATTTGCCATCCACAAATTATTGTTTCTTTGTTGGCAATAGCAATTTTTTTACTAATTTTAATCGCATCAATTGTTGGTTGTAAACCTGCTAAACCTACGATTGAAGACATGGTATAATCTAATTTTTTTTTAATAATATTACTTAATGGAATATTTCCAGAATAAACTTTTGTTTTTTCGTTCTTAAGAATTTTTTTTAATTTTTTATGTAATTTAATATTTTTAATTAATACATTTTTTGCATTAAAAGCTTTGGCTTGTTGAGCAAGCTTTACATAATTGTTGTTTGCGGTTAGTAAAACTATATCAAATAAAAATTTGTTTTCATTGATAATGTTTAAAGTTGATTTTCCAATTGACCCAGTAGATCCAAGTATAGCAATTCTTTTTTTCATGTTTTTAAAATAAAATTTTAAAGTAACTAGTTAATCCGAAAGTATAGATATAAACAAATGGTATAGAAACAATTATTCCATCAACACGATCTAATAAGCCACCGTGACCAGGTAGAATTTTACCCGTATCTTTAATCTTAGCTTTACGTTTAAGATAAGAAATAAATAAATCACCTAACTGGCAAGCAAATGACACCTCTATGCAAAATAAAAAATTATTAATAGAATATAAATATTCTTGCTGATCAAAAATATTAAATATAAACAATGGTAAAATAGAAAAACAAAATGAGCCAACGCTTCCCGAAATGGTTTTGTTGGGACTAATTTTTGTCAATTTTTTTCCACCAATTTTTTTACCAACAACATAACCGCCGATATCAGAACTGATACATATAGTTAAAATATAAAAAATAAATACTGGCCCCAATACTTTGTGCAAGGCAATTGCTGAAAAATCGAATAATATAATTATATAAAGAAGACTCAAAAAATTACGAAAAAATATATTTTTTTTTTTTATACGGTAGTTAATTTTACTAATTTCTTTAAAAATAAAATATGAGATTAAAATTAATGATGAGATAAAAATTAAAAAATTACTAAAAATACTAAAAATACTCAATATAAAAAGTATAATAGATGTAATTATTCTTTTTTTAAGTTTCTCTTGCATTATATTTTTCCAAAGTTTCTTTTAATTTTATGAAAATTTTTAATAATATTATAATAAATGCTTTCAGTAAATTCAGGCCAAAGCTCTTTTGTAAAAAAAATTTCTGTATAAGCTATTTGCCACAATAAAAAATTACTTAGTCTATTTGTGTTACCTGTTCTTATTAATATGTCGGGATCAGGAATGCCTTTAGTATAAAGTTTACTCTCAAAGTTTTTAATATTTATATTTTTTTCTTTTGAAATTCGTTTGCAAGCATAAATAATTTCTTCTTTAGATCCATAGTTTAATGCAAGGTTCAAAGTAATAATTTTATTATATTGAGTTTTTTTTTTAATTATTTTTATTGTTTCAATAATATCAGCTGGTAGACCTTTTTTTTGACCAATAATATTAACTTTTATTCCTTGTTTAATTATTTTTTTTATATTTTTTTTTAATGATTTTCTAATTAAACCAAACAAAAAATTGATTTCTTTTTTTGGTCTTTTCCAATTCTCAGTTGAAAATGTGTAGAGAGTTAAATATGAAATATTTTTTTTTATTGATGCTTTAATTATTGCTTCAACTGTATTTAAACCTTTTAAGTGACCAAAATTTCTAGTTTTTTTTTTTTTTAAACCCCAACGCCCATTACCATCCATGATTATAGCGATATGATTTAATTCATTCATATGGTCATAATTTCTTTTTCTTTTTCTTCTAACTTTTTTTCTAACTCAGTTATTTGATTATCTGTAAGAATTTGTATTTTTTTTTCTGAATTTTTACTTTCATCTTCGCTAATTACTTTATCTTTAAGTTCTTTTTTTAAAAGATCATTTGCTTCTCTTCTAATATTACGTACAGAAATTTTACTTTTTTCAGCAAGTTCTCCCATTATTTTCTTTAATTCTTTTCTTCTTTCCTCGTTTAAACTTGGTACTGGAATTCTTATTAACTGCCCATCTACTTGAGGGTTAATACCTAAATTAGATTTTTGTATAGCAGAATCAATTGGCAAAACATTATTTTGATCCCATACTTGAATATTAACTGTTCTTGGGTCGGGAGTAGACACTGTTGCAATCTGATTAATATTCATAGCTTGCCCATAAACATCTACTTTAATAATATCTAGCATAGATGCGTTGGCTCTACCTGTTCTTAATGAAGAAAGATCATTTTTAAAAACTTCAAAAGCTTTCTTCATTTTGATATTGCAATTATTTAATATCTCTTCAGAGTTCATATATTAAATACCCTCTCCAACTTTAAACCTCACAAACTCAATTATTTTAATAGTATCATTTCCTGCTGATTCTTTTAATACGTCTTTAACTTTTTTTTTATTGTCCATGATCCATTCTTGATTTAATAATGTATTTTCTTCAATAAACTTATTTAATTTTCCTGTTGCAATTTTATCTACAATCTTAGGGTTCTTTCCACTATTTTTCAATTCCTCAGTAATAATTTCTTTCTCTTTATTTAGAATATTTGGATCTAGAGTATCTTTATCAATGGATAAAGGTGAAGTTGCAGCTATTTGCATGGATAATTGTTTACCTAGAACAGAAATTTCAGCAACTTTCTTATTGGTTTCTAAACTTAGTAATACGCCAAGTTTACCAGTATTTTTATTTAACGGAGCATGAATATATGAAAAGTTTGTACTACCATCTTTCCCAATGTAAGCGCTTCTTCTTAAGGTAATTTTTTCACCAATTTTAGAAATTAATGAAACTAAATTTGCTTCTACTATTTTATTATTTTCCATTTTTGCTTTTAATAAATTGTCTACTTTACCTAAAGTATGTATTGATAGTTTAGACAGCTCTTCTGCAAATTTAATAAAATCATTATTCTTTGCAACAAAATCTGTTTCACTGTTTATTTCAACCATTGAAAATTTATTACTTTTTTCATAAATAGAAACAAGTCCTTCAGCTGCGATTCTACCCATTCTTTTACTTGCTTTTGCAATACCTTTTTTTCTTAAAATTTCTATAGATTTTTCTATATCACCATTCGCCTCATCAATTGCATTTTTGCAATCTTTGAAACCAACTCCCGTAATTTCTCTTAATTTTTTAATTTTTGGTAATAAGTCTTTAGAGGACATAAAAAATATTTTTTATTTTTTCTTTTTAGTAGCTAAAGATTTTATTTTTGAAAGAATTGATGTTTTTTGCACTTTAGGCTTTGCTATTTCAGTTATTACTTTCTTTTTGTTCATACTTTCTTTTATTTTAATTTTATTTTTATCTTTCTTTTCTATTAATGTTTCATCATCCTTTTTAATTATTATATCTTTTTGTGCATCTGATATTGTTTGTTTAATCAGTTCACAATATAAGCTTATTGCTCTTCTTGCATCATCATTGCCTGGTATAGGAAAATTAATTTCTGTAGGATCAGAATTGGTGTCAACAATAGCAACTATCGGGATGTTTAATTTTATAGCTTCTTTAACAGCCAAAGACTCTACATTTGTATCATTGATAAAAATCATTTCAGGTACTTTTTTCATATCGGCTATACCTCCTAATGATCTTTCTAATTTGTCTCGCTGAATACCCATTTTTAAATTTTCTTTTTTAGTAAAACCTGTGTTCTCTTTTTGCAAGTTAACTGAAAGATTTTTATACCTCTTTATTGAGTTTGAAATAGTTTTCCAATTAGTTAACATGCCACCTAACCAACGGTGTGTAACATGATATTGACCAGTTTCGTTTGCTAGCTTAGAAATTGTTTCTGCAGCTTGCTTTTTTGTTGAAACAAATAATATTTTTCCTCCAGAAGATATGCACTTATGAATTTGAAACAAAGCTGCATTTGTTAACTCAACTGTTTGAACTAAATCAATTATATGGATTGAATTTTTCGATCCAAAAATGTATTTGCTCATCTTTGGGTTCCATCTAAAAGTTTTATGTCCTAGATGAACTCCGGCTTCTAATAACTGTTTAATTGATACACTAGGTATATTCATAAATTTTTCCGGTTATTCCACCACAATTTCTTCCATTTAAGGACCGGGAGTTTTCCAACTAAAAATTGTGTGCGTTTTTGTTGATGTTCTACATTTTTAATTAAAATAACACAATATATAATTATACTAAAATTTTCTTTATATATGGCTCTTTATTAAGAAATTTAAGTTTGGCATAATTAAATTTCCTCTTTTCCTTAAGCTCAAATAGGTAATTTTTATCTTTTTCATTAATTGAAATTTTTATCTTAGAATCTCCTTTTTCTCTGATTGTTTCATATAATTTGTTTAAATTACCTGAATTATCTAACTCAATAACTACGTTACTGTAATTTTCATTAATAATTTCGTTTAAATCTATTATTTTTCTAACACTTAATCTTCTAAATCTATTATCTTTATTTTCTTTATCTCTTATAACAGTAAGTATAAACGATTTTCCTTCTTTTAAGTTGTGTCTATTTTTTTCCAAAATTTCTGAAAAAAGAAATATTTCAAATACTTTGCTTAAATCGCTAAACTTGATTATAGCAAATGTATTTCCTTTGATCGTTTTTTTTTCTTTAATAGACAAAATAGTTCCTGCCAAAAAACATTCGTTGTCATTATTATTTTCAAAATCAACATACGTTTTTACTTTATTTTTAATAAGAGCATCCTTAAAATTATTCAATGGATGATTGGAGATAAAAAAACCTACAGATTCAAATTCTTTTGATAAAACTTCGTCTTCAGTCCACCTTGTGGTTTTTTTGTGATTTATTAAATAAGATATTTTAATGCTGTCATCATCAAACAGGCTTGTTTGATTGTTAATTTTATTTTCAAAAATATTTTTAGAGTTTTGAATTATGTTTGGGATATTATCATACAATACTTTTCTGTTTTCAAAAATAGAATCAAATGCTCCTGCCTTGACTAGTCCCTCTAACTGTAATTTATTTATATTCTTTGGTTCAACTCTATTAATAAAATCACTAATAGTTTTAAATTTACCATTTTTTTCTCTCTCATTAACAACTTGAGAAATCGCTTCAAAACCAACATTTTTGATTGCTCCTAGTGCATATATTAAAGTTTTATTTTTAGGAACAAACTCAGCATAACATTGATTGATACATGGTCTTTGTACATCTATTTTTATTCTTTTTAATTCTTCAAAAAATTCACTAAGTTTATCTGTACTAGAAAGTTCATTTGACATTGATGCCGCTATAAATTCAATTGGATAATATGTTTTTAAATATGCTGTTTGGTATGCAATCATTGCATACGCTGCTGCATGACTTTTGTTAAAACCATATTCCGCAAAAGGTTCAATTTTTGTAAATATGAGATTTGCTGTATCTTTAGTAATTCCATTTTTAACCGCTCCATTTACAAATCTTTCTTTTTGTTTTTCTAACTCCGCTCTTTTCTTTTTTCCCATTGCTCTTCTTAAAATATCTGCTTCTCCAGCAGAAAATCCAGATAACACTTGTGCTATTTGCATAACTTGTTCTTGATAAATAATTACGCCGTACGTTGGCTCTAAAATTTTTTTCAATTTAGGATGTAAATAATCTGGTTGTTTTTCTCCATGCTTACATTGATTGTAAACAGGTATGTTGCTCATCGGACCAGGTCTAAATAGTGCAACTAAAGCAATAATATCTTCAAATTTATTAGGTTTCATGTTAACCAAAGCGTCTCTCATCCCTGTGCTTTCTAGTTGAAATAAACCAACTGTATTACCAGATCTTAAGAGTTCAAATATTTTACTATCATCGAGAGGAATTTTCTTAATTTTTATTATAATATTTTTTTCTTTAAGGAGAGATATTGTTTTATTTATAACTGTTAAAGTTTTTAACCCAAGTAAATCAAATTTAACTAATCCTGCATTTTCAGAAGCGTACATATCAAATTGAGTTGAAGGTAACAAAGAATCAGAAGAAGGATCTTTGTACAAGGGAACAAATTTTGATAAATTTTCTTCTGGAATTACAACTCCAGCTGCATGAGTGGCCATATTTCTATTTAGACCTTCTAATTTAAGTGAGAGCTCTATAAGCTTTTTTACTCTAGGGTCTTTCCTTTCTTCTTCTTGTAATCTTGGCTCTCTAGAAATAGATTCTTTTAAAGTAAGTGGTCTTGAAGGATCAAATGGTATCATTTTGCATAATGCATCTACGTGACCATATGGTAAACCTAAAACTCTTCCTATATCCCTGAATGCCATTCTAGCTTTTAATTTTCCAAATGTAATAATATGAGCTACACCTTTTCCATATTTTTTTTTTAGATATGCAAAAACTTTATCACGTTTTTCTTCACAAAAATCTATATCAAAATCTGGCATTGATACTCTATCTGGGTTTAAAAATCTCTCAAATATCAAACCAAATTTAATTGGGTCTATATCTGTAATGGAGAGAACCCATGCAACTAATGAACCAGCACCAGAACCTCTGCCTGGTCCTACGGGTATATCATTTTTTTTAGCCCATCTAATATAATCTGATACAATAAGAAAATAACTTGAGTAATGCATTTTAGAAATAATAGAAATTTCATGTTCGAGTCTTTGATTATAGATATTTTTTATATTTTCAGTGTTATTTTTTTCACAGAAGGGAAATACATACTCATTTAACTTTTCTTCCAATCCGTCGTTAGATTCCTTTTTTAGAATATCATCAACATTATCTGAATTGCCAGATTGTATATTAGGTAACACTGGTAAAGAATTTTTAGGTCTATAAGATATTCTGTATGGAAAATTTTTATTATTTTCTAATGCATCTGGCAAATCTTCAAAAATTTCATACATTTCTTCTGAAGTTTTTAGATAGTGTTGATTAGAATATTTTCTTCTATCTTTTACACTTACATAGGTTTTCTCACCAACACATAAATAAGCGTCATGAGCCTCATACATATCTTTATTTAGGTAAAAAACTTCATGTGTAGCAATTAATGGTAAATTCATTGATTCAGACAAATTCAAAAGAAATTGT
>Ga0114993_10002771_pt1 | contig 18786 bp, 14 predicted proteins | sample ArcticOcean_MG_C_FD_87042 | JGI IMG/M metagenome (GOLD analysis project Ga0114993, IMG submission 87042) | Marine microbial communities from western Arctic Ocean - ArcticOcean_MG_CB2_150 | ecosystem: Environmental > Aquatic > Marine > Oceanic | place: Arctic Ocean: Canada Basin | collected...
GGACCTCCACCATCTGGACCTCCACCATCTGGACCTCCACCATCTGGACCTCCACCATCTGGACCTCCACCATCTGGACCTCCACCATCAATATTCGATCCTATATCATCATAAAATTCCTGATCAAAAACAGTTTCAAGAACAACAGTATACACTTCTCCACATCCACCATCAGCAGTGTAAACTAGTATTTTGAGCTCTGTTGATCCTTCCGCACCATCTTTAGGTAAATCAAAATATATAGCCTGGTAACCATCTTCTTCTCCTAAGCTTACTTGCGCATAGGATGAGTCAACTATTTCAACATATTCAAACACTAAAGATCCCGTTTGCTGAGTGTCAAATAAAAACTCTACAGGGAACCATAGCTGAACTTCCGCAGGAGATACAGGGATATGAATCATATTTTGTATTTGTGGCGGGCATCCTTCTGCAACTTGATTAAATAACGAAACTTCAAAACCATTATAAATCTCACATTGTCCGTCAGAAGCCATAATTTCAATAAATCCATTTCCAGGGCTTCCACTAAATCCAAGGGATAATACATTACTTGCGTCTACATTAGAAGAAACTAGGTCATAAGGTTCTCCGAAAAACTGAACAGTATAATTTATTTCATCTCCATCTGGATCTTCAAAAAAGTCGTTTAAGTTAATATTTAATGATCCTACATCAGTCGAAGCATTAAAAGGAGGAAATCCATTTTCTGAAATTAATTCCGGACATCTATTGTCACCTTGACCACCATCTCCACCATCTCCATCAGGAGGAAGGTTGTCTAAATTGTTTGTAATATCAATAGCAATTACACCTAAACATTCTCCTGTTGATGGATCATTATATTTAATGTCAATTACTAAAAAGTAGTCGTTTTGTGGAATTGTAATATTAAAAGTATTAGAAGGATCTATATAATAATCTACAACTGCTCCGCCTAATTCATCTACAACTTCAAAGACAACTTGAGGGTCAGAAGTACTAATATTAAGTTGTTCAATGGCTGCGGAAAGAGAGATTTCAGCTGAAGCACCATCTAAATAATCATAAATAAGTGCATTTTCCCCAACAGCAAGATCATAGTGAGAACAGTCATCCTCTGGGCCATCTGGGCCATCTGGTCCATCAGGTCCATCTGGTCCATCTGGTCCATCTGGTCCATCTGGTCCTCCAACTGAGCTATCAAAGTATACTTCATAAGCAATCGTGAAGAATGTTGTACAATCACCCAAAGTAGCTGAGAAATTAAAATGATAATGTCCCTCAACTCCTGTAAAATCAACTTTAAATTGTTGTCCTTCCGTTATCTCAGCAATAGAATACGCGTCAGAGGGAGCATCAATACTTTCAAGATTATACACAATATTGCCTGGATTTCCTTGTGATCCTGTGTGAGCATGATAACTTAAATCAGTTAATATATTTGGTTCAATAGGTGAATTAGTAGCGTTGTTTGTCCATAAACCTTCATCGTTTATTTCTATATTGATTTGCACCTCTTCTTGTTGTCCTGCAAATTCTAAAGTAATCCCCTCACAAGCTGTTCCGTTATTATTTCCGTCTCCACCACCTGTAGTGTTTGAACCTGTTCCAGTAGTATTAGAACCTGTTCCTGAATTGGGATCTATAATGTCTATATGAATTGTAAAAGGAAGCGCACAATTTTGCCCTGCTTCAACGTGTCCAAAAATATCAAAGTGTCCATAATTTTGGGCCATAGTAAAATATACTGGAGAACCATCAAAGCTTGGAGAACCATTAAAACCACTAGTAGGACCAAAATCATCAATTTTGTATTCTATCATAGAGGGTGAAGCAGTACTAGTATTTATAATGTTAGCTATATCAACATTACTAAATACTCCTGGATCTAATTCAATAAAAACTTGCCCGTCTGGATAATCAGAATAGTATGAAATTGAACAATCAGAACTATTTCCACCACCACCTGTAGTGTTTGAACCTGTTCCTGTGTTATTTCCGTCTCCACCACCTGTAGTATTAGAATCTGTTCCTGTGTTATTTCCGTCTCCACCACCTGTAGTGTTTGAATCTGTTCCTGTGTTATTTCCGTCTCCACCACCTGTAGTATTAGAATCTGTTCCTGTGTTATTTCCGTCTCCACCACCTGTAGTATTAGAATCTGTTCCTGTGTTATTTCCGTCTCCACCACCTGTAGTATTAGAATCTGTTCCTGTGTTATTTCCTGCAGTTATATTTATTATTAATTCAAAACTATTTGAACAAGTTCCATCACTAGCAAAAGTATCTAGTTTGTATCTGTCACCTGCAGCAATACCAGAACTGAATTGAACAGTAACCACTGATCCACTTAATGATGCAGTTGCGTTTCCACCTAGGTTAGATGTTCCAATGTCAAATGAAAGATTGTCTCCATCTGCATCAGAAAATAATTCTGTCAATGGAAAATCAAATGCTTGAGTTCCAACGGGAAAAGATAACTCTGGCTGAGCTGAATTGAATTCTGGACAAGTATTACTTGATGTCGTGCTACTATCTGTTGATGTCTCTGTGACTATTGAGGAAATAACCATTGTATTTGAAACATTAAACTCACTCATGTAAGAATGTTCTGTAAGTGGTATTTCTATATCAGAAATTTTATCGTTGGACCAAGCAAAGTGGGTCAATAAGACGAATAAATAAAGTATTTTTTTCATAGTTGGTTTTTGATTTCTCCATTTTTAGGAGACAGCACGAAAAACTAATATAATGAAAATTGCAACGAAAACAAAAGAAACATTCTCATACTTTAAATTGTGAAACTTATTAAGGTGACTTAAAAAAATTTAAGTAATTTAAGTACAATTTTAATAAATGTTTTTTATGAAGTACCAAATTTTTCTAATTACATCTATAATTAGTTTTAGCCTTTTTTCACAATCGAAGCTTTCAAATAATAAAGTTTTAATTTACACTTATACAAATGGATATGTACATCGTGAAGCTATTGATGAAGGAGTGAAATTAATTAATGAAATTGGGGAAAATAACGGCTTTGAAGTTTCCCATGCAAATAATTCAGAATCTTTTAATTCCTATGAATTGTTAAATTACGAGGCTATAATATTTTTATGTACAACACTAGACGTGCTTAATAATTCACAGCAAAAAAAATTAAAAGAATTTATTCATACAGGTAAAGGATTTGTTGGAATTCACGCCGCTGCAGATACAGAATACGAATGGCCATGGTATGGCAGATTAGTTGGAGCCTATTTTGCTTCTCACCCAAAAGGCACTCCCAAGGCAACAATTCATACAACTTCCAATAACTCCTTTTTTACTGAGCACTTAGAGGAAAAATGGGACATAGAAGACGAGTGGTACAATTATAATTTCAGAAACCTAAACATAATTCCTCTTCTTATGTTAGATGAAAAAACATATGATGGCGGTGTTAATGGATCCAATCATCCTATTACATGGTATCATGAATTTGAAGGAGGTCGATCTTTCTATACGGGCCTAGGGCATCATGGAAAAACCTATAAAGATGACCGGTTTCAAAAGCTTTTGGAAAAAGGAATACTATATGCAATAGATGGTCTTTAGATTATTAATCTTTATATTTTCAAAATTAATTTTCCCATCTTCTCTCCAGAGAATAATCTTAAAAATGTCTCTCTAAAATTTTCTATTCCATGGTAAATATCTTCTTTATGAATTAATTTTCCTTCTTTGATCCAGCCTGCCATTTCTATCATGGCAATACTATATTTAGGAGCGAAATCAAACACAACCATCCCCTTCATAGAAGCTCTATTAACCAATAAAGACAAATAATTTTCAGGTCCTTTGATATTTGATTTTGAGTTGTATTGTGAAATTGCTCCACAGATTACAACTCTTGCTTTTTTTCTTAAAAAAATTAATGCAGAATCTAAGATTTCACCTCCAACATTGTCAAAATACACGTCAATTCCTTTAGGACAGTGCTTTTTTATTCCCTTAGCAACATTTTCATTTTTGTAATCAATAGCTCCATCAAACCCTAGTTTGTCAATTAAATAATCGCACTTATCCTTTCCGCCAGCAATTCCAACAACTCTACATCCTTTAATTTTAGCTATTTGACCCACAATGCTTCCTACTGCTCCTGCTGCTCCAGATACAAGAACAACATCTCCTTTTTTAATTTCTCCAACTTCAATAATTCCGAAATAAGCAGTCATTCCTGGCATTCCTAAGACACCAATATATGAAGGCAAAGGTGCTTTAGAGGGATCGACTTTATAAAAATTCTCTCCTTTTGTTACACATAGAGCTTGAACACCTCCCCAGCCAGAAAGATAATCTCCAACTTGAAATAGAGTTTTTCCTTTTGTTTTTATAACCTTTCCAACTGAACCTGCTCGCATAACATCGCCTAACTCAACTGGAGGAATATATGAGCGAGACTGATTCATCCATCCTCTCATCGCTGGATCTAAAGAAATATATTCTTGAGCTATTAGCATTTCACCATCATTCAATTCTTGGATTTTAGATTCAACAAGTTCCCAAGTTTCTTTATCTGGAAGTCCAACTGGTCGCTTTTTTAAAACTTGCTGTTTGTTTATTTTTTCTTTGTTCATATTTTAAAAATTTTAGGGGAAAAAATAGGGGTTTTTCTTTTATACTCTTGATAACTTTTATTATCTCTCCATCTTTTATTTGCAATTTCTTCTAATAAATTAACTCCGCTAATTTTATTTAAAAGCAAATAAACAAACACAGGCGTTAAACATGCTAAATATTGAAATCCTGAAAATGTAGGAAATGCAATTAATGTAATTCCGGACCATAAAATTAACTCCCCAAAATAATTAGGATGTCTTGATATTGACCATAAGCCAGAGCTAATAAAATCTCCCTTATTTTTTGAAATGGAATTAAATCTTGTCTTTTGAATATCTGAAAAAACTTCAATCAACCATCCAGTAATCCATAACAAAATTCCAGGGAGCATGAATTTAATAGTAGTCGATTTATTAGAACCAACCATAGCTATTACTGGAAGTAAACACATGAAAACCCAAAAACCTTGAATAATCCATGCTACCATAAATCTTAAAAAATTTTTTTTTATTTCATCAAAACGTATGTCTTTCCCAGTTCGTTTGACTCTTAAAAATAAAAAAGTGCTTAGTCTAACTGCCCAAAGACTTATTAAAAATAACGGTATCAATTTAGGGGAAGAAAACAAACCGTGATTTGAAATTGTACTATCTACTAGGAGCACCAATATTAAAATAAATGTAAGTCCTCCTGTTATATCAAAATAATGCTCTGTTTTAAAAATAAATGAGGGTAAAAATATAACTATTTGAATTCCAAAAATAAGACTCCAGCTTTTAAGAGTTATTGAATTCCAAAAATCAATACCATTGGAAACATCTCCTGCTAAAAAAGCTAATACAAAAGAAGAGGTGAGTACTAATATTAAAAATAGTATCCTAATAAATATATTCTTCATTTGCTAAAAAAACAGAAGTCAAATATACTTAAAAAGTCTTTCCTAAAACCTATGGAATTAACTTTCTTGATAAACTTCTTTAAGACCACTACTGAAGACTTGAACTTCAGGTAAAGTGCCTACACTAATCCTACACCAATCATAAAATGGAGGGAATGGCCTTCCTATTCTAACACCTTTATCTAACATTTGTTTCCCCAAGTCATCAATGTGTTTATTAGAATGAAAGAATACAAAATTTGTGTTAGAAGAAATATAATTTAATCCAAGATCATCCAATGTGTCTGTAATTAATTTTCTTCCTTGTCTTATTTTGTTTAACGAAAAATCATAAAACTCTTGATCCTCCAGTGCTTTATCTGCTGCTGCAATTGCCAAAACGTTACTCATTGCCACAACATTTACTCTAATCTGTTTTGCTAAATGAGGAGGGGCTATTAAATACCCTATCCTAAGTCCTGCCAATCCATAAACCTTAGAAAATGTTTTTGACACAATCACATTTGCACCTTTTCTTACTAATATATCCATTGAAGGATAATCTGGTGTCTTAATGAAATCATAATATGCCTCATCACTAAAAACAATAGCTTTTTTACTAGCAGACATACAAAAATCTTCCAAAGAGTTTTTTGGTATTACTGTTCCTGTTGGATTATTAGGATTGCATAAAAAAATTAGCTTAGTATTTCCATTAATTTTATTATTTATCGCATTAAGGTCATACCCTTTATCTTCACCAACCGGAACCCAATTAATTTTAGCTCCCCATTGTTCGGCAAAAGTCATCATAGCAAGAAAAGTAGGTTGCCCTGCTATTATTTCTCCTCCTCCCTGAGTAAAAGTAAGACCAGTTATTTTAAGTCCCTCAGTTGAGCCACCTGTAATTATTATACTTTCAGGGTCTACACCATGCTTTTTTGCTAATTTAATTGCAAGTGCATCTGAATAAGCATAGGGATATCTACAACCATGGTCAAAAGCTTTAACAACTGCTTTTTGAACTAATTCTGATGGACCATATGGGTTTTCATTTGAACTTAGCTTAATTGTTTTTAATAATGGTCGAGGGTTAAATTTTTTAATCTCTTCGCTTGAGAGAACTAATTCTGGAGCTAATAGAAGTCCTCCTAAACCAACTGATGAACGTAGCCAATCTCGTCTACTTTGCATAATTTTATTTTTTTATTTTTTCTGTTTTATTTATCATTTATCTTTAATGTAGGGTATGAAACACCTAATTGATCCAGATAAGAATCATACTTTGTCTCATCAAAGTAAAATTTTTCCAATTCTTTTCTAAATGTTGCCATTATTTGAGTGTTTAATTCAATTGGTGGTGGATCATCAGCACTAATCATTGGCTTATACTCTGTCTCCTTTTTCTGAACATTTTCAAAATAATCAGTCGCTGAAGAAAGTAAATCAGGTTGAACCAAAAAATCTAAAATTGTCATTGCTACAACTTTAGCCCCAGCAGTAGCTCCTTTATGAGCAATTGGAGTTGCCATAGCTATTGCATTAGACCAATGATGACCTTGGAGTCCTGGAATATTAGAAGGAAAACGAAGTGTAACTGTTGGAACTGTCCATGAAATATCACCAATATCGTCAGAGCCTCCGCTAACCATGATTTTTGAAGGTTTTCCTAAAGGGTTTAATTCAATAGCTAAACCTTTATTGTTATTTGAGTTTACTTCTTTTTGTACTGCCTTTGCTAGAGTTTGATCTTTTTCTGACCATTCAGGTAGTCCAACTTCTTGAATGTTTTTATACATTGTTTCAGCTATAATCTTATTAAAATGTCTTGGCCATGCAGTCCCTACAACTCTTGATGAAACTTTTGTGTCAGTCATCAAAGCAGCTCCAGCAGCTATATTATTTGCATCATTATACATTTTCATAATTCCTTCATATTTTACATCTCTTAAATAATACCAAATTGAAGCTTTAGAAGGGACAACATTTGGCTGGTCTCCAGCATCAGTAAAAATAGAATGAGATCTTTTCAAAGGATGTAAATGTTCTCTTTTATAGTTCCATCCTACATTCATAAGTTCAGCTGCATCTAAAGAGCTTCTCCCTCTCCAAGGAGCCCCAGCTGAATGAGCAGCTTCTCCTTCAAATGTATATTCAACAGATATAAGACCCGTACCCCGAGCCTGTCCCCATGAAACTCCAAGATTGCTACTTACATGAGTAAATATGCACATATCAACTCCTTCAAAAAGACCATCTCTAACAAACCACGCTTTTGAAGCAACTAACTCTTCTGCTATTCCTGGCCATAGAATTAAAGTGCCTTTAAGGCCTTCTGATTTCATTACTTTTTGTACTGCTAAAGCCGCTGTCACATTCATTGGAATTCCTGAATTATGACCCTCGCCGTGACCTGGAGCCCCATCTACAATTGGCTTATGGTAGGCTACTCCAGGATATTGAGATGCTTTTGGAATACAATCTACATCACTGCCTAAAGCAATAACTGGTCCTTCTCCATTAGTCCACTTGGCTAACCAAGCAGTAGGAATTCCCGAAACTCCATAAGTGATTTCAAACCCTGATGACTCTAAAATTTTAGTCAAGTATCTAGAAGACTCTACCTCGTGAAAGCCTAATTCAGCAAAACTAAAAATCTTATCAATCATAATTTGAGTTTGCTTATGATCATCACTGACAATAGAAGCAACTTCTGACTTATGCTTTTTTAATTTTGATTTAGAATATTTTTTTTGAGCAATTATGTTTATTGAAAATAATAGGCTTATTGTCAATAATAGAATTTTACCAAAAGAAGAATTAAGTTTTCTCATTACTATAGAATTTAAATCATTGTTAATCTAATGTATAAAAAAATCATCTAATCTGTACAGATTATAAAATCTCTTAATTTTAAGCATAAATGATTATTTTGCACAAAACATAAGTTGCCATGAAAAACCCATTTATTATAATCTTAACAAGTCTGATTCTATCTGTAACTTCAAATGACACAATAAAACAAATTAACTACAATGGCTCTTCTCAATTAAGTGCACAAGAATTACTTAGTAAAAGTATTTCATATCATGATCCAAATAATTCATGGAATGAATTTAAAGGGTTAATGAATATAACAATGACAAGGCCTGATAGATCTCAAAGAAATAGTGAGGTTGAAATTGATATTTTAAGATCCTATTTTAGATCTAAGGTTCTCCAAGATGAAAATACAATTGAACAAATTGTAGAAAATGGTTTGTGCAAAATAACTCTAAATGGAAAATCTTCTTTTTCCGAAGATGAGATAAAAAAACATAGATTAACATGTGAATATGCATTAAAAATGAGAGATTATTATACTTATCTGTACGGTTTACCTATGAAATTAAAAGATCCTGGTACAATTATTCACCCTGAAGTAAATTCCAAAATTTTCAAAGGAAAAGAATATCTAGTTTTGAGAGTAGATTATAAAGAACCTGTTGGAACAGATCGTTGGTATTTCTATTTTAACCCAAAATCATTTGGGCTTGAAGTATATCAGTTTTTTCACGATGAAAGTAAAAATGATGGAGAATACATTTTACTTTCTGAAGAAAAAGAAATAAATGGTATTATAATGCCAAAAGTTAGATCATGGTTTTATAACGAAAAAGATAAATTTCTGGGAACTGATACTTTAAATTAAGCTTATGAACAAAATTATTAAATCAAAATTCTTATTAGTTCTTATATTTTTATTTGTGTCAATATTAGGAAGCTTTAGGTTGTATTTTAATCTAAACGACATCCCTATTTATGACCTTAGACTTGCATTTAACTTTATATTTAGCACGAATCAAATTCCTCAATATGATGACTTATCTGAACTTTTAGGGTTTGAAAAAGATGATAAACTATTAATCCTGCATGCAGATGACTTAGGCTTATCTAAATCCGTTAACCAAGCTTCTTTTGATGCGTTAAATAATCAATATGTTAATTCTGCTAGTGTAATGATTCCAGCACCTAATACTATTGAGGTAGCTGACTACTTTAAAGAAAACCCAAATACAGATTTAGGCCTTCATTTAACCTTTACTGCAGAATGGAAAAATTATAAATGGGCAGGAATTAGTCCTAATGACTCTATTCCTTCTATAATTAATGATAAAGGTAATTTTTTTGAAAAGAAAAAAACTTTTATAAAAAGAGGTAGTGCTTCAGATGTAAAAAAAGAATTACAGGCACAAATAGATTATGCAAAATCAATTGGAATTATTCCCACCCATCTTGACAGTCATGAGGGAACTTTGTTTTTTTCTCCAGAATTTTTTAAAATCTATCTCGAAGTTGGACATGAAAATAAACTTCCTGTTTTTGTGCCTCAAATTTTAGCTCCCCATTTTAATGGTAATTTTTTAAAGCCTAATAATTTAGTTATTGTAAATAAAATGTATATGGCTGATAAAAATGTTTCTTTTGAAAATTGGTCAAAATATTATATTTCAATTCTTAATAATCTTAATTCCGGATTAAATGAAATAATTGTTCATCTTGGTTACGATAATACTGAAATGCAGAAAATTACTTCACAAAGAATTGCCTATGGATCAAAGTGGCGAAATTTAGATTATACTATAGTTTCAAGTCCTGAATTTAAAGAGGCGCTAATTAAAAATAATATCAAATTAGTTACTTGGAAACAAATAAAAAATCTATTATATCCTCCAAATTAGAGAACACGTTAACTGTATAATTTTTCTATTAGTTAATCTAATGTTTTTATTAATCAATTTAAAAGTTTTTGATGTTTGATAAAGCCTGTTATATTGCATAGATCCTGAAATAATTAATACTTTCCCAATAAAAAAATGTTTATTTATAATTTTAAGAGGTAAAAACTAAAAATTAGTTTTTATTTTAAACTAAAAATTAAGCATGCCTAAAATTGAAAAAACAAACATATCCTTAAATGATATTTATTTTCTTTTAAAGAATCCGGATGAAATTAAATTAAATGATTCAACCAAAAAAAAGATTTCTCAAAGCTATGATCGTGTTCAAAAAATGGCGGAAAACCCAAAAGCGGTATATGGAATTAATACAGGTTTTGGCCCTTTATGTACAACAAAAATTTCTTCTGAAGAAACCAAATCTTTACAACGAAATTTATTATTAAGTCACTCTGTTGGGGTTGGAAACCCAATAAATCCTGAACTCTCAAAACTAATGATGCTCTGTAAAATTCAATCTTTATCTCAAGGATATTCTGGTATTCGTATAGAAGTGTTAGATCGTCTTATTTATTTTATTCAAAATGATCTGACCCCTATTGTTCCTGAGAAAGGTTCCGTAGGGGCTTCTGGAGATCTAGCTCCACTTGCTCATTTATTTCTTCCATTAATTGGGGAGGGGTTTTTCTGGGATGGCAATGAAAAAATTAAAGCCATGACGGTTTTAAAACAACACAAATTAAAACCCTTTACTCTACATGCGAAAGAAGGGCTTGCACTAATTAATGGGACACAGTTTATTTTAGCCCATGCTATTAAGGCAGTGTCAAAACTAGATTATCTAATGAATTTAGCAGATTTATCTGCTGCAATGTCATTGGAAGGATTTCAAGGAAGTCTTGCGCCTTTTAGAAAAGAACTACATGAATTAAGACCCTATAGTGGAAATAAAAAAGTAGCTAGTCGTATTACAAATTTGTTGAAAAACTCGCAGAACTCTGATTCTCATAAAGATTGTGATCGTGTTCAAGACCCTTACTCTATAAGATGTACTCCTCAAGTTCACGGTGCATCAAGAAATGCATTAAGTCACCTACATGAATTGGTAAATATTGAGATTAACTCCGTTACAGATAATCCCATAATTCTCGACGATAATGTTGCTATCTCTGGAGGTAATTTTCATGGACAACCTTTAGCAATGGCTCTTGATTATTTAACAATTGCAGCTTCTGAAATAGGAAATATTTCAGACAGAAGAAGTTATTTGCTTTTAGAGGGTTTGCACGGTTTACCCGCTATGCTTAGTGAAAATCCTGGACTTAACTCTGGATTCATGATAACACAATATACTACTGCAGCATTAGTTTCAGAAAACAAATCCTTATGCTTTCCTTCCTCTGCTGATAGCATTCCCACAGGAATGGGTCAAGAAGATCATGTCTCTATGGGAAGCATATCAGGACGCAAATGTCTTGAGGTAATAGCTAATCTCGAAAAAATTCTTGCTATTGAATTATTACACTCTGCACAGGCATTAGAGTTTAGACGTCCAAATAAATTTTCTTCTCCAATTGAAAAAACTCTTTCCTTCATTCGTAAAAATGTAAAAAAATTAAATCAGGATAGAGTTTTAAATACTGATATTGATTTAATGATTGACTTGATAGAAAAGCAAGTTTTTAATGTATATCCTGAATTATGACTTTTAAAGAACAAATTCTCCAAGGAATTCCTCGAAAACTTCCAGGTTCTAAATCATATGATTCTAGCTTAAATCCAGCCCCTAAGAGAAAACAAATCTTGAGTGTGGAAGAAAAAAAATTAGCTATTAGAAATGCTTTAAGATATTTTCCCAAAGAATGGCATAATGAACTTGCTATTGATTTTGCAAAAGAATTAGAGGAATATGGTCGAATATATATGCTTCGTTTTAAACCAAATTATTCTATTCATGCGCGTCCTATAGATAAATATCCTGCAAAAATTGATGAGGCAGCATCAATTATGTTGATGATTCAGAATAACTTGGATATAAATATAGCTCAACATCCACAAGAGCTAATCACTTATGGAGGTAATGGAGCAGTCTTTCAAAATTGGGCTCAATATTTATTGACTATGAAATATTTAGCTACAATGAATAAAAATCAAACATTACATCTTTATTCTGGACACCCAATGGGATTATTTCCCTCTTCAAAAAGATCTCCAAGACTAGTAATCACTAACGGAATGATGGTCCCCAATTACTCAAAACCTGACGATTGGGAACGATATAATGCATTAGGTGTAACTCAATTTGGTCAAATGACTGCTGGTTCATTTATGTATATTGGACCGCAAGGTATAGTTCATGGAACAACTATTACTTTAATGAATGCTTTCAGGAGGGTTTTAAAAGAAAAAGAGTCTGTAAAAGGTAAAATATTTCTTACCTCAGGACTAGGTGGAATGAGTGGGGCACAACCAAAAGCGGGTAATATTGTTGGTTGTCTATCAATCACTGCAGAAGTTAACTACTCAGCAGCAAAAAAAAGACATGATCAAGGTTGGGTAGATGTTCTTATAACTGACATTAATGAATTAGTCATGTTTGTTAGAGATGCCCAATTGAATAATAAAACAATATCTATTGCTTACGTTGGAAATATTGTAGATGTTTGGGAAGTTTTTATAAAAGAAGATATTAAAATAACTATTGGTTCTGATCAAACCTCACTTCACAACCCGTGGTCAGGAGGATATTATCCCGTTGGCATTAGTTATGAAAAAGCAAATATGCTGTTGCGAGATGATCCTTTGTTATTCAAGAAAAAAGTTCAAGAATCTCTCAGAAGACATTCAAAAGCTATAAAATTACATGCTCAAAAGGGAACTTATTTTTTTGACTATGGTAATGCGTTTTTGCTAGAGGCTTCTCGTGCTGGAGGAGATGTTTTGAATGGTAATAAAACAGATTTTTGTTATCCATCTTATGTTCAAGATGTTTTAGGCCCTTTATGTTTTGATTATGGTTTTGGTCCCTTTAGATGGGTTTGTGCTTCGGGAAATTCTAAAGATCTAAAAATCACTGATGAAATTGCTAGAAGTGTACTTTCCGCTATAAGAAAAAAAGCACCAAAAGAAATACAAAGTCAATTAGATGATAATATAAAATGGATTGAAGATGCTCAAAAAAATAAATTAGTTGTAGGGTCTCAAGCCAGAATCTTATATGCAGACTCCCAGGGTCGAATTGAAATTGCAAGAGCTTTTAATTCGGCTATCTCAGAGGGTAAAATAGGCCCAATAATTCTCGGCAGAGATCATCATGATGTAAGTGGGACAGATTCACCTTATAGAGAAACATCAAATATTTATGATGGAAGTAAATTTACAGCAGATATGGCTATACATAATGTAATTGGAGATAGTTTTAGAGGGGCAACTTGGGTTTCAATTCACAATGGTGGAGGCGTTGGTTGGGGTGAGGTAATAAATGGTGGGTTTGGAATGCTTCTTGACGGTTCTAAAAAATCTGAAAAAAAACTAAAAAAAATGTTATTTTTTGATGTTAATAATGGAATTGCTAGAAGAAGTTGGGCTAGAAACAAGCCTGCTATCTTTGCAATAAAAAATGAAATGAACAGGTCTAAAAACTTAAATGTGATAATTCCTGAAAATGTAGATGACAAATTATTAGATTCTTTGTTCAAATGAAAATTCTTTTTAAAAATATTAAAGGACTTCTTCAAACCCTTAGAGAGGGTAAAGATTACTTAAAAGGTTTTGAGATGAAAAATTTATCTCAAATTAATGACGCTTATTTATTAATTAACAATGGTATTATATCAGACTTTGGAGAAATGAAATCATGTCCTGAAATAGAAACAAATAAAATTATTGATGCTGAGGGGAAATTCATTCTTCCTGCCTGGTGCGATTCTCATACTCATATTGTTTATTCAGGATCACGAGAAGAAGAATTTGTTGATAGAATTGCAGGGATCAATTATGAAGAAATTGCAAAAAATGGAGGTGGTATTTTAAATTCTGCGAAAAAACTAAAAAAAACTCCTTTTGACCAATTATATAATGAGAGTGCTAAACGCCTTGAGGAAGTAATAAGATTAGGAACAGGTGCAATAGAAATAAAATCGGGTTATGGTCTTGAGCTTTCATCAGAAATAAAAATGCTTGAAGTTATTGATAAATTAAAAAAGAATTATGATGCTTCAATACAATCAACTTTTTTAGCAGCACATGCAATTCCTGAAGAATATAAAAACAAAAAAGAAGAATATATAACTCAAATTATTAATGAATGGATTCCCTTAGTCTCAGAAAAAAAACTTGCAAAATATATTGATGTTTTTTGTGAAAAAGAATATTTCGGTATTGAAGAAACTAGATTAATTATAGAGGCTGGAAAAAAGCATGGACTAATTCCAAAAATTCATGTTAATCAGTTTAATTCTATTGGGGGGGTTCCTCTTTGTACTAAACTTGGTTCTCTTACAATTGATCATCTTGAAGTTTTAAATGAAAAGGATTTGAATGCTCTTAAAAACAGTGACACCATGGCTGTAGCATTACCTAACTGTTCTTTTTTCTTAAAAATTCCATATACTCCAGCTAGAAAAATTATTGACAATAATATTCCCTTAGTTTTGGCTTCTGATTACAATCCAGGTTCAGCTCCATCTGGAAATATGAATTTTGTAATTTCTCTAGCTTGTACTAAAATGGAAATGTCACCAGAAGAAGCAATAAATGCTGCTAGTATAAACGGAGCTCATGCGATGGGCTTATCCAAAGAACTTGGAAGTATTACAAAAGGCAAAAAAGCTAACTTAATTATAACAAAATCTTTACCATCATATTCAATGATCCCTTATGCGTTTGGTTCAAACTTAATTGAGGATGTTTACATTAAAGGAAAGTCTATCAACAATTTGTGAATAATATAAATCAATATTATCGTTCTCCTGATAAATCTCACTGGAAGGGACCCTTATCAAATTTAGATTCACCAAATCAATATTGGCATGAATGTATTCATCTTTATCTTGATGGTCCAATAAATTTCAATTCGAAAAGCTTAAATAGTGATATAGGTCTTTTAGGTTATGCTTCTGATGAGGGTGTAAAAAGAAATAACGGAAGGCAAGGAGCTATAAATGGTCCAAAAGCAGTTAGAGAACAATTGGGCAAATTATCAGCACGTTTTTCTGAAAAAAAAGTTACTGATTATGGTGATGTAATTTGTTCTGAAAACAATATGGAAGTTACACAAAAAGTTTTTTCAGATATAGTAAAAGAAATTATTGAATCCGGACAGTTAAGTATAGGAATTGGTGGTGGTCACGATCTTGCATATGGACACTTTTGTGGTATTCAAAAAGCCTTACATAAAGAAAAAATGTCTAAAATTGGAATTTTAAATTTTGATGCACATTTTGATCTAAGAACTCCCACAAAAAATGCAAATTCAGGTACTCCTTTTTATCAAATATTAGACGAGTTTGGAAGTTTAGTAAAATATTTAGTATTAGGAATACAAAAGTCCTCAAATTCAGATGTGTTATATAAAAATGCATCAGATTTTGGAGTTAATTATATCCCAATTGAAGACTGTACTTTAAATAATATTATAACTGTTTTTAAAATTATTGATGATTATTTCAAAGATTGTGATTATTTATATGTTAGTGTAGATCTTGATGGTTTTGCATCTTCAATTGCTCCAGGAGTTAGTGCACCTGGTCCTTTTGGTTTTTCAATTCATTTTTTTAGGCTTGTTTTTGAACACGTATTAAAAACAAAAAATGTAATTGCTATTGATATAGTGGAGCTTAATCCTAATTATGACATTAACTCAACTACCGCTAAGCTTGCAGCACAAATAATAGATATTGCTGTCACGAAATAATTATTCCTGTTTTATATATCTATTTCATTTTTATTCTAAAATTAACGGACAAAAAATAACTCAAATATTTGACAGTTGATTTAACTAAGAATTTACTTTATTAAAAAAGTATTTCTATGAATGCAAAAGTTGGTGGTATTAAAACTTATAGAATCTCTATAATCAAACTCAAAAATATTTCAAAAATGGTGAAAAATGATTAAAAACAGTGAAAAATGATCAAAAAACAGTCAAAAACAGTCAAAAACAGTCAAAAATGAAAAATTCGTATATAGATATTTTCTTGAATTTTGTGTTATTATTCTAGGAATTTAAATCTCGTTTTATGTTGAAAAGTAAAATGCATTAGGTTATTTTGATTTCTTAACAGATAGTTCAATTTTTTAAAATTAAATTCAATTATAATTAAATGCTATTTCTATCTTTAAAAAGAATAAAAATTATTTAAAATGAAAAAACTAACTTTTTATCTATTTATTATAATTGCTAATTTTTCTTTTAGTCAAACAATTGAACGCTTAAATAGCCCAGAACATCTGAAAAACAATTATCCCTTTTCTGAAGCTACAGTAGTTAATGGTGTTATATATCTTTCTGGAGAAATTGGAACTTTGCCGAATGGAAAATTAATTGAGGGAGGAATTACTGCAGAAACTAAACAAACATTAATGAATATAAAAAATACGCTAAATAAAATGGGAGCATCAATGGATGATGTTTTTAAGTGTACTTGCATGTTATCTGATATATCTGAATGGGGAGAAATGAGCGCCGAATATGTAAAACACTTTAAAAAAAATAAACTGCCAGCACGAAGTGCTTTTGCTGGTAGCGGTTTAGCTTTAAATGCAAAATTAGAAATAGAGTGCATGGCTCTAAAAAACTAAAATTATGAAGTTTAATTATTCACTTATTTTTTTAATAATCACTCTAGGCTGTACAAAAATGTCTTCAAATAAAACAGGTTTTAAATTTAAGGCTAATCATTTAGCTATAATGGTAAATGATCTTGAAAAAACTGGAGACTTCTATTCTGAAGTACTACAAATAGAAGAAATTGATATTACAGCAACGGGTCTTACTCATAGATGGTTTAAGCTAGAAAATGGTTTAGAAATTCATCTTGTTAGTAGTCCAGAAATGCTTCCAAAAAAAACACGTAACAATCATTTAGCAATTCAAACAAATGATATAAATACTATGACAACATACTTAGAAGAAAAAAAGATTGAATACTCTGATTGGTTTGGAAATGAAAATAAAATACAAAAAAGATTTGATGGTGTCCTTCAAGTTTATATAACAGATCCTGAAGGAAATTGGGTTGAGATAAATCAAAAGCCAAATTAATAATCAAAATTAGCATGAAAGATTTAAAGGTTTTAATTATAGTTACAAATAGTTTCATCCTGTTTTTTTTTGTTTTTTTTTGTTAAAGTGGGAACCAACTATAATTGGTGTCTTTAGAGAGCTACTTATTATTCCTGCTTTCTTACTTCAATTTATTCTAGCTTTATATATAGTATTTGGTTTGATAACTAAAAAAAACAAATTAAGCATTTATACGATATCTCATTTAATCTTTACCTTGTTAACAATATTATCCTTTCAGCTATAAAATATTATGATAAAAATTGTTGCTTTTGGAGCTAGTTCTTCGAAAAAATCAATTAATAAAAAATTGGCGCATTTTACTGCTAAACAAATTAAAAATGCGAAAGTCAACCTACTAGATCTTAATGATTATGAAATGCCTATTTATAGTATTGATAACGAACAAAAATATGGAATACCTAAAACCGCATTTAAATTCAAAGAAGAGTTGAAATTAGCTGATGGAATTATAATTTCATTTGCAGAACATAATGGAGCATATACAGCTGCCTTCAAAAATATATTTGATTGGATTTCAAGAATTGAGAAAATAGTTTGGTACAATAAGCCAATGTTATTATTAGCAACTTCGGATGGATCAAGTGGTGCCGCTTCAGTTTTAAAAATTGCATATGATAGGATTTCGAGAGGAAACCTTAATTACATTCCAAAGTTTTCTTTACCAAATTTTAGTCAAAATTTCGATTCTAAGCTAGGTATAATTAATTTAGATTTGAAAAAAGAATTTGATAACTCTCTTGCTTTATTTAAAAAAAATCTCTGAAAGTGAAAATTGAAATTTATCCAACAAGTATTCAAGCAAAAGGAAACTTCAATAACGGAGAAATTCTGGAAAATAAGCCCATTGGTTTTCCTAGTGATGGAGGAAAATTAAAACCGTATTCAAATCTTTTCTATTGGGCTCATGCGTGGACTGAATCCAAAAAAAGCATTATTGGGCTTCATCCACATAAAGGGTTTGAAATTTGCAGTTTTGTCCTAAAAGGAAAGATAAATCATTATGACACTAAACAAGAAAAATGGATAAGTTTAGATGAGGGTGATGTCCAAATAATTAGAGCTGGTAATGGAATTTCACATGCAGAAGAATTGATGGAAAACTCTGAGATTTTTCAAATATGGTTCGACCCAGACTTATCTAAAACACTTAATAATGAGGCTACTTATGATGATTATAAAAATGATGAGTTTGAATTAATAGAATCAGAAAATAGAATTATAAAAATTATTAAAAACTCTAATTCAAAAATGCAGATGGAGTCTTCAGAAATTATAATTAAAGAATATGATTTTAAAAAAGA
>Ga0114993_10002772_pt1 | contig 18786 bp, 15 predicted proteins | sample ArcticOcean_MG_C_FD_87042 | JGI IMG/M metagenome (GOLD analysis project Ga0114993, IMG submission 87042) | Marine microbial communities from western Arctic Ocean - ArcticOcean_MG_CB2_150 | ecosystem: Environmental > Aquatic > Marine > Oceanic | place: Arctic Ocean: Canada Basin | collected...
CAGGGAACACAGGGAACACAGGGAACACAGGGAACACAGGGAACACAGGGAACACGGGGCACACGACTCAGCACACGACTCACTTGCGAATCGGCGAGTCATTCGTGATCTGGTTTGGCAGAATCTGTGCTTCGCAGGTCGGGCGAGATTTCAGATTCTTCATCGCCGTCAAAGGTCCAAAGAAGAAACTGGCGCATCGGGCGGAAAATAGCGCCCAGCATCGCAAACCGATGGCCAGAATCGAATCCGGCATCGATCCGCGGCACCAGTCCCACTGATTCACCGTGGCCAGATGTTGCCCGGACCATGGGAGCCAGTAGCTGCCCTTCCTGGTCTACCGCTGTGCTTCCCTGGATCCGTACCAGAACCGCCTCGTTCGCGGCGGTTCGAGCCAGCATCCGATCACCAGAAACGACCTCCGAATCGAACTCCTTCATGAGGAAAGTTTCGACATTTCAATCTTCTGGCTCTCGCACAACCTCTCGACGGTCTTTTGCAGACTACTGAGTTTGGTCGAACGACAGTTGATATCAATCTTCACTGGACTCAGATCACTGGAGTCGGCAGAGAGCCCCAGTTCACCGTAGAGACTCCTCGATCGATCGTACGACCGCTTGGCGATGGCGTTGATGATCTCGACCAGATACTTCATATCGCGGGAGTGAGGAAGGATCGTCAACGACTTGGCCGCTTCCTTCATCTCAATTTGCAATTTCCGGATGGGATCTCGCACATCCTTGGTGCAGAAACTTTGCCAACTCTTGGGATCAAATTTCCCACCCTGCTGGAACCGAGTGGAATCGAGGGAAGCATTGCGAGCGTCCTCGAAGGTGCGCTGATACTTCAATCCGGCCTTGATATTCTTCAAGAAAAATTCTTGAGCCTCCAGTCGAGCCTTGTCGATCTGCAGGGCGGAACCCAGATCGAACTTGTTTTTCCAGTAGGACTGTTTCCAGGGAGCCGTTTCCAACGGATACATCTTGGGTTTCTCCTCCATCGCCAGTTGCACCTCTCTCGGCTGGCTTTGAGGTCGAATCTCAGAACGTAGTTGGAGATTCGAGATGCAACCCTTCAACCCCTTCAACTCGATCACCTGATCGATCCGGCGCGTCCCATCGAGTTCCACATTGAAGGAATAGACGATGGTGGTACGCCAACGGATCTCGAAACCGATGACCGTCTTCGCTGGAAGAGTCGGAGCTTTCCCCACCACTCTCATCTGCCAAACATCTTTCTTCATCGAGGTCTGAACAGTGATCAATTCGATGAAGGTTGGAGCAGGTTTGGGTGGGCCAGAGTCGTCCTGTGCGAGCAGCACTTCCCCCTGAAACAACGCCAGAAGCAATACCAAAAACACCCGCGGAATCATGATGGTTTTCATCCTTGATCCTCCTCCTCGGCGGGACCTAGCCCGATCATCTTGTTGATTTTCATCACCAGATCATTGAGATCTGAACTTCTTGGGATTCGGCGGCCAGAGCGAACCTTGATTTCTAATTTCTCAGGCTTGGTATCACTGCTGGAAGCCGCCAAACCCTGTGCGATGTACAGTTTCTTCGATTCGACAGTGGTGCGCTTACCCACCGCCACCGAAAGTTCAAGCAGATACGATAGTGCCAGGCGATGCGCCACGAAGCGTGGCTCTTGAAATCCCTTGCGGATCTCCTCCTGCAACTCCACTAGCCGCCCGATCACCTTCTTGTCCATGAAGTCTCGCCACTTATTCTCATCAAACTCACCCTTGGAATTGACGTAATCGGTAGCGGCTTCTACACCCTTGACTCCATTGCGAACCTCTCCGTCGAGGGTGGCCATCTCGGTGTAACGAACGGTGAACCACTCACGGGTCTGTCGCAGTGCTAGTTCGATCTCTTCTGCTGTGCCAATCACGAACTGGTGATCAAAATGAAACTCAGTCCAGGGAGCAGAAATGACCGGAAACAGTTCCGTTTCCTTGTCGAGTGCCTTCTTGGCCTTGCCGCTTTGCTTCTTGGGATCGATCACTGTACGGAACATGTACTTGTCAGCGGTGGGTTCGAGCGCCTTCAATTTCAGTTCTTCACGAATCCGCCTGTTCGCAGGAACGGTGATGGTGAAGGTCTGAATCAACTGACTGCGCCAGGTCAGCAACAAATCAATCTTGGTTCCCACCGGGATCTTGGGCGTCTTCGCCTGAATCACGAGGGTGTATACCTTGCTCTTATCCGACTTGATCGATTCGATCTTGATGAATTCAAAGAGCCGAAGATCGGTTCCTCCGGGTCCACGTCCCTCACCTTGAGCGTGGGCAAGAGAAGGTAGCAGGGCCAGTGAAAGCACCAGTAGCGCTCCGAGAGAGAGCCCTCGAAGGACCCACTTGTATGGCCTACCTCGAACAGTATTGTTCATGTCGAACTCCCGATCCTATTCCAGAGCATCAGTCGCTCACCTCGGTGAGCAAGTATTCCGCCGACGGGAGATACACTGAAAGGGTCACATCATCCAGTGCAGGAGTGACGAGAGCCTTTCCTGCATAGGGTCCCTGGCCAGTTCCCGCTCGCATCCGCAATTCGTAACCGAGGAACCCGATATTGAAGCGATTGATGAAGTCCGGGCTTCCAGTCGGGTAGAGCCAGCGACCCGCAATTTGCAGGTTGTTGCGCCCTCCCTCTCCCCGGATACCACCTCCGGGATCCCCCAGTGGTCGTGAGCTCTGTTGCCCATCCACGTTGAGAACACTCATCGTCTCGTCGCTCCACTGGACACTTTGTTGGGCGTACATCTTCGGTGGGTACAGCGTCCAGGTCATATTTCTTAGACGCATCCGCTGGATTCCATCGGGAAACGGCACCATGAATGCGTTGGTGTAGATTCCCTCCTGGTCAGAGTAGTAGCCCTTCTTGCGGCTGTCGTCCTGGGTGTATTGCCCGAGGTAGACCCTGAACTCATCGATGGTGGCATTGGCCAGAACGCGCTTGATCGAAGGGGAACGAAGTGTGCCCTGGCGGTCGAAGTTGGTACCAAACTTGAACAGGCCCTCGGTGGAGACTGCCTGGTCACGGTAAAACCCCCCCACCTGGATCTGATCCTTCGGCTCTTCTTCATTGAGAGCACAGAACATTCCTTCACCGATGTTGTGATTGACCGCATCCACCGTGGAGTGGTCCACCCAGACACGAATTCCGTTGGTCGGAGAGTTATCATCGTACGAGATTGCGAGATGATGCCACTCGTGCGCTCTCCAGTTCTCAATATCCACCACCACGTCACTGCGAGCCCAGTACTTTTGCGAATCGGTCTCCGCTTCATTCCCCGATTCGATTTCATCTTGATTCCCGATGAGCGGAATCGCCTGGGTAGTGAATCCCTTGGCAAATGCCTGGTGGTAGTAGAGGCGAGAAACTCTCAGCTGACCCTCCGTGTTCTTCCAGATCCAGAACTGGGATCCTTCCGAATCGGTCGGCTTCTGCCCCACATCGGTCTGCACCTGAGTGGCACCGATCAAACCGGAAAAGGTCGGATCATCGCCGTTGAACTCCAACTTGACCCAGAACGAGACGGCCCCGTTGTAGTAGGGCATGTTTCCGATGTCGTTGTTGTAGTTCCTATTGGCGGCTCCCTGATCGGAAGGATTCTGACGGTACCGCTGAGCTGGCAGGCGAAGGAAACGGCCTCCCAATGCCGAGGTGCGGAAAATGCTGCTATTGATACCGTCAGGCATCAAATCAGAATTTTGAGAGGCTTCATCGACAAACGGTTCTCCGATGTTCTCGTCTTCGATGGCACTGTCAGCGGCTCCCCAGACTTCTCTGGAATAGCGTTGCTTGTAAATCGATCCCTTTTGACTGTAGCTCGCATCGAGAACCTTCCCCAACTCCTTCAACTTGGCCTGAGGGTTGGAAGCGGTACGCAGAAGGTTGCCCAATTTTCGAAGAGAAGCCTCATCCCGAAAACGAAAGGTGTGGGCGAGTCGAAGAGTGGCATCACCCGACCACCGAGCCAAGCGAGCCGAAGGTGCTGAAACCTGCATCTGGGCGTCGATGGCACCCGACAATTCGATCCGACCATCCTGGTGCGAACCGGTAAAGTGATCTGGATGCAGAGCGTCCATCGGGTCGGGCCAACTGGTGACATACTCTCGTGCGCCCCCTCGACTGGCACTGGACTTTCCGATCGCTCGAAACGGACTTTCGAACTGATTTTGAGTGGTGTGATGGTAGACATCGAAGAGTTTCACGATGCTACGACGTTGCGCCTCCGAGAAGACATCATCACTCGAATTTCCGCCGCCGGTGATCTCCGCAATACTGGAGATCTCGAAGATTCCCTTGCTGTCAAAACAGAACTCGGTGGTATGCCCCATACGAACGTCGCTCTTGTCGTTTCCTGGAGCAAACTTGACCAGGTTCGACTTGTCGATCGCTCGGAAGGCTGGAGCGTTTGGATTAACCTTGTTGATGCGTGTATTAGGATTGGCATTGGCAATGACGATCGATCGCATCATGTCGTAGTACCAAGCGTTGACGGCATCGGTCGGCAATGAGACACCATTACGTGTACCACGCTCCACCTGTGAGACCCCCGCAACCCACATTCTCGACGAGCCACCGGTACCACCACTGATCTTCTGGATCTGATTATCCGTGGTGGTGGACTGTGGATTGAGTACCCAGACCGAATCTGCGGATGGGAATATATCGGAGGGAAGGCGATGGATGAAGTCTTCGAATCCTATGTCACCACTCCCGAGGGGAGCCACCCAACTCTTGAAAGCCCTGATCTTGCGCTGGGAGATGATGGAAAGTGCGATTTTGCGAGCCACATCTACTGTCAGTGGCTGAGAGTAGACCCAGACTGGCGTCTGTTGCAGCGTGAGTTCTTCCTTGACCGGGGCCAGGGTTCCTCCGCCAAAATCGATCGCCCCCTGATTACCGCTCTCCAGCGACTGGGAGTTGATACTCATGTAAGGAAACGCACGACGCCCTCCCACGCCCATCAAAGTGGCGATCAGGACCGGTTCCGATGCGGTATTGATGTTGATGGGGGCTCGTGGCTCCCCCACGACCTGGGCAGCCCCGGTCACCTGCTGATTGCGTGGATCCCGCGGCAAGCTGCGATTCACTCCGGTGGTTCCGGCAGTGCCACCATTGTTCGACTGCCCCCCCACTCGATTGATCACTTCACGACCGGCTCCAGACCTCTGGGTATATGGATTGACCCAGGCATGAGCGGTCACGAAGTCCGCCAGCAGCAACATGTTCTCGCGACCGATCAGAGCGGACAGCTCCGACTTGGTGGAGAACTTGCCACCGGGTAGTCGATTGCGAAAGATAATTAACTCTTCGCCGTTGAGTTGCTTTCCCGACTCCTTGGGGCCACTCCACAGCGGATTCACTCCGTAACGGACATCCGACTTGAGAGCCATCCCCAGGTTGGTCAACATCTGCGCCAGCGTATCCTGCTCACCATTGAGATATATCTGAGAGGAAGTGTCGATCAGTTTGATTCGAAAACGATCCTTGCCGTCCTTACTTCCGGAAACTCCTGGGTATGAGCCACGAGTCAGTTGATCTCCGAGGGATGTTTCATCCGGCTCCGCTTCACGCAGGTCCAGTACTCCACCGATTCGTGAACGACCATCCCCTCCGGTGATTCCGTAAATCCAGGGAGAGCGAGAGCGATCGTTCCGCACGTGCCCCTCCCAGAAGGGTCGGCTTCGAAGCATCGAGATCACCTCGGACTCCGCCGAGGATGAGAGCAGGTACGCCTTGTTTTGATCGCGGAAATTTTCCGTCGCCTTCAACTCCAGGCGCATCAGGGCGACAAAGGTCACCGCGATGATGGAGAGCAGAGTCAGGACCGCCAGCGCAATCAGCAACATCGTGCCACGTTCACGGCCATTGGCCTGAACAGGAATCGAAATCACATTTGTTGAAGACTCTGAATTCACCGATACTGAATTCACAGAATCTAAATTCGCAGAATCCAGCGCCTGTCGTACATTCGATGTCTTCAGAGCGATGCTCTTGGTTGGAAACATCGTTTCCCTTTCCCTACTCCTCGTTCCACTCCATGTCATGCGTCAAGACGACGCATCCGAAACTCTCCAGTGCACTCGTTCCGCACCACCGCCTCTAGGCTTCGACCGGATCAGCGGTATCGACCGGATCGGCAGTATCTGCGGTATCGGCGGTATCGGCGGTGTCGATGGTAGCAAACGGAGTTGTCGCCGCCGCCGGGCCATCCCCGAAAAATCGTTGACGAAGTTCGGTGTCGAGGCGGTTTGCGAGTTCCGGATGATCACGCAGGAACTGGACTGCTCGCTCTCGACCCTGACCGATCCGCTCCTTGCCTATCGAGTACCAGGTTCCCGCTCGACTCACCAGACCTTCTTCCACCCCGAGATCGACCAGTTCTCCGTGGTACGAGATCCCCACGTTGAACACGATATCAAATTCGGCCCTGCGGAAGGGCGGGGCCATCTTGTTCTTGACGACCTTGACTACGGTTCTGTTCCCACTGATATCGCCATCGGTCTTGATGGAGCCAATCCTGCGGATATCGAGACGAACCGACGAGTAGAACTTCAACGCCCTGCCACCGGAGGTGGTCTCAGGGCTGCCAAACATGACACCGATCTTTTCACGAATCTGGTTGATGAAGACCACCGTGGTTTTGGAACGGTGGATGACTCCGGTCAACTTGCGCAACGCCTGACTCATCAAGCGCGCCTGCAAACCGACATGAACATCTCCCATCGATCCTTCCAACTCGGCACGTGGAACCAGCGCGGCTACTGAATCGATGACTACGATATCCACCGCGCTCGAGGCCACCAGCATCTCGGCGATCTCGAGAGCCTGCTCGCCGCTATCGGGCTGTGAAACCAGCAAGTTATCGAGATCGACTCCGAGTTTCTCTGCATAGGTGGGATCGAGCGCATGCTCGGCATCGATGAACGCCGCCACACCACCATTTTTCTGAGCATTGGCGATGGCGTGCAGGGTCAGCGTGGTTTTCCCGGAGGACTCCGGCCCGTACACCTCGACCACACGGGAACGGGGCAACCCACCGATTCCCAGCGCCTTGTCGAGGGACAGTGATCCGGTCGGGATCACGTCGACTCTTCTCGACTCCTGATCCCCGAGCATCATGATCGCTCCCTGACCACATTTCTTGTGAATCTGCTGTAGGGCAAAATCGAGCGCTTGCTTGCGCTGCGCATCGAGGCCCTTCAGCGAATCGGTCAGAGAAGACTCCGCTACTGCTGCGGACTTCTTGGTTGCGGAAGCGCGTGCTTTTCTCGGTTTGTCTACCATCTCGTTCCTCCATCCTCGCCCTGGTTCCGGCGATCACCGGTGGGCGTCATTCCCCCTGGAATTTTTATCGCCAGTGGTACGTTTCATATCCATCAGTTCCGTTTACCGATTCAAGAGGCCCCTGCCTCTTCAGCGGGATTACCTGTTCGATTTTGTTCCGTTCGAGTTTCTTCCGTTCGATTTTGTTCCGTTCGATTTTGTTCCGTTCGAGTTTCTCTGGTTCGAAGTTGATCGCGTGCGGAGTCCATCACTCGTGGTCTCCCAAGGATTCTCTGGCTACCGTACTCTTGTTCGACCGAAGTTCCGTCTCGCCCCCGCTGGAGCATTCTCTGTCGCGCCTGATCCACTGCCGAACCGGAGTTCCAGGGGATTTGCTGGAGCAGGTAAAGTTGCTGGTCGGACAATTGACCAGAACGAGCTCGAAGCCATTGCACCTGAGCCCTGGCATGTTGCGCTGGAGAAATATGAGCGGCTCTGGAGGATCCCGAGGTGACTCCAGACGATGCCCTCGAAGATGCGAAAGAGGACACCGATCGATCGGACGATGCGGAACAGCCGACCACCCCATGAGCAAGGATGGCGAACAGTAGCAGGGTGATGGCACCGGAGATGGTGCGCTTCCTCTCTCTTCTCACCGGCTTCACTCCCGCAGGAGTGCCGCTCGCTTTCGAAAAGGAGTACGGCCAGGCGGTCACTCGCATCAAAGAATGTATCCACTTCACCAGAAGAATCACCAAAGAGGGTTCCCTTGCAGGAATCCAACCACTCCACCCACACAGGTCTACCGTGACCAGGACTACCGGTACCCCGAGATATCGCCGGACAGGCGACACAACGGTTCGCGGGATCGATTCCTTCGGGAAACCTCCACCACCGGTGGGGTATCTCCGAGAAGGCCGCCGAGGATTACGGGTGGATCCCGGGGACACCGGATCCGGCCCCATTCTGCACCGACGAAGGTGCGCTGTCAAAGCAGCGTATCGGGTGGTTTGGGCCAATAAAGGGGATCTCGGGCCCAAATACGGACACCGCTACGATCGGGTGTGGGGGGTGGCTTCCGTCAGTCCTCGATCGACCTCGAAGCCAGGAGGCCTAGAAGCGGCGCGGGAACAGGTTGGAACCGCCCCCATAGGAGTGCGCGATGCGCAGCACCGCGTCCATCACCTGCTCCTCGATCGCCTCGAGGGTCCGTAATCCAGTCTCGGTGTCGAGACCGATGGCATCATCGATCTGTTCCGACAGTTGTCCTGCCGTCTCGAACAATTGGATGATGAACTGGAGACTGGTCGGACGATCGATCTGATCGGGAATACAGTCGATCAAACGTTCCAGTTCCCCTGCGGTGATCTTTTCAGTGGCTTGATTGGCGACCAGGCTCGGCCGATGGATCGCCACCGTCAGGCCCCGTAGCGGCAAACCGGAGCGATTGAGGATGGAGTGAGGGGTACCGGCGGGAACCACCACGGCATTGCCGGGAGTCAGATCGACCTGTTTCTCTCTCAGTTGAACCAGCCCACGCCCCTCGAGGGAGATCACCATCTCCTCCTGCGTTGCGTGTTGCAGAAGTGGAGTGCTCTCACCATCTTGCAACGTCACTTCCCACAGTTCGAGCACGCGACTCGGTGAGGTAGCGGTCGGGTCATCCAGGCGTTTCCAGGGACGAATTTTCATGGCGTACTCCCTCCAGAGAATCTCTCCGTAGAAGCATCCGATGGAATCCTCCGGCGGGTCCACTGTGAATCGAACCGCAGGGAGTATGACTAAGGCCTATAAATACGACAGTCGCCTCAAGAAGGACGCAGGAGGACCTTTAGCACTCCAGGTTCGGCCCCTCGGCGGAGCCCCGCAAGTCCATCTTCCAGCGTGAACTCATCGTCGATCAGGTCGCGAGGATCGATGCTGCCATCGGAGAGTGCGGCCAGCGCTGGAGCGAAGGGACCGCAGCGAGAACCGACCAACTGGATCTCATCGACCACCAGCGCCGAGGCATCGCAGTGGAGTTGTCCCGCATAGGTACTCTTCATCACCAGCGTCCCCAGCGGTCGCAAAGCTCGCCGTGCAGTCTCAAATCCCGAAGCATTCCCGGTGCACTCGATCGCCACATCGAATCCACCCGCCTCGATCTTCGCCTCATCGGTGGTCGACTCGATCGGATACTTCTCCAGCAGAGACAATTTCCGCTCGTGGCGCCCCAGTACCATCGGCGTGAGATGCCTTCGAGCCAGAACCCTGGCGACCAATTGCCCCAGTCGCCCATCGCCCACCACCAGGCAACGATCGCCAGGACACAGATCGACCTGCTCGGGGATCCGCATCGCCGCTGCCAGCGGTTCGGTGAAGACTGCGCACTCATCCAATACCCCATCGGGAACGACCGAGAGGTTGCGTTGTGGCAACAGGAAGGATTCGGCAAAGCAACCGTCGCGCCCGACGATGCCGAGGACGGTGCGCTCCAGACAATGGTTCCCGCGGCCCGATTGGCACGAGTGGCACCGGCCACAGATCGCGTTGATCTCGCCCACGACCCTCTGTCCGAGCCACTCGGTGGGTCCCTCCTCGACGATGCCAACGAACTCATGACCCAGAACTCCAGTGAAGGGGTAGTACCCCGCCATCAACTCCAGATCGGTACGGCACACCCCCATCAGGGTCGGGCGTATGCGGACTTCATCGGCGGGCAATTCAGCCCGGGGAAGATCTCCGCGAAGGGTCGTTTGGCCATCCGCCAGCCAGATTCCATGCATCTGTGTTTCTCCATGCAGGCGGGATTTGAGCATCCTGCCACTTCATTTGAACTGTGTAGCCACGCCTCAGCGGGTCAGAAAATTGACCTGCGAAAACCACCGGCAAGGAACTCCCCAGGTTTTCGAATCAGCTCTCCGTGGGATCCTCATCCAGCAAGCCAGAAAGCATTTTCTTGAGTTCCGCGGTACGAATTGGCTTTTGCAGGAACCCAGCGATGGATCCGCTGAAGTCCTCCAGGTTGATCTCGTTGGGAAAGTAGCCAGACATCAGAAAAATAGGCTTGTCAAAACCCAACTTGAGCAGTTCCCCGACCAGTTGATCTCCTCTGAGGTTTGGCATCACGATATCGGAAAGAACCGCATCAATCTCATCGCCTCGCTTCTGGATGACTTCAACCGCCTTCTCTCCATCGATGGCAGAAAGGACTTGAAAGCCCAGTGAGTGGAGTATGAACTCGAGAGCATTCAACACCTCGGGTTGATCCTCCACCAGCAAGATGGTTTTTGGACCGGTTCTCAAGGCATCTCGAGTGACCTTCTGCATTTCCTGACGTGAGACCAAAGATTCAGTCTCACATGCGGGGAAGAGAATCGTGAAGGTGGTGCCAACCCCCTGCGTGCTTTCAACATTCACCAGTCCATCATGGTTCTTTACCAGGCCGTAAACCTGGGACAGTCCCAGGCCAGTACCTTTTCCGACCGGTTTGGTGGTAAAGAATGGATCAAAAATCCTATCGATCATTCCACGAGGGATCCCGATCCCATCATCTTCGACTCTGAGTCTGACCCAATCTCCTACGGCCAACTCACCCCACTGCGTATCTCCCTCATCCATCTTCAGAAGATCCGTACGGAAGGAGATCGTGCCACCATCGGGCAAGGCATCGACCGCGTTGAGAAGCAAATTAGCCAGCACTTGCTGGAGCTTGGTCGGATTGAACTCGACGTGAGCCGCTCCGTCATGGAATTGCTGCTTGACCTCTATCGAACTGGGCACAGCGCTATGGAGCATCTGGACCGTCTCGGGAATGAACTCCGAGAGATCGATTCGCTCACTCTCCGCTTCCACCTTCCTGCTGAAATCGAGGATCTGCCGGACCAACTGGGCTGCTCGCTCGCCCTGCTGCAGAATTCGATTGGAGTACTCGCGCACCGCATCCGGTAGTTCTTCAGACTTCAAGGTGAGTTCGCTGTACCCAAGGATCACGGTGAGAATGTTATTGAAATCGTGAGCGATTCCGGCAGCCAGTAGTCCAACCGTGGTCATCTGTTGATGTTCCTGGAGAGCCTTCTGCGATTTGCGAAGATCGGTGACATCTCGCATCACCACCACATACTCCTTCTCGTTATCCTGCTGGTTTGGAACCAGGCGAGATGTCAATTCGAAGATCTGTGGGATGTCATTCAAGGTGGTGGTCAGTTCGAAGGCTGCCAATCCGGTGTCGACGAGCACCTGCTCCCGCTTCAGATCGGGGAACTGCACCGATGCTCCAATCTCGACACTCGAATTACCCAGTTTCAACAGGTGGTCTCTTGCCGCCGGGTTGATGAACCGTATTCGTTGCTGATCATCGAGCAGGCAAACACCTTCCAGCAGCGAAGCTACCAGCCCATCGAGGCGTTGCTGGCTGGAACGGTACAGCAGTTCACTCTGCTCCAGTTCCTGGTAGGAACCCTGAACCCGACGAGACATGTCATTGAAACTACGGATGGTTCGAGCGATTTCGTCGGTGCCGGTGACCTCCACCTGGTGGCCCAGATCGCCATCCGCAACGGTACGAGTTGCGGTTTCGAGTCTTGCCAATTCACCCGTCAGATAATTCCCTAGAGCCAACGAAAAAAGCGCCACCAGGATCATCTCGACCAGAGCGATGAAGCCGAGCCGCTGTAGAGATTCCTTTTGAAGTCTGTCCAGTTCATCGGTGGAGATGCCCAATTCGATCACTCCGAGCACCTGATTGGACTCCGGCAGTTCTCTTCTCAAATCGTAGATGCCATCATCGACATCTTCTGGATTCAGGTCCACTTTCCTGGCCACGGATAAGATCTGTGGATCGCCCGCGGATGCGAGTTCGATGCCATCACGACCAAGGATGCGAGCGTACACAAATCCTTCATTGGTCACCACGGAGTTGACGAACTCGACGAGAGTGGCCAGATCGTGCTCAAGAATCGGAGTCTTGGCAGTGGTCGCCAGTAATTCAAGCGCTGTCTTTCCGCGCTTCTCCAGTTCTTTCAGGGTTGAATCCTCAAGGGTTTGACTACTGCTCCAGACGAGCAGCAAGAGCAAGAAGCCCTCGATAGCGGCAATCCCAAGAACGGTCTTGAGACGGAAAGACATATCACACTCTTTCAAGCACTGGTAAGGAACTCAATCAGTCACTCAATTCGCTCGGTGTCAGGTTCAGATCTCGTACATCTTTCCAATCCTCGTTCACTGCGGACTCGATACCGGCAAACTTGATGCTTTCCAGCAATTGAAGGCCAATCTCGGAGTTTTCGAGGCCAATCAAAGCCGCTGCGAGCCGATTTCGAGTCTCCTCGTCGACGGAAGGATGGACCGCGAAAGCATGTGGAGTGTACTTGGCTGTCCTGTGAATGATGTGGAGTTGGTCGGAAACAACCTTGTCCACATTCTTGAAAGTTCGAACGATCCCCCCACCTGCGATGTAGAGCCCCTGGGCGACACTGCGGTAGACCGAATCATGGGAAGACACGTACTTCCGCGAGAATTCGATCTTCTTATTTTCCAGGTCCTTGGCGGGCAGTTTTGTCGCTGCAAACGCATCTGGTGCGGGGAACGCCAGAGTCTGGCCGTGGAGAGCCTTCAACTGCTCATCGGTCTCCAGATCTTTTCGAGCGACCAGGATCCCCTGAATCTTCTTGCCCTTTTGTTTGCCCACCGCAACGTAGCCTGGATCCTCATGAAACTGGGTGTAATGAAACGGATTCATGTAAGCGATGTCATATTTCCCATCCCTGCAGTTCTTTTCGAACTCAGGGATATCGCGTGCAGTCTGAAATACCAGTTGAACGCCGACCTCTTGGCTCAGTTGCTCCATGATGGGAATCCACAATCGAGCAAGTTTGCTCGCCGATTGCTGCGGGACGATGCCAAAGGTCATGGATCTGACCTGCTTCTGGGGAGTCTCCACCGATTCAGTCACGGTAGATGCGGCTGGACCGGGCACCTCCGAAGAGCACCCGGATAGAAGCAGCGCTGCGAAGAGTAATCCTCCGTGCCGCCGAACAAAACTACTGGGACTGTTCATCATTACTCCCTTACCACTGAGGACCCAGTGATCAAGTTTATACCGCAACCGTGCGACTTCCTACCAAACGGGTCCAGGAAGTGGCTCCAAATCAGGGTTTGCCCGCCCTCCACCAGATCGTGGAGTTCGACCTCAAAGGACCGTTCCGATAGTGGTGACTAGAGCCTCCACAGGACCATATCCGGTCCTCCATGGGTTATAGGAAGGTGCCCAGTAGCGGATTCGGTCACGCCCTACACTGCTGACCAGATCTGCACCACCTCTGACTCGGGCAAAGGGCCCCAGGGCTGTGCTTATACTGCAGCACCCTGGTTCATCTCCATCGGCTACTCGAATAAAATCCAGCGACCACTGCCATCATGAAACCAGAGAGCGAGAGTCGAATTTTCGATCGAGCCCAGACCTGCTTACTGGCAATGCTATTCCTCGTCGCCACCACTGAAGCTCAGGAACCCAACCGCTTCAACGACACTCCACTGCACATCGCCGCCAGCACTCACAATTTAGCCCTGGTCCAGCAGCTGGTCGATGAGGGTGCGGTGATCGATGCGAGGAACAAGAACAGTTTGACGCCGCTGTGGTTTGCCGCTCAACGCTCTTCGAATCCGAAGATCGCAGAGTTCCTGCTCGACAGGGGTGCCCAGATCGATGCCAGAGGCCCGGATGGTGGGACCCCGCTGATGGCTGCCGCAGCACGATCCCATATTCCAGAGATGGTTCAATTACTGCTCGACAGGGGCGCCAGGATCGACAACAGAAGCGACGGGGGCGGGACCGCATTGATGTACTCCGTCGCACATTCCAGGACGATCGAGATCGTTCAGATGCTGCTCGATCACGGTGCCCAGATCGTCGACCGAAACAAGGGCGGCATGACCCCGTTGATGTTCGCGGTACAACATTCCTACATGCCAGAAATCGTTCAGCTGCTTCTCGACAAGGGCGCCGATGTCCAGACCAGCAGTAATATTGATATGACGCCGCTCCATTTTGCCTCGGCGCGATCCTCAGAACCCGAGATCGTTCAGATGCTCCTCGACAGGGGTGCCCGGGTCGAGGTCAAGAACAACAAGGGGATGACTCCGCTGATGTACACCGCTCGTTACTCCTCCAGCGCCGAGATCGCAACTCTTCTCATCGACAAGGGCGCTGATCTGGAAGCCAGGATTGACGACGGCTCGGGCAGGACACCGCTGATGTTGGCCGCAGCACACTCCTCCAGCGCCGAGATCGTGAAGCGGTTCATCGACGGCGGCGCTGAACTGGAAGCCAGGAGCAACGCCGGCGCGACCCCGTTGATGATCGCCGCCCGTCACTCCACCAGCCCCGAGATCGTAAAAGTTCTCCTGGATGAGGGCGCTGAACTGGAAGCCAGGGGCAACAACGCCAACAACAACGACGACAAGATCCCGCAGATGCTCGCCAGAGACCCATCCTCCAGTGCCGACTCGACCCCGCTGATGCAAGCCGCAGCCTACTCCTCGACCCCCGAGATCGTCAAGTTGCTCATCGACTACGGCGCTGAACTGGAAGCCAGAAACAAGTTCGACATGACGCCGCTGATCGTCGCCGCAGCGCACTCCACCAGCGCCGAGATCGTGAAGTTACTCATCGACAGCGGCGCTGAACTGGATGCCAGTGATCCGCTCGGCATGACGCCGCTGCTTTTCGCCACCGGCAACTCCTCGCCCCCCGAGATCGTGAAGCTGCTCATCGACAGCGGCGCTGGGCTGGATGTCGCCGATCCACTCGGCATGACCCCGCTGATGTACACCGCTCAGTTCTCCTCCAGCCCCGAGATCGTTCAGGCACTCCTCGACAAGGGCGCCGATCCCCTCGCCCGCAACAAGGACGGCAAGATGGCGATCGACTACGCCAAGAAAAACAAGATGCTGGTGGGAACAAAGGCTTATCAACGGCTTCTCGACAAGTCGTTGGAGTGAGCCGAGATCCTATCGACTCCTCGTTGTCATCGAGTAGGACTCCGATAGAGTGGATTCCAGCCCTTCTACCAGGGAACTCCACGAAAGGATCTCTCAGTGAAAAGCACACTCCTGAAGATGTCAATCTTGATCCTGGTCAGCCTGAGTGTCGGGTGCCAGGCGTTGAAGATGGACTATGGGCAGCCTGCAGCGCAGTTTCTGGAAAAGGATGTGGCAGCACTAGGACAGAAATATCTGGGCAAGAAAATCACCATCAAAGGAACCGTGACCCGGACCGATGTCAGCGACCCGCAAGCCGGATGGATCCATCTTGGAAACGGAATCCGTTGCGATTTCAGCCGTTTACCCGCGATGGCACAAAGCAAGAAGCCCGGTGACATTTGTTTTGTCGACGGCATTCTAAAAGAATGTGAGGAAGGGAATATCCTGCTGGAATCGGCAATGCTGCGGGATCCCACCGCACCCTTCTCACCGGAGCGATAGAGAATCCCAGGGCCGGCCCAGATTCCTCCTACGTGACGTGCTCTGAAAGGAACTCTTGCTAGCGACCCCCGTCGATTCTGGAAATTCAACAGAGTAGACCCTCGCATCGGCAGTGCCGCAGTTCAGGAACTGAAGCGACTCAGATGGCTACGGTCAAGATCCTGTTGCGGTTCAGGGAGCAGCTGGCGGATCCTCCTTGTTGGCGATGCACGCAGCGATGGATCCGAGTCCCGCCGCCAGAGCGATGGGGGTCACGGTTTCCCAAACGGCGACGACTTCGAAGTCAGTCCTCATACTGGCCACCACGGCGAGGAGGAGTACCAGGCTACCGACCAGCGCAAGGAGAACACAGCCCCACAGCAGAAGCACCAGAACCTTGCGCGAGGTGCTTGACCCCTGAAGGGCGAGAGCGATCGAGCACAAGCCGATGGCCAAGGCGCTGACGATGGCGGGAAGTGGATCGACACGATGCATCCCGTGTGGAGCCTTGAAAATAATGCTCGCCACGTAATACACACCTGACCAGCCGCCGATGAAAACGGTGAGGAACACCAGCCAGCTTCGTGCAATCCTCATCTGCACCTCCTTGGATCCACTCGGAATAAGTTCTGGGACCAGGAAAGACGCAACTCAGGCGGTCGCGGCCAGCGCGGGGACCTGTCCGACCAGTTCGTTCCACTCCGACTCCCCGAGACCGGAAGCGATCCACTGGCTGAGTATCGGCAGGAACTCCGGGGGAACTCCAGCGATCATGTTCTGCGCCACGCAGACCCGATCGGCCGCATCGATGTGGGTGAACCACCACGGCATCATCTCCTGCATGAACTCCGGCGAACAGAACTCGATGATCCTGCCGTCAAGGGCCCAGATCTCGGCCGCCTCGAAGTGCTCCATCATCGCCGGCATGACCTGCTGCTCCTCACCATCGAGATGAGTCAGCAGTAGTTGCTGGAGTTTCGCCAGGTCGTTCTGGATGTCGGTGGAATTGCCGCCCGAAAGAGTGGTCACGAGGGCTTCGATTTGGCGGTGCTGATCGACGCTGGCACCGGTCGAGCCGGGAGCGCGCTCCTCCAGCGGCGGAAAGAAGAGCGTGTCCTCCAGTTCCGAGTGCTTCTCGAGGATACGCGCAAAGCGCGGGAAGTCGCTGGTGAAGAGTTCGTCTCCGCCGGCGATGATCCGCGCCAGATCCCGGCGCAGGGCACGGTGGACATAGACAAAATTATCCGCAACGGCAGCGTACTTTTCCGGGTCTACCATCGCTGGGTCATCTGCGGGTACGCTCATCCGATTCCTCCTCAAAGACTCGACATCAACGTCTTCTTGTCCCAGTAAGAACGAATGCTGGAGATCAGCCCCTCCGGGTTGACGGTGAAGACAGAGACTCCCTCGAAGGTCAGTTCCTTGTCCTTGGTGCGCAACTTTGCCACACCGGTCCACCGGACAGCGGCCTCGTTGCCCGCCACGAACATGTCGTCCTCAGTCAGTGCCATCTTCTCGAAGAAGCCGGAGAGCGCCTTGAAGTAGTTGGTCGACTTGTCGCGGACCAACAACGGCGGTGTGCCGACCGGATCCCAGCTCAAAGCGTCTTCACTGAAGAGTTCGAGCAACTCGTCGACCTGCATGTTGCGCAAACACGAGAAGTATCCGCCCACGACCTCGCTGATCTGCTCCTGGCTCAACTGCTCGGGGGGCGCTGATTTCGGCGCTTCGGGTGGATGGTCGCCGAGGTACTGCTCCTTGAGAGCTTCGATCTCTGCATCGTCGGCGGGGGGAGCGCAGTGTGAAGGCGCGTACTCCGCGACATACTCGCGAAGGTGCTCGGGGAGCTGCTCGTAGGAGTCGATACGTGCGGCAGTGGTCTGCATGAAGCCGTCCCCCATGCCTGCGAAGGCCGGTAGCGTACCGTAGCGGTTCATCACCATCACATCGGCCACCCCGGGAGCGGTCGAGCCGTTGTAAGCCTCGTTGAACCAGACCTTGCCGATCGGGGTCTCGACCTCGCCGTAGAGGGTCCAGTAGAAGAAGGTGGTGTCGCCGGAGCGCTGTGCGAAGACCTTGTCGTTACTGACCTTTGCCAGACCGTAGTGGCCGTTCTGATGGGGTCCGCTGAGGCCCTCGGTATGGATCACGATGTGGCGATCCTTCAATTCGAACTGGGCCTCGATGTAGGGATACTCGCGGATGACGTGGCTACCATCTTCATTCTGCAAGATCTCGCCAGTGTCGGGATCACGATAGAGCACCAGGGTCCGACACACCGCCTTCGCCTGGTTCCCTTCCATCTTCACCATTCGGTTACTCACCAGCGCCTCGACGCCGGCGATGATCTCTCCACCCGGCTGGCGATAGAGTTTGCCGACGCTGTGGTAATAGATCGGATCGCCGTCACCGACATCGAAGGAGATGAACTCCTTGAAGGTCTCGGAGTCGAAGCCGTGGTCCGCATCATCTGCAGCGGTCTCGCCGCCCATCCTCACGATGTCCATCTGGTATTCTCCTGGTCTGAAGCCTAGGCACCCTTTCGCCTATTAGAACGCATGGGGAGGAAGTTCGCGAGGGTGCGAATCCAGCTCCCCTCCAGCTCCTCGAACAGGCCCTGGTTGAGGGCGAATACCTGCTTGGCCTCGTCGATGATTTGCTGGCTACGCTCATCCGTGAGCGGCAACTGGTTGAGGCGATTACGGTATTCATTCTTGAAGATCCTGGCCTTCTCGATCTCATCGAAATCGAAGAAGCGCAGGCCGTCACGACCCTCCAGGCCGAGTGAACGACGAGCGATCTTGGAGATCACCTGTCCTCCGGAGAGATCTCCGAGGTAACGCGTGTAACTGTGAGCCACCAGCAGTCCCGGATCGTTCTCTCCCAGCCAATGGATGCGGTCGATGTACTCCTTACGAGCAGAAGTCATACGCAACTGATTCTTCCAGTCCTCGCCGTAGAGGAACTCGAGGTCACGTTCGAGGACCGCCTTGCGGCTGAGTTCGGGGAAGTGGATCTGGCTGACCAGTGGATTGTCCTTGTGGCGCTCGAGTTCCTCCTCCAGCGC
>Ga0114993_10002780_pt1 | contig 18765 bp, 15 predicted proteins | sample ArcticOcean_MG_C_FD_87042 | JGI IMG/M metagenome (GOLD analysis project Ga0114993, IMG submission 87042) | Marine microbial communities from western Arctic Ocean - ArcticOcean_MG_CB2_150 | ecosystem: Environmental > Aquatic > Marine > Oceanic | place: Arctic Ocean: Canada Basin | collected...
ATAAGAAAGTATTGTTTACAATTATTTTTGTTCAAATAATATAAGTTTTTCAATTTCTTCTAACTGATCAACCGTCAGCGGTCCAAACGAGGCTGCCTTAGTATTTTCAATTACTTGTTCTACAGTTTTATAGCCAGGGATTGGTATTGTGCATTCACTTTTTGCCCAAAGCCAGCATAGGCTCCCCTGTGCAAGTGTGCGTCCATTACTGGTAAGAATCTCACTGATAGCGTCCATGTTATTTAATCGTTCTGCAAACACTCCTTTTTTTAGGTTCATAAAACCACTGCGAACATCATCTGACGGAAATGTAGTATTGGAAGTAAATTTCCCGGTTAGAATGCCCATAGCTAATGGACCACGATTGATGCTTGCCAGATTATTATTTTCACAAATCTTTAGTGTTTCTAGGTTACCTTCAATAACATTTAATTTTTGCTGAATCGAGACACAATGTGGACCCTCAGAAAATATTTTTGCTCGCTCAGGTGAATCAGTGCTCCAACCATAACTGCGAATTTTTCCTTCTAAAACTAGGTCTTCAAGAACTTTGCGCACAATTTCCCCATTATCTGAGTGTCCAAGATGGAACTGATAAAGATCAATATAATCCGTATCTAAACGACTTAAACTGGCTTCACATGCTTTACGTATATATTCGGGTTCATCACACTCTCCCGTAACAGAACGGTCCAGTTCATCAAAAGTAATACCAAATTTGGTTGCAATAATCATCTGATCTCGCTTACCTTGTATTGCTTTTGCAAGAATTTTTTCGCTATGACCACAACCATAAATATCGGCAGTATCAAAAAAGTTCACACCATTATCGATCGCCTTATGTATACCTGAGATAGATTCATTATCATCGACCTTACCCCATCCATTAGCATTCCCATTATGCCAGTAAGGTCCTCCAATGGCCCAGCAGCCCAAACCCAGAGCGCTTACTTCAATATCGCTATTCCCTAATGATCGAAATTGCACATTAAACTCCTAACTTATTTTTCATCTTAATGTATTTAAACTCAAAATCAGGCCGGCCATATTTTTCTACCTCCACCTGGTTGAGTTATTTTATCTATTTTATCTAATTCTTCCATAGTCAGTTGGGAAATATATGCCGCTTGAACATTCTCATTTAATTGTTCAACAGTTTTTGCGCCTGGGATTACAGCAGTAACTGCTGGATTTGAAATTGAAAATTGTAAAGCAAATTGAGCTAAAGTTTTCTTCACGCAAAAAGCTCGTAGTTTTTCAACCTTCTTTAAATCCTTCAGGAATATCTCACGGCGTTCAGAATCATCAGTCCATGCTACTCGAAAATCTTTATCACCAAATTTTGTATTTTGATCAAATTTTCCAGTTAAAATACCCATAGCAATTGGTCCGCGCACCAATACTCCTATGTTATTTTCCAGACAGTAGGGGAAAAAGTCATTTTCTGGTGTTCGGTTAAGAATACTGTAATCAATCTGAAGCGAAGAGCACTTATTATCACTATTAAATTCCTTAAAATATTCAAAATCACTGGTACTTACTCCATAGGCTCGTATTTTACCTTGTTCTTGCATGCGCTGGAAACCTTCTAACATAATTTCCATCGTTGGATCTTTGAAATTGATATGGCTTTGCAATAAATCAATATATTCTGTTTTAAGATGTCCAAGGGCAGTTTCTACCGCTTCAATAACTTTCTCTACACTGGTATAAACTGTTGACTGATTTTCACTATCAAAATTGATCCACCCAATTTTACTGGCTATAATAAATTTTTCTCTTCTATTTTCCATTGCTTGACCCAGTAAATATTCACTGTGACCCATTCCGTATACATCGGCGGTATCAAAAAAATTAATACCAGCATCTAGGGCTGCATCTATAGTATCAAGGCTATTCTGATCATCAGTCTTGCCAAAACCATCTCCTCCAATTGCCCATAAACCCAAGCTGATTGAGGTTATCTCGAGTCCACTTTTACCCAATATTCTTTTTTTTATCTCCTTGCTTTCCATTTCTATGACTCCCTTTCATTAATCTATTCTTAATATTTCTGCTTTTTTTCCATGGGATGCATGGACGGATACAGGGTTCCCCCTAATAAATAATTGATCAATATCTATCGATTCCCATCCTTCTGGCAGCTTTGATGGATAAACGGACCAGTTTTCCCCTGCATTAATTCTTAGACCGGTAAGACCAAGCATGGTCTGCTGGAGCAATGATCCAAAAGATGTGATATAGCTACCATAGTCCTGGCTTTGGTATTCAAGGGTCATACCAAATGGTTCCAACCAGTAAGGCTTCCAGGAGTTTTTAAATAGCTCAGCAGATTTTTCACGTTCATTATTAAACGCAGCGCATGCCATGTAAACAGGTGAAGTAAAGCTTGGTGCATGTTCAGAGCCAGGAACACCTGGCTCAGGTTTTCGATCTAATCTAATTTTTTCTTCAGCTAAATATGTATTGGTAAATATTTCGTTACTGACTGGCATACCGTGTACAAATAAAAAATGAAGATTCCCAAGTGAGTACGTCTGTCCTTCCAGTGTTAATTTTTTCTTAATAAACTTATTCGATTTTTCATCGTATGCGGTCACAATTGAATCGGGGTCATAGGGTAGAACAATTCCATTTTTCTTATCCATAGGAATAAAGATTTGTTCATATATCGATTTCCATTTTTTTGGCACCTTATAACCCATTGTTTTACAACACTCAATACCAGCCTGGATTGATTTTTTTGCAAGCAGATTAAAATAAGTCTGGTTGCTCAGATCATTAATATGTTCGTCAGGTCCCATCATCATATCAAATTCAAATCCCCTGCTGGTAAATTTCCCTCTACTCTCAACCCATTCATTAACATTCTTTAGTATAGGCCATACAAAATCATTTAGTCCAAAAGAATCTCCTGTTGCCATGTAATACTCCCAGGCACACCAGGCAACACCAACAGTCGTATGCTGCTGGGCCCAGCCAGTTGGGCAGCTAGAGGGTGTAACTTCTGATCCATCAATGGAAGCTTCCCAGGGATACTGTGCACCCCTGTACCCAAAAAGTTTTGCTCTATTCTTCGCAGCATCCAGTCCCAAATAACGGTATTCAATTGTTGCCTTCCCCGCTTCAGGTTGAACAAGTACTGTAGGTATAAATGTCCATAGATCTGTATCCCAGAAATTATGCCCATAGTAAGCGCCATTCTGGGTAAGTCCGAATGGTGGATAACCAGTTTTAGTGGAAGGATGAATATTGGAATGTAAATAGTAAAAGGCCACATCCAGGGCCTGTTGGTCTTCTTCATCGCAACCAGTCACCTTAATGCGGGATTTCCATAGTTCATCCCATGCAAGATGGTTTTGTTCTCTTAATCTTTCATAGCCCACCATATCACCCCATCTAACAAGCCTTATTGCTTCGAGATGAGGTTCAAAATGATATAGGTCAGGGACCATAGATGCAATCATTTGAAAGGATTTCGTTTTACCAGGCTTCATTCTCAATCGGTAGTGTCCTATGTCATCTTGATCAATTTCATTTCCTCGTGGAATAATTTGTGCAATACCCAGCCTGCAGCGATCAGACTCAAAAGCCTTCACTTGATCTACAAGATCTACAGAATACCAGCCTCCCGTGATATCTCTAGTCCGAGGCTTAAACTCGCTTAAATCGATATTATCTATATCTATTTTAGTCCGAACCTTAACAGTGCAATCTCTATCAGTTTTTAAATTAACCTCTTGGGCCACCAGACAAGGCACACTCCTGCAGGCAAACTGTACAACATTGATTTCCAGAGAATTGTCGCTCCCAATCTTCATTTTCATTGATGTAGTTAATTCTCCATTTGACATATTTAGTGACTGATCAAGAACGGTTATAGAGTTCGGATTATCCCTCATTGATTGTTCATCAATAATGAGATCTAGCCCGATTGGATAAGGAGCAGGGGAAAATTGCTCAAACTGCATTGTGGGATGCTCATGTATAAAACCAGCTACGACAGCCTTCCCAGGCAACAGCGGATTAGGTCCTGGTGAGATACCAATAAGGCCATTGCTCAAGCAGGTTGACACATAATCTGTTTTAGAATCTTTTAATGATAGTATTGGGATGGACATATCTATATAACTTCCGTATTTTGTATTATTTCTAATGAAAAGATTGATCTTATCCTTTCCATATCAAACTTAGTTGTTCGATCATAAAAGTAAATTCCATTCTGTTCCTGTTCAACATCTGTCAACTGCGTATAACAAAATCCCTTTATGTATGGTGTTTTCATTACACCTTTTATCAAACCCTCTAATCGAGCATATAAATCTTCTAGTGTGTCAGGGTCTTCACCATAGCCCCAGGAATCAGAACCAGCTTTGGGGTGCCACCTTGTTCCTCCAAACTCATCAAGCATATAAGGTTGTCCCTTATAACTAACTGATGTTTTTGGGTGTCTTATATACATTTTTTCTTTTTTAGGATTAAGCTCTGCAAAAAATGTTTCCGGATCTTGGGTGTACAGGTGTTCTGTCCAGATATCTGTTTTTGATATATGAAAACCACCGCTCGATGTTGCAACAGGTCTGGTAGGATCTAACGACTTGCATATATCATAGGCTTCAGTATGTGTCCTGTTATGATTCATAAGATTTGAATCATCCCATGTTTCATTAAATGGTGTCCAGGCAATAATAGATGGATGATTACGATCTCGCCTGATAATCTCAGACCACTCAGTCAAAAAATTTCTTGCTGCAGCACCATTATTATAATCACATCCCCAACTGGATGATTCACCCCATGTCAGATATCCTAGCTTATCTGCCCAGTAGTGAAAACGCTCTTCAAAGACCTTTTGATGGAGACGCGCACCATTAAATCCGGCTTCAAGTGATAATAAAATATCTTTTTTTAATGCTTTGTCATTTGGTGCTGTCCAAATACCATCTGGATAAAAACCCTGGTCCAAAACAAAGCGTGGGAAAAAAGGCTCACCATTAAGATAGAAGTCTCCTTTTTTAAAATTGAAATTTCTGAATCCTGTATATGACTCTATAGAATCGATAGGGGCTCCATCAATATCATTAATGGTAAGCTTTATATCATATAGCTTTGGATTTGAAGGGCACCAGGCTTCAATGTTAGTTGTTTTAATCTTTATGGGTAAACCATCCTTTACTATAAAAGATGCTTCATTTATAATATTATTGTCATCATATACCAAAACAGAAAGGTTAGCCATAGAGTTTTTATTTAATAAAGTTGGTACAAGTGTGAGTGTTTCATGGTCTAGATCTGGCAATAGATGAACCATTTCTAAACTATTACTATGTGCTCTCTCTATCCAAACAGACTGCCAGATACCTGTTGTACGAGTATAGTGGCACCCATGTGAATAGAATAATTCTGATTGTTTTCCCGACGGTTGTAATCTTGATCGTGTATCATCTCTAGCACAAACTATTAAATTATGGGATTGGCCAAATTGAATGTAATCCGTGATATCAAATGAAAATGAAACCGTGCCCCCACTGTGGTTCCCTACTGACTTACCATCAATAAAAACCCTGCACTCATAATCAACAGAACCAAAGTTTAGGATCACATTATTATCGCGCCATTTATCCGGTATCTCCAAGCTCCGCTGGTACCACACCGCTGGCATAAAATCCTTATATCCAAGTCCAGAAAGCTGGCTCTCAGGGCAGAATGGAACAATTATTTTCTCTTCAAAGCCATTTGAGCTATGATACTTTTGTTCTTTTTGTATCCTAACATCATGGATATGTCGATCAATCATAAAAGTCCACTCTCCATTCAAGCATATCCAATCTTTGCGTAAAAATTGTGGTCTCGGATACTCAGGCCTTGGAATATCTTTCTCCATTTTATTAATCTTTATTTATTCCTATAATTATTATTTGAAATTTTCTGCTAATAAGATTTCTTCTGTTCCCATCGATTCAAGATCATATTGTATCTCAGATATTTGATCTTTGTAATCTTCAACAGGTAACCCACCACTTGGATTTTCATTAAAATACTTCCTAAACTGAAAACGAGCAAAAACGGTCATCCTGGGGTGATACTGGTTCCATGGAATGGATGTATGCATTAGTCCTGATGAGAATATAATCGCATCTCCTGCTTCCATATCAAAAGACCTAAGATTTGAATCAGAACTTTCAGCAGTAATACTGGTAGGGCATTTAATATTTGATTTATGACTACCGGGGACGCATCCAAAGCCAGTGCCTTCAGGATCATCCTGGAGTGAAAAAGCTACATTTAAAAAGCTACAGTAAAGATTACCATCGCTCACCTGATAATCATTATGTGGATTTTTCATCCCAGGAGGAAACTCAAAACCGCTGTGATCCTTATGCATCATTACTAATGCTCTATCATCTTCCTTCTTTTTTACTGATAAAATTAAATCATAGTGAAATAATCTTGGCCGATTAAACATTAGACCGAGAACAACTCGCATTATTTCTGGTGCTTGAACTAATTCTTCATATAATTTATTTCCATATTGGGGCCATACAATCTGTCCTCCATTATCATTTAACTTCCTGACTGTTACTGGTTTGGAGACTTTTTCAGGATTTTCTAACCAATCTAATGAAAGTGAAACAATATCATTTATTTTTTCTTTATTAACAGCATTTTTCTTTATCAAAAATCCATTTAAATCAAAGAGCCATTTCTCTTCTTCTGTTAACAGTGATGGTAACCTTAATCCCGAGTGAGGATATTTCATTTCCATGATCTATGCCTCTTCAATCATAATATTACCATGCATAGGCTTCTGGAGCAGGTCCGCCCGGTCCAGGCCATATTTCATCTAAAATATTTATTAAATTTTCTTCCATTTTATAATCAATTGATATTAAGGATTCATCTAATTGTTCAACAGCCCTTGGACCTATAATTGGGGCTGTTACCACAGGGTTATGAAGAAGCCAGGCAAGAGCTAATTGTGCGGGGTGAATAGCGTATTCTTTGCAGACAGAAAAATATTTATCTAACTGATCATTAAATTTCTCATATCTATCAGTGGAAGCTTTCCTTCTTGATTTTTCATTATTTGATGGTTTACCTCCCAGCATACCTCCTGCCAATGGACTCCACGGTATAAAACCTAGACCATAATCTTCACAGGAAGGTAATACTTCCAGCTCAACAGATCTTTGAGATAAATTATATAAACTTTGTTCTGATACCAGTCCGAGAAAATTTCTTTTTTTAGAAATCTCATTTGCTTGAGCTATATGCCAACCAGCAAAGTTACTGCTACCTACATACAGTACCTTTCCCTGAGCAACCAATATTTCCATCGCCTGCCAGATCTCTTCCCAAGGAGTATCACGGTCAATGTGGTGCATCTGATATAAATCTATATAGTCGGTCTGTAAACGTTTTAAGCTTTCATTGCATGCGCTGATAATATGTTTAGCAGAGAGTTTAGACGTATTTGGCCAATTCTTTGGCCAACCATACCACCCTTCAGCTGAGCCTCCATAAACCTTTGTTGCTAATACTATTTTTTCTCTCCTTGAACCACCTTTACTGAACCATTTCCCAATAATTGTTTCTGTACCACCAAAGTTTCCATAAACATTTGCAGTGTCAAAAAAATTAATGCCATGGTCTATTGCATTATCCATTATTTTGAAGGATGTTTTTTCATCTGTGTGTGGACCAAAGTTCATGGTACCCAAACACAAACGGCTTACACTAAGACCAGTTCTTCCAAGAAAAGTATATTCCATTATCTACTCCAAATTGTTAGTATGACTAATCATATTCAATGTATCATGTCAGGTGAAAAAGCGCACTTATTCTATAGGAAATGTAATACTCATTCATTTTATCTTAAACAAAATATTGTGTTTATTTGGTCAAGTCCAAAATGAACCATCTCTATCTTGTGGAACAGATAAAAACAGTTTACCCACTCAGTTGTTCAACTGACGGGGCTTATAGCCGTTACGATGGCCACGGCGAGTCCCTGTCCTTTCATAGTGCAGAGCATTCAAGTGATGAGACATCTCTTGATTTAAATACTCTTGTAAATACGTTCCCATTATTTGTTTTAAAAAGTCTAATTCAATTATCTTTTTCTTTGTACTTTTACTCCGGGTCATGGTTTTACTTCTTATTATTTGCTTCTTTTCAAAATAAATTTAAGAGAAAACTGTGACCCCTTTTTTAAAAGTACAGAAAATTATGGACGTAACTGTTTGTTTATAAAAATTTGGTAAATCTAATGTCGGTATGTATTAATATTATAAGAACCATTTATTGAATTGGAGGTGCATCAAGAAATGTTAAATAATCAAAAGATCGAAGAATACGTTTCTAATGGATATTTAATTGTAAATGATATCATTACTCGTAATGAGCTTGAACTATTAAAAGAAGAAATTATTCAGATTGCAAAAGGTAAATATCCAGGGAAAGGATTTAATATCTTTTCAAATCAGCTAACTGATAATGAAATTCTAAGACAAATACTAGCAGTTCATCAACCACATTACCTAAGTCCCATACTTGTAGATTTTATCAAAAAAAAAATATTACTAACATCCTATCAAAAATCACGGGTGCCCATCTACCATTCTGGGAAGGTAATGTAAAATGTATGCAGTCAATGTACTTTATTAAGGGACCTGGGATGCCTGGAAATAATTGGCACCAGGATGAATCTGCTATTCCTACAAGAGATAGATCTCTAACAGCTGCCTGGATCGCGATTGATGATGTTACTTTGGATAATGGATGCCTTTGGGTAATTCCAGAATCACACCAGAAAGGATATCTTTATCCAAAGCATGAACACGGAGAATATGATGACTATGATTATGCAGAGTCAGCTTTTGGTTTTAGCGAATCTGATAAAATCCCAGTCCCTATGAAAGCCGGAGATGTATTATTTTTTAATGGTTATCTGCTACACAAATCAGAAAAAAATACCACAAATACCTTTCGGCGTGCGCTTGCACTTCATTATATGAATTCCTTTTCTCTTTTACCATGGAACATGATCGGTGATGATCCTATAGCACTACACGATTTTCGTAAAGTTATCCAAGTTTCAGGTGAAGATCCGTATGAGTGGAAAGGATATGAAAAACCACCCAGAGAAATATTATTGAGAAACTGTAAAGCTATATCTAGTGAAGACGATAAAGGTATATTTTACAGAAATACTGATGCAACTAAAGAATAAAATTTAATTTGACATATATAGCCCACCATTGACATTTATTGTTGCACCTTGTATGTAACTCGAGAGTGACGAGCAAAGGAATAAGGCAACATTCGCAACTTCTTCGGGCTCACCGAGGCGACCAAGGGGAATATTTTTAGAAAATTCAATTTTTCTTTCAGGAGACCAATCTGCAGTCATAGGGGAAACTATTGGACCAGGTGAAATAGTATTAACCCTTATTTTAGGATGTTTAACTTGGTTTGCTAGTGATTTAGTCAAACACAACACGCCTGCTTTTGATGCAGAATAATCCGCCCCTGCAACAATACCACCAACTTGACCAGCAACAGAAGCAATATTAACTATTGATCCATTATTACTTTTTTCTAGGGCAGGGATACCATATTTACAAACCAGGAACGTTCCAAGAAGGTTTACATCTAACATTTTATTCCAGTCAGATATTTCCAGATCAATCAAAGATTTTTCACGATAAATTCCTGCAGAATTGATTAAATAATCTATACGCCCATATTTATTGGTAACTGTCTCAATAAGACTTTTCACATCATTCTCAGATGTAATATCTAAAGTAAAATAATCTACTTCAGATTGTTTAAATTTTGATTTAGAATTTTGATCTCCAAACTGCTTATCTACCAGTACCAGATTTGCGCCTGCACCTGAAAATACTGAAGCACATGATGCTCCTATACCGCTCCCAGCACCGGTTATTAAAGCAATATTATTATTAATCCCTAAGTTCATTTAATAGGTAAGGCAAGAAAGAAAGGTATGAAGAAAAAATTAAAAGTGCAGATTAATACCGTAACGGCTTGTGGTACCAAGAGCAGAAAAATCATTCATTGAATAATCAGTGCTCATCTGGCGTCCTGCTAATTTGAACTTTAAACCTACACCCGTAGACCATGTTGCGGTAGAGTGACCAAAGTTATAGCCTCCACGTAAAAAGACCATCTGATTCATACTGTATTCAAACCCAGTTAATCCTATTGGGGGGCCATCATTTGGTTTAATTATAGATCCAGACGCTAAAACTATGTTTGCTCCTCTAGAAAATAGATTTCCGGAGAATCCAAACGAAAAGTTTGTCGGCATCTCATATATCTCATTTACAAATTTGACACTGGATCCGAAATTCCCTATCTTCATTGCAAACTTCATACCTCTAACACCAACATCATAGCTTGCAGATAACTCAAGCGTGGTTGCTTCCTGTTTAAACTCTCTAAAAAGCGAAATAAAAATATAATTAATAGTTCCACCAAAATTAACTCTATCAGTCATTTTTCTTGCGTATGCGAGTCCAATTCGGTAACTGCCAGCATAGAACGTTTCTCCTGTACCATCAGGCTGCATTGGAGTGCGTACTTTCATTTCATCTGTGACCAACCGGGTTAACAATGCTCCAAAGGATCCTGCCCTCCCTGCGTTAAATGCTATTGCGCTATAATCGTGCTTAATCCCTGCAAACCAATTAGTCTGATTAAATGAAAGATTGAACTTTTGTGACATGCTGGCTATAGCAGCAGGATTATAGTAAAGCGCATCAGCACCTGTAGCAATTGAGATATACGAACCTGCCATAGCCGCAGCAGCTGGGCTAACATCAATTTTGAGGAATTGAGCTGCAGTACTCCCTGGCCTTTCATACTGTGAAAAAATTAACGTATTGATAAGCCCAGTTATTAATAAAAAAATTTTCAGCATAATATCCTCAAAAATTCAGGTTTATACCTGCCTTTACATATCGATCTTGATCAAACTGCATGGGCTGACGTAATATGGTAATCTCTCTGTGTGAATAATACCTGCTTGATCCTCCAAGTAAATCTCCATAAGCATATGGGTATCCTGTCCAGTTATTAACTCCCTGCGGATTATTTCTATTAAAGAGATCATAAACTTCAACATATAATGTGACCAACTTATTTATGAAAGGAACAGAGAAATTTTTATTGAATTTTACATCGGTTACAATGGTTAATGGATTTGATCCAGTATTTTCCAATAATCTTTGTTCAAATATATCCATAGTGCCTGGAGTGTAGGCCTTGCCTGTAGAGAAACGTGTTAAAAATGTTAGGGCCCAATCAGTGGGTAATTTCACTCCAAACATATTTAGCTCTTGTCCTCTAGGAATAGACAATGTGATGTTTGAAACGACCTGATGTCTTATATCCCAATCAAGCCTTCTCTCTCTAATTGGATTTGGAAATCCGTATTGCTCCCAGACATACTCACCAAATGTAGATGAAGAATATCCGGTTGCCCATTGAATTGTATAGGTCGCTTTCCCGGATAGAAATCTAATCTTGCCTGCTGGTCTTTTATTAAGCTCAAATTCTAGTCCACGTGCTCTTGCAAACCCACGGTTGTCATATAGCCACACTGGAAGACCAAGGTTTGCATATAATTGCAAGGTCTGGGTCTGATTAGATATATCTTTATTATAGGCTTTTATATCTAGTGAAAGGTTATCTGAAAACTGGTTTGTGAAACCAAATTCATACAGAACGGTCTGTTCATAATCGAGATGAGGATTACCGGTAAAACCACCAGTATAGGGATCACGATAGTAATACTGAAGCTCAGGAGTTTGTAAAAAATGGCCGTAAGAGAAAAACAATACAATAAACTCAGTAACTGGAAAAGATATACCAAACCTAGGACTGAACTCTGCCTTTGTTAGTTTCCAGTCTGCTGTTAATCCGGTTGCATTTTCCCAGTCAGATCTGAACTGATCCGAATCCACAGATTCGCCAAGGTGTAGAAAGTCTACCCGAGCTCCTGCATTAAGAATTAATGATTCTATTTCAAATTTATTTTCAAGATAAAATGCACCAGTTATTGGTTTGGCATCAAAGACCCATCTTGTTCTTCCGTATTCTGGGAAAGGACCGGGTGGTTTTGGATATGTAATACTATCTCCAGAAAGTGTGAAATATTGTTGACCGTAAACGGAGAGATTGGTTGCACCATCAGCCAGATCCACATAGTGCAGGTCATTCATCGATACAGAAAAACCAGTCTTAATCATGTTATATTTATTTATTTGCGATCTTAAATCAGCCTTAATGGTTAAGGTTTTTGTAAAATCATCTCTCCAGATATCTTCCCTGCCGGTATTATTAAAGAATCCAGTTACCTGATCTATGAGAGGATTGGTAATATCAGAATAGAGAGAATCCCCAAGGGTATCATTATTGAAAAAACCATCGGGGTCATTACAATCAATACTATCAGGATATTCATCGCAATCTCCATCTCTAAATACCCACCAATCATCTGGTTCATTGCTACCATCTATTGAAGCATTATATTTTACCGTCATGTACCCAACATTAAGATTATAGAATGTTGATTTTGAAACAAAATGATTTAGACGGAGATTATAACGATTCGTTTGTCTGTTAAATTCTGCCATATTATCTGGAGCTAAGTGCCACATCCAATTATAGTTGGACCATTGCTTATATGCATCATTATAAGAGAGAATTATATTAATCTGATCGGATATATTATAATTTAGTTTTGCATTGAGATTAACATTATTATCTTGCCTCTCATTAAGATCTAGCCCCAACCTATTTAATTTTTTTCTAGTTCTTCCATTATTTAGCCAGGTATCCGTTCTGTTGAGATTTCCTGATGTGAAAAAATTTAACTTTGAACCAAGCAGAGGGACTGGACCACCGAGTGTGAAAGAAAGATAGTCCGTATTATATGAATTATCAAAACCGGGTAATCCATTGTCGGTCTTAAATTCAAAATTCCCAGATAATTTATCACCACCTGTTTTCGTCGTTATATTTACTACCCCCGATTGTGCTTGCCCGTATTCTGCACTAAATGCACCGCTTAATATTTCCACCTGAGCAACATCAGAAATGTTAAGGTCTAAGACACTCCTGCCACCATAAAGAGGGTGTGTGACCGGCATCCCATCTACCATATATAAAATTTCTCCACCTCGACCGCCGCGAACATGGATATTTTTTAAACTCTCATCGCGCACCTGCAACTGCTGCCCATTGCCAAGATTAAGCCGAACCGGTTCGATATCTGTGATTGCTCCGGCCAGCATTCTAAAAACATCTGCTGAAGATTCCATACCAGGAACATTCACAAAGTCTTCTTCCGTGGCCAATCTTCTTGTGTATGTTATATCCTTCTGAACCATTATTCTGTCTGCTACTACTTCTACTTCGTCACCTTCGATTGCTTCCACTTTAATTTTTACGTCTAACTTCGAAGTAAGATCAACACGTACAAGTAAATCTTTTACTGTCAGAGCTGCGTAGCCTATATACGAAAACTCAATATCATAGTTTCCAGGAGGTACCCCAATTAGGAAGAACTCACCCTGATCATCTGTGGAAGCACCCTGCGCCTTACCCTTGATGATAACATTTACCCCCACCAGTGGTTCATTTGTATTTTCGTCACTTACCTTACCAGAAATTTTACCTGTATTCCCTGCAAATATATTTGAATTGATAGTGAGCAGGACCGCAATGAAAAATATAGTTTTTATTTTATTCATGTATGATTTCTTCATTTTACTCTAAAAGCCCATATCTTCAAGTATTTTTGCACCTAATGCTTTCGCATCATCTGCATTCATATGCCAAATCGGAAACCCAATATAAATAACATCAAACCCGCTCCCAAAATATCGTACTGCACATGTCTCCTGATCAGCATAGGGGTCGTCCGAATGCAGTGTAAATATCGGCATCGTAAAACCACCGGGCTCAAGAATCAAATCAATTCTGCTCAGTTTTTCATAGAATGGAAATATATTTTTTATTTTTGAAGTATCCGGATGGACATTAATGCCGGCATACTGATTTATTCCTTCTGCTAAATTATAGTTCCCAGTCAAACTGGATACAAAACCAAGATTGACATGAAGAATTTCATTCATGAACCAGTTCCAGCCACCTGTACTAAACTTGCTGGGATAGGTAATACAGGGATCACAAGGCGCCGTCAAATAATAGGAATTATCCATAAAAGATTGCATGATATTACTCCCAACCATGACGATCTTCCCGCCGGCATAAAGATATGCTTTCATGTTTTCAGATTCTTCTGCAAAATAAGGCACTGTTGCAAAATGATCTTTGATCCAAACTAGCATCTTATATTTTCTAATTGTTTTAAAGTTGGGGAATCGTCTCCTTCCAAAATCCCGATCATCCACAATCAGATCAGAGCGGTTTCCACCGAAGATTTCAAAGTAAGCTGAATCCGTCATATCATCAGTGATTGCTCCATCAAAAAATGGCAGAGATTCATCTTCCTCAGTACCATCCAGTATCATAATATCTTTTTCAAAGGTTGGAACATAAATTTCTATTTCCACGGAATCCCCTACTGGATCAATAAGGTAGGTGTCATCCCTGGAAATCACTGTAATAATATGTTCTTCTTCAAGAGGTTCAGCCCACTCATAGGGAGGAATGATGACACTGGTATCTGTGGTCCAGTGCCACGGCCCTCCATCGACTCTCCATGCGTACTCTATAATATTTCCATCAGGATCACGAGCAGTATACTTGAGCGGAATCCCGCGGTACCAGTCATCCACTTCTGCCTTTGCCAGAAACTCTGCATTATCTGCAGGGAACGTAATTTCTGTTATAGGAAAGAGAGTCTGGTTGGTAAAAAAACTTAAGGAAGACGGAGACGGATCAATATTTCCTGAATTATCGATCGACCGTACTTCAAAGAGTTGATGGTTTAATGTAGACAAAGAATTGAATGCAATTGTTAAAGATGTTGAGTTAGTATCTAACCATGACAGAATCATGGTTGAATCAATTGTCCACCATGTTGTAATAATCTGCCCATTAGAATCGGTGGCCGTTGAAAAATAATCACCAGTATCCGCGCTGCTTTCTAATAGATACTCCGTTGTATATCTATATTGATAATGGTCAATATATCCATCATAATCTTCTCCATCCCAATTCAGATTTACAAGCGCATACATTGTTGATCCATCGATTGGAATATTTGCCAGGCTGGTGTTGGGTGGATCATTAGGGTTCTCTTTCTTTGTCTCCTCTGTAGGAAACTCTGCACATCTAAATCCAAAAAATAATAGAAGTAAAAAAGAATATATTAATAATATTTTCTTCATACGTCTAGTGAATCACTTTCAATGATTGTTCGATCAAATTCAATTTCATCAAAATATTGGATATCTTCTATCTCAACCTGACGGTCAAACACATAATCATCTCTGTATCGGGACATGCTGACAAAAGGCTTGATAGATAGTGTGATCTGTGTAACTCCCTGCTCATCGACATGGAACGTTACCGGCAGGGACATTACTCCTTCTATGTCCTGGGGTAATGAGATAGGAATAAGATAGGGGCCTATATCCATCACACTTGCTTTCAATCCTAAAGTAATCATATCATACTCCCCAGGGGGCACATGACTCTCAAAGACCTTGAACACAGTATAGCCCGTACTTGAATTCCAGTCCAGCAGGTTATATATAAATTCTTCCTGTCTCCAGGATTTTACATTGTGGTAGAGTATAGCATAGTTGGAATCTGAGTTAAATACTTTACCCTGATAGGCCAAAAGATCCATTGAATCCTGTTCAGAGATGGAATAATCAACTCCAAGAATGTTAATACTAGTATCGGTATTATCAGACTTCAATAGAACTCTGACTAATCCAGGGGCCGGGGAATAAAATTCTATAGGCTCGGATATATTACAAGAAGTGCATACTGCCAAACCAACGATGGTTATAACCAAACATAGAAAATTATTTATTTTCCCCATCAGCGTACCAGACTCAGGAACAAATAAAGCGCGGTGAAACATGTCGTTCTCCCCGCGCTTTATTTGTTTTATTCAGATTTAACGTAGAAGAGTTATCTTCTTCTGAAAATTAAAGTCGTCTCCAATAGCTTTTGCAATATATAGACCACTGGCAGCTTCTAGCCCTTCCATGGTCCTTCCATCCCAAGAGATGTTGTAAACCCCAGCTGGCATAGTTCGCGCTACTAAAGTTTTTACACGCTGACCAACAATATTATATATTGCAAAATCAACATTCTGCGACACTGATATAGTCAGATCAAAGGTAGTAGTCGGGTTAAACGGATTGGGGTAATTCTGAGTCAGCTCGAAAACATCTGGGTTTAAGATAGATTCATCATCCGTTGATACTGTACCAGGCATTAAACCATGGTAAATACCATCCGGATCATTATCCGGTGTAATTGCATAGTTCCAGACCTTGATATTATCCGCATAACCAACAGGCCATCCGTGCGCATCAGGCCCGCCACGCGTACCGAGGCGCCACAATCCATCAAAAGTTGCTGCAGGAATGTGCTGCTCTTCAGCATGGAATGTACCTACCTGTTCCATATCTTCATTAACGATCAATGAGTAAAATGTTCCAGTGCTGGCTTCATGATCGAAGTCCATGGCAACGACCATGTGCCACCATTCATGCGGTTGGATGGAGTAGTGAAAGACTTGTTCCTGGGCTAATTCATAGCACCAGGCCCAAGACAAATCACCAATGAGAGTACTATAGTTCCAAACCTTGCTTCCTCCGGCACCGTCATCCATTACCTGAATCGCATAATTATCGAGCCAAAATGCGCTACCATCCTGGTTATAACGCCCACCAGACTGTGTTGACATCAAAATCAAGTCATGATTTACAAGACCTTCAGAGTTATGACCCAGGTTGAAATAGACACTGTGGGTAAACTCATCAGAGTGCAATGCTTGTCCATCCCGGATTTCGATGTAAGAAGGCACACCATCTAACCATTCGTAAGAAGTTTCGCTCTCCTGCATACCAAAATCTGCATCAGGTACTTCATCACCAAGCGCATAATCACCATAAACATCCACGTTCCAGCCATAGACAGAATTATCAGCAGGATCATCGTCATCTTCAAAGGTTTCAAAATCCATATCAAGGACGAGGGAATTGTCATCAACCACGACAACCGTGTAGTAGGTGGAGTCATTTTGGACTTGAAAATCGTCGTTATCCCAGGAATCGCCTTCTGCACTGGTGCCATAATCGTGAACATTACCATCTGCATCAGTGATCTTAAAATAATACTCATGCCATGTGCCACGGTCTCCTATTGGGAAGGAGCCAGTCCAGTGTACATCAGTTGGTCCAGTCATGGCTACTGTAGTCCAGCCAGTATTATCTGGCGCCCATTGTTCATCAAGATTAGTACGGGTATTGTACAAGAGATCAACACCTGTGATCGAATATGTGCCGGATGCATTGAACTGCATCACATCAATCCCAACCGTATGAGTTCCAGATCCGGTACGAGGATTGTGCTTTCCAAGGGTACCATCCTGCCCATTGTTCCAGCCATGCTCAGCAAGAGGCGGAGCGTTGGCAAATCCGCGAACAACATTGCTCACGCGCAGCTCATCCAGCCAACCATCAAAAGTATTACCGTTATCCGCATTCATGCCGATATAAAGTGGCAGGCCATTTGTCATAGCGTGTCCGCCACTGGTTGGGCTATGCTGGTACCAACGATCTTCCAGATAGGATGTTCCACAATGGAATCGGGTGTAGGAATGTCCCAACAGGTTGCCGTCTACATCATGAGCAAAGATTCCTTCAAAACGAGAATCAAAATCATGGATGTATGTGACATGTACCCAAGGGTATTCCATTGAATTTGTATCAATTAAAGCAACATCTCCAACATTGAGATCACGCCTCAATGTGCTATCTATATCTCGCCATCGAGAATCAGCGTTGTTCCCATTCAATCGAACAGCATAGTTGGACAATGTTCCACCGTTCCACCAAAAGCTGGTCGAGACGGTGTCAACTTTAGATACAATCTCGGGTCCATTGCTCCAATCATTACGTGATTTTGATTTAGCCCAGAACTCAATGGTCCAACTTTCAGTAATATCCAGATTGTCGTGATCAGCCAGGGTCAGATACGAAGTATCATTCGCAGCTATGGTTGTGTCGTTTACATCGTATGCGCTGTTGTCAAAGTATGCAGCATTACCATGTTTCCCGGCATCGTTAAAAGTAACACTACCTGTAGTTGTTGCTGCTCCCCCGTTTCCTCCATTAGAAACGTCAGCATCAAAGTGCATGAGTATTACTGTATTATCATCACTGGTGTAAGGGCCAAAGGTGGGCTGTGCTACCAGAAAAGATGTTACACAGAACAGCGTAATTATTAATAACGATTTTTTTTCCATTTGTGTACCTCCATACATTTTCATTATTATGATCTATTTGACTCCCCAATATTGATTTCTAGCCTTGCTATACCAATAAAGAAAGTCGAATTCCTTTGTTATAATTTTCAAAAAACAAATCAATAATACAAGTTATTTTTTTCTATCATTATAAATATTTAAATGGTCAAGTCCAAAATGTTCTGTAAAATGAGTCAAGCGATCACGGTTTCTCCGCCTGCACCTGTGTACTGTTGAGCAGGTTGATTTATTGTTTTGGTTTCTTTTCTTCTTTCAAG
>Ga0114993_10002782_pt1 | contig 18759 bp, 19 predicted proteins | sample ArcticOcean_MG_C_FD_87042 | JGI IMG/M metagenome (GOLD analysis project Ga0114993, IMG submission 87042) | Marine microbial communities from western Arctic Ocean - ArcticOcean_MG_CB2_150 | ecosystem: Environmental > Aquatic > Marine > Oceanic | place: Arctic Ocean: Canada Basin | collected...
TATCAATTACAAATTATAAAAATTTTTGATGCTATTCCGAGAAATAGTAGAAATTAAATATATAAAAAAATATTTGTTAAATATAAGAAACATTGTACAAGAAGAAAAACCCTAAAAAAAAAAGCCGCAAAGTAAAAAGAAAAAAATTACGTAATAATAAAAAATTACGTAATAGCAAAAAATTAAGGAACAATAAAAGAGTTAAGAAGAAAAAAAAATTTATAAAAAGAAAAAAAATAAAAAAGGTCCAAAAAATTAGCAATAAGATTAAAATAAAAAAAAAGATAAACTTACCATTAAGTAGATTAAAAAAAATAAAATTACCTAAACTAAAAAAAGTAAAGTTACCTAAATTTAATAAGAAACAAGTATCTAAAGCACAAAAAAAATTAAAAGAAGTTATAAAGTCAAGCTTGCAAAATGCTTTAAATTATATTCTTACTCCATTATTTAAGGCATATGACAACTATACTGAAAAAAAAAGAATTAATAAATTAAAACAAATTGATCTTTTAAATAAAGAAAAAGAGAAAAGAAAAAGAGAAGAGAAGCAGCTAAGTTTAGAAAAAAAACAAAAAGAACTCAGAGATGAAATTAAACTTGCAAGAGATCGCTCAATAGATTTAAAGAAATTTATTAGACAAGAACAAGCCACTTTAAGACGTGAGCAAGCCTTAAAAAGACGTAGATTCCTAGAAGAGATAAAATTAGAAAGAAAAATTGAGTCTTTTAGAAAAAGAGAATTACAAGAGATAAAAAATTTAGAAAAGTTAGCTTTGCGTGAACAACGTGATGATTATAAGGCAGTAGAAGAAAGATTAGAAAAAATCAAAGAAAAATATCGTTTAATTAGAGATCAAAAAATAAGAGAAAGAGTAGAGTCTTTAGGAGTAGAAATTTCAGATACAGATACTAGGGAAGATTTACTTCAAAAAGAGAAAGAGTATGCTGAGCACAGAAATACAATTGAATTAGTCTTAGAATCTTTTTACCGTTCTGCAAATTCCTTAGTTTTTCAACTAAATAAAAAATATATACCTAAGCACAAAAGTATTCTAAGAGTAATAGACCGTAGATACGAATCTAATGAATGTTTTATAAGATACGATGACAGCCCTGATGAAGATTGGTTAATTTTAATTTATTTAGAAGACTCTGATGCAAAAAAAGGAAAAATTATTGTAGAAAATAAAGCTAATGCAGAAAAACATGAAACGAAATCTTTTGAAATTAAAGAGATATTTGCTTATTCTGATTATCTTGTAGATACAATGACAGCGCACATAGATCGCGAAAGACAAATAAAAGCTAATTAATATTTTTATTTGTTTACTTTAAATAAAATGAGGAATATTTTAAAAATTATACGTTAATATCATGATGGAAAATTTAATTTTATATATTGTTTTAGCTCTTCTTTGTCTTGTGGTTTATCTCTTAATTACACAAAAGAAGAATTTAAACGAAGATAAAAATAATGAGGAGCTAGGAAGGTTAAAAGAGTCATTAACTAGCTCAATTAATACAATATCAACTTCTTTCAATTCTCTATCTAAAGATGTCACAAGGGACATGACGCAAGCTCTTACTAAAGTTGATGAAAAAGTGGGTGCATTTAATCAACAAGTAGAATCAATAAATAAGAGTCAAGATAGTTTTGGCCGAATTCTTGCAGGTGTAAAACAATATGGTGGACTTGCAGAATTTTCTTTAGCTGCATTACTAAAAGATATATTGCCAGCTGCTCAATATATTGCAAATGTTAAAATGAAACCTGAGGAGACCAGAGATGTAGTCGAATTTGCGGTAAAACTAGAAGATGTTTTATGTCCAATTGATAGTCATTGGCCAATTGAAAAATACAAAGCAATTGACGAAGCTTATCAAGCAAAAGATAAAGATGCTTTAGCAGCAGCTAGAAATGAATTAGCCTCAGCATTCAAGACTAAAGCAAAAAAAGTCTTAGAAAAATATATTATGCCTCCAAAAACAACTGACTTTGCAATAGTCTATGTACCAATAGAAGGTTTATATGCGGAACTTTCAAGCTATAGAGATCCCAAAACTAAAGAACTTTTAATGGAAGAGCTAAGGATAAAGTATAAAGTAACTGTTGCTGGGCCAAATACTTTATGTGCTATTTTACAAGCATTTCATATGGGGTTTCATACTTTGAAGGTGCAAAAACATGCGACTCAAATTCATGACGATTTAAAAAATATAACTAGTAGATTTAATAAACATTTTGACGGAATTTTAATATTAAGAAAAAAATTAGAAGAAATTATGAAGGTAACAGACGATTTTGGGCGAGATGCTAGATCTATTATGAGAACATTAGAAAACATCAAAGATCCGGAGCAAATCGAAAAAGCAATTAAACAAGACGTTGACAAAATTAAAGTATTGAATAAGTAATATCTTTGATGACAAATTTAGTTTTTTATGATTTTGAAACTTGCTCCTCAAATGTTTCCTACGGTCAAATTATTCAAGCAGCTGCAGTTCTAGTAAATGATGACCTCCAAGAATTAGATAGATACGAAGGAAGATGTAAATTAAGCCCAGGTATCATTCCTGAAGCTATGGCATTAATTGTCAATAAAACAACACCCAAAATGTTAAAAGAAACAAATTTATCTCATTATCAAATGGTTAGACAAATGATGGAAAAATTTAATCAATGGAAAAACTCAATCTTTATTGGATATAATAGTATAAACTTTGATGAAGAATTTTTAAGGCGTACGTTATTTAAGAATCTTGATTACCCTTATTTAACAGTTACAAATGGAAATGAAAGAGCCGATCTATTTAGTCTTGCAAGAGCATCTCACCTTTATTATCCTGGATGCATCAAAACTCCAATTAGTGATAAAAATAACCCAGTTTTTAAATTAGATAAATTAGCTCCAATGAATGGCATTGAACATAAAGATAGCCACTCAGCAATAGCAGATGTTTTGGCAACTGTTGAATTAGCAAAATTATTAAGAAAAAATGCACCGAATGTTTGGAAAGCTAGTTTAATGACAACCAATAAAGATAAAACACTTCAAATAATTAAAAACGAATTAACATTTTGTACTGATTTTTTTTATTATGGAAAATCAATTCCATTTGTTTTAACTTTTTTATGTGAACATCCACAGTGGGGGTATCCTATGTGCTTTGATCTTAAGGAAGATCCAAATTATTATTTTAAACTTGAAAAAGCTCAATTAAAAAAAGCTCTAAACAAAACACCCAAAGTAATAAGAACCATAAAACATAAAAAGCATCCTATTATAATGAATCCTAAATATGGGATGAATTTTGAAGTTTACAAAGAAATAGGTTTATCAAAACTCCTAGAGAGAGCCAAACTAATAAAAGAGAACAAAGAATTTGCAAATAAAGTTAGCACAATAATAGACGAAGATTTACGGGAAAAACAAGATTTTAATTCTCAAGAAGATATATATGCTGAAGAGTCTATTTACAAAAAATTTACCACAAAAGAAGATAATGCTATTATGCCATCTTTTCATAAAGCAGACTGGAAAGAAAAGTTTTTGATACTACAGAATTTTAAAGATGAACGATTAAGATATTTTGGTAAAAAAATACTTTATGAAGAAAGTCCAAGTTCATTACCTAAAGACGAATATGATATTATACATAAAGAAGTTGCAGCAAGAGTTTTGAGTTCTAATAAAGAAAACTGGAATACAATACCCAGAACTTATTCTGAAATTGACACTTTAAGAAACAAATTTAAAGATGATGCGGAGAAGTTAAAAATGCTCAATGAAATCAATTTATATATTGAGGAGATGGAAAAATTGTACCAAAAGGCCAGTTGACATTAATTAAAAAATTATTAAATTGAAAAATATTATGAGCACAAAAAAAATAACAGATGAAAGCTTTGAATCTGAAGTTCTGAAATCTGAAAAACCAACAGTTGTAGATTTCTGGGCTGAATGGTGTGGGCCATGCAAACAAATTGGTCCTATTCTTGAAGAGATTTCTGACGAAATGAAAGATCAAGTAGTGGTAGCTAAACATAATATTGATGAAAATCCTAATCAACCAAGCAAATATGGGGTTCGAGGGATTCCCACTATGTTACTATTTAAAGGTGGCGAGCTAAAGGCTACTAAAGTTGGAGCTACTACAAAATCAAACATTGTTTCTTGGATTAAAGAAAATATTTAATTTAAGTTAAGTATTTCTCCTGCAAAATATAAACTACCAGTACAAAAAATAATTGCATTTTTATCTTCTTTGGCTATATTTTTAAAAGTGGTTTGTATCGAATTTTCTGATTTTGCAGGCAATCCAACAGATTTTACAATTTTTAGCAATTTTTCTTTTCTTATACTATTGATTTGATTTGGTATATCTAAAACTACAACTGAATTAATGTTGTTTTTTAATATTTTAATAAATTTTTTATGTTCTTTATTAAACATCATCCCTAACACCAAAATTATTTTTTTTTCTTTTCCTAGCGTTTTTAAATATTTTTTTAATTGGAATGCCGCTAAAGGGTTATGTGCTCCATCAATTAGAATTTCGTTTTTTTGATTTACATATTTTCTTAGTTTACCCTTAACTATGCGTTGAAGACGCCCTTCGCTTCTAATTTTTGTGATAGCCTTTTTAATATGATTTTTACTTACATTAAATTGATCAAGACTTCTTACTGTAGCAATAGCAGTTGTAATATTGCTAATTTGAAAATCTCCAGCAAGATTAGGTTTTGGCAGTTTTATTTTACCCAATGAGTCCTTATACACAAAGCCTACATTTATTTTTTTATAATTATAATTTTGTAGAAAAAATATTTTATTTGAAGAATTATTTTTAATATTTTTTTTTATCTTTTTTAAGACATCAATCTTTTGCTCTGCAACAATAATTTTAGACTGATTTAATAAACTTGAGCATTTTTCATAAACCACTTCATCAATAGTGCCTTTTTTTAAAAAATCTTTGTGGTCTATACCGATAGGCATAATCACTGAAGCAATATTTTTTTCTAAAACATTACTTGCATCCAATCTAAAAAATAGTCCTGATTCTATTATATTAATATCTGCTTTAGTTCTTGATGCTTTTAAAAAAAAGCAGGCACATATAAATTCATGAAAAGTGATATTATTTCCATCATTTACTTTTTCTACTTCTGATAAAAGTTTATAAAGATTATTATTATCAATATATTTTCCAGCAAAATAATAACGTTCATTAAATTTTCTAAGAGATGGACTTACATTTAGATTAACTTTATAACCAGCTGTTTCAAAAATTTCTCTAATTGTAGTACAACAACTAAATTTTCCATTTGTACCAACTACTTGAATGGCATTTTTAATTTTACTTTCTGGGTTATTAAGGTCTTTTAATAATCTTTTAATTCTATCGAGTGATAGATCTATACTTTTAGGATGCAGCCGGAGCAGTCTTTTTAAAATCTTCTGGATTTTCATGAACTTCATTTACATTAGATGATTCAGATTTATCTTTTTTTAAAATTATATTAGATAGTATCGTAATAGTATTTTTTAATTCATTTCGATTTTCAAGCACAATATCTGCTAAGCCTGAACTTCTAACACCTGAAGCTGTACCAAATGATTCTGGTATTTGATCTGTTCCTTTTAAAATATTAGCTGTAACCCTTTTTCCTGAGAATAGTAAGTTATCAACGCACTTTGATTCAACAATAATGAATTCATGTTGAAAAAAACTGCTGGCATAAGTGCCCCCAGTTACAGCTCTAGCAGCTACTGCAAAAGTAGGAATTTTTGCTTTTTTAATCTGATCCATTGCAATAATACTTTTCGTCATTCCAGCTAATCCAGTAACACCTGTATGCACATCGATGCCAGAGCTTTGATACACCACAATCCAGGCATCCACCTTTTCTTTTATTGCAAAATTAGCAGCTTTTAAAAAATGTTCATTTTCAGCTGGCCCAAATCTTCCTGCTCCAAATTTTGGATTAAAGCAAACTACTACTGCACGTAAATTAGAAATATTTCCTACAGCACATAATAAAGCTGTTTCTTGACCAGTGGCTTTTCTATATTTTTTTATTTTGTCTATGTATTTGTATCTATCTTTTATTTCAAATTTTAAAGGATCAGGGTTTATATTTTCAGGTGCATCAATAATTTCATAATTTGACTCAAATAAACTTTCTAGTCGCTTTTTAGGAGGCAGATCAAAATGAAAACTACATTCACATATATATAAATTTAAAACTAAATCAGGCAAGTATGAAATTTTTTTACATTGTGGGCAGTTTTTCCAATCAGTTTTTTGTTCACCTATTGGCTGCTTTTTAAAAATTTGTTTTACTTTAATTCCAATCTTTTTCCAACGCGTAATCCAATTCATGATATTTTTTCCTTCAACTTTTTTACCATAATAGTTACATTTGTGACAGGATTTTGTCTTTTTTTAATAGATAATGCTATTTCTCTGCATAAAGCGCTGCCAACGACTAAGCCATCAGCTCTTTTTAAAGAAAAAATGTTTTTTATTGTAATTCCAAAACCAATAACCAGATTTTTAGATTTATTTAATTTTTTAATTGTATTGTATTTTTTCAAAATTTCTTTTGATGAAACTTTAAGCTTACCCCCAGTAGTTGATAGCATGCTTATATAGTAAATCATATCATGAGAGTCTTTTATTATTTTTATCATTCTACTTTTAGATGTAGTAGGAGACAAAAGTTGTATAAAGCTTATGGAATTTTTTTTACATTTTTTTGCAAAAGTTTTATTATCTGGCCAAGGCAAGTCTACTACAATTAGACCATTTACTCCTGCTTGTTTACATTTCTTTAAAAATTTATTTTCACCATATTGATAGATTATATTAAAGTAACCCATTAAAATTATAGGTTTTGAATTTTTGTCCTTATATTTTTTTATAATTTGAAAGATGTCCTTCATCTTAATTCCATTTTTAATTGCTCGGTATGCAGAAGTTTGAATTTGCCCACCATCTGCTATTGGTGTGTTATGAGGAAAACCTATCTCGCAGATATCTGCATATTTAGAAATTGAATTTAATATATCCAGGGATTTTTTTTTAGTGTTATCACCAGCCACTGTGTAAGTTAATAATGCGGGTCTTTTTTCTTTTTTACTTTTTTCAAATGCTAAACTAATTGGTGATTTAATCATTTTTTTCTTTTTCCTAATCTTTGCTTTAAGATGTCCCTATCTTTATGGGCGTCTCCACACGAATTTACAATAATTATTGTATCTTTACTTAATTTAGGAGTTATTTTTATAGCTTCTGCAAATGCATGACTTGGTTCTAAACTTGGATTTAAATTTTCATATTTAGTAACTAATTGGTATGCACTTAATGCTTCTTCATCACTGGCGGCGGTATATCTTGCTCTTTTTGTATCTTTTAAAAAACAATGAAGCGGTGAAACTCCTGGGTAATCTAATCCCGCACTTATAGATTCGGTCTCTTCTATTTGGCCTTCTGTATTCTGATTTACATACTGTGCAGCGCCGTGCAATATTCCAATTTTTGATCCATATGTTAAAGGAGCAGCATGCTTTTTACTATTTTTAGGTCCACCCGCTTCTATTCCAATAAATTCTATTTGTTTTTTGTCATAGTGCATAAATTCATTCCAAAATCCAAAACTTGAACTTCCACCACCAACACAATTTAATAATTTAATTTTTTTTGGAAAGTCACCAAATTCATTTTTTATTTGCACCGAAAGTTCACGAGAAATTTGCGAAGTACTCCAGCCACAGATTTTCACAAAAATATTGGGACCCACTGTAGAGCCTACACACATATGTGTAGAATCACAATTTGCAACCCAATACCTCATACATTCACTGACAGCATCAACAAGTGTTTGGCTGCCCGTATAAACTGGGATTATCTCAGCACCATTTTGTTTAATTGCATCGCAATTAGGTTTTTGTCTTTTTATATCCTTTGTTCCCATAAATATTTTACATTTAAGGCCAAATTTTTTTGCAGCCATACTTAACATTTTTCCAGCATATCCAGCTCCGGTGTCTCCAATGATATATTTTTTTCCAGCTCTTTTAGCAATAAGGCAATGAACAGTCGCATTATAAATTTTGTGAGCGCCACCATTTGCTTCAGAAACAACTTTTGTCCAAATTTGAGCACCACCTAAATGTTTTGTAAGGTTTTCTAGTTTTATAAATGGTGTAGATCCGCCAACCCAATTTTCAAAATAATGATCTCTTTCTTGAATAAATTTTTTATCTTTTCGCAATTTTTCAAATAAAATAGTTAGATCTTCTACTGGTTTTTTTAAGGTTTCTGGTATGAAATTTCCACCAAACTTCCCTCCCCAAAATCCATTTTTATCATGTTGGTCAATTAGAGGTATGCCTTTTTTTATTTTCATCATAACTTTTTAATCTTTTCTAAAAAATTTTGAACTTTTTTCTCTGATTTATCTCCTGGATTATCCTCTAAACTTGATGAAATATCAATTTTTTGGCTAAGTTTTATAGCTTCATTTATATTATCATAAGTAATGCCACCAGCAAGAAACCAACTTTTAATTTTAAGATTTTTCAAATAATTCCAATTAAAAATAGAACTTTTTTCCATCGCAGGAGAGTCAAATAAAAATTCATCTGCAATTCCAATATATTTCTTATAAAGGTTTACATCCTCTTCTTTTTTTACTTTTATAGCTTTAATAATTTTTTTACTCGATATTAATTTTAAGTTTTTAATTTTTGCTGGAGAAGATTCATACACCTGAAGGTAATCAAACTGATTTTTGATTTTTTCAACAAAAGTATTTTCTGGATTTACCAGTACAGCCACTTTATTAATGTGTTTTGGGACAATAGATGTAAGCCTCTTTGATTGCTCGATTGATAAATTGCGAGGAGAGGAAGGGTAAAATACAAAACCTAAGTATTGACATCCACCAGTTGCAACAATCGTATTAATAATTTTTTCTGATTTAATGCCACAGATTTTAATTTCTAATGGCATTTATTTAGTTTGTTATTGAGGTAACAACTTTTTTTATATTTTCTTCTAGGTTTCCATTAATTAAACTTCTGCCCATAATTATCTTATCAGATCCATTTGTAATACTTTCTAAAGGCGTGCATGTTCTTTTTTGATCATTTGATTTTTCATTTATCATACGTATTCCAGGACTAAAAACTTGAAGAGTAGGACCAATAATTTTTTTCACTATTTTAGCTTCTTGGCCTGAGCATACTACACCAACATTTAATTCTTTAGCCATTAGAGCTAAGTGTTCAACTTGTTGGATTACACTATTAGTATTTCCCATAAATTTTAAATCTTCATCATTTAAAGCAGTAAGAACAGTTACCATCATAATTTTAGGTTTAAAACTAAATTCAGCCACTGCTTTTTTTGCTTCTTCAATCATTTTTTTTCCACCCAAACCATGTATTGTTAAAAAACCAAACTTCACACCATCAAGAGCCTTAATAGCTTTATAAACCGTTTGTGGAATATCTTTTAGTTTAAGATCTAGCATTAAATTTGTAATGCCTATTTCATTAAATTTTTTTATACCATCTTTGCCACAGGCATTAAAAAATTCTAGACCTAATTTAACTGTAAAAATTTTATTAATAGATTTTACACCTATACTTATTGCTTTATCTAATTCTGTTGTATCTAAGGCAAGTATAATTCTATTCACGGATTTTTAATATATAACTAATAAGTACCAGATATTTTGTTTCCAGTAAAATTATTGTTTAACTTATTAAATAGAATTTTGCTCATCTTCCATTTAATTGCTTTTTTTTCTGGTATTTTTATAGTTTTAGAATTTTTGGGGTTTCTTCCAGTTCTAGCTTTTCTTATTTTTACTTTATAGCTTCCAAAACCTCTAATTTCAATATTTTTACCTTTAGCCAAGGCTTCTGAAATTTCTATTAAAATTGTATCAACTATTTTCTCTATATCTTTTCTCAATATATTTGGATTTTGTTCTGCTAATTTTGATTCAAGCTCTGAGCGAACCATGATCTATTATACAACTATTTATCTTTTTTTTTAATACTTTTTTTCTTCTTTAAATTTAGTGCTTTACCTAAAATATCACCTAAAACACCACCTGAATCTGTTGATCCATACTTTTTAACAGCCTCTTTAGCTTCTCTTTCTTCTAAGGCTTTTATAGATAATGTAACTTTTCTTTTATCCTTTTGTATTTCAGTAATTAAACAGTCAACTTTTTGACCAGGCACAAATCTAGAAGATCTCTGATTTTCAGGTTCTTTTGCTAATTGATTTTTTTTAATTAAGATTTGAAGTTTTTTATTATTTGTATCATAAACATTAATGCCACTATTAGATGATGAATGAACAATAACTGTTATAGTATCTGAAACTTTTTTATTGTCTAAAAAATCAAAAGGATCATTATCAAGCTGCTTTATACCTAATCTTATTTTCTCTTTGGGTTGGTTAATTTCTATAATTTTAAATTTAATTTCTTGATTTTTTTTATAATTCTCTAATTCAGTCTCTTTCTCTTCCCAGCTCAAGTCTTTGTAATGTATCATCCCATCTAATTCTGAATCTTTAATAGATATGAATAAAGCATAGTCGGTGATATTTTTAATCGTACCCTCAAAAACTTTATTTTCTTTATGATCTTTCATAAACTTCGTCCATGGGTTCTCCAGCGTGTTCTTGTAAGAAAGGCTTAATCTGCGTTTTTCAACATCTTTTTCTAAAATTTGAACTTCAATTTTCTGCGATGTAGATAAAACTTTTCCAGGATGGACATTTTTTTTTGTCCAGGATAATTCAGATTGATGTATTAGTCCCTCTAATCCATCTTCTAATTTACAAAAAACTCCATAGTCCATTACTTTACTCACTTCACCTGAATAATTTTTTCCTATTTCATATTTATTTATGGATTTTTCGTAAGGATCTTCTGTTAATTGTTTTACACCAACACTAATTTTCTTAGTATTCTCATCTATTTTTGTTATTTTTACTTTTATAGTTTGACCGATTGTTAACAATTCAGCGGGTTCACTGATTCTACTCCAAGAAATATCCGTAATATGTAAAAGAGCATCTACACCATTTAAATCTATAAATGCACCCCATTGAGTTAGGTTTTTTACAGTTCCGTTAACTACTTCACCTTCTTTAATTTTTGATAAAATTTTGTCTCTATCGTTATCTCTAATTTTTTCCATGACCGCTCTTCTTGATAAAACAATATTACCTCTTTTTTTATCAAGTTTAACACACTCAAAAGTTTGAGGAACTTTCATTAAGTGATCGAAGTTTTTTAATGGCTTAAGATCTACCTGTGATCCTGGTAAAAAACACAAACAAGATTCAACGTTTACCACAAACCCACCTTTACATCTTGAAATTATAATTCCTTTAATCTTTTCTTTGTTTGCAAAAGCTTTTTCCATTTTCTTCCAGGAGTTTGCTTTTCTAGCTTTTTCTCTACTTACAACTATTTCTCCATCTCTATTTTCAATTTTTTCAAGAAGAACTTCAATCTTTGAACCAACCTCAATACTATCAATCTCTTTAGTAAGCTTAAATTCTTCGATAGGAATAGCTCCGGAGCTTTTTAATCCTAAATCAATAAATACAAATTTTTTGCTTATTTCCTCAACTGTTCCAGTTGCAATTTGACCTTCTTTAAATTTTCTATTACCTAGATCTTCTGAAAGGAGTTTCTCGAACTCTTTATCTGATTCACCCTTATGTTGTTTTATTATATCTAGCATATTTCTTTTATTTTTCTATCCATCATTTTTTTAACTTCTAGAAAGCTACTTTTTATAGATAGGTTGCTAGTATTTAGCAAGTAAGAATCTCGTGTTTTTTTAAGTTTGGAGTGCTTTCTAGTTCGATCTTCCCTGTCTCTTTTCTTCATACTCTTTAGAATCTCTTGAAATTTTACTTTTTTTCCTAGTTTTTTGAGTTCTTTAAAGCGTCTTCTAGCTCGTATATTGATATTAGCAGTTATATATATTTTTATGTGAGCATCAGGCACTACAATAGAAGAAATATCTCTTCCATCTAAAATAGATCCATTAAAACTTTTAGGCGGATTGTAAGCTAAGTCTTTTTGAAACTTTAGCACAAGTTTTCTAACTCTTAAATCTTTAGCAATTTTTGATGCAGCGTATGCAACATCATCGTTAAGCAAATTTTTATCTAATAATTTCTTGAGACTAATTTTTTTGCTTAATCTAGATAAAAAGTTAATTTTATTTTTAATATTTTTATTTTTAATAAGAGCATAGGCGAGCAATCTATAAATTTTACCTGTATCACAGTAAATTAAATTATAGTGTTTTGCAATTTTCTTTGAGATCGTCCCAGCTCCTGAAGCACTTGGACTATCTACCGCAACTCTAATTATTTTTTTTAATTTCATATTTGCAACTTAACTTTTTCATTATTTTAAGGAATTCAGGAAAAGAGGTATTTACATTTTCAAAATTTTTAATTTTTAGTTCTCCTTTAGAAACAAAAATTTGTCCTGCCACAAATGCCATTTTTGCAATTCTATGATCTTTATGTGTTTTTATTGTATAAGGCTTATTAATTTGAAGATCTGGATTTCCAAAAATTTTAATTTTATCTTTACCTAATTTTGTTTTAATTCCAATTTGATTTAAAAATTTGTTACACACATTTAATCTTTTACTTTCTTTTTTATTCAATTCTTCAAGACCATAAAAATTTGACACACCTTTAGCTTTAGCTGCACAAAGCATGGCTATTGGATATTCATCAATCATTTTGGCAGCAATAGAAGCTGGACAATTTATTGAGCGAAGATTAGAACTTTTAACAATCAAATTTCCTCTTTTTTCACCACACACGTTTTTTTCATCAATTATAGAAATCTTTCCTCCCATTTTTTTTATTATACTTAAAAAACCTGTTCGAAAAGGATTAAGATTTACATTATTTATTTTAATTTTTGAATTTTTACTTAAAGTAGTTAATGCAATAAAAAAAGCCGCTGCAGACATGTCTCCTGGAATTTTTACATTAAAAGCTTTAAAATCTTTTAAACCTCTAACTTTTATTAAATTAAAATTCTTATTTTTTTTAACCTCAATATCAGCACCAACATATTTGAGTAGAATCTCGGTATGGGTTCGCGAAGCTAGTTTTAATGGTTCTATTATTGTAGAAATGCCTGGAGACATTAGAGATGCAAAGATACAACAAGTTTTTACTTGAGCAGAAGGATAATTCAATTTGTAGTTATTTAAAGGTAATATCCAGTTAGTTCCTTTCATTTTTAGCGGCAACGTAGTTTTGCCTCTTGGTAAAAAAGAGCAACCAAATTTTTCTAGAGGCTCTATACACCTGTAAAAATCTCTTCGTGATAAACTTGAGTCTCCAGATATATTAAATGTTTTTGGATATGGTGCTAATAATCCCATAATGCAGCGAGCAACCGTACCAGCATTTCCAGCATAAATTTTTAAATTTTCTTTTATTATTAAGCTTTTTAAACCATTGCCATATACATAAAAAACTTTATTTTTTTTAATAATTTTAACACCAAGTTTTTTTAATATTTTTATATTATTTAAAACATCTTCGGCTTCTAAGATCCCTTCAGCTTTAGAAATGCCAGTTGCCTGAGAGGCTATAAAAAAAAATCTATTAGAAATAGATTTGTCTCCCGGTGGTAATATTGTTTTATTAAATTTTTTTATTTTTTTATCTATTGAAACAGAAAATTTTCTAATCATTTAAAACTAAAATTTAAAGTTTTCACCAAAGTACAGTTTTTTGGCTTCCGCAGTATTTACAATTTCCCTAGGAGTTCCATTTGCTACAATTGTTCCATTTGCAATAACATATGCTCTGTCAACCACACTTAATAATTGAGATGCATTATGATCAGTAACTAATACAGCACAACCTCTTGACTGCAATTTAACTAAAAGACTTTTTATATCCTGTAGTGAAAGTAAATCCACTCCAGCAAATGGTTCGTCCAAAAGTAAAACTTTTGGATTAATAATTAAACATCGAGCAATTTCTGTTCTTCGTCTTTCACCACCAGAAAGAGCAGTAGCTTTTACATCTCTTAAATGAGTTATTGAAAATTCAGCCATTAATTTTTCTACTATATCTTTTTGTTCTTTAGAATTTTTTTTGACAATTTGCGCTATTCCCATTAAATTTTCATAAACTGTTAAGCCTCTAAAAATAGAAGTTTGTTGTGGTAAATAAGCAATACCTAATTTTGCTCTCTCGTGAATTGGAAGATTTGTTAGTTTTATATTATTTAAAAAAATATCACCAAAATCAGATTTTAATAAACCTAAAACAATATTCATAAAAGTACTTTTTCCAGCACCGTTACTACCTAAAAGACCAAGCATTTCACCTTTATTTAAATGCATATCAATTTTCCTTAGGATTATTCGACCATCAAAGGACTTCGCAATATTTTTTACAGACAAAATTGGTTTTGATTTAAATTTAATAATTCTAAATTTTTTAACGTTATTATTCATTTAATTTATCAATTTTATTTTAATTGTTTCATCACTTAGCATTGAAACTTTGTAGTAATTTGTTTTAAAATTATAGTCAACTTTATCTGCTTTCATTGAACCTGCATTAGTTTTTAAATAAACATCTTTGTATGCTGTGGCAGTTTCACTTGAAGCAATAAGGTCTAAATTTTGTGCTAAAATTACAATTTCTTCGTCTGTAGCTTTTACATTGTTTTCAAAAAAACAGTCATATGTTGTTTTATTGTATACACCATCATCTGATGTAATAGTTACAACTCTACCATCGTCCATGTATAAAGTAACAGTCATAGAGCTCATATATATTAAGTTGGGACTTTCTATCTTAACTTGAGCCTCATCAGATTTTACAATAAAAGGTTTATCTAAGTCGTAATATCCTTTGTATTCAACTTTTTGAAAAAAATTACTTTTTTTATCGTCTATTTGTAAATCTTCTTTTTTTTCTTCAATTTGATTTTGAACTAACTGTTTTTCTTTGATATTTGGGTAAAGAAAATAAGTTGCCAACACTAGAGTTAACCCAATAGAGAGAAGCGTAATTTGTAATATCTTTTCATTTTTTTTCATTTTATCCCCGCTGAAAGACAATGTTGTAGATGCAAAACTCCAATTACTTTTTTATTTTTTTTCTTTATATCTTTTTTTCTAGCAACTAAAAGTGAAGATATTTCTAATGAGTTCATTTTTTCTATTGCGGCCAGTGCAGTTGCTGAATCAGAAATCCAAGCAGGATTTTTACTACAAACTTTAATTACCTTTTTATCAAAAAGATTATTACTATTTCGTCTTATATCTCCATCTGTGATTAAATTAACTTTACCATTTTCCTCTTTAACACATACAATTCCTAACTTTTTTTGTGACATCTCATTAATGGCTTTACGCATAGTTTGGTTTGCTAAAACTATAGGAATTTTTTTTCCTGTAACCATTAATTCACTCACTTGAATTAAAGCTGTTGCTAATATTCCAGACGGATGTGTCATAATAAATTTTTTGTTTGTCCATTTTTTTCTCTTCATGCACGAAATACTTAAAGCATCACCCCACGCAAGGAAGTTTAAACTTGATGAAGTGGGTGCCAGACTATGTCCAGCTTCGACTACTTTTGGTAATAGAATCTTAATTGTGGAGTTTCTAAGTAACATTGAAGATGGTTTGCAGCTAACACCTATTACAGAAATTTTATATCTATTGGCATATCTTAAAATACTGTTTAGTTCAGATGACTCACCCGATACACTAAACACTAACATTGCATCTTGGTTTTTTTGAATTGCACCAAGTCCACCATGTTGTAAATCATTTGCTGAAAAAGCTACACTTGGTGTTCCTAAACTAGATAAAGTTGAAGCTATTTTTAGACCCACAATATAACTTTTTCCAACTCCAACCACCAAACATTTCCCTCTAATTTTAGAAATTAAATTTACAGCTTTTGAAAATTGAGAGGAACTATTAAAACTGTTTGCGAGTTCTTTTAATCCTTGAATTTCAGTCTCTACTGTTTTTTTTGCTATTTTTAAATCTTTATTCATTTTATTTTAAGAGTGTGAAAAAATATCTTCTGTAAAGCCACTTTGATCTAACTTAATTCTAGTTTTTAAAAATTGAATACTATTTTCATAAAGCTCAATTCTGTCTTCTCTTTTTAACATTGTATAAAGATTTTCTTTTATCTTATGTAAGAATATCACATCATTACTGCAGTACTGAAGCTGTGCATCAGTGAGATCTTCTAAATTTTTATTCCAGTCGCTGCTTCCAAGTCTTTTATCTAACTTTTTATTACAAAATTCCATTACTAAATCTTTAAGGCCGTGGTTCTGCGTGTATGTTCTACAAAGTTTGCTAGCTATTTTAGTATCAAAAATATTTTTTACTTCGCATTTTAAAAAATATTCTAAACCAGAAACATCATATCTCAAATAGTGTCCAATTTTTGTAATTTTTGAATTTTCTAAAATCTTAACAATATTTGGAGCTTTATAATGTTTTCGATTTGGCTGAATAATATAAGCATCATTGTTTCCTGTGCTGATTTGAATTAAACTTAACCTGTCTCTATGCGGGATTTGCAAACCTGATCCTTCGGTATCTATCGCTAAACTTGAATTCTTTTCTAGCTCTCTAAGGATGTCAGTCGAAATATCATCTTGAAACTTATAAATTTTAGTCATATTTAATTTAATATATAATGTTAATGTTAGTAAAATGCAAAATAATCAAAAAATAATAGCTATTTTTGGAGCTGGAGGATTTCTTGGCAAACATTTAATGCGTGAATTAACCAAGTTAGACTATAGAATTAAGGTGGCGACTCGAAACCCCTACTTAAAAGGTTATTTAAAACCTTTAGGAAATCCAGGACAAATTGAATTATTTAAAACAAATATTTTTAATCCAAATGATTTAAAAAAAATTCTAGAAAATTGTGATTTAGTTATAAACCTTGTGGGTATTTTATATGAGAGTAGAAATCAAAAATTTAACGAAATTCACTCTGAATTTCCAAATATGTTAAGTAATTTATGTAATGAAATTGGTATTAAAAATTTAGTACATGTAAGCGCTTTAGGAATACAAGATAAACACAGTTCAGTTTATATGCAGTCTAAATTTGAAGGAGAAAAAAATATACAAGAAAATTTTAAGCCGTCAGTAATTTTGAGGCCTTCAATAGTTTTTGGTCCAGAAGATAAATTTTTTAATACTTTTGCTTCTCTTGCACAGTTTTCACCAGCTCTTCCTTTAATAGGTGGCGGCAAAACAAAATTTGCACCAATATATGTTGGTGATGTAGCAAATGCCATTGTCAAAGCATTAGAATTAAATAATTTAGAGCCTAAAGTATATGAATTGGGTGGTCCTGAAAATTATTCATTTAAAGAGTTAATGGAAATTTTATTAACTGAAATTAAGAAGAAAAGACTTTTAATTCCTATTCCTTTTGGATTTGCAAAATTTCAATCTTACTTTTTGCAAGTGATGCCTCATCCACTTTTGACCCCAGACCAAGTTGAGCTATTAAAATACAACAATATTGTTTCCGGAAATTATCCTACTTTAAAAGATCTTGGAATTACTGGAACACCAATTAAAAATATTTTATCTAAATATATTTATAGATTTAGAACGGGTGGTCAATTCGGTTAAAATTATAAACCATAACCACCAGGAATAATAATATAGTGAATAGCCAAGACAATACCCACAGAAACACTTAAACCAAAAATCATTTTAACAAAGTCTTTACCAATAAGTGGAAACACGTATTTAAATTTATATTCTTTGTTCATTGTGGATATTGCAAGTTCTCTTCCACATAATAAACCTACAAATACCCATGTTGTTGACATAGGTAGATCGTTTAATTCTTTAAAGTAATAAAGCACTATGGCATATATTGTATTAATGATAGTTGCTGATCGAGCGTACCTAGTTCCCGTTTTATCTAAAACAACCTTTTGAATTGGGCCGCCTTGGATGTAAAAAATATAAAAAAGTAAAATTGTAAAATAAGCTAGAACAACTGCTAATAACCAAAAATCAACTTGTCTTGGTAAATAAACAGCAATATTTGCAACATCATGAGAAAGCCAAGCCGCCCATAGATAGGCAGAACTAATCCAAACAGAGTTACGCCAAAATGCAATACTTTTTTTTCCAGTTACTTCGTCAAATTTTTCATTTATAAATTTAGAAATAACAATCCAGCAAATATAAGCTGCACCAGCTGCAATGCCATAACCAACGATACTTTTCATAAGCATTTTTTCTAAAACAACCGTTGAAGCAAAAGCTGATAAAACTAAAAAGGTTGTTGAAACTGGAATTCCTATTCGTGTAAGTAATAATAATATTCCAGGTGCAACTGCGTGATACCACTGAATTTCTTGATAAGGAATTCTTGTTAGTCGTCCGTATGAAATATCTCCATCATATGCCCACCATCCATAAGTTATAGTAACGATCATAGCAAAAGAAGCAGCCGAAGCTAACGTGTACCACTTAAACCATTTCTGTTTGGAAGCTATAAACGTTCCTAATGTTTGAATAGAGTCGTTACCAATTACAGACCAGCCCGCTAAAGCAAAACCAATGATTGTGTATATTAATGTTAGTTCCATAAAGTTATTTCTATATAAGCTTACGAAATAATTTAATCCAGTAAAAA
>Ga0114993_10002784_pt1 | contig 18754 bp, 14 predicted proteins | sample ArcticOcean_MG_C_FD_87042 | JGI IMG/M metagenome (GOLD analysis project Ga0114993, IMG submission 87042) | Marine microbial communities from western Arctic Ocean - ArcticOcean_MG_CB2_150 | ecosystem: Environmental > Aquatic > Marine > Oceanic | place: Arctic Ocean: Canada Basin | collected...
TCGGACCATTGCAGATCGGATTGCTAGACGAGAGCACGATGAAAACAGTAAAAACACCAGTGAATGTGTTACCTATGTGCCCGGTCTAAAGTGTTACCCATGTCCCCGGCTGCACAGTGAGGGCGCGTCCGGCAACGGCCCGCTGCCGATATCTCACCAAGCCCCCACCATCTCTCCGGCGAAGGCCGGAACCCAGGCACACCCACCTGCAAATAATCCCCCACCTCCGGACGTAGCATAGGCATCCTGCCCATGCGAGCCGCCTTCTCCCCTCTCCGATCTGGGAAGAAGCTAGGGGTGACGGTCCTGCTCTCCACTTACCCCCACATCACACGCCCACGCCCAAACCGTCTTTCGGCGGAGGCCGGAATCTAGGAACGCCCACATCCATTCGCCACATGACACCCGTAACCCGCGAGAGTCCAATCCGCCATCCTGTCTGAGATCCCGATAAATCTGGGAGCCTCTCAAAGGATCCCACCACTGCCACCACCGCACACGGAAATCGCCTTAAAAACTAAAACCGGACATCTTTCGATATCCGGTTAAAAATAAAACCCCCTGGCAGTGATCTATTTTCCCACACCGTTGCCAGTGCAGTATCGTCAACGCTACATCGTTTCACTTCCGTGTTCGGGATGGGAACGGGTGGGACCGACGTGCTCTAACCACCAGAGGACTTATAAATACTCACCCGTCAACTGCCCTGGACGCCATATTAGCCGACATCCTGAACTGGTCGAAAAGTGGTCGCGGGGGGTGGATTCGAACCACCGACCTTTGGGTTATGAGCCCAACGAGCTGCCACTGCTCCACCCCGCAACGGATCGTCAAAGTGACAAGCGTCCACCCCACAAATCCCCACGGACTGCGTGTCAACGTTCATCACCATGAACATTAGTTTTGATTCCGAACACTTTTTTTGCATAAGACGGCTCGCCTTTAATGTGGGTCAAGCCCTCGGTCAATTAGTACCACTTAGCTTAGGGTCTCACAACCCTTACACCTGTGGCCTATCTACGCTGTAGTCTCCAGCGGACCTTACTCCCTCAAGGGGATGGGAAATCTAATCTCGGAGAGGGCTTCGCACTTAGATGCTTTCAGCGCTTATCCCGCCCAAACGTGGCTACCCGGCAATGCAATTGGCATCACAACCGGCACACCAGAGGTCTGTCCATTCCGGTCCTCTCGTACTAGGAACGGCACTCCTCAAATTTCCTACGCCCACGGCGGATAGAGACCGAGCTGTCTCACGACGCTCTGAACCCAGCTCGCGTGCCGCTTTAATGGGCGAACAGCCCAACCCTTGGGACCCACTTCAGCCCCAGGATGCGACGAGCCGACATCGAGGTGTCAAACCTCGCCGACGATATGAACTCTTAGGCGAGATAAACCTGTTATCCCCGGGGTAGCTTTTATCCGTTAAGCCACAGCCCTTCCACTCGGTACTGTGGGATCACTTTGCCCGACTTTCGTCCCTGCTCGACTTGTAGGTCTCGCAGTCAAGCCACCTTATGCCAATGCACTCTTTGGCTGATTTCCATCCAGCCTGAGGTGACCTTTGGACGCCTCTGTTACCTTTCAAGAGGCGACCGCCCCAGTCAAACTACCCACCAGACACTGTCCTTCAATAAAGAAGTTAGAAGCAAAGCCAAAGAAGGGCGGTATCTCAAGGATGACTCCACCCGGACTGACGTCCGAATTTCATAGTCTCCCGCCTATCCTGCACGGCCTTAACCACGCATCAATGTCAAGCTATAGTAAAGCTCCACGGGGTCTTTTTGTCCTGCCGCGGGTAACCCGCATCTTTACGGGTCCTGCAATTTCACCGAGTCTATCGTTGAGACAGTGCTCAAGTCGTTACGCCTTTCGTGCGGGTCGGAACTTACCCGACAAGGGACTTCGCTACCTTAGGACCGTTATAGTTACGGCCGCCGTTCACCGGGGCTTCAGATCGGAGCTTGCACTCCTCCCTTTAACCTTCCGGCACTGGGCAGGCGTCAGCCTGTATACATCAGCTTTCGCTTTAGCACAGACCTGTGTTTTTGGTAAACAGTCGCTTGAGCCTCTTTACTGTGACCCCCAACGCCTTCCAGCGCGTGGCTATGGACATTAGGGGCACCCCTTCTCCCGAAGTTACGGGGCTAATTTGCCGAGTTCCTTAACGATAGTTCTCTCGTTCACCTGGGGACTTTTACCCCTGCCCACCTGTGTCGGTTTGCGGTACGGACGGTAAATAGCCTCGACGACGAGGGTTTTCTTGGCGGTATAGAGTCAGCGTTGTCCCCAGAGGAAATCCTCAGAGTTCGCCAACCCCTTAGGTATTAGCGCCAGGAACCTTTTAGTTCTCCTGACTCCCCTACGGGTAGGCACACACCATGTCCAATAGGCATGCAAAACTTATCTTTCCGCGTCACCTCTTCATCTCAAACGGTTATTTACCGGGGCTGGAATTTTGACCAGCTGTCCATCGGCTTCGCCTTGCGGCTACGTCTTAGGACCGCCTAACCCTACGTCGATCAACGTCGCGTAGGAAACCTTGGGCTTCCGGTGTCCAGGATTCTCACCTGGATTGTCGCTACTCATGCCGGCATTCTCACTTCTCAACAGTCCACCCTGGCTCACGCCTGGAGCTTCAATCCGTTGAGAACGTTCTCCTACCGATTACAACGTTACGTTGTAATCCCGCAGCTTCGGTATTTGACTTTAGCCCCGTTTATTTTCGGCGCCGGAGTCCTCGACCAGTGAGCTATTACGCACTCTTTAAAGGGTGGCTGCTTCTAAGCCAACCTCCTGGCTGTTTGGGGACCCCGACTTCCTTTAACACTTAGTCAAAATTTGGGGACCTTAGCTTGCGATCTGGGCTGTTTCCCTTTCGACAATGGAGCTTATCCCCCACTGTCTCACTCCCGAGTTACGGTTACTGATATTTGAAGTTTGGTTGGGGTTGCTAAGCTCACGCCCGCGAGCCCATCCAGAGCTCTACCTTCAGTAACTAATTCTCGAGGCTGCACCTAAATGCATTTCGGAGAAAACCAGCTATCGCCGTGTTCGTTTGGCATATCACCTCTACCCACAGCTCATCCCATCACTTTGCAACGTAAACGGGTTCGGCCCTTCACCTCGAGATTATCGAGGCTTCAGCCTGGCCATAGGTAGCTCACACGGTTTCGGGTCTAATCCGCGCAACCCTCGACGTTGGGGTTTCAATCACGCCTCCACGCTTTCCTCCAATATTTCTGCACGCATCTTCATTTTTGAACCGAAGTTCGCATTTTCAGATTTGTGCATCCATATCTTCAGGCAGCGCTTTGTTGTGAGCTTCCTCCCAGGTCGGTGTTCGCTCTATTCAAACTTGCTTTCGCTACGGCTCCGGAACGTAATTCCTTAACCTAGCTACACAGATTAACTCGCCGGCTCATTCTTCAATAGGCACGCGGTCACTCACTCGAAAGCGAGCTCCCACGGTTTGTAGGCGTATGGTTTCAGTTCTATTTCACTCCCCTCACGGGGTGCTTTTCACCTTTCCCTCACGGTACTTGTTCACTATCGGTCACCAAAGGTATTTAGCCTTGGAGAGTGGTCTCCCCAGATTCCGACAGGATTTCACGTGTCCCGCCGTACTCAAGAACACAGTGCAGAGCCAACAAACTTTCGTCTACTGGACTATCACCATCTATGGCGCAGCTTTCCAGCTGCTTTGACTAGAAGGTTGGTTTCTTACTCTGTGGAATCTCGGGGGAGATTCCATACTGTGTCTTACAACACCCCTAAAACATGAGGCCCCCGCCCTTGAGGTTTTAGAGGTTTAGGCTGATCCCTTTTCGTTCGCCACTACTAGGGGAATCTCGGTTGATTTCTTTTCTTCAGGGTACTTAGATGTTTCAGTTCCCCCACTTACCCACTCCAATAAATTGGAGTCATCCTGGTCAAGCCAGGATAGGTTTTCCCATTCGGAGATCCACGGCTGAGCTTGCTAGGCAGCTAACCGAGGCTTATCGCAGTCTTGCTACGTCCTTCTTCGGCCTTTGGTACCAAGGCATTCCCCATACGCCCTTAGTAGCTTGACCCACACTAAAGGTGGGCCGTCTTAATACAACTACTCGGTGCTCGGAATCAATTATTCAATTTGTAATGTACTTTCGCGCCTTCGAGACGCGCTGCCCTGAGGCAATAAATGCGGAAGGGCAGAAGGAAATATTAGTCCTCTGTGAAGCGTGGGTCAACAGCGTATCGAAAGCAATTTCGTCAGTTTGTTGATGGATTTCCCCCGCGCAGAAGTGTATAGGCTTGCGCATCGTGAAGAGGGCGGGCGAACGCGAGATACGAGACGGGGGTCGTCTGAAAGTGTTGTGTGCAGCAGGGGAGGGCACGTAGCAACGTGCCGCTACGTTGTTGTGCCAACGCTTACTCGGAGATCATCCGCATTGCGGCTACGCTGCGGGTTATGAACTCCACGCCATCTCACCTCAACAGGCCGGATCGACAGTCCGTACGACTTCGTGACTACGATTACGGTCATGCCGGCGCGTATTTCATCACAATTGTTTCTAATGAACGCGCATGACTGTTTGGGAAGATCATCGGCGATGAAATGCGGCTAAATGACTTAGGTCATATTGCCCACGAAGAGTGGATCAGCTCAGCGACGTTGCGATCGCGCGTCACTGTAGACGAGTTCGTGGTGATGCCAAATCACATGCACGGGATCATCGTCCTAGGGAATGACTTTGGTGGCACCGGGGCGATCGGTTTAGCACCACGTCATCGGGGCACGTTGCAACGTGCCGCTACGGTGGAGCGATTCGGCAAGCCGACGTCTGATTCGATACCTACGATTGTGCGGCTGTTCAAATCTAGTGTAACGACGCGGATCAATACGCGGCGCGAATCGCCTGGCAAGCCGGTGTGGCAGCGGAATTATTACGAGCATGTGATCCGGGATGGGGCGTCGTTGGGGCAGATTCGGGAATATATAGCGAACAATCCAGCGAAGTGGGCGTTGGATAGGGAGAATCCGGAGATCCGTGACGAACTGACAGAACGTTGGAGGAGGGAGTACAACACGATCCGGCCACACAACTCACTTGGATACCGACCGCCAGCCCCAGAGGTCATCATGCCCAGGGTACAGCTAGTCGGAGAACCGAGATAATCGGTGGTAACGGTCTTGGGGGCAGGTCACGTGTCGAGTTGCGCGGGGAGTTCTGGTCGGTGCCACTGTGGGGCTACGGACGGGGTGTTGATGTGCTGGCCGATGATGGCGATGTCATCGTCGCCGAGAAATGGGGAGCGGCCTGTGACCATTTCGTAGAGCATGGCACCGAGGGAGTAGAGGTCAGCTTTCGGGGTGATTTCGCCACCGGTGGCCTGCTCGGGTGGCATGTAGGAGACGGTGCCGATCATCATCTTTTCTTGCGTGAGGCGGGAGCGGTCGGTGGCGATGGCGAGGCCGCAGTCGCCGATACGGCGGTTCCGTCGTCGGTAAGCCAGATATTTCCGGGTTTCAGGTCGCTGTGGATGATGCCGGTGCCATGAGCGAAGTCGAGTCCACGGCATACTTCGGTGGTGATGCGGAGTGCGGTTTCTAGTTCGAGTCTGCCGTCTTCAGCGTTGGTGATGAGGGCTTCGACGTCGCCACCACGCATGAGGGGCTGAACCCATGTAAGGCTGGCCGTTTTCTTCGCCGATGTCGAAGATAGGCATGATGTTGGGGTTGTCGCCAAGGCGGCCCATGGCCTGTGCTTCGCGGGTGATGCGCTGGCGGGCATGGTCGTCGAGGCCTTCAGCTTTGATGAGTGCGAATGCAACGTCACCGTCGAGGGTGTTGTCGTGGGCGAGGTAGACCTTCTTTTTGCCGCCTTCACCGAGGAAGTCTGTGATGGTGTAGCGATTATTGGCGAACGATTCCATCGAGGACTTTGGCGAAGCGCCATCCGATCCAATCCCCTCACCCCCGCCCTCTCCGTTACCTTTTTCTTGGGAGAGCGAGGGCGAAACAGCCGATCCTTCGAGAGCCTCAGGATGGCGATCTGCATCGTCGTTTGCGGTGTCCAACACTTGCGGTTGTGTGGGCGCTCCGGAAGAAGCCCGCCCTTCGACAGGCTCAGAATGGCCTTCTTCCTCCGCTGATGTTGCCGGGAATTCTTGCAGGGAGGTCAGCCGGCGTTCTGCTGCGTGAACGTAGGCGAGGGCATCGGGGTCTTCAGGGTTGAACGCGAGGACGTCCTGGGACTTTTAGAGGGCGAGATCCCAGTTGCCGACTGCGATTGCTGCATCGGCTTCGTCTAAGAGGGCGTCGATGCGCCTCTGTACCCGCTCAGAAGGCATAGTCCCGCGATCATAACGGAAAACGGCGATTACAGCACAGCAGGTGTCGAATTAGATCAGTTCTTCTGGAAACTCCAACTGGATTGCGGTGCGTTCGATTTCATCGATGTCCATTTCTACGCCGAGGCCGGGTTTGTCTGAGAGGGTGAGTTTGCCGTCGTGGAAGTTGAGGGGTTCCTGGAGGTAGCGGTTGTAGCTGGCGATGCGGCCCATGGAGTGTTCGAGGCGGTAGAAGTTGGGGAGGGTCATGCAGAGTTGCGCGCCGGAGACGATCTGGAGCGGGCCCTGGGCGTCATGGGGGGTGAATGGGATGTGGTACGCCTCTGCCATGTTTGCGATCTTGCGCATTTCTGAGATTCCGCCGGCGAGACATATGTCGGGCATGATGTAGTCGGCTAGTTTGGACTCGAATATCTCGACGAAATCGAAGCGGGTGAAGAGTCGCTCGCCGATGCTTATTGGGACGGCCATCTGGTCTCTGACCAGCTTGAGGGCGGCGTTGCTTTCGGCGGGGACTGGCTCTTCGAACCAGCCGATGTTGGACTCTTCGTAGAGGCGGTTTCCTAGCCGTACAGCGGTGGGAACGTTGAAGTAGCCGTGGGCGTCGATGAGTATCTCGTGATTGGGCCCGATGGCTTCCCGGATCGCGGCTACGATGTCTGATCCTGCGTCTGCTGCTTCTGGCGAGATGCCGCCGGTGCGGGCGCTGGCTTCGTCTTGATGGAGCGGCGATAGTTTGAGGGCGGTGTGGCCGGCGGCGAGCACGACGTCGCGGGCGGCGTTGGCGTGGTCATCTGGTGTGACACAGCCATCGAACCAGCCGTTTGCGTAGAGGTCTACGTCATCACGCATCTTGCCGCCGAGCAGCTTGTATACGGGCTGATTCATGGCCTTACCGGTTATGTCCCAGAGGGCGATATCGATTGCGCTTACTACGCCGGATGCGATGCCGCGGGCGCCAAAATTGGTGTGTCTCTTCCAGAGCGTGTTCCAGAGTGGTTCGATCTGGGTGGGGTCTTCGCCGATGAGGGCGTCGCGGGCGACAAGGACGCCGAAGCCGATCATTTCTGAGCCGTGGTTGGGGTAGCAGCTACCTTCGCCCCATCCGGTGATGCCCTCGTCGGTATCGATGCGCACAAACATCCATCGGAGGGCGCGTGATCGGCCTCCGCTGTTCAGGATGAGGGGGTCGACGACGTAGGCGCGTACTTTTGTGATTTTCATTAGGTGTGTCTTCTTGTATGAGGCCGAGGTCTTGTGTGCAACCGAGATTAGGCCAGGTTTGCGGGCCACTCGAGTTCTATGGACGCCTTTTCTATTTCATCGACGTTCATCTCTACGCCGAGGCCGGGTTTGTCTGGGAGGGTGATCTTGCCGTCGTGGAAATCGAGTGGTTCGGTGACGAAGCGGTTGTAGCTGGGGATGGAGCCCATGGAGTGCTCAAGGCGGTAGAAGTTGGGGAGGCTCATGCAGAGTTGCGCGCCGGAGACGATCTGCAGCGTGCCCTGGGCGTCATGCGGGCTGAATGGCACGTGGTAGGCCTCTGCCATGTTGGCGATCTTGCGCATTTCTGAGATGCCGCCGGCGAGGCAGATGTCTGGCATAACGTAATCGGCCAGCTTGGACTCGAATATCTCCACAAAATCGAAGCGTGTGAAGAGTCGTTCGCCGACGCTGATGGGTGCGGCGAGCTGGTCTCTGACGAGCTTTAGTGCGGCGTTGGATTCGGCGGGGACGGGTTCTTCGAACCAGCCGATGTTGGACTCTTCAAAGAGCCGGTTGCCGAGGCGGATTGCGGTGGGGACGTTGAATCTGCCGTGGGCGTCGATGAGGATCTCGTGGTTGGGGCCAACGACTTCACGGATGGCGGCAATGATGTCGGCGGCGTACTCAGAGCCAGCTTCAGAGAGTCCGCCGGACTGGTAGCCGTCTTCGTGCTCAGGGAAGGGATCGAGTTTCAATGCGGTGTGACCGGCGACGAGTACCACGTCTTGGGCGGCCTGGGCGTACTGCTCAGGTGTCTCGCAGCCTTCAAACCAGCCGTTGGCGTAGAGGTCGATGTCGTCTCGCATCTTGCCGCCTAGGAGCTGGTAGACGGGCTTGTTTGCGGCCTTGCCGGTGATGTCCCAGAGGGCGATGTCGATGGCGCTGACCGCGGATGAGGTGACGCCGCGTGCGCCCACGGATGTGTAGCGACGGAAGAGCTTTTGCCAGAGTGGCTCGATGTTGGTGGGATCTTCGCCGATGAGGGCTTCTTTGGCGGCAAGAACACCAAGGCCGATTAGTTCCGAGCCGTGGTGTGGGAAGGAGCTGCCTTCGCCCCAGCCGGTGATTCCTTCGTCGGTGTCGATGCGGACGAACATCCACCTGAGGGGTCTGGTCTCACCGGCCCAGGTCCACGTAAGCGGTTCGACTATATAGGCTCTGACGTTTGTGATTTTCATGCGATGGACTCTTGCGCTGATGGGCCGGGGCGGTGGAGCGGGAGTCTAGCAGAGCTAGCTAGCGGTTCGGGTTATTTCTTGAGCCAGTCCAGCAGGCCGCCGTTGAGGATGGTCTGGAGGAACATCTCCTGATCGTCGTTCCAGCCCCACTGCCCTATTTTGCGCAGGCGGTAGGAGAGGTCGAGTCCGGTGACTATGAGCGCGGCTTCGTCATCGGTGTATCCAGCGGTGGCGTCTTCGACGATGTCGGCTAGCAGCAATTTTTCGAGTGGGGATTCGTAGAAGTCTTCGTTTTCCTCTTCTACGAATAACCAGGCGTGTCGCCAGTATCGAATTAGCGTGTCTAGCTCAGAAATCGGCTCGGCGGCGACGGTGTGACCGAAGTCGAGCATGCCGGTGATGGTGCCGGAGGAGTCGACGAGGAGGTTGCCGGGCCAGAAGTCACGATGAACCAGTGTGTGCACCTGCTGACGGGGTGCCTGCCGCACGGGCATATTTTGGACCTGCGAGATGAGATTCGTAATCGGCTCGATGAAACTTGGTAGGAGATAGGGGGTTGCTTCGGCGAGGGTTATTTGCATCGCCTCGGGAGTGGCGAGGTGTTCGGTGGCGTCGTTGACGGATGCGGGGATGGGGATCTGCCGCCAGTGGGTAAGGACGTCTCGCATTTGCTGGCAGAAGGTGCTCTGGGTCGCGGCATCGAACTTCATCCATGCGATGTGGCCGGGGGTTCCGGGGATACGGACGGTTTCCAGCCACTCGTGGCCAGCGATTGTGCCGGTGGCGATTACTTCAGGTGTTGTTGCGCCGCCAAGGTCGATTGCGGAGAGGTCTTGATCGAGCGCGAATGTGCCGGTGTGGTCTGATGTGGGGTCGATCTTGAGGACGCGTTCATCGCCGACGAACGTCCATGAGTTGTAGCCGAAGCCGGTGTATGCGCCCGCTCCTAGTTTGGAGCGGACGAGGGCGGCTACTTCTTCAGGAATTTCTGTTTCTGAGTCGGCGTAGGTGTGGGTTGGCTTGGGGGCGCTGTCTGATTTGGGTCGATCGTCTGGAATCGCGGTCCCCTACTCTGGTTTTACGGCCTTGAGGGACAACGAGTAAACGCTGCCGGCCCAGGTTGTGCCTTCGCCAGATGAGAGTGCGACTTCGGAGATCGTTTCGGGCGTCTCGAAGCCGGCTTCGATGATCTGCTGGAGGTACTGATCACGATTGCCAGCGCCGCCTACGCAGGAGACCCACTGTGCGGCGTCCGCAATCACTTCGGCTGGGAGTTCGCCGTGCGTGACCATGTCAGAGATGAAGATGCGGCCGCCGGGCTTGAGTACACGGAACGCCTCTGCGAACACGCGCGGCTTGTTGGGCACGAGGGCGAGTACGCAGTTGGAGATGATTACGTCTACCTGGCTGTCGGGTATCGGGATTGCCTCGATGGGGGCGAGTTTGAATTGGACATTGTGGGCTTCGAGTTTTTCGGCGTTTTCGCGTGCCAGTTCGATCATCTTGATTGTCATATCGATGCCGATGACCTTACCGGATTCGCCGACCATCTTGGCGGCCAGGAAGCAGTCGATGCCGCCTCCGGAGCCGAGGTCGACGACGGTCTCGCCGGGCTTGACGTCGCTAATGGCGGTTGGGTTGCCGCAGCCAGCTGATGCCGCTGCTGCCTCAGGCGTGATCGCTGCTACTTCATCGAGATCATAGAGGCCGTTGGCAGCGGTGCCACAGCAGTCGTCGCCTGAGGCTTGAGGGCCGCAACAGTCGGCTTCGGAGCCGCGGTCGGCGACTTTGGAGTAGTGCTCTTGCACTGCAACTTTGATCTGCTCGTTATCGGTGAGCGGCGGGCGGGCCGCTACTTCGCCTGATGAGATGACGGAGTTGAGTGCGTTTCGTTCGTCGGTTGTCATTATCGTGTCTCCAATGGATCACCATTCGACCAGCTCAGGATGGCGGTCGATGGATCTCTGAGTTTACCGCTATCCGATGATTTGCTGAACTGTGCGTTCGAGTGATGGGAGGATCTTCTGCCAGGTGCGTGCCCCGGCCGCCAGCGCCTCTTCGCCCCGCGGCGTCAGGTTGCAGACTTTTCGTGTGCGACCGCCCGTGGCCTGTTCAACGCACTCCACGTATCCACCTGCCACAAGTTCCTTGAGGGCCGGGTAGATCATTGCGTCTGTGGGGTCGCAACAGCCATCGCAACACTCGGAAATGGAGCGTTTGAGCTCGTAGCCGTGCTTTGGGCCTTCGTTCAGGGACGAGAGCAGAAAGAAGCGTGCGAGGGCGCGTGTGCTTAGGCCGTCCCAGTAGGTTTCGTCCGTGAGGTCCTTGATGTTTGTGAGTTGAGTTGTGATGACTAGCCTGCCTATACCTAGCGTCACTATATATAGTGACACTAGGTATCATCGCGCTGTGGTTGTGGGGGTGTCAACGGGCGTTGTGATGTGAGCGACGCTGGGTTGAGAGTGTGCGTGGGAAGAGCGGGTCTTAGACCCGCCGGTACCGTGGAATGGGAGCGGTTGTGGCTATGAAGGGTGTTTTTACTTCATCGATGTGCGTGTCTGGATTCCCTTTTTCAAGGGAATGACGGGTGGGGTCTGGGCGTCGCTTGGGGGTGAGTGCGCGGAAGTAGCGTGGAAGAGCGGGTCTCAGACCCGCCGCTACCGGGGAGGGCTTCGCAGGGTATGATTTGCGGCGGTGCTTTTGGCATCGACTATGTACGTATTTGGACCTCCTTATAAAAGGAAGCGATATTGAGCAGCAAGTTGAGTGTGGCGGTTGTTGGGGCTGGTGGGACTGGCGGGTATTACGGTGGTGCGCTGGCTAAGGCGGGGCATGATGTGACGATGATTGCCCGGGGGCCGCATCTGGCGGCGATTAAGTCAGGTGGCCTGCAGTTGAACACGGTGCTGATGGGTGATTACCATCTGGATAGCATTGCTGCTACTGACGATATGGGATCGATTGGCGTTGCCGATCTGGTGATTTTTGCGGTGAAGAGCTACGGGACTGACACTGCGATTGAGGCGATGGCGCCGCTGGTTGGGGATGGCACGATGATCGTGTCGACGCAGAACGGTATCGATAGCGAGCGTGTGTTGAGCGAGGCGTTTGGGGCTGAGCATGTGCTGGGGTGTACGGCAACGGTGTCGGCGATGATTTCCGAGCCTGGGGTTATCACGCAGGGTGGTGGTCCCGGCACGATGGAGATTGGTGAGGTGGCGGGCGGAATGTCGGCGCGGGTTGAGGAGCTTGTGACGGCCTGCGTGGACGCGGGAATTGCAGCATCGGCGCACGAGAATATCGAGATGGCAATCTGGCAGAAGTTTACGTTTATCTGCGCGCTGAGCGGGATGACGGCGATGACTCGCAAGCCGATTGGCGATATTTTTGCTCAGGAGACGACGACCGCGATGTACCTGCAGGTGCTGGAAGAGGTTGCGGCGATTGCTCGGGCTGAGGGGGTCGCGATGCCAGAGGGAGCGGCTGCGAATATTTTGAAGACGACGCAGTCTCGGGAGCCATTCATAATTGGTTCAATGGGGCATGACGTGATTGCCGGGAATGTGATTGAGGTTGGGTTGCTGAACGGGCGTGTGGTTGAGTTGGGCGCGCAGCACGGGATTGCTACGCCGGCGAACTTTGCGGTGGTGGCGGCGCTGATGCCGTCGGAGATGGGCTAGCGCGTAGCCCTTACTGTTTGGGGGCCGAGTCTGCGCATCCTCCTCTCGGTCGCGTATGTGGGGTCTCTTGACCTCCGATGAGTGCGTGCCTGGATTCCGGCCTACGCCGGAAAGACGGATGGGGCACGGGGGGGCTTGGTGAGGAGTGAATTGACGTGGGTGTATCGAGGAGCGGGGCAAGCCCCGCGGCTACCGCGGTTCAATCTGCACCGACGTGGCCGTGGAGCCCCATACGCCCTACTGCGCCTATAATTCGGCTATCTCAATTTGAACTTGTTGCGAGGTTGTTATGGCATCTAAAAAACCGCTTCTTCTTTTGATGGATGGACACGCCATGGTTTTCCGGGCGTGGTTCTCGATTCCTGAACGGCTCTCGAATACCGCGGGCGTTGATACTCGTGGTGTGTACGGGTTTATGAATACCTTTATTAAGGTGATCAACGACCACAAGCCGTCGCATGTGGCGCTGACTTTCGATCCGCCGGGGAAGACGTTCCGGGATGAGCTGTTCCCGGCGTACAAGGCACAGCGGCCGCCCGCGCCGGATGATCTGCATGCCCAGATTCCGATGCTGAAGGATGTGATGGGTGCGTTTGGCGTGCCGGTTTTTGAGATACCTCGGTATGAGGCTGATGACGCGATTGGCACGATCGCGAAACAGGCGACGGAGCAGGGTATCGAAACGCTGATTGTGACTGGTGATGCTGACCAGCTTCAGCTTGTTTCAGAGACTGTGAAGTTGCTGATGTACACGGGCTTTGGAGAAACCAAGATCTATGATGTTGAGGCGGTTGTGGAGCGGTACGGGGGGCTTGGGCCTGACTCTGTTGCCGATTTGAAGGCGTTGATGGGAGACCCTTCGGACAACATTCCGGGAGTGCCGGGTGTTGGGCAGAAGGCTGCGCAAGGGGTGCTACTGGGGCCTCGATACGTTGAGGCGCTATACGAGGATCTGGATGCTGTGCTTGAGACTGGCATTCGTGGGGCGAAGCGTGTGAAGGGGTTGCTGGAGGAGCATCGCGATGAGGCATTCCGCGGCAAGACTCTGACGACGATTGTGACTGATGTTCCGGGGCTGGAGTTCAAGCCGGAAGAGGCGGAGTTCTGGAAGTACGACCGCGAGGCGGTGATCGCTGAGTTGGTGAAGTTGGACTTCAACGCTGTGATTAATCGCATCCCGACGGTTGAGGATGGAGCGGTCACAAAGGACGCACCTGCGGTGGCTACCGCTCCTGATGCTGGTGCTGGCGCGAACGAGCCGATGCAGTTGGGGTTCGATACGGAAGAGCCGCCTCCACCTAAGGAGGTTGATGGCGACTACGAGACGGTGACGACTGTGGCGCAGTTGGCTGCACTGGTGACGGAGATATCGAGTGAGCGCGGGTTTGCGTTCGATACGGAAACGACTGGGACGAACCCGGTTATTTGCGATCTAGTGGGTATCTCTGTCTCGAACACTGAGGGCAAGGGTTGGTACGTGCCCGTTGGGCATATCGAGGGCGATCAGCTTCCGATGGACGATGTTCTGGATACGCTGCGACCTATTTTTGAAGACCCGGCTATTCCTAAGTCGGCGCACAACGCGAACTACGACCTGATGGTGATGGAAAAGGCCGGGATTCACTGCCAGGGGGTCGATTTCGACACGATGATTGCGGCGGCGTTGACGGGTCGTCGGCAGATTGGTTTGAAGCCGCTGACGCTGGATCAATTCCAGATTGAGATGACGCCTATCAAGGACTTGATCGGTGTTGGCAAGAAGCAGATTCTGATGTCTGAGGTGACGGTGGACGCAGCCGCTCCATATGCTGCTGCCGATGCCGATTTCACGTGGCGATTGCGGGAGCGGTTTGAGCCACAGCTTGAAGAGCACGGTGCGCGGCACGTGTTCGATGATATCGAGATGCCGCTGCTGCCGGTGATCGTGAAGATGCAGCAGAACGGGATGCTGGTCGATAAGAACGTGCTGAGCGATATGTCGAACGTGCTTGGCAAGGAGATCGCGAGCATCATTGCTGACACGGGCGAGTTGCTGGGTGGGCGAGAGATCAATCTGAACTCCACCCGTCAGTTAGCGGAGATATTGTTTGACGAGTGGGATGTGCCGAAGACTCGGCGCACGAAGACGGGCTACACACTTGATGCGAACACGATGGAGGGTCTTCTTGAGAAGGAAGGCTTGCGGCCTGAAGCACACGAGCTGATTGGCAACGTTCTGAAGTACCGGAGCCTCGCCAAGCTGAAGTCAACGTACGTTGATGCGCTGCCGTTGCTTATTGCGCCTGATACGGGCCGGGTGCACACCAGCTTCAACCAGGTTGGATCGGCCACGGGTCGGCTATCCAGCTCTGATCCGAACGTGCAGAACATTCCAGTACGCACGGAGCTTGGACGACAGGTGCGGCGTGCGTTTGTTGCGGATTCGGCGAATGGTTGGTCGCTGCTGGGCGCTGACTACTCGCAGATTGAGCTTCGCATTCTGGCGCACATGTCGCAGGAGCCTGGGTTGCTGGCGGCGTTCCATGCGGGCGAAGACATTCACGCCGCGACTGCTCGGGCGATGTACGAGATCAGTGAGGGCGAGGAGGTGTCCGCGGATGCTCGTCGTATCGCAAAGGTGCTGAACTTTGGCGTGATCTACGGGCTTGGGCCGGTGGGTGTGGCGCGGCAGACTGATCTGTCCCGTAAGCAGGGTCAGGAATTTATCGATATGTATTTCGCCAAGTATCCGGGCATTCGGGACTACCTGGAGGGCGTGAAGAACGAAGCCAAACGCAACGGGTATGTTGAGACGCTGAGCGGGCGGCGGCGGCAGTTGCCGGAACTGCAGTCGGTGAATCCGGGATATCGTGCGGCGGCTGAGCGGATGGCTGTGAACATGCTGATTCAGGGTACGGCGGCGGACATAGTGAAGATTGCGATGATCAATATCGATGCGGAAATGACGCGGCGGAAGCTTGAGTCTCGGATGTCGATTCAGGTGCATGACGAGTTGATATTTGAAGTGGCGCCGGGTGAGCTTGAGGAGATGATGGGCCTGGCGAATGAGTACATGCCGGGCGCGATGGATCTTGCCGTGCCGCTGAATGTGGAGACGAAGAGCGGCCCCACGTGGGGAGACATGGCGTAGCAACTGCGGAGCTGCGCTCGGCACATTTGAAGATTGGGGAGCGCGTTGCTCGTTGTCGCGAGGTGTTTTGGTTGATGGACGCTTCGGTATTTCCATCGTTGGGGATGAGGTCCTCACGTCGGTCGCGGGGCGTTCTTCCTCAGGACTACGGATGAAGGTGCGCGGTGCCCTCGCCTTACTTGCACGAAGCCATGATCCGGCGCATAGTCCGGTCCACAGAGAATGGCCACACCAAATGCAGGGAGCGGAACGATGAAGGTTGGATGGATTGGCGCTGGAAATATGGGGAATCCTATGGCGGTCAATATGCTGCCGGCAGCGTCTGAGTTCAGGGTGCATGACATCCGGCCGGAGGTGACGGCGAACTTGCAGGAGATGGGGGCGGAGTGGTCGGAGTCACCAGCTCAGATGGCTCGTGACTCTGATGTTGTTGTTATGTCGCTGCCGATGCCTCACCACGTTGAGGCGGTGTGTCTGGGGCCTGACGGGATTATGGAGGGTGTCGATTCCGACTCCATCGTGATCGATCTTTCCACCAACGCGTCAGACATGATTGCGCGGCTTCAGCGGGAGTTCATGGAGCAGAAGGGTGTGCGTTTCCTGGATGCGCCGGTTAGTGGTGGTGTGCAGGGTGCGATCGATCAGGATCTTTGCGTGATGGTGGGTGGTGACGAGGATGCCTACCTTGAGGTGAAGCCGATTCTGGATGCGATGGGCGACAAGGTTATGTATTGCGGGCCTTCTGGCACGGGTACTACCTGCAAGCTGATGAACAACGTGGTTGGGGCAATGATCTACTCGTGTGTCGTCGAGGTGCTGACGGCCGGGGTGAAGACTGGTATCGATCTGAAGACGCTGGCGACGGCTATCGCTGGCAGCACTGGGGGCAAGAACCGGCCATTTGACGCGTGGGCCGATGGCTCGTTCGACCGGAGTTTTGAGGCTGATGAGAAGACGTTCTATCTGGAGTTGGCGCTCAAGGATGTGAGGCTTGCCTGCGAGTTGGGCGCGTTGAACGGCGTGCCGATGGATATCGCGAACCTGGTGCGGCAGCGGCTGGTTGAGGGCAATGCCCGCGGGTGGGGACGCGACAAGATGTTCGCCTACCGGACGTTGCAGGAGGAGCGGGCTGACGTGGTCTTGGGCGATCTCTGGAAGGAGTAGCTACTACTCCTGGTACCAGCTGGCCTGGAACGCTGGGCCGACCGGGCCGTGGGTGATCCACGGCAGGTACCACGCGCCGGATTCACCCCAGCGTCCTGAGTAGGTAATCCAATCGTGATTTACGAGTGGTTGTCCGCTTAGTGCGACGAGCTTTGTTCGGTTAGTGGTGTCCCAGGTTTGGCCGCCATCCGCGGTGTGATCGACGGGGCGAAGGCCACCTCGTTTGTAGGTGCCGGGGCTGGCGTAGCTGGCATGGCTGGCGAGGGCGGAGTAGACCACCGGGTGGTGCTCCGCACTGGACATAGAAGACAAGCCATCAGTGACCCAACTGCCCATTCCCGGGCCGTGGGCGCTGAAGTAGATGGCGGTTGGTTCTGGCGTGGGTGTGTTTGTGACGCGCACGGTGATGTGTTCCCAGTCGCCGTCGTGGCGGTGATGTCGGTCGTCCCAGCCGTTGAGTGGGTAGAAGAACCAGTACTGGATATCAGACATGCTGTCAGCACTGAGGGCGGGGCGCACATGGACGTAGACATTGGCCGAATCGGTGTCTCCCGCTTCAACTAGCCGCTCATCACCATCGTGTGTAATCTCCATGAAGAATGGGGTCTGTTCGCTGCCTGCAGATCCGATGTCGTGACATTTCTGGTGGGCAAGCGTGCTGAGGCTGGTTGAGCCGGTGATGCCGACCGGTATATCTCGCTTGAACCGGAGTTGAATGCGCTCCAGGTACCACGCAATTGATGATGGGAAGTGTGTTTCGTTGGGGTGGAAGTGGAGCACCGGCGCGAATCGATCGATAGCCGTCTCAGCGTCGAACGCGAGTCGAGATTGCGCCATGGCGACGATGGCGTCTTTATATTCGACCGGGTCCTTCTGTGCCGCCGCGCCGGGCCAATCGAGCGTGTCCAGTTGCGTGTTCATCAGGCCGTGAGTGCTATTCGAACGGAACTTCCATCAGTTCGTCTGCCCAGAGCACCGGTCCACCGTAGAACTGCTTCACTTCGTGGATTGCTTGCGTCTTCTTGATGAGGTCTTCCAGAGTGAGGTTCTGATGGTTAAGGAGCACGCGTTTCACTCCGGCATCTTGCGCTGTTTGGCCAGCGCCCCAGGTGTCGGTCTCGGAATCAGCGGATGCCGTTCCTTTCCAGTCGTCGTGCAGCTTGATGCACTCCATGACTAGCAGGTCAGCTCCTTTTGCCAGATCGGTCAGGCTCTGGCAGGGGCGGGTGTCGCCTGAGAAGACGATTGAGCCCTCATCGGAGTCGATGCGGTAAGCGAGTGAATCGAGGTACGGCTGGACGTGCTCTGCCGGAGCGGCCGTGATCTCCCACGATTTTCCTGTGGCTACGATACCAGGCTTGATATCGCGGGCGTTGATCTTGGGGGCGCGTCGGGGCAGTTTGCCGCCGCTGTGTACGTGCCTCAAGGCTAAGCGGGTGGTTGGTGCGAGCGACGATATCGTGACAGTAGGCGCCGACGTCTTCGCCCAGGACTCGTTCGGTGAGTTGCTCTGTGAGCGTTGGGCCGTAGACGTTGAGTTCATTCTCTTTGCCGATGGACATGTCAAAGCGCGCGAGCAGGAAGCACGGGTAGTCGGCGTCGTGATCAGAGTAGTGGTGGGTGAAGAAGAGGTGGTCGACTTCAGTGGCTTTGAAACCTGATGCGTACATCTTGTAGGTGGCGGCTGGGCCACAGTCGAACATCATCCACTCGCCGCCAATTTGCAGCATGAATGAAGAGCCCCATCGCACGTTACTTGGGGCGGGGGTGCCGGAGCCGAGGACGATCAGTCTTGGCATGGAGCGGGTCTCCTGTTTGGGGTGCCTGCCGCACGGGCATAGCGAAGCTGGTACTTGCCGCAGGGCGGAGGAAGAGTAGCAGCCCCCTCACTGTGCAGCCGGGGACATGGGTAACACTTTAGACCGGGCACATAGGTAACACATTCACTGGTGTTTTTACTGTTTTCATCGTGCTCTCGTCTAGCAATCCGATCTGCAATGGTCCGA